>Ga0307379_10013891_pt1 | contig 10417 bp, 8 predicted proteins | sample UN2MG_FD_202237 | JGI IMG/M metagenome (GOLD analysis project Ga0307379, IMG submission 202237) | Soil microbial communities from Risofladan, Vaasa, Finland - UN-2 | ecosystem: Environmental > Terrestrial > Soil > Coastal area > Acid sulfate soil | place: Finland: Risofladan, Vaasa | collected... | reverse complement strand
CTTAGGGTCGTAAGCAGCCAGTCGAACGGCAAGGTTCAGAGTTTTCTGCGAGCGCACGGCCGAATTATCAACGAACAATACCAGGACAGCTCCGTTCTGATTGAAGCCAGGCTCGGCCGGAACCAACTGCCCGAACTTAAACGACTGCACCCCGAAGACATCGAAATCCTGCAGAGTTGATTTCTGTTATTCCGTAGGTGTCATCTCTGGTCGGTTTGCTCCGTTACGTTGCCGGACTTTACTTCATGCTGCGGGGCTTGTGTGTGGCGTATGAACTTGAGCAGAAACGAGAAAAACTCTTGTAAACTGCGCCATTAATACGATAGAATGAACCGGTCTGAGAAATCCGAAAATCCGTATAGTGTTTTCGAGATGTCGGCAAAATAATAGGAGGTTAATTATGAAGTGGAGAACCAGAAGTCTTGTAATTATATTTTTAGCTCTTTGTGTCACTGAAGCCCATGGCATTGAGGGTGTCGAAATTATTCCGGATGTCGTATATGGGCATAAGCACGGCATGGCCCTGACGTTCGATGTTTTCAAGCCCAAACAAGAGGCCAAAGGAGTAGGCATTCTGTTTATGGTCAGCGGCGGCTGGCGTTCCAGATGGCGTTCGCCGGAACAGAGCATAGGCTGGTTCAAACCGATGTTGGACAAAGGCTTTACAGTATTTGCCGTACGTCACGGCAGCAGTCCGAAGTATGTGATTCCCGAAATCGTCGAGGATGTTCGCCGCAGTGTGCGTTTTATCCGCCTGCGGGCTAAAAAGTTCGGAGTCGATCCCGAGCGACTGGGTGTTGCCGGCGGCAGTGCGGGTGGACACCTTTCTTTGATGTTAGGCACTGCTTCTGATAATGGTGATCCCAACTCGAAAGATGAAGTTCTTCGTGTTAGCGACCGAGTCGCCTCCGTTGTTGCTTATTTTCCGCCAACCGATATTCGTCCGTGGATTAACAAACTCCCCGATTACCCTGCCCTGAACTTCGAAGAAGAGAAGGGGGCGGCATATTCACCTTTGCTGCATGTTTCCAGTGACGATGTGCCCACGCTGCTTATTCATGGTGACAAGGATGAGCTTGTGCCGCTCGAACACAGTGAGAAAATCCTCGCGGAATTCAAGAAACATAAAGTTACCAGTGAGCTTTTGGTTATCAAGGGTGCCGGTCACGGATTTCGTGGTGAAGACGGCGAGCGTGCATCCGAGGCTATGGTGGGCTGGTTCGAAAAGCATTTACTAAAAAAGGTGAATTGAAGAAGCTGTCTACGGAGAATAAGCCAATTTGCTTAGCTGTTTACGCAGACTCAGAGAGCCGTTTATCAGCTGCCTGGCTTTGATGCGATGGCGTTGAGAGGAGGGAATACAGAAATGTTGAGTAAGGATTTGGGATATTTCTCTTGATTTCCGGGCTCCTGGGATGTACGCTACTTATTTGTTCAGGGTTTTTCCAGCCTAATAGACTGTGACGCTATTATGAACAAAGAAAGAGGATTCACGCTTATCGAGCTTTTGGTGGTGATTGCTGTGATTGCGGTATTGATGGCCATATTGATGCCGGCGCTGAACGCAGCGAAAAAGCTTGCCACGGGGGCGGTTTGTTTGAGTAACCACAGGTCTCTGACGGCAGGATGGATAATGTATGCCGACGACAACGACGGCGTTTTGATGTGCAACGGGGCCTGCTATGAAGAGGCGGATGATGACAGCCCATGGGTTCACAGGCCGAAGGATGCAGCCGGAAACAATCTGTCTTATAATCCGGCACCGGAGACTATAACGAATCAGGACCGCTATCGCGGGCTCCAGCAGGGAACGATGTGGCAGTACGTCAAAGACGTCGATGTCTATCACTGTCCGGGTGACAATCGCAAAAGTACCAGGCGACCTCCGCGTGATTGTTTTCGCAGCTATTCCATATCCTATGCCTTTGGCGAGCTTCGTACTAAAGACGCCAATCGCAATACTGGTTACCGTTACTACAGGAAAATGCAGGAGGTTAAAGAAGCGCCGCAATTTTATGTTTTCGTCGAAGAGGAGCATAACGGCAGCCGCTATGGTGAAAACGAAGGGGGATGGCATTTGCCATTTGGCGGCGGTACCAATTACTTAACTAACCCGGGTAGTTGGACTTTTTACGACCCTCTGGCTTCTTACCACAATAAATCCAGTACATTTGGTTTTGCCGACGGCCACGCGGACAGGCGTAGATGGATGGACAAAAGGACTCTTGAGTTCATCAGGAGCAATGCTGCAGATCCATCTTCACATTCGGGGATTACGACATCTTCACCCGGCAATGAAGACCTCCAGTGGCTGCTGGAGCACTTTATCGATAGAAAGCGTGTAAATTGAATGTACCGACAAGGAGTATCATTTCCATGTAAAAAGGCAGCTCTGTGTTCAAAGCTGAAGGTGCTATATGGATGAAAGAAAAGGATTCACACTTATCGAATTATTAGTGGTGATTGCCATCATTGCTCTTTTGATGGGCATTCTCCTGCCTGCACTCAGTGCCGTTCGTGAACAGGGCCGACGAGTTGTTTGCGCTGCTAACGAGAAGAACATGGGACTGGGATTGCGACTGTATGCTAACGACAATGACGGCAAGCTGCCTCTTAATGAAGTAGATCGCTGGCTGTTCGATGTTTCATACTGGACGACGGACATTATCCTTCGTACGGGTGCGTTCGACCGGCATATCTTTTACTGTCCATCATGGGCCCAGAGGGACAATATCATCTACTGGCGTTACGGGGAGAATCTACCGGCCGGTACGCCGGAGAGCTATTCCAGGCTTGAACCGGCGACTGAATCAACTCGTAAAGACTATCACAGAATTATGGGTTACTTCTGGCTCATTGATACGGTCGCGGGCAGACAGAACCCGCCTATGAGTCCCGACAGCAAGCATATGGAATGGGTCAGGTCCCTAATCGATACGAAGAGGTCTGCCGCATTGGTTGAGCTGATTACAGATGTCACCGCCAGCGACGGGGCGGACCGGTTACTATCAGACTTTACCAGGGCGACGGGGGGATGCTGGTCACGCTGGCAGGTATATGACAGAACGAACCATTTGAAAAGTGGGGCAAGGCCTGCCGGTGGAAATGTTCTTTTTGTTGACGGGCACGTGCAGTGGCGAAATTTCAATGAAATGGAACACCGCTGGTTCTGGCAAAGTAATTCCAATCCCTGTTTCTGGTGGTAAAATAACTGTTTTTCTCAAATTTTTCTTGCCATTTGTATGTCACTCAGGTATATTTAGTTTAGGAAGTGAGGGTGGTTAAGTTTGTTTTAGTCGCATTTCAAACTATCACCCCCGGGATTTGCTATTTTATAATCCTATTGTGGCTGAGACATAAACGTAAAGGAGTATACTCATGAACAAGAGATTTCAATCAAACCAATGCATCTTGCTCTCGGGAGTGGTGTTTCACCTGGCCATTGTGCTTATTTTCTGTTCGACTACAATAGCGGCGCAACTGGAACCGAATCCGAATCCATCGGGGGATACTATTAACGTCATTAATCCAACTCAAAACTTAATCCTTTTTAATAACTATGGTATCATCAACAATTCGAGCACCATCTTCAACCAGGACATTATCAACAACTGGATATCAGGCTTCATCTACAACTTTAATATCGGCACCATCGACAACGCCGGCACCATCGATAACGAGGGCACCATCGATAATGAGGGCATTATCGGCAATATGGGAACTATCAACAACAAGGACACCTTCTTCAACCAGTTCTTGGGAACTATCAACAACGAAGGCACCATCGACAACGACAGCACCATTGACAACGAGGGCTCTATCGACAATTTCGGTAACATCAACAATCAGGGCACAGGCTCCATCTCTAACTCGATTTTTGGCACCATCAACAATGACGGTACCATCGAAAACAATAGTTTAGGTACTCTCGACAACGCCGGCATCATCGACAACTCGGGCACCATCGATAATGAGGGCACCGTCGGCAATATGGGAACTATCAACAACAATGACACCTTCTTCAACCGGTTCTCGGGCACTATCAACAACGCCGGCATCATCGACAACTCGGGCACCATCGATAATGAGGGCACCGTCGGCAATATGGGAACTATCAACAACAATGACACCTTCTTCAACCGGTTCTCGGGCACTATCAACAACGCCGGCACCATCAACAACGATGGCACTATTTACAACTGGGGCCTGGGCACCATCGAAAACGATGGCGCCATCAACAACTATGACACCATTTACAACTGGGGCCTGGTCACCATCGACAACTCAGGCACCATCGACAACGATGGCACCATCGAGAACGAGGGCTTCATCAACAACGAGGGAACCATCAACAACGATAACACCATCAACAACACGGGCACTATCGATAACTCGGGCACCATCGACAACAGCGACTTCATCGACAACTCCGGAATCATCTTAAACCAGGGCTTGGGTACTATCGACAACTCGGACACCATCAACAACTCTGGCGCTATCGACAACTCGGGCACTATCAACAACAATTCTTTAATCGACAACTCGCGTACCATCGACAATTTCGGCACCATGAACAATAAGAGCTCGGGCACCATCTACAATAAGAGTTCGGGCACCATTAATAACGGTACTATCAATAACTTTAGCGGCTACATCGACAACGAGGGCACAATCGAAAACAGCGGGTGGATCCAAGCCTATGGCCCCATCAACAATTCAGGCGCCATCAACATCTTGAACTCGGGCGGCATCGCAAACTGGGTGGACACTATCGACAATACAGGCGCCATTAATAACGAGGGCTTAATCTACCTCCATGGCCAGAGCACCATTGAAAATTCTGTTGGTGACATCTACAACACCGGCACCATCGAGAACCTGGGCACCATCGATAACAGCGCCTTCATCGACAACTCGGGCACCATCAACAACAGTTTCGTTGGTGGTGGCTCCCGCTTTGGCACCATCAACAACTCGGGCACCATCAACAATTCGGGCACCATCAACAACGATGTCGGTTGGTTTACCTTTGGCATTATCAACAACTCGGGTATCATCGACAACTCGGGCACTATCAACAACTCGCTTGGTACTTTTAACAATCAGGGCACTCTTAAAGGTGCGGGCACCTTTATAGGAGATCTGCTCAACGATAGCGGGACAGTGGCGCCGGGCAGTTCGGCGGGAACTATGACCGTGAACGGTGACTTCACCCTTACCGGCTTGGGTATCCTGGACATAGAAGTCGGGGGATTTGCGGCCGGGACATTTGACCTTTTAGACATCACAGGGACGGCGTTTCTGCCGGGCGGCAGCATCAACTTTTCATTCCTAAGCGGCTATGACATTGCTTCGGAGATATCGCCGGGTCAGAGTATGATGCTACAGTTCCTGAAAGCCGGCAGCATTGATAGCTTTTCATCTGCAATTACATATGATTTTTTAGGCAGCCCTCCGGGTTTTCATTATGACGTGTATCAGCAGGGCAGCGGATTGTTCTTTGAGGCCACCAACAAGATTCCTGCCCCCGGTGCTATTCTATTAGGGGGTATCGGCATATGTGTTGTCGGCTGGTTGAGAAGACTCAGAACACTTTGAATCACACACCGAGTTTGTATGCGGTATTGTTATACTTACTTATCTTCTTCTTTTTTACCGCCGAGCAGCCCGCCGAGTCCTTTGAGAAGGCCCTCGGGTTTCTTCAAGGCATCTTTAATTTCCTCAGGGACTTTATCGCCGAGCTTTTCGTCTATTTGTTTTCCAAGCCGACTGTCAATTTCGTTGGCAAGCCTGTCTTTTCCGGCCTGAACGAGCGCATTTTTGAATTCATCCGTCAGGCCCTTGACATCAAAGACCAGGCGCGGTTCGGTGACAGGGCCGACAACTCGAATTGAAGTTTTTAGCTCTTTTAAGGCATCGAAGGCCTGAGAGGTTGTATCGGAGCCTAAACCCAGGACACCCTTTCCCTGACCTTTGGCTTTTAGGTTACTTATGGCAATGTCCAGAGTAAGGTCGATGGATTCATTCGTAGCTGTCCCGCTGAATTGACCTGAAGCAAGACCTGATTCGAACATCAGGCCCGCGTTGCTGCTTAGGCATGATTGTATTTTTGTCATGTCGAAGCTGCTAAAAGTTCCGGAAAGTTTCGGGACCTGGTCTTTCAAGCTGTAGTCAATTGTAACATTTATAGTGGCGGGAGTATCGTATGAGGTCATTTCGAATGTAATCGGCAGTTTGGCCGTCTTTGGAGAGTCACTCAGGTTTGTCAAGAGAACTTTGCTGTTGCCGAAGATGGGCCATGATATCTGGACTTTGTCGAGTATAGCTTTTTTAGCTATTATTCGAGGCGAGGCCGGTACGATAGCCCTGGCCTTAAGATAATCGAGATACTTTTGCGGTATTTGCTTTACTTGAGTTGCTGTTTTCTTGTCGTCAGCTTTCGGCAGCCACCTGCGGAGTTTTTGCAGCTTTGCCTTAAGGGCTTTTGCATCTTTTAAATAGGTATCAAGCCTGGCAAAATCGATATTCTCGATCTTAAAGTCATTAGGGTCAAATATGGCAGGCTTTTCCTGAGCATCGGATTCAGGGATGCTTCCCGGCGTAGAACGCTGCTGGTCGAATTTGATATTGGAAAGTTCCACCTGCTCCATCACGAGTTTGCCGAGAAGCAGGTTGTACAGACTCGCATCAGCAGCAACTTTGTCTATTGAAACTTGATTGTTTTGAGGTTTCCGGGGATCAGTAACCTGTATCCCTGAGACAGAGACAGAACCTGTCAGGGCGGATAGATTGAGGCTTTCGAGATTCACTTCAGCTCCATTGGCCTGAGTCATTTTTCTGGAGGCATAATCCTTTATTGTGCTGTCTTTGATTAAATAAGTTACTATCACTGAAGCAACAAGAACTATTGCGGCCAATGCGACACCGGCCTTGCGGATATACTTTGTCTTTGCGGCAAAGAGAGATTTGGCATCTTTGGTACGTTTTCCAACCAGCACCCTGTCCAGGATGCGCACCCAGCGATTTGAATACCATTTTTTGAACTTATCAGAGCCTTCTTCGAGTTTTAAGAGCCTACGGCGAAAACCTATGACTGAGCGGACCATAAGTAATCCGGCAATGGCGCCTATAATCGGACCGAGGACTATAGCACCAGTTACTGAGTATCTGTTGAAATCTGTTATTCCAATCAGCGGTACGGATTCCAACAAGCCCAATACAAAAGACATATGGGCCTGCATCCATGCACCCACGTGGTACAACACCGGTGCAGCTGCGAAGCAGAGACTCTTGGCTAATGCACCAGATAACAGAAACAGGCCTGTGTGAATATTCAAGATGAGTATCACTATCACAATTACGGTGTGGAGGCCGGACCAGCCCGGGATAAGACCAAAGCAGAAACCCAGCATTACCGACAGGAAGATAATGGCAGGGGATACGCCGCCACGGAGTACTGCTAAAAGTTTACGGATGAATTTTGGAAGAATCATATCTCCACCCCTTTCTGATAAATAGTACACTCTGTTCTCTGTTCTCTGTTCATACCCGCCGGGCGATTATAACAAATCAAAAGGAGATGCGACAATTGAAATTACAAGCTTTTCTGCAATTGTTTCAGTCTGGAGCGGTTTAGTTATGATATTTAAAGGACTGCGGACGGCATTTAAAAGTCGCGGAAGGGCCTTCTTGGCTCGGCTGCGGCCATGAGTTTCTTCCAGGCATCAAAGCGGGCCTTGACTGAGGCCAATACTTGCGGTTTTTCTTTTGAAAGGTCGTTCTTTTCACCGATATCTTTTGAAAGGTCGAACAGGCCCGAACCACGCGACGATTCAACCCATTTGAAGTTTCCTACCCGTGCCGCCTTATTACTGCGGTGCTGCCAGAACATTTCCTTACGAGGCGACTTTTGTTTACCGGCCAGCACCGCTGTCATATCGAAGCCATCAAGGGGTATGCCTTTGGGCGGGCTGATACCTGCGGCGCGGCAGAGCATTGGGAAAATCTCCATAGAGGTCAGGAATTCGTTGCATACGGTTCCGGCCGGTATTATACCCGGCCAGCGGCAAATGGCGGGCACACGAATTCCGCCTTCCAACATATCACCTTTTTTGCCCCGCAGCGGAGCGTTATCTGCGCTACTGCCGCCGCCATTGTCTGAGAAGAAGATGACGATGGTATTATCAGCCTGACCGAGCTCTTCCAGTGTATCGAGCATCTGACCAAGGGCTTCATCCATATAAGTGACAGCGGCCATATATCGCAGGCGTTTTGCTCTTTTAGTATTGGAGTCGTTCGGGTCGTACTGGCCGTAGTGTTTGCGGATGTATTCCAAAGGTGCCTGTACGCCGGGCCGGGGACGATTCAGATTGGAGGCGCCGTGCGGTGCGTTAAACGGCATATAGCAGAAAAAGGGTCTGTCCTTATGCTTTTGAATGAAATGCAGTGCCTCCCGCCGGAAAAGGTCCGTGGCGTATGTACCTTTGTCCTCGGTGCTTAGTACGTTGCCTCGCCGCATCGAGTGTACTCCATATCTCTCGTGAGTCCAGTAGTCTATACCGGTATTGGTGAAACCGTAAAACTCATCAAATCCCCGCTGGAGCGGCAGAAATCGGTGTAGTTGTCCGAGGTCCCACTTGCCGAAGATGCCGCTTGTATAGCCGGCTTTTTTAAGTACGCGGGGAATCAATACCTCGCGGGTGTCCATCCCTAATATCATCTCGGGCGAGACGGCGTATTCGTCCGGGGTATAGAGGTGGTCAATGTCCACAAGGTAATTGCGGTACATATCATAGGTTCCATTGCGTTGGGGGTATCGGCCTGTTAGCAGGCTGCCGCGTGAAGGCGTACAGGCCGGCCAGGTGACATAGAAGTTTGTAAGCCGGACACCGCCGGCGGCAAGCCTGTCAAGGTTGGGTGTTTTTATTTCGCTGCTCCCAAAACAGCCGAGGTCATTATACCCCTGGTCGTCAGAGACGATGAGCAATATATTTGGAGGTCTTATGCTGGCGAGTGTTCCAGTGAACGAACTGTTCTCTGCGGTTTCGCTGCTTGTGCATCCGTTAAAGGCAATCGCTGCGGCACTTAAGCCTGTCATCATTAGAAAATTACGTCGATGGATTAATTTTTCCGGCATAGTTGCTACCTTTCAAATACTTTTGTCCGGCGTTTCCATTTAACTCTTTTCAAAAAAAACTGCTTTCAGTTTTCACTATCATATCAGAATTTTCTTTGAATTGCAGCTATCTGTAAGTCCGTTTTACACATTTTGTTGCTGAAGCTTCTCGAAACTTAAATTATGCACCAAAAACATACTGTTGGCGCTGCTGGGCTATATGTATATAATTCTAACAATCGGTAATAGACCGAGATTCTCACCTTGATGTAAGGTGAGGGGATTGTTGGGAATACCAATTTGGAAAGGAGTAATTAAGATGAGGACAGTTCTGATTTGTGTTGCTGTTTGCGTGCTTGTGATTTTGGCCGGATGTGCCACAACCGAGCAAGCGGCCCAGAAAGGTGAAATACGTCAGTATGTGTATACCGATACCGGCCTGTGGCTTATTCATGATATGAATAGACCTGCGCCGGCGGTGATAAAGCCCGGCGTTGAGAGTACACAAGATGTCGCGGGGAAAGCCCCTTCCGATGCTGTGGTTTTATTCGATGGGACGGGTTTGTCGGAATGGACCGATACCAAGGGCGGTCGGTCGAAATGGATTATGGGGGACGGCTATATGGAGTGCGTTAAAGGCTCCGGCTATATCCAAAGCAGGCGCAAGTTCGGTTCGTGCCAGTTGCATGTTGAGTTTGCCACACCCTCAAGGGTCCAGGGCAGTAGCCAGGGACGGGGTAACAGCGGGGTGTTTCTGATGGGACAATACGAGATCCAGGTTCTCGATTCCTATAACAATAGGACCTATGCGGACGGGCAGTGCTCCGCGCTTTACGGCAGGGCGGTTCCATTGGTGAATGCCAGCCGGGGGCCGGGTCAGTGGCAATCGTACGATATAATTTTCCATCGTCCGATTTTTAAGGGCGACAAGGTCGTCAAGAAGGCGACGTTTACGGTTTTGCATAACGGCGTGGTCGTTCATGATCATGTTGTGCTGCAGGGGGGGACCGGCTGGAAAGGCCAACACGCGATATCCGACTATGAGCCGCATGAAGACAAAGGACCAATCTCGCTGCAGGACCACGGCAACCCAGTAAGATACCGTAATATATGGGTTCGTGAGCTTGCCGATTAAGAACGCAGACAGACCAGCAAAATAAAAACCCGGGATCCTATTATGATAAAAAGGTTTCGGGTTTTTTTAATGTATAGGGAGAGCGGAACGGATTATATGAATATCTATTCTGCGGATATCGTTGTGGTTTCAGGTTCTATAGTTAAGCATTTTGGGTACTGAGTATT
>Ga0307379_10013890_pt1 | contig 10417 bp, 7 predicted proteins | sample UN2MG_FD_202237 | JGI IMG/M metagenome (GOLD analysis project Ga0307379, IMG submission 202237) | Soil microbial communities from Risofladan, Vaasa, Finland - UN-2 | ecosystem: Environmental > Terrestrial > Soil > Coastal area > Acid sulfate soil | place: Finland: Risofladan, Vaasa | collected... | reverse complement strand
GAACGTACGCGGCGGGTCCGATTCTGCTCGTCGCATTTCTCTCCAGCTCATCCGTGCTGAGCAGGGTCCGAAGTGTCGGAACCCGGAACGGCTGGCAGGTGCTGGCCAACTCCGCTGTCCCGGCCATCGCGGCTCTCCTGGCGGTCGCCGGGGCACTGCCCTGTGCCGGAACCGCCGTCGCCGGAGCGATTGCCGCGGTGACTGCGGACACCTGGGCGACCGAAGTCGGTACCGCGCTGCGAGCGTCTGCCCGCCTCGTGACGACCTGGCGCAGGGTGCAGCCCGGCCGGTCGGGAGCGATCTCCGTGCCCGGTACCGGAGCCGGGGCCGCCGGCGCCGCGGCGATCGCGCTCATCGCTTCATATCTCCCGGCGACCGCCTGGGGACCGGCGCTGCCGCCGCAGTTCACGCCGGTGCTGGTGGGAGGGCTGGTCGGGATGTTCGCCGACTCGTTCCTCGGGGCGACGGTCGAGGGCAGAATCCCCGGAATCAACAACGAGACCGTGAACCTGCTCGGAAGTCTCGCCGGCGCGGTCACCGCCTGCCTCCTGGCCTGAGCCCCGTTCTCCGGGACCCGGCACATTGTCGCTGCCCGGGGGTTCCTGCATCTTCTCCGACTCGATTCGCCGCGCCGACCAGGGCGCAGGGCGGCAGTGACCCGAACCGCGGGCCGTTTCGGCACCGGAGTGTGATGTACGAACCGACTACTACCGAGCAGAAGTGGCAGGGCCTGTGGGCCGAGCAGCGCACCAACGAGCCGGATCTCGATGGGGCCGAGCACCCGTACTACAACCTGATGATGTTCCCGTACCCCTCGGCCGAGGGACTGCACGTCGGGAACCTGTACGCGTTCACGGGCGCAGATTTCCACGGGCGCTACCGGCGGCTGCGAGGCCTCGACGTGTTTCAGCCGATCGGATTCGACGCATTCGGGATCCACTCGGAGAATTACGCGCTGAAGGTCAACGTCCATCCGATGGAGTTGATCCCGCGCAGCATCGAGACGTTCACTCGCCAGCTCGAGCGGGCCGGGATCATGTACGACTGGTCGCACACCGTGACCACGACGGATCCCGCCTACTACAGGTGGACCCAGTGGATCTTCCTGCAGCTGTTCAAGGCCGGACTGGCCGAGAAGAAGGAAGCGCCCGTCAACTGGTGCCCGTCGTGCAAGACCGTGCTCGCCAACGAGCAGGTCGAAGGGGGGAAGTGTGAGCGTTGCGGGACGGAAGTGGGGCAACGGCTGCTCAGCCAGTGGTTTTTCCGCATCACGCACTACACCGAGAAACTGCTGGCGAACCTGGACTGGATCGACTGGTCGGCTTCGACCCTGACGGCTCAAAGGAACTGGATCGGTCGTTCCGACGGAGCATTGCTCCGGTTCCGACTGGCTTCCGATCCCGTCGAGACGATCGAGGTGTTCACCACGAGGCCCGACACCCTGTTCGGGGCGACGTTCATGGTGCTCGCTCCCGAGCATCCGCTGGTGGATAGTCTGACGACCGACGAGCGCCGGGCTGAGGTATCGGCCTACCGGGACGCCGCCGCCGCGGTGGACCTGGTAGAGCGCCGGAAGACCGACGACAAGACGAAGACCGGTGTGTTCACCGGCGGTTTCGCGATCAATCCGGCTACGGGCCTGGAAATCCCCGTGTGGATCGCGGACTACGTGCTGATGGAGTACGGCACGGGCGCGATCATGGCCGTTCCGGCGCACGACCAGCGGGACTTCGAGTTCGCCAGGCAATACGGGCTCGATATCAGGCCCGTCGTGGCCTCCCCGGATCTGGTCGAGCAGACGATCGATCCTTCGTCAGTGTCGCTGGAGCTCGGCGACCAGGCGTTCGTCGAGCATGCCGAGGGTGAGCGGCTGATCAACAGCGGTGAATTCAGCGGCCTGACCGCGGTCGAGGGTGGAGCTCGGATTGTCGCGTCACTGGGAGAGCAGGGCCTCGGTGAGCCGCAGGTGAACTATCGGCTTCATGACTGGTGCATCTCGCGCCAGCGTTACTGGGGTCCGCCGATCCCGATCATCTACTGCGACGAATGCGGGACCGTCCCGGTGCCGGAAGCGGACCTGCCCGTGCTCCTGCCGCACGTGGAGCAGTTCAAGCCGGGCGACGACGGGATCGCTCCGCTGGCCAAGGCAGAGTCGTTCTACCGTGCGACCTGTCCGACCTGTGGAAGAGAGGCCCGCCGCGAGACCGACGTGTCGGACACGTTTCTCGACAGCGCCTGGTATTTCCTGCGCTATCCGAGCACCGACTTCGACGATCGTCCAATGGACGAAGCGCGGACCGATCGCTGGCTGCCGGTCGACATGTACATCGGGGGCGAAGAGCACGCCGTGCTCCACCTCCTGTATTCGCGGTTCATCACGATGGCGCTGCACGACCTCGGCCACGTGCCGTTCGAAGAGCCCTACGAGCGCTTCCGCAAGCACGGACTGATCATCCGCGATGGCGCGAAGATGTCGAAGTCGAAGGGCAACGTGGTGAATCCGGACGAGTACATCGATCGCTACGGCGCGGACACCTTTCGTACCTACCTGATGTTTCTCGGGCCGTACCAGGAGGGCGGCGACTTCCGCGAGGCGGGAATCGCGGGCCCGCAGCGCTTCCTGTCGCGAACGTTCGATGCGTTGGAGGCAGCGGTCGAGAGCGGACAGACGGGATTCCCGGATCCCGATGTCGAGCGCGTGATCCACCAGACGATTCGCCAGGTCACCGGGGACTTCGAGAGCCTCTCGTTCAACACGGCGATCGCCGCGCTGATGGAACTGCTCAATGTCCTGCGGGCTGCCGGCCGCGTGCCCACGCGTGACGAAGTCGAGCCGCTGGTCGTGATGCTCGGCCCGATCGCGCCTCACCTGGCCGAGGAGCTGTGGGAGATGCTCGGGAAGGAATCGAGCCTGTTCGAGCAGGCCCCCTGGCCCGACTACGATCCGTCGAAGCTCATAACGGACACCGTGGACCTGCCGGTCCAGGTGAACGGGAAGCTGCGAGGGACGATCACCGTCGCTCGTGGAGCCGACGAAACCACGGTGAGTCAGGCGGCCCTTGCTGACGAGGGAGTGAAGCGTCACACCGACGGCGTTGAGATCGTCAAGACGATCTATATCCCGGATCGACTCCTGAATCTCGTCGTGCGGTCGTAGGTATGGACTGAGTCCGGACCCAGCCTTCCACGGACTTGCACGCGCGGCGTGCTAGGTCCGCTCCAGGACGGGTCCGGACTCAGTCCAGTCTCGATCGACGGCAAGGTTCGGAGAGGAGTACATCAGGAAGGCATTGAGAGCTGAGTGCGGCCGGCCTCTGGAGCGAGCATTGCATGCCGTGCATGCCGGCTCGCGAAAGAGGCCGGCCGCACTCAACTCACCAGCTGACGGAACCTTCCTCCGACGGATCGATCTCGGCGCCACCCTCCCCCTCGGCGAACAGGAAGCTCTTCAGGTTGGCGATCAGGAATTCACGTGCCTTCGGCTCTCTCACGTTGAGGCCGTTGTGATTGATGATCACCATCTGCCGCTGCTTCCATTCCTCCCAGCATTCGGAGCAGATGGACACAGCGATCCGCTGACCGAGCTCGTTCGGGAAAGGAGGATTGCCCATCGGCGCGCGTCCCACCGTCCGGCACCGCTCGCAGAGGAATCCGGCATCGGACTCGATCAGGTCGGAGTCCATGTCAGACCGGGACCGTGAGGACCGAGCAGTTCGCGTTCTGGATCACGGCCGCGGTGATTCCGCCGAGCAGTACCCGCGCCACGAGTCCTGGAGCGTGGTACTTGCCGATCACGATCAGGTCCGCTGCTTCAGATTCGGCCGTGTTGAGAATGTGGCTCACGACCGGTCGCCCACGAACGATCGCGACCTGGGTCGGAACCTGGTCGCGGAGCTCGTCGGGGATTCGGGCCAGCGCGTCTCGCCGCGCCTCGTTCTCAAGGTCCCGCATTGCCTCCTCCACCTTCGGCGCCGTGCTGACCGCGCGCAGATAGCCGTGCAGAGTGCCGGGGATCGCGTGCAGCAGAAGCAGGCGGGCACCGAAGTAAGCAGCGTACCTGGCGCCTGTCGCGGCGACCGGTGCGCTGCCTTCCCGCAGGTCGAGTGCGGCGAGGATAGTCTTGTCGCGGTCGTTGACCACCGGACGCCAGACCAGCACCGGAACTTGTGTCTTCCTGACGATCGCCGAGCAGGTATTCCCCAGCTCGTCGCTCGGAGTCACCCGCTTCCGATGAGCGCCCACCACGACCAGCTCGGCCCCGACTTCCTCTGCCGTGATCGCCAGCGACTCGGGGGCCCAGCCGAGTCGGACCTCGATCCTCGCCTCGATCCCGATTCCCTCGGCGAGGAGCTCCAGGTTCGTCCGCGCATCGAGCTCCTTTTCACGCATCAGCTCCAGGCCGCCGCCGAGCGCCCGGGAGAGATAGCCGGGAATCGACAGTGGCTCGATGGAGTGAAACAGAACGATGTCGGCGGTCGGGAACCGGGACACGGTCCAGCGAACGGTCTCCACGGAGGAGTCCGAAAAGTCGATGCCGATGAGGATCCGGTCGTACATGTCGCGTGCTCTTGTTACTCGGTGGAATTCGGTTGCGACGAAGCTAGTCGCCGTCGACGACCTCCGCACGGGGCATGTCGGAGGATTCTTCGAGCAGGGCGTCCAGTGCCTCCCACGGATCCCCGCTTCCGGCCTTCTCGATCAGGGCCGCCACCGTCGATCGCAGGTCCGGGTGCCTCTCGTACAGGGTCTCGAAGTCGTCGAGCCTCGTATAGTACAGGATTCGTGACAGGACCCAGGCGTTGTTCAGCTGTTCTGGATCGAGCGCCCGGTAGCGGCCCGAGACGAGTTGCGGCCTCACCTCGTCGTCAAACCGGATCGCGGCTTCGTCGAATATGCGCTGCTTCCCGGCCCGAAGCTCCGACTCCGGTCGGCCGCTGGCATACAACTCCTGCAGTGGCTCGGCGACGCTGTTGAAGAAGCGGCCGAACACCCGCATATCACGCCAGCGGGACTCTGCCGCAACACATCGTTCGGCATCGGCCAGCGCGTCACAGAAAAACTCTATCGAGCCACGCCATCCGACGAAGTTGGCGAAGCTCTCGTTGAACCTCGCCTGCCCCTTCGGGAAGTACGTCGTGTGCGTGATCTCGTGGATCACCGTCTCGACCAGGCCGATGCTGTCTTCTCGCAGGCTCGGGGAAAGGATGGGGTCCGGCAGCCACCCGAGCGTGCTGAAGGCGGAACTCGGTCGGACGTAGACGTCGTACCCGTCCGCTTCCAGCTTCTCGGCTTGATCGTGGGCCTTGTCGAACTGGAAAAATCCCTTGTATGGAAGCCGTCCCACGATCGGGAACCACCAGGTCTTCCAGCGCAGCTCCAGCTCGGGAGCGGCTGACACCACGAGCACCAGTGTGTCGCTGTCCAGCCGGGCGTAGCTGGTGAAGCTCTTCCCGGGATCCAGGCCCAGCTGCCGCTGTGCATACACCCGGGCGTCCCGCACGAGGAGGAGCTTCTCGCGGACCTCCGGTTCGGTAGCCGGGTCCGCCACGACCTCCTCGATCGGCCGTCGATCCGACAGGATCTTCGCTTCCTCCCAGCCGCCACGCAGCACGTACTCTGGAGAGCAGGCGGCGAGACAGGCGCAGGCCAGTGCAGCGAGCCCGCTGCGCGGGATGAATTCGGAGAACATGCGAGGTGGTACCAGCCGGTGGCCGGCGCGATCCCCCTGCACCGTCATCGGCGGCGCACGTAGTGCAGCCATTCCCGAACCCGGTCACCCTGATAGCGGCGGGTCGGACCGTCGGAATCGCTGCGGTACCTGCGGTACCCCTGACCAACCCGCCGATAGCTGTCCGCATCACCGCTGTCTCGCAGGATCTCCTCGATCCGCGGGAGGGGAATCAACCCTTCTTCGTTGTAGCTCAGAAGCACGTGGCGCGTATCCGAGTGATCGAGAACCGTACGGAGAGCCTGCTCACAACGTCCCCTCCGACACCAGTCCGAGCGCAGCTCCTCGTCAGGGATGAGACCCGTCTTTCCGCGCAGCTCCGGGGTCGGATCCCAGCCCCGGGCGAGCAGCTCGGGGATGTGGTAGTAGCCAGGGTACTGCCGCTCATTATAAGGCGGGTCCAGGTACACGACGTCGACCGCCCCCGCCCGGTCCAGCATTTCCGCCGCCGGCCCCCGAAACGCCGTGCACCCTCGAGCCGACGGAGCAGGGGGCAAGGCCGGCCGCACCGCCCGGAGCTCCAGCGGCTTGAGAGAATTCGGCTGCCAGCTCTTGACGAACGAGGCGTAAACGCCGGTCGTGTTCGCCACCCGATCCGCGGCCTGGATCAGGGCGGCAAGCAGAAGCTGCTTCCGATCTGAGTCGAGGAGTCCGCTGTCGGCCCACGACTCGATGCCCTCGCGTACGGCATCGATCGCGCCCGCGTTCTCAGCGGTGAAGTACATGCGTCCATGCAGCCGTGCGGCCGTGCCAGCGGGCGAGTAGTGCTCGCTGATGAACCCGTGCGCCGGCGGGCGAGACTCCAGCTCCCGGATCACCGAGCGCAGACTCGTCCCACCGGAAGCATTGGGATCATCCGGCGCCGGGGAATCACCGTTGGCCCCAAGCAGCCGCGAGGAAAATCCGGGCGTCCGGTCCAGGGTGACACGCGCCACCTGGAACGCGTAGGACAGCGCCATCACGTCGCCGCTGTGTACGCGCCAGCCATCGAGCTTCAGCGCGCGTCCGACGCTGGCCGTACCCGAGAATGGATCGCAGGCGACGCTGCCGGTCACGCCGAGCGTGTCCATTCCTTCGAGCAGGAATGGTAGCAGCCGCGTCTTGTTCCCGATGTACCGCAATCGATCGCTCCTCACGGCGTGTGCCGGGTCATCCGTGGAGCGCTCCACGGACGCTGGATGGAACCTGTACCGGCGTGCCTGCCGGTGGACAAGAGCGGTACCCGGAGCGCAACGTGTTGAATCGAGACCCGGATCAGAAGACCGGTCCGGTGAATGAAACCCGACCCGGAGCGCGCGTGGACCCGGTCGAACGCGTTTACAGCCTGCTGCTCGGACTCATCCGGCCGCTACTCCCGCTGGCCCGGTCGCTGCCACCGAAAGTGGCCGACGCGATCGAGGGGAGACGGCTCGCCAGTTCGGAAGCCCGTGCGTGGGCGGCGCGTGAGCGACGTCCCGAAGTCCCGCTGCTGTGGCTGCACGCGGCCTCCGCGGGAGAGCTGTCGGGAGCCGTGCCGGTAATCCGACTCCTGAGGCAGGAACACCCGGAACTCCAGCTCGCGATCACCGTCTCCTCGCCGTCCGGCCTGCCGCTGGCCCGGTCTATCGAACCGGAATTCACTGGATACGCACCGCTGGACACACCGGCGGAATCGGCCTCGATGCTCGAGTCGCTGCGTCCGGATGCTCTCGTGTTCGTGAAGCTCGACGTGTGGCCGGGGCTGTCCCATTCGGCCACGGAGGCCGGAGTGCCGCTCGGGATGATCAATGGCACCGTCAGACCCGACAGCTCACGCCTGCGCAGCCCGACCCGCCAGTTTCTGAGGTCGACGTACGCGAGGCTCGATTCCGTCGGAGTCGTGGGTCAACCCGATGCCGAGGCGCTGGAGATGCTCGGCGTCGACCCGGCCCGGATCCGGATCACGGGCGATGCCGCGTTCGACCAGGCGCTGGCGACGGCGGACACCGGCCGGAGTTCCGGGGTGACGGTGCTTCCGGCGCGCTCCCCCGGGCGGGTTCGCCTGCTGGGAGGTTCTACCTGGCCTCCCGACGAGGACGTCCTGCTGGAGGTGGCACGGGAGATCGGCCCACGACTGGACCTGGTCCTCGTCCCACACGAGCCGTCTCCGGAGGCCATCGAACGAATCGTCGAGCGCTGCCGGTCGGTCTGGGGGCAGGACCCCCTGATCCTGTCGGAGCTCACCGGTTCGCCGGACGCGAACGAAGGTGGGGCAGAGTCCGTGGAGCCGGATGGCGATGTGGCCGTTCCACTGGTTGTCGACGCGATGGGGCTGCTCGCGGGCCTCTACCTCGAGGCCGACCTGGCCCTGGTGGGCGGCGCGTTCGACGCGACCGGGCTGCATTCCGTGATCGAGCCGGCGGCGGCCGGGATTCCGGTCCTGTTCGGTCCCGTGTACGACCGGCGCGAGGCGGAGGATCTGCTCGGCCGGAATGCCGCACTCGCGGTCACACGGCAAGACGCGGCAGAGTTGATCCGGGAGCTGATCGATGACCCGGACCGGATGGAGACGATGGGCAGTGCGGCGCGGGTCTATGCGGAGGAATCGGGAGACGCTGCCGGGGAGGGCGCGCGACTGGTTTCGGAGCTGCTCGAGCTTGGCCTCAGTCGACGCCGCCCGGATTCCCGGTGAGCGGTTTCGGACCCAGGGCGTACCAGAACAGACAGCCGATGATCGGGCACAGGACCACGATCGCGGTCCACCACAGGCCTTCTCTGAGCGGCGGCCGGGCCTTGATGATCAGCGTGATCGCCCAGGCATCGAGCACCAGCAGGAACACGAGGAGCATCAGTCGCGTGTCCAACGCGACAATGGCTTCGATCAGTCCGTTCATGCCGCCTCCGTGCCCGTGAACTGCAGCCGATACAGCCTGGCGTAGAGGTCGTTCAGCGCCAGCAATTCCTGGTGCGTGCCGGTCTCACGAATCTCTCCATGATGGAGCACGAGGATACGGTCGGCACTCTGTACCGTGGACAGTCTGTGCGCGATCACGATGCTGGTGCGACCCTTCATCAACTCTTCCAGCGCCACGTCGATCTGCGCCTCGATCTCGGAATCCACCGAACTGGTGGCTTCGTCCAGCAGCAGGATGCGAGGGCTGCCGGAGAGTGCGCGGGCGAAACTGAGCAGCTGTCGCTCTCCGACACTGAGATTGCTGCCGCGCTCACCCAGCGACTGGTCATAGCCGCCCGGTAGACGCCGCACGTAGCGGTCGGCCCCCACCCGCACGGCGGCCCGTCGGACAGTCTCCTCGTCGATCGGCTCGCGACCCAGCGAGATGTTTTCACTGGCGCTCGCGGAGAACAGATAGACGTCCTGCAACACCAGGCCCATGCAGCTGCGCAGGGTCTCCAGCGGGAGGTCGCGGATGTCGACTCCATCGAGCAGGATCCTGCCACGCTGCGGGTCGTAGAACCGCAACAGAAGATTGACGATCGTCGACTTGCCCGCACCTGTCGCGCCGACGATCGCGAGGCGCTCTCCGGGCTCAGCCCGAAACGAAATGTCTTCGAGCACCCAGTCGTTCTGTACCTCGGAGCCGTCCGCCTGCTCGTCGTCCTCCGGCCCGGGATAGCGGAACCACACGCCATCGAACTCGACCCGCCCGTGGATCGCGGCGGGGATGATCGGATCCCCGGATTCCTCGATCGCCGGCTCGCGGTCCAGGAGTCGGAACACTCTCTCGGAGCTCGCCATCGCGTTCTGTAGAATATTGTACTTCTCCGACAGGTCCTGGATCGGCCGGAAGAACCGCCGGACGTACTGCAGGAACGCCGCGATCACACCGATCGACATCGTGCCCTCGAGGGCACGCAGGCCGCCGTACCACAGGATCAGTGCCACGGCGACGGCCGTGAGAAGCTCGATGACCGGGAAGAAGAGCGCGTAGTATGTGATGGAACGCAGGTGCGCCTTCAGGTGACTTTCGTTGATTCGCGCGAACCGCTCAGCCGTGGATTCCTCCTGGCGGAACAGCTGGATGACCCCGATTCCGGTGATCCGCTCCTGCAGAAATGCGTTGATCCGGGCAAGTCTCGTCCGGATGTCCCGGTATGCGTCGCGGACCTTGCGGCGGAACAGAATCGCCGCGACGAACACGAACGGAAGGACGGCGAACGAAACCAGCGCAAGCCGCCAGTCGAGCAGCAGCATGGCTGTGACGATCGCGCCGATCGTGAAGATGTCACCGAAGATCGTCACTACGCCCGACGTGAACATCTCGTTCAGTACTTCGATGTCGCTTGTGACCCGGGTCATCAGGCGTCCGACCGGGTTGCGGTCGAAGAACGCGAGATCCAGTCGCTGCAGGTGCGAGAATACATGTCCCCTGAGGTCCAGCATCACGTGCTGGCCGATCCAGGTCGTGAGCAGTGTCCGCGCGTACTCGAGAGCGGCGGCTGCGGCGAGCGAAGCGATGAAGATCGCGGCCAGGGTTCCCAGCAGCTGCGTGTCGGCAGTTGGAACGGCCCGGTCGAGCGCGATCTTGGTCAGCCACGGTCCGACGAGTTCTAGTCCCGATGCGGCCACCAGCATCAGGACGGCGGCGGCGACCTGGATCCGGTAATCCTGAAGATAGGACAGGAGCCGGCGCATCAGGCGGGCATCATATGCCTTCCCCAGCGCTTCCTCTTCGCGGATCGGCCCCTCGGGCGATTGGTGTGCCATAGCGA
>Ga0307379_10013887_pt1 | contig 10418 bp, 14 predicted proteins | sample UN2MG_FD_202237 | JGI IMG/M metagenome (GOLD analysis project Ga0307379, IMG submission 202237) | Soil microbial communities from Risofladan, Vaasa, Finland - UN-2 | ecosystem: Environmental > Terrestrial > Soil > Coastal area > Acid sulfate soil | place: Finland: Risofladan, Vaasa | collected... | reverse complement strand
TCTACTGCAACAAAACGTGCCAGCGCATGGACTGGAAGCGGCACCGTAAGTGGTGCCGCTCCGTGGCCGATGCCAGGAATACCACCGCCCCCTGCGAACATGAAAAGTGCTGCAAAAAACAAAATGAAGACAAAAATGTCGAGAAAACGCCCGCGCAGCCCTTCGACTTCCCAGAGCTTCCGCCAGGAGTCCAGCGCCGGATCATCGCCATCGAGCAGCGCCGACAGTGCCGCGCCCCTGCTGAAGCGTTCAAAGATCGAGGATGCCATGGATACCCTCAGCCTCCAGGCGTACATGAACTCGATGGGCCGCCTCAACCTGTCAAAACTGGCCGAAGCAAGGAGAAAGGCGTCAAGAAAAGCGCACCCCGACGCCGGCGGAAATAACGACCTCATCTGCGAGGTCAACAGCGCGTACGAGCTGCTCCGAACGCGCATCCGAACGCGCGAGGAATCCGAGCTCATCCGAAATTCCAGCGCCGACGGCGATGGTGTCATGCGGCACATGATCCAGCAGTGCGTAGGCAACGTTCGCGCCTCGAACATGGGCAAGGAAGGCATCGCCAACATCTCGCTCCCCATCTCGAAGACCAGCGCCCGCACGCTCTGCCTCCAGCCGATCGTCCGACGCGGCATGTGCCCGCCCTGCCTCGGGACGGGGTGGAAGCACTTCAGCGAGCTCGTTGGGGACCCCGACGTCGAGGCGTGCAAGACGTGCGGCGGCCACGGCACCCTCGTGAAGGAATCCGAGAGGAACTCCATCTCCGCCCACTCCTTCCACATGAATTCGTGCGGCGTCTGCAACGGGTGTGGGCACCACAAGACATCCCCCAAATATTTCTGCATGCTGTGCAACGGCAAGAAGATGTCCGAGAAGGCCGAGTACATCAACATCCAGCCTGACCGCTTCTTCTCCGCGCATTCTCGCATAACCGAAGATGGCTCGAACACGCGACTGACGGTCGAGTGGACGTGGGACAACATGGAGGAGTGGGAGGTGATCGTCCGGGACGGGATGAAGACGGTCTTCCTGACGCGGACCGTCTCGTGGGAGGAGCAGGTGGCCATGCGGCCGCTCGGCATCTTCGGGGTTGAGGTGCCGCACCCGCTGGGCGGCGACTCGGAATATTTAAGCATCCCGCTGCCTGCCAAGAACGCCAGCGCGACGTCAGAGCCGGTGAGTGGCATGAGTATCCATGGGATGGGCGTGATCGTCTGCGTGCGCTGGGAAGCGCCGCCTCCGGACCTCTCGGGCCTCGCGTGCGACTCGGAGGAGGCGCGGGAGATGCTCGCCATGATCTCCAGGTCGATCCGCGACCCCCTGTTTCTGAAACGGGAGTGGGACGACATAGAAACTAAATAGCAGCGAGTTGGCAGAGAACCAAGGCCCCGGGATAAATAAAAAAAGAAATGGAAACCGAATTTCGATCGAGAACCCCCGCTCGGCGGACAGGGGGTCACCGAAGCGTCTCCGCTCGGAAGGGCGGGGGAGCGGGGTGGCTCACTTCAAACCGCGTGATAATGTGCGTTTTACTTGCAATTCTGTTGTTTTCTTCCGTCCCCGGGGTGAAGGCCGAGATCGTCTGTTCGAACCACGGAGAACGGGTGGACGGCGAGTGCTCGTGCGATGTGGGGTACACGGGCAGCAACTGCGGGATGCTGCAAGACCTGTGCAAGGGGAAGGCGTGCGGCGAGGAGGAGCATCGCGGCCGCTGCGCCCCCGACGACGGGCAGTGCTACTGCCGCGACGGCTGGTTCGGCGAGCAGTGCGGCATCTCCACGTGCAGCTTCAACGGCATCTATGACACGGACCACGGGGTCTGCCGCTGCTTCACCGGCTTCGAAGGCCAAGCCTGCGAATCGTGCGAAAAGGCGCCCGAGGGGAAGGTCTTCGTGTGCCTGGGGATGCCCGACGAGAACAACGACCAGCTCCGCACGCGCGGAGGGTGGATGATCGACGACACGGACGAGAACAGCAACTCCCGCTACAGCAAGCTGTACGGCTCCCACACGTGGAGCCTCCTCATCGTGAACGAGGCCACCGTCGAGAGCTTCCTGGAGGGCCACACGCTCCCGTCGGTGCTCAACGCGCCGGCGCCCGTGCTGCCCGACACCAAGACCGACGACGGCCTCGCGTTCTTCGACTGCGCGTGCAACCCGACGCCCGCGCACCTCGCCCCCCGCGACATCGACGTCTTCGAGGAGAAGGCGCGCGCCGCGATTGCCGCGAACCCGAGCGCATTCCCGCTGCGCGCGCGGGATCTGGAGGAGCGCGAGCTCACCAAAACGCAGTGCACCGGCGTCCTCGCCACCTTCGCCGCCAAGAACCACAAGTCCTTCGTCCCCGCGTCCGCGACCGTGGCCAGCGCAACCTCCCTCCTGGAGGACGTGGTGGACAATAGCATGCGCTGCTCGTGGTTCGAGGTCGTCCTCATCGCGTTCCTGGTCAGCATCGGCGCGATCCTCCTCGTGTCCATCCTCATCTTCGGCGCCCTCTACGACACCATGACGCCCCGCGAGCTCCTCTCGCGCGTCCAGGGCCTCGGGGCCGCCACGCTGAAGCGCCGGGTGGAGTAATTTATTAAAATAATTATTATTTCAGAACAAACATGTCGTACATGAAGTTTTTTCCCGCGGAAGGCGAGCCACGCCTCGTCAAAGTCGAGGACAAGGAGAAGTGGTACGATCAAGCGAAGGCGCTGGTTTGCGTACCGCCGGTGCCTGGTTGCCTATACGGCCATAAAATAGGAGAGTGGCCTGACGAGGAAGAAAACCGGGTAATTTGCGATTTATGGGCGCGTCACAAGAAACAGCCCGAGAACTCTCGGGTTCGGATGCAAGGCTACTACCGCCTCGGGGTTCGTGTGTGGGGCAATCTTGTTATGCTCCCCGAAAAGGAGGGAGAATTCTTCGGCGAGGACGCCACGCTCGAGATCAACTGCACCAATTCTGGAACGACATGAGGAAAATCGCAACACCAGTAGAAAAATTCATTAAAAATTAAAACTTTGTTGAAAAAGAACATGTCCTACATGAGATTTCTTCCCGCGAGCGGCGAGGCTCGCCTCGTTAAGATCGAGGACGAGGATAACTGGTTCGATCAGGCAAAGGAGCTGATCGGCGCCGATCAGTTGGACCACGCCACCGACCTCAACTGGGACCTGGTGTTTTGTGACGACATCGGAAAAACCAAGCGCCTGCCCAAGAACCCTTGGGTTTTTATGAGAGGCTGTGATATTGGAAACTACGCAGCGGGGGATGTCGTCATGCTCCCCGGGACAGGCGCGGATTTCTATGATGCGAATGCCGCGGCCAAGCCCGATTACATCGGCAAAACCGATGCGTCGGTCAGTACAAGCATCCGTAAGGCATTCGAAAAAATGCTCGACGCGTTCGAAGATGATCTTTCAGAGTAATTTATTTCCCAAACATTATTTTAAAAAACATTTCTCAAGAAAGAAAGGATGAATTTCATACTCGAGATGAAAAAAACGGAGGAAGAATTCCGCAAGCTGTGCGACAAGGAGAAGAAGATCGAAGCGATCGCCCGTGCCAAGATGGCCCTGTACCGGGCCGAGAACAGCGACGACACGTACTTGGAAGCACAAGTCGGCTTTGAAAGGCAGATGCACCTGGACATCATCGAATGCCTTGACGAGCAGGCCGTGCTCGCGAAGAAGCTCGACGCGCTGATGAAGAAGGCAAAGGAAAGCACCCCCTCGTCCCCCGATATCGACGGGCTCATCGCCGCGATGCTGGCCGCTGCCGCTGCCGGAGAAAGGAACAAGGAGAATTAAAAGATTTTAACAAATTTGTTTTTTCTTCTTGCTCTTCCTGCCGTCCCCGTCCCCGGCCCGCTTCTTCCGCCGGATGTTCGGCACCAGCGACTCTGGCACCTCCCACACGCGCTCGATGTCCGGGTACAGCGCCTCCCACGGCGCCTCGTCCCGCAGCATCGCCGCGAGGACGAGCTCGTGCCCGAAGCGCACCGCCGGGTCGCGCAGGTATTCGACCAGCGGCTTGGGCGTCGGGTAGCCGTCGTAGCCGATGAGCAGCACGTCCTGCCCCGCGTCCACCTCCGCCTTCAGCGCGCGGTACGCCGGCGTCCGCGCCACCAGGTCGGCGTACATCGGGATGTACATGCGACAGCGCGCCTCGACGTAGGGGTACGCCTTGCCGAGCCACCAGCAGTGCAGCGGGTCGTCGTTGTTCTTCTTCGTGCCGCGCTTGATGCGCCGGTGCGGCTCGGGGTCCGCCCAGTACTTCCTGCGGCGCTCGAACCACGCGGCGGAGGGCAGCCCCTCGCGCGTGTCCACCTCCCGCGGCGACCCGTGCAGCCAGTGCCGCAGCGCCGCCTCCTTGTCGTCCGTGGCGAGCTCCCCGGGCCACACCTTCGACGCCTGCCAGTAATTCTCGATGCACGTCACGTCCACCTCCGCCTCGCCGCTGCCGTCAACCGGCGGGAGCGCCAGATGAATCGGCCCGACGAAGAACGGTGAGAGCTGGCGCGCGGGATGGCCTCCAATCAGCTGGTTCGAGCTGCTGCACACGTTGTAGCGCTTGGCGCCCTCGACGCTCGGCCACGGCAGCCCCTCGAACCGGCCCGGAAGTCTGTCTGTATAAACCTTTCCTCTTGGCATCAATTTTTTAAATTAATGAAAAGTCCAATTTCAGTAAAGATGCGCGCCTTCGTCCAGCTCAACCCGCGTGGCGTTTTCCATGGTCATCTCCTTCGACGGACAACTCCAACAGAGCATCCAACCCCTGAGGAACTTGCCGTTCTCCCAGAACTCCTCCCGCGCGCAATTTCCGTCCTTGTCGAACTGCACGCACGCCGGGCCGTCCGTGCGGTGGTAGCCCACGCCGGGGACCTTGAAGATCCGGTAATCCAGCTGCCCATTTGAATGGAACCGCTCCTCGCACGGGCCGTTCTCCCGCCCCCTGCTGCTTCCCGTGTCCCAGCGACGCATCTTCACACTCCCGTCGGACTTCTTCACCACCACGGAGGGCTCGTCGTCGTAGGACTGGTGCGCCCAGTTCTTGTTGAACGTGGCGCGCACAACGGTCTTTCCAAAATCCTTTACACTTACGTTCGGAGCAACAGCACTCATCTATTCTCTTTGATCGAGTTTTTAATTAAAAACATTGTTTTCTGAGAAAATGAAAGGCAAAATCTGAGTTTCTTTATTTTTCAAATTTGTCCCATTGTTTTCTGGGTGACGACCACCCACTGCTCCACCTCCTCCTTCAAGATTGGCGCGTTCTCCGGCCGCCCATGGTTCGCCGCGATGAACTCGGTCATGAACTCGGTCATCTGCGGGTCCAGCGGCACGCGCATGTCCTCCGTCGTCATCTTCACGTCGATGAAATGGCGCATCTTGATTTGGAGGAATATGGGGAGGAAACCGATGACCCCCTCGTACCGGACGGGCGGGAGCTCGTCACAGTCAAGGCACATCACGCACGCCACCGCGCGCAGGACGTAGAGGTACTTCTTCGCGCTGACGGTCGTATCGTCCCCTTTGCACTTGCGCAGGAAATTGCCCTTCGCCATGCTCACGTAATGCTTGCGCAGCACCGACCGGCTGAACGATTCGATCCCGCGCGCCGCGAACTCCATCTCCGCTCCAACCTCGTAGTAGACGATGGGACTCTGCATCCACTCGTAGATGGACGGGTTCGACATCTGGAAGTGCTTCCCGAATTTCTGGATGCTCCAGATGCTCAGGTCCACGTAGGTCCTGCCGTCCTTCTCGTTCGTGTAGTTGATGACGTCCGGCGGCCGGTGCGTCCGGAGCATGTTCTCGGTGCGGGGCACGAAAATCCCCCGGCAGTCCAGGTCCGAGTCTGCCGAGGCGAACCTCCACATCCTGCTGCCGGACTCACACAGAAAAATGATTTTGACCCCGTGATCCTTCTCTATCGCCGGGATGATGTCCTCGCGCACATGCCTCAAGTCTTCCTCTCCTATCATTAAAATTTATTTTATTAATTATTTTGTGAAAAGAATTAGCACCTTCTCGGTGCGGGTCAGCCGCCGCTTGATGTAGACCGGGTGGAAGGTGCGGAACGCCGCTCTCCTGCGCCGGCCGAGCCACTTCGTCCCCTGCGTCCTCCGTACCTTTGTACGGATGTACATCTTGTAGCGGTACATGCCCTCGATGCTGTCGTGGTCCACCGTGCGCGGCACGAAGGTCTTCGAGAAGCGCGTGCTGAACATGTACTGCATATTGCTCTTCAGCACCGGCTTGAGCGTGAACATGCCCGGCGGCGCGTCCTTGATGGCGAGGAGCGCCTCCGTCACGTTGGCGTAGGTTGCGTGTTTGGACATCTTGCCTGGCCTAACGTGTGTTGGGCGGACCTCTGCCTCGGGATACATCTCCACATAGATAAATCGATCCGAATTCCAGTCATTGCACTCTTCCGCGTACATCCTGATTTAATTTTAATTTTTAAAATTTGGTGAAAATGGCGAAAGTGTATTTGTGGGAGTTGTTCCTCAACTTGCAATTCGATGAGAACATTCACAAGAAGACCGAGGAAATCGTGGGAGCCCAGGTGACTGCCACCACCTTTTACAGGGTGCGGATAATCGCGGAGCTCGACTGGCCTCTCGACGACAGCGACAACTTTGACACGGAAGGATTCAGGCAAAAGCTGTTCGATTACCTCAAGCCGAGGATTCCGTGGCTGGAGATGCACCACCTTGGAAGATACGAAAATTCTGAGCCCCATAAGCCGGAAGACGGGCTCAAGAAATTCAACATAAGCGACGATATGGAATGGAACCAGGAGCTTTCCGCGGGTCCTGCCTATGTGTTGCATAACGACACACGCTTCGTTGTGCGGAGGGGGTCGTTTTCTTTCCATTAAACGGAACGAAATAATTGGATTAAAATTATTTATTTGAAGCCTATAAAATAACTAAATAAATATTTATTTTAGAATGAATAGTACAAGCGCGAAACCGAAGAAGCCCGCGGCGAAGAAGGCCAAGCCCTCGAGGGTCGTCCTCCCTCCGGGGACGCTCGGGTCCCTGACGCAGCGCGAGATGATGAAGATGGCCGCCGATTACACCGAGGACGCGCGCAAGGCCGCGCGGTCGGAGGCGGCCAAAAAGGCGGCAGCGACGCGCGCCAAGAAGAAGGAGCATGATGTGCAGAGCCCCCCGAACATCTTCCGGTCGTTGGTATTGCAGCCCCCGCCTACCGAGGACGCGCGCAAGGCCGCGCGGTCGGAGGCGGCGAAGAAGGCCGCGGCGACGCGCGCCAAGAAGAAGGAGGAGGAGGAGAAGGAGGACGCGGAGAAGGGCAAGAGGAAGGCCGAGGCGGCCAAGAAGGCGGCGGCGACGCGCGCGGCCAACAAGAAGACCGAGGCGTCCACGTGCCTCGACGACTACTGCAAGGGCCAGGAGTTCACGCTCTTCGTCCGCGAGAACGACGGCATCGGCATGTGCTTCCCCATCGCCCACGACCTGCGCCACGCCTACCGCGTGATGGAGAAGACGCTCATGCCGACGCCCGACAACCTCGTCAAGATGACGCGCGCCAAGCTGGCGCCCGGCCAGAAATCGAACAGCCTGCCCAAGAGCGCCGGGCCCAGCCAAAGAGCAGACAAAGAATAAAATAAAATTTATGAAGGCAAGAGGGCCTTTTATTCTAACCGTCCTGGGCACCGGCCTGGTCGCCGGGCACCTGGCGCGCGACTTCGTGAAGGGCGGGAACCAATACACCTGCCTCGGGAAGGAGATCAAGGTCGCGGAGTCGAGCGACTTCGAGACGGAGCACGTCGTGCTCGTCGCGTGGGGCGGCCTCGGCGACGAGAAGGACTACTTCCGGATTTCCCAGTACGCCGAGCCGCCGACGGAGCACGTGCTGTACGTCGCGTGGGACAGCGATCCCACGTACGGCCCCGCCTTCGCGGAGGACGTCTACCACCGGGGCTGTTCTGTCACCGACCCCAGCCGCGCGCGCGTAGCGCTGACCCGGTACAATTGCGACGACCTCGCCAAAATGATCAAGGATTAAATTAGTTTTAATTGAATTTTGCCTTCTTGCCCGCCTCGCGCGCCTTCTCCCTCAGCTCGATCTCCTTTGACTGTCGCCTGTTCCGGAGCAATCTCGCCTTGCCTTTCGAGCCCTCGAACATCTTCAGCCGAAACCACCGGAAGATCTCCTCTGGCGCCATCTCCTTCAGCTCCATGGCCTTCTTGTGGGAGATGAACGTCGCCGCCACATAGTTTTCAAAATCTTCGATCGAGATGGTGTTGTCCTCCATGCAATAGAGGTGAGAGACATAGACCCCCACGCAATTCTTGAGCTCCTCGAGCCTCTCTGACGTCGGCTCGTGCACAGCTACCCTGTGTACCTTCTGATACGCGAGGTACCCCGGCTCCTCGCTCCGGTCGCGCGCGATCGCGTTGACGCATTCCCAATCCGTTATGGAAACACCGCGCCTCTCGGCATACGGCTTCGCTCGGAGGAAGAAAAACCCCGCACGAGAAAAGGCCGTGTCGAAGCACTCCTGGAAGACGTCGAAGCGGTTGGACTTCTCGAATCGATCAGCTAATTCATCACCTTGGTTGTCGTACGCGTCAGAAATCTCATCGAAGGGAACCTCGCCGCGCACAAAATAAATACGATGATCCGCGAGGGCCTTCCAAATGCCCTCCTGCGTAACCTCCACGAAGGGAATCTTCGGGTAGACCCGGGTCCTCTCGATTTCGTAGTACATGTCGGCCACCTCATCCGAGGTATAGCCCGTCTCATCAATGAATTCCTCTTGCATCTTCTTCAAACAATTTTTTAAAAGGAAAATACTCAGCTTTTCAGAAATGCAAACGAAAATCCAGCTTTCAAAAATGCAAACGAAAATCCAGCTTTTCAGAAACGCAAACGAAAATCCAGCTTTTCTTTTCTTCTATAAATAAAAACTGACGACAAAGGATAATGAAATTGAGAAGTGGAAATGTGATGAGCGGACCCTCGGCGGCGCCGCTGCCTGAGAATTGCGCCTGCGGGCTGTTCTACGCCTGCCCGGACTTCGAGGGCCTGTGCTCCATGTGCTACCGCTCCAAGAACCCGCATGGCGCGGCCATCAAGCTCTCGCCGCTGCCGGCCACGGCGAACTCGGCTGCCATCGTCGCCCGCCTGAAGGAGGGGTTCGCGGCGTGCAAGGTGCCCCCCTCGTTCATGCGGGTGCTGATGTCGGCGGCGCGCATCATGAGCGTGGAGGACACCGTGATGGTTTTGGAGAGGGAGTACCAGGCGGGGAGGTTCTTCCTGGCGAGCCAGGCGACGGAGATCTTCCGCGCGTGGCCCCACTGCACCGACGCCGAGCGGATGCGGGCCATCCACTGCATCTTCCCCTACGTCGCCGACAAGTATATGCTCGAGGCTGTCCCGAGGCAGGAGCGGGTGAGCGAGGCGGTCTGCTACTACGGCGAGGACCCGCCGGTGAGCGACGACTTTCCCTTCTCCGCGAAGTCGAAGATGCGGGAGGTCGTGGTCACCCAGAATATGACGCGCCGCATGCTGGGCCTCTTTGCGTACGAGTTCCATCCTTTAATGCATTAAAATTCAATTAAAGTTTATTTCTTTCTCTTCTTGACTTCCCGAAAATCCCAGTGGCGGGCGTCCCACGCCTTGCGGAGGGCCGTCTTCATCTTGGCGTCGTAGCGGTAGCGCGGCGCGTCGCCGAACAGGAAGGCGAGGCGGTCCGGGTCGAGGTTGTACCCCTCCATGACCTCGAGGATGACGGGGATGGACTTCTTGCCGTCCATGATGAGCTCGCGCAGCTTCTCGCACAGCACGTGGCGCTCCTCGTACGGCATGGAGCGCGAGCCCGACGGCCCCATGATATCCCGCCACTGCTTCTCGCTCGAGGCCCACCGGGACTGCTGCCCCAGCACGGAGGGGAAGGAGAGGCGCTTGCCGCGCCCTGTGATGTGGGAGGGTACGATCGTGGCGCGGAAGCGGGCGATGGGCTCGAGGCTGTAGTCCTGGTAATGCTGGACCGCGGCGGAGAGGACGTCGGCCTCGGCGATGGCGGCGGCCGCGCGGGCGGCGAAGAAGAGGGGCGCGCCCTGCCGGCAGTAGTTCTCGCGCACGTACTGCGCGACCATGAAGGGATCGGCGGCTGCCTGCGCCTCGCGCTCCTCCATCGTGCCCTCGCGCGCGAAGAGGGCGGCGGCGGCCTTCTCGGCGATCGGCGGCGTGCGGTCGAGAGCGGGCAGCACGTCCGCCTGCATCGCGTTGAGCGCGGCGCGAGCGTCGCCCCCGCTGCTCAGGGCAATGGACTTCGCCTTCGTTGGCACGAATGGCACTCCCTCGCGCTGGCACGCGCGCTTCAGCAGCTGGAAAATGAGCACGGGGGAGATAGCTTCCATCAGAACGATATGCGCTGCGCGCTTGAGCGCTG
>Ga0307379_10013886_pt1 | contig 10418 bp, 8 predicted proteins | sample UN2MG_FD_202237 | JGI IMG/M metagenome (GOLD analysis project Ga0307379, IMG submission 202237) | Soil microbial communities from Risofladan, Vaasa, Finland - UN-2 | ecosystem: Environmental > Terrestrial > Soil > Coastal area > Acid sulfate soil | place: Finland: Risofladan, Vaasa | collected... | reverse complement strand
AGCATCAATTGTGATTATAGGAGTTGTTAAAGGAATTATTGAAGGGATTATTGGAGACGGTAGCGTTCTGGAGACGAAACAACAAAATTCTCCCACCTCCTGGGAAGATTCATCGACCACCGGCAGAGCCGGTGGTATGAGGAAGGCCCCTAAAAGGGGCCGTTATGTAACGTTAAGTTCGTCCTGATCCTCGTTTTGTTGGTGTTGTTCCTGGTCTTGGATATATTGACGTATGGCTGACTCATCTAAACCAACCGTGCTGACGCAATACCCACGAGCCCAGAAACTACGACCAAATAGCGTTCCTTTAATTCTTGAAAGGTCACGATGAATACGAATCGCACTTTTACCCTTGAAATAGCCAACCGTCATAGCAATGCTATATCGCGGAGGTACACTCAGAAGCATATGAACATGATCCGGCATCGCTTTACCTTCAACCAACTCGATATCTTTCTGACAACACAATTCTCGAAAAATCCTGCCAATTTTCCCACGAAGCCTTCCATACATAGCCTTTTTGCGGTATTTTGGCAATATTACAACATGGTACTTGCATTCCCACTTCACGTGGGCTTGACTTTGCCAATCTTTCATAATGGTTCTCCTTGCCCTTCGGGGCCAACCTCATTGGAGAACCATTTTGTCAAAAATACGCAGGAAACGGCAGAGCCTTTAAATTCTCACCGGCAGAGCCGGTGGATTACTATTGATTTAGTTTGAGCCGATATGGCAGATGAAAGCTAAAACTCTTGTACTGTCCGTGGTGCTTACGGAAATATATAATCGGCGCTAATTAACTGAGATTGATATTAGATATATCTTGTACGCTTTGTAAGCCGATCAGTTAGACAGCAATCTACGGGCCGAACAGGATTGTGACTGTCCCTAATAAGCAAAGACGTCTAACGATATAATCGGCCATTTCCTCAAGCGACGAAAGCTCGAGGACTTGGAAGAACGCATCGAGCTGATTGAAAAGCGTCTTGAAACACGGAGATAGCAGAATTTAATTGTCGTGAATAGTCTATTTTCCATGCTCTTCTTCGTAAACCGGGTTGAAAACAAAGTTGCCATTCTTGTCCTTTGCTAAATCACCCGATGCGTCTTGTTTCACGCGATAGCCAGTTATTACTCTAACGGAAGCATCAATTTTAGGCTCCGGCTTTGGCATCGGCACTGGCCTTTGCCAGACGACGGGCTTTTCGGTTTTGGGTTGTGCACCAAACCAATTTAGTAAGCTGATCCCAATCATTTTGGCATCACCTGTTAATTGATACTCAACGTTCAGGCTGCTGTTTTTTGCGAACTGCCAACCCAGCCCAATATAGCCGCCGACTTCAGACCCTTGCTCAATCTTGAACGAGGAAAGCGTTGTTCTTCCGGATTTCATGTCCACATCTCCACTAATAACATGAACAAACGGTCCACCGTACAAGCAAAGGTTGTCTATTTCATAGCTCGGGCCTATGGCCAGTTGGATTTCGTAAGCGTCAATTTCCGTGTCAATCAGATATTCATCAAAATAGGATCTGTCGTGACCTGTAAAGTCTATTAGCTGAAACAAAGCGCCCCAACTGAGATTATCTTTCCGTCCAAGTGTGGCTTTCATACCAACGCCCCAAGTAAACTCATTGCCGCTGTTGAAACTAAATCCATCCTGAATATCTTCTGTATATTCCATTTGACTCAGAGTGTAATCCATTCGATTCAGACCGAAGAGGCCAAATAACTCGAATCCGTTTAAAAAGCCCAGACCGACTTTACCCAGATAAAGATCACTTTCAACATTCTTAATAGTACCCTTTATTCCGTAGCCTCTCCATTCAATATCTAACTCACTATCCGAATAGTCAAAGCCGAGCAAAAGCTCACCTTGTTTGACGTTACTTGTAGGCGAACCGATGTAGGTCAACGCCCAAGCCTGACCCGCAAATATAAGGCCGATAGTTACCATTAACAGCTTTTTCATGTTCTTTCCCTTTCAAGATTTGTTGATATTCTAACTGAGACGTATTGATTCATTCCGTATAGTACAGCGATTGCCGCCGCACAAAAAATGTTACCTGTGTTTTTGAAAAAATAGAAAAATACTTCCCATTCAAACATCTACAAGGTACGACTTTAGCGGTTTCGATGAGAATGCCTGGACCTCCGTGCGCCAAGACTGTTTACTCGCTGGATTTATTATAAAACGTATCTCACTGCCAAATCAAGTAAAATCCTACCTGAATATGGACATTTTCCGGAAAATACGTATAATTACTTATGGATTAAATAGGGACACACTTTTGTTGCCACACTTTATCGATTTGCCAATCATATCAGATTCCGCCGATTAAGGTCTATTGTGGTAAATACGTATTTTTCTTTAGATGACCTTGTCAGCTTTGATCTACATGATTTATATTCTCCGTGTTCTTCGTGTTCACCTCAATACGCACGGCGCAATACGAGCCGGCATTGAAGGGGCCGTTTAAAGGACAATTTGCGGTAAAGATGGGGATTTTGCTTGATTTTCGGCCGGTTTTTGGTATAATGTGGTTCGTATGTGGTATGTCGCATGTCGTATAGTGGAAACAAATCAAAAATCAAAGTGCAAAATGCAAAACCACAACGTAAAAATCAAAAATTGAAGGCTATCATTCAAAAAGATGTGCGAAAATACGCCGAATGGCGCAGAAAGCACGTCAAAAGAGTCGAAATAGTGAGTAATATTCAACCTAATTTGAAAAAACAAAGCCAATTTGCCAGAGGGGTAAATTGGCGCAATATTAGTAATTACAATGATTTATAGAGATTTGAGTGTGAAAAGGCGGCGAAAAAACAAAGCCAATTCAAAGCCAATCGCCGGGTCTTGGCCGGAAATCCTAAGCACTAAGCTCGAAATCCTAAACGATTTGAAAAAACAAAGCCAATTTGTAATGGCTCAATTAAATATAAGTATCTCAGATATAAGATGTTATGGAATTTTGAACAAAAAAAGACGGCGAACAAACAAAGCCAATCAAAGCCAAATTCCACCAAACGGAGCGGCAGGAAAAAGGCGTCGAGCGAATTCTGATAGGTTCTCAAAGGTCTGAATAGATTGAAGAAGCGATTCGGCCGATTATGGCATTTGGTTGGTTTTCCATTTTCGATAGTGAGGAATCTGGCAGAAAAGATTAGAATGACTGATAAATCTAATAGACCTGAACCATGAAAGAGGTGTTAGAGAATGAAGAAAGTTAAACTCATTTTGATAATTCTGATTTTGTCATTGGCTTTGGTAGTTTCTCTTCAGAATAAGCAGGAAGTGGAAACGAAATTTCTTTTCACGAGTATAACGTTGCCGCGTGTGCTGCTTCTTCTCTCAACTTTTGCGCTCGGATTTTTTGGAGGTCTGATAACGGCAAGCTTAGTTCGCAGAAAATCTGGCAAATCCAAGGGATAAGTCAAATAGATTCTCTTTGAAAGTCTCCTGTCAGAACCAAAAACAGGCTGAACAGAAGGCAGTGACTTTTCTGCCGAACTTTGGTGATTTTGTCTTGTCCATCTGCCTGGAGAGTAAGCGTAAAAAGCAGGAGATTTCTATAGGCAACCAGAGACATAAAAAAAGCCAAGACACGCTTAAACCGCAATCCTGGCTGAAAATAAAATACCCCCAAGGGGAGTCGAACCCCTGTCTCCAGGATGAGAACCTGATATCCTAGGCCACTAGACGATGGGGGCGTTTCTAAAATTATGTATTCGTTGTTCGTAGTATTTTTGGTCCCCCGAAAGCAGGAATCCATCTTTGTTACGAACTATGAATCAACAACTACGAACCAAATCAGCGGCGGTTGTACTCAAACCTGCGATACCGGGCTTATGATACTATAAATCGCCGCTTAAGTGCTTGCCTCATATATTCTACGCCTTTTAGGCCTTCAGAGACAGGCCGTACAATTATAGTATAACAGCAGTCAACTGGTAGTCAAACGAAAATCGTAAAAAAACTGAAGCCGGTATGATGCCGAGGTGAGACTGATACCGTGGAAAGGTCGGAATTTACTTCAATATTTGCGGGAGGGTAAGAGATAAGCAGACAGCGTTTATACCGACTTTAGGTTTCTAAGAGGCAAAGTGGAGAATTATAAAATATTTAACTAAAGATTACAAAGCCCCTGCTTCACGGAGGAGAGGGAGTAACTAAAGCAGGGGCTCAAACGATAGCGTACATTCAATACACTATCTACCTCCATCCATGGAAAACTAACCATCAACAACTTTGGTTTTCCTGATGTCAGTATACGTAACAATTTCCCAATGGTTCTTTTAAGTTTTTGTTATTATACATTTCTTGAGTCTGGGCCGGTTTGCAATCTCGAATGTGTGTTTGGTGGTCACGGAATAAATCCGCTATTGATATTCGATGGCCAATAATCAGTTCCTATGCCGCAATGTAGCTATTTATACCAAAAAGAAATCGTTTAAGCCTGATTCATTTTTCTGGTGCTGAAATTTCTTGAAGCCTCTTGAGGAATTCCGGAGGAACTTGAAGTCCCAAATTTTGCGCTATATTGACGTTGCCCCATGCCTTGTCATATTCTTCTTTATTGTAATAGGCGATCGCACGACCAATATAGGCTTCCGCAAAACTTGGGTCTATCTGAATAGCCCTGGTATAATCTGAGATGGCCTTGTCATTTTCGCCTTTATCCCTATAAGAAGTTCCACGAAGACTATATGCGAAAGCATTCCTTGGGTCCATCTCAATGGCCTTGGTGAAATCCGAGGCGGCCTTGTCATGTTCGCCTTTCATGGCATATACTACACCTCGATCATTGTAGACTAAAGCATCCCTTGGGTTTATCTCAATAACCCTGGTGAAATCTGAGATGGCCGGATCATATTGGCCTTTATAGTTATAGGCCGTCCCACGACTGTAGTAGGCTTCAGCAAACCTTGGATTTATCTCAATAGCCCTGGTGAAGTCTGAGATGGCCCTGTCATGTTCGCCTTTCAAGGCATACGCAACCGCACGGTCATTGTAGGCCGAAGCATTCCCTGGTTCTATCTCAATGGCCTTGGTGAAGTCTGAGACAGCCAGGTCATAATGGCCAGTATCGTTATAGATAATCCCACGACTGTAGTAGGCTGAGGCCTTTCTGGGATCTATCTCAATAGCCTTGGTGAAATCTGAGATGGCCTGGTCATATAGACCTTTCTTCATATTGTTATGCCCCAGATAGTTATATCTGTTTGCACATCCCGAGAGGGATAGACAAACAAGCATTCCCAGCGTGGGCAGTATGCTTTTAACCTTTTCACTGTCCGGGAAATGCATCATTACTAACCTCTCTTCTCAAAGTTGATATAGCCCATATTTCTTTATTTCCAATTTACGAATCAAATTTAAGAGAACGGGTTCTTTCCTGCAATCGAAAGTTACTTTCAAAGACAAGGTTTCCGGTAGTTCATCGTACGTTGCCACTTTATGTAGGCCGGCAAAGAGAATTCTTTTGGTTTTGTTTCCATTAATTGCCAATGGGAGTTGTTCATCTATTTTACACTTGTCGTGTGCAGTAAGACCTCTGTTCCTTTGGTCCGTTATGTTACTAATATCAAAATTCAGACTTTCATGCAGCACTTGTACCCACATGAGATTGCAACGTTTGCGGCCACTATTTACTGCGACAAAACTACCATTAAAAACTCTGAACGAAGGCAAATCGAAGGGTTCTACATTGATTTGGGCATATGTAATACTGGGTTCGGCCTTAGTTTGAAGTAGCCTCCTTGTTAGGAATATTCCATATAAGGTTGTTGCGGCCGCCCAAATTGTGGTTAGAAGTGTTACGTGCTCCTTAAGGAAAAGCCACAAGGATTTCACAAACCACTCGAATATCTGTTCAAAACCCGCTAAATGCATGACTGTATTTAACCCGGCCTTGCTGTCGGCGTCAATAGTGAAGACTTGATGAATAGCAGGTTAGACTACCTACTCCTGTACATACCTGCATTAGCCACACCAACAGAAGTTTAGTGAGCCTTTCTAATGCAGAGCCAGCACACCAAAGCCATAATCACGATAACTATCCACCCATTGATATCCATTTTACCGACTCCTCCATTATATCGGTGCAATAAAAGGGCACTGTTATATCGTACACAACCGAAGTCGCCAGAGTCTGTAAGGAGCACTCGGACGATGCCCCTAAGCCTGGAGGCACAAAGACACCAACTCTTGTACATCTCCTTATGTATAAACTGGCGATCTCAGTTGGAATGCTAAAAGTCCAGTGCCAAAACACTGTTCAATTGTCAACTTTGAATTGTATGTTCGTCTCGTTAGATGCTGTATTAATTATAGCACGTGTGGACTTGGGACGTCAAGTAAATTATGTGATTTCTATTTCGTGAAAAGATAAGCTAAATGAGCTTTTTCTTACTAAAAATACGGTTTTTCACATCAGATGTTGGATACCATGATATGTTTCATAGTTATCGCAAATGTTTAGCAGCTCAGTGCCTTGCTTTTTGGCGATATCAGCAAAAAAAGCAGTTTTTTGAACAAAGCTCACACAGGAACTAAATGCTTCTCAAAGCATTAAAAAAGGGGCTGTTTGTATCGAACTCACAGCCCCTATGAAACTTGAATTTCTATAACACTTTTACAGTGTTCTGCGTCTGCGTAGCCAACTAATACAACCTATTCCTATGCTGCCAAGAAGGATAGCACCCGGTGCAGGAATGGTCTGAATCTCCAGTCTACCGACACCAATCATACCGGTTTTGCCCTGAAATGTGATTTCTGAAATATTGCCCACACCTGAAAATAGAAAGCTGCCATAGCTCGTACCACTCAATCCGGTTGCAGACTGCGCATCCAGGACAACACCACCAGAGTCATAAGCAGTCGCATAAATACTGCTGTCATAAACGGTTAGCCAATCGACTTTGACCTTGGTTGCTGGTGTATCGAAGACCACCGTCATAAGGTCGTCGGCCCCGGTAGTTGTCGTAATCCCATAATTATCAACACCAGCAGGTGGAAATACCGTGTCGTATGCCCAGTAAGTTGTATCCTTGAAAGACAGCCCGTATGAGCTAAACAATCCACTGCCGTCGAGCAACACAAGTTTGCCATAAAAAGGTGCGCTGGCTCCAGGCTCCTCGGTATTGCTGAACTCAACGGTTATGCTCGCATTAGCTACTGAGGTGCTGAAAGCAAATATCAATACTAAAATAGCACAAATTGTTATTAACCTTTTCATCTGGTTCCTCCTTTGTATTCTCTTATTTGCGGGACTAAGGAACACCCCCAGGCGTTTGTAATCCCCCATTAGTAGACCACTATAGAGTATCATATTGGGTAAAAAAAGTCAAGAACCTTTAAGAGGAATCTTTCAACATAAATCGAATTTGTCCCGGGATGTTTGTCCTTGAATCAGTAATCCAACAATTTCCGGACCTGAGCCCATTTTAGAATGAGACTCGTTTCTGAAATTTTTCCGAAACCAGAAGCCGGAAATCTCTTGTTGAAAAGGCTTTTTGCTTTCTGATTGAAAAAAATTCGATACGAAACCCAAACTTGAATCTTCAAGGCAGAATTGGTATCCTGTTGATAATAAAACTCGTCGGCGTAGCTTAGCAGGTATAAATAGTAGATCCAGGGTTGATTGAAAGGGGCAAAGTGGTAATCCGCAGGACTTCAATAAGAGCGATACATGATGAACGCAAAACTCGAAGAATCGGTTATCTGTTTCTACATTCAGGATTATTTTTTGTTACTGTTGTCGGTTCTCTGTGGGGGGCTGTTGCGGATAGTTCCGCTTTGCCGGATGCGTTTCAGTCAGAGGATTCGTTGTGGGAGGTCCAACTGGGAACCCATCAATATACGATCCCGCGGATCGACAACGGGCGGATATTCATCGGGATTAACGACAGGGAGCTCAAACATCCGGTATTGAAGCGGACCGGCGGGGGGATTGTGATGTGTCTGGAGCAGGCGACGGGTGAAATGGTCTGGCAACTGGCGATTCCGCGTTATATGGAGGGTAAGCAGCCGCCATTCCATTTCAATCATTGGCAATGCGGTGTGTGTTCGCGGCCGGAGGTCGAGGGTAAACGATTGTACATTGTCGGTCCTCGGGGTGATGTGCTTTGCCTGGATCGTAATGGTCAGGCGGACGGCAATAACGGCCCGTTTCTGAACGAAACCGAGTATATGGGCATTGAGCGAGATTCGGGCTACCAGCTTTCCAAGACCGATGGTGATATCGTCTGGCGATTTGATATGATTAAGGAGTTGTCGGTTGTGCCGCATGATGTTTGCGGCAGCACGCCGCTGTTGCACAGTGATTATTTATATGTTTGTACTTCCAATGGTATGGATGATACGCATAAGAATGTTGCGAATCCCTTGGCTCCCAGCCTGATCGTACTGGATAAAAACACCGGCCGGTTAGTGGCCACGGATGGCGAACTGATTGGCAAACGAATGTTTCATGGTCATTGGTCTTCGCCGGCGGCAACGGAAATTGGCGGACGCCCTATGATCATCTTTGGTGGGGGTGATGGTTTATTATATGCGTTTGAACCTCTCGAATCCTCAAAGGGAGATGACAAAACGCGAACCTTGAAGAAGATATGGCAGTATGATTGTAATCCTTTCGATTATCATGAGCAAAACGGTCAGAAGATTCCCTACTCCAGTTGGAATCGTAAAAGCCCCGAGGGGCCCAGCGAAATTATTGCCACACCGGTTATTGATAAAGGTCGCATTTATCTTGCTATCGGCCAGAGTCCTATCCACGGTCCGGGAAAAGGTATGCTTTCGTGTATCGATGCGTCGACCGGTCGGAAAATCTGGGAGAGCCGCCTGGTCGGCCGCAGTCTTTCAAATGCGGCGATACAAGATGGATTGCTGTATATTTCGGATTTTACCGGCAGACTGCATTGTTTCAATGCGGATACCGGAGAGCATTATTGGCAGCACGAACTGGGCGCCGGTGTATGGTGTGCTTCACCATTTTTATTAGACAGCAAGGTGTATATCAGTACCGAACGAAATGAACTGTGGATTTTTAAAGCCGATCGGGAAAAACAAATGCTGTCACGTTGTCGCCTTAAATCGATGGCTATTACTCCGGCGGTTCAGAATGGTGTATTCTATTTCCCCACCCAGAGCCGGCTTTTGGCGTTGAAAATAAAATCCATACCATCCCAAATGAGCAATTAATTGTTAAACATTCAGGCAGCTGGGAATCATTCTGCGGTTCCGGTTTTAAGTACGATTCGTCGTATTTACAAAAGAATCCAATTCAGAGCAATTTATGTGAACTAAGCACCTTGAAAAAGAATCCAATGCTGTTATAATGCAAGTCCAATTTGAGAAACGATTTAATGAAAAATATTTTAGAAAGCATTAAATAAAGGAAACAAATGGATAAGCAAATTAGCATAATGCCTTGTCTGGATATGCGGAATGGCCGCGTTGTAAAAGGTGTTCATTTTATCGACATTCGTGACGCTGGTGACCCGGTCGAATGTGCGAAAGCCTATTGTCGGGCAGGGGCAGACGAACTGGCCCTTCTGGACATAACAGCAACCGTCGAAAACCGCTCTACGATGCTCGAAGTCGTTAAGAACGTCGCTGAAGTTACAACAGTTCCTTTTACAGTTGGTGGGGGTATTCGCGATGTCGCTTCGGCGGCGGAAGTAATTGAGGCAGGTGCAGATAAGATATCCGTGAGCAGTGCGGCTTTTCGCAAGCCTGAGGTCATCCCGGAGATGATTGCGGAATTTGGCACTGAGAAGGTTACCGTTGCCATAGATGTTGACCTGAACGAATCATTGCCCTCCGGCTATGAGGTATATGTCGATGGAGGTAGGACCGCCACCGGCGCCGATGCCATCGAGTGGGCCAGGAAAGTTGACGGCTTTGGAGTCTCTGTCATACTGCCTACCAGTAAAGCCGGTGACGGAGCCAAGACAGGATATGACCTTCCTGTTATCAAGGCAATGGCGGATGCCTGTTCGGCATCAATTGTAGCATCAGGAGGGGCTGGGAAACTTGAACATTTTTACGATGCTGTTGAGGCCGGGGCTGACGTCCTTCTTGCTGCCTCGGTATTCCATTTCCATATTATCGACATACAGGAATTGAAAGACTATCTGCGAAGTCGCGGCTTAGAAGTGAAGTAATTGACTGACAGCCCGGACCCAAGAAGTTCGATAGTCGACCTCTTCTGATTACGCAGGTTGTTTATCCCTCACTATCACTGCGCTCAAGCAGAGCACCGGTGTGGTTTGGCTTGGGTGTGCATAATAATAATTCAAGTTAATACAAGCCGATAGCCGATAATATCATCATGGACCATATTTTTGAGAGGATTCATGATGAGGCCACTAAAAATAACATGCCAAATAACAACAAAGCAGATTTCAAATCT
>Ga0307379_10013885_pt1 | contig 10418 bp, 18 predicted proteins | sample UN2MG_FD_202237 | JGI IMG/M metagenome (GOLD analysis project Ga0307379, IMG submission 202237) | Soil microbial communities from Risofladan, Vaasa, Finland - UN-2 | ecosystem: Environmental > Terrestrial > Soil > Coastal area > Acid sulfate soil | place: Finland: Risofladan, Vaasa | collected... | reverse complement strand
AGAAAGGAGTGAGTGATGACATTACGGAAGAAGCAGAGCAAGTTCACCCAGATGGTAGGACTTCTCATATTGTTCGCCTATGCCGAAGGCTATGAACTTACATTCGGTGATGCATATGCTACCAGTGGACATATAGAAGAGTCGTTCCACTATAAGCGACTGGCTATTGATCTCAATCTTTTTAGGGATGGTAAATACCTGGTGGAAACATCAGACCATGCACCGCTGGGAATATTCTGGGAGAGTCTTGGTGGAACGTGGGGAGGACATTTCGGTGACGGTAATCACTATTCATGGGGAGAAAGGAGTGAGTGATGGAATGCCACGTATGCCATGCTAAACCCGGTGAAGACCATAAAGCGTATTGCTCCGTCTCCCCTGGAGTGATGGTGGTTGAACTCTGGTGTCAGATATGCGGGAAGACAATAGAGGAATCATTTACCAAGGTAGGTTATTACTGTGAAAGCTGCGCTAGATGCGTAAATGATTGGGGCAAAAATGGAATCAGGTAACAATGAAATAAGTCCCAGCCAAAATGCGTGATTACCGGAGGGTGACAATTATGACCAATTTCATAGGTGAAACATACAAGAGCTAAGAACTGAGAGAAAAACTAAAACGTTGTCCCTGAATGGCAAACTAACGGCTGGGGCTTGCCTTCAGGGGCAAAAGGAGGGACATGAAGCCAGTAAGAGCTAAAGAGATCAGAGCCGTGACTTGTGTGGCAGGGGCGGGAGGGTTGGAGGGTTGGTATTGGGGCGGGTTAGGGCAGCGTGTCCCCCAGGGGGAGCCCTGTGTCTCATGGGAAATAGTTCAAGCTTAAACAATTATTTTTCTTAAACAAAAAAACTTGATAGCCAAACATTTTCATGCTATACTTTTAATCTTGCCGCATATTAAATAGCGAACAAAGGAGCGCTAAATTATGACGACCTTCAAAAAATACATGCATATAGAGAGGTTCGGCAATGACGAGGTTCAGGGTATCGAGCTTGGTGATTGCTATATATTCCCGAAGATCGACGGAACCAATGCCAGCGTATGGCTGGGTGAAGATGAAAAGTTGCACGCTGGTAGCAGAAGACGTGAGTTATCCTTGGAAGATGATAACTCTGGGTTCTATAAATATGCCTGTGATGATATTGCCTTAGTAGCATTTCTTAGTCAGAATCCACATCTTAGACTATATGGTGAATGGCTCGTACCACACACTCTTAAAACTTACTCTGAGGACGCATGGAGAAAGTTCTATGTCTTTGATGTGTATAACGATACGACGGAAAAGTTCTTGTCCTACGACGAGTATAGGGAAATATTTAACGGGCAGGGTCACTACGGCATCAATTACATACCCGCAATATGTATGATTCAGAACGCAACATATGACAACCTGTTGGTAGAGCTTCAGAACAATGTTTTCCTAATAGAGGATGGAAAAGGAGTCGGCGAAGGTATCGTGATAAAGAACTACCAATACCGGAACCGCTTCGGAATACTATGTTTCGCTAAAATGGTAAGGAACGAGTTCAAAGAGAAACACGGTAAGGAGATGGGCTATGCAGAAAAAGTGTTTAAGGAGATGGTTGAGCAGGATATTATCAACAAATACCTAACGGAAACCTTAATCGATAAAACCTACGCCAAGATAGTAACCGAGAAAGAAGGATGGAACTCCAAGTACATACCGATGTTGTTCGGTATATTGTACTATGATTTTGTCAACGAGGAACTCTGGAATGCCATCAAGACCATGAAGAACCCTACCATAAATTTCAAGACGCTTTACTCGCTTCTGATCATCAAAGTTAAGCAGACCAAACCAGAACTTTTCTAGGAAGGAGAATGAAATATGTCAGTTTGCCCAAAGATAGACAAATCCGTATTACCTTGCCGCCATTACCTTCGAGCTGAAAGAGATGGTGAAGCCGGTCACTGCAAACTTCCCATCTACTTCCGGTGCGTTGAGGCCATGACGAAGAAAGCACCATCCCTCTCACACTCAGCAGTCAATCAGTACATTCGCTGTAAACGAGCCTACTATTTCAGTTACATAAAAGGCATCCAGGTATACGATGTCATGAAGCCCGGACCCATGAAGATAGGTGCCATATGGGATAGCTTTCAAAACTCTGCATATGGTGGAAAACCATTAAACATTGACGAAGAAATAAAGAAGTACTACGGCAACGATTCACATAACTTTGACGTACCTAAGATAAAAGCTCTCATTTCTGCGTTTAAAGACTTGGAGATAACTACAGACCTTTCATCTAAAACACAGTCCAAGTCATTTTTTCACGCTGGCAATCATGTAGTAAGCTTTGTCTTAGACCGTGAATATAAAGATCACTTCGTCGAAACCAAATGTACAAGCACTCAGAATGTAACAGACTTCTTCTTCTCTATTCATTACCTGTCACAGGTAGCTACTTACTTCCTCGCTAATAATAAATTCAAGCATGCCATCATGGAGGTAGTAAAACTTCCTCAGCTTAGATCATCCGGACAATACAGCAAGGAGACACCAGATGAATATGGAAAACGTTGCTATTCTGATATAGTCTCACGACCATCTAACTACTTCCAGGGATATAATAAGAAAACCAAGACATTCGGGAAGAAGTTCATGCGTGAGGAGTTCAACCTGAAACAATTATACGACAAATATAAGACGATTGGAGATGAAATAATATGGCGTATGTCAAGAGGAAACGACCTTGCATGGTATAAAGAAGAGTCAAGCTGTTTGTTTCCAGGCAAGTGTTTGTTCTATGAAATATGCCATACAGAGGGATTCCCGACTAACATTTATTATATAAAGGAGGTGCCAAATGAGTAAGAAGGTGTTTTGCGATAAGTGCGGCAGCGCTATGACGGAAAACTATGACCTAGTATTCAGGTTAGATCCTGACTGGGCTATAAGCATTAACACTAATTTTGATGATCTTTGTTTAAAATGTGTAAGAGAAATAGTAGCCAACGGAAAGGAGGAAGAAAACGAATGAAGAAGATAGACCCGTATGACGAGATAGCCAAAAGAGGACGTTTCATCCACATCTATGGTGTAACAGAGGTGGGAAAGTCAACGTCAAGCTTTCAGTCCCTTCCACAGCCCATCCTTACCATTCTAGGTGAAGCGCGTAATCCACGCACATCCTTAGAGGCATTGGGTGAAAAGAAGGTAGAGTTCTACAAAGTACCTGTGTTCTTTGACGATCCTACTGAGCTACGTGAGTTTCTTTCCGACCTATTGCGCAATGAAGGCAAAGAGTTAGATCAGTTTGCAAGTATATTCTTCGATGGAGCAAGCAACTTCTATAACAACTCTGTAGGGGCTCTCCTTGAAGATGAATACTACGAAATGATGGAAGCTGGCAACAAGATCAAACGTCCCATAGCGCAGCAGACAGAGCGTGACATGAAAGTATACGGGGCCATGGCATCTGAACTCCTGCGTATATACAACCTACTTGCTCGGTTCTCATCTCAGCACAATAAAGTAGTGGTCTCAGCGTCGCTAGTGCGAACAATCGACCGCCGGATCCGTATCGAACGCATGAATAAAGAGCCTCTCATGCTATCTAATCCTCAGTTTACTGAATTGGTAGGTCGATTTGACATACCTGAAAGCGTAGACAGTTATGACGTACCGAATTTTGACGGCAAGGTGTTTCTAAAGGAATTCCCTGGATTGGTGGACATGATAGGGCGTGTAGAAAGGAGGCATGACGCTAACGGAGAAGTTGTGTATCCACCTACGGTTAACTTTGATGCCAAGGAATCAATGTGTAAATTCACTGGCAAGAGAGGCAAGACGTCAGGCCCATTAGACTTTACCAAAATACTAGGGCTATAGGAAGGAGGTAAACAGCCCCAAACCAATAACAAACCAACAAACAACAAACATTTTTACGGAGGTAGTACTATGAAACTAGAAGGACAAGATCATCACGAATCATTCGGCGGGTACAAGAATCCTGAGGACGGCTGGCATAATCTTCTCATCGGAGAGGGAATAGAGCGTTACACTCGTGATAACAATTCCAGCGTGTCAGTAAGGATTCCATGGCAGACGATAGACGAGGACGGAGAATTGGCTTTCTCCACGTTTGAGACCTGTATACTTCCCAGTGGAGACGTATTCGAAAGCTGGGAGAAGAAGATCGGATGCATACTCAAGGTAACAGGTTTGCTTGATTCGTTTAACGAAAAGCTTCCTGATGACTGCCTTGTGTCAGATCAGCAGTTTGTGGACGCATTGGCCATGAAGCTCCCAGGTAAGAAAGTACTCGCCAGGACGGAAGTGTCAACCTATAAGACCAAGGGAGACAATCCCGTAGAGAAAACCCAGAACAACATAATGGAAATAAAGATCTATGCCGGACCGATAAACGGAGGAGCATCTAAGGCTAAAAAAGATGTTGCACCGGCAGAAGACAAATGGTAATATACTGTAACCGACTGCCATGACTTAGGTCTCAGGGTTACAACGGCGAGGGATCATTCTCCCCTCGTTAAATTAGAGGTCTCTCACCGAGCGCAGTACCCCTCCTTCCCTGCGCGAAGACTTCTTCTCCTTTCCCTGACTGACGCTTACCGTTGGGCGTCAGATGGCAGTCTTTTCTATTGGAGGATAAATGGACAAGCCAAACGATATCACACCTATAATCGAGAAATATATTTCCGGAATGTCACCGCGCATAATAGGTAAGAGTTACGGTGACTTTGGAGTGACCGCACAATGTGTTCGAAATTGGCTTAGAAACGCTGGCGTGAAACTAAGACCAAGAGGTGGACCAAACAACCGTGGACAATGTCACAAGACAATGTGTAGCCTTACCAAAAGTCAGATAAGAGAAGGGGTAACCGTGCTTGGATACCGTGACTATGCCAATATGATAGGAGTACATGAAAGCTGCCTACATCTATTCTGGCGCAAAAACATGAAAGAGAAAAAGTAAATGAAATTAGGAAAACATATAACAAATACCGAACTGAAACCTACCAAAATACCTGAGGATTTCGTGCTTATAATAGACACGCGTGAAGGTCTTCCGTTATTCAAAGATGCCGATTTACCGGTTATCCACAAGGCCTTGAAACATGGTGACTACAGCATCCGGGGTTTTGAAAACACCATAACTATAGAACGAAAAAAACTATCAGACTTCTACTCGTATATCAGCTCAGAGATGAGCGAAAAGACTGTACCTAAAATGAAAGCCATGGTAGACTATTCGTATGTAGGTCTAGTTATAGAAGCCAGCGAATCAGATGTACTCAGCCCCCAACTATACACTAATGTGTCACCAGAACTAGCCAGGTCGTTTCTCGCCAGTTGGGAAGTGCGCTATGGTTTTCACGTTTATTACTCACGATCCAGAAAAGACATTGAGCGATGGATACTGGATCGCCTAACCAAGTTTTGGAAAGTAATCAGGGAGGTTTGAAATTATGAAGTTACAGCATATCGATCACGATGATTGGGATTCTATACCCGATAGATCTTCATCGCCAAAAAACATGGGGGGGAATGGGAAGGACAAGGATAGTGCTACAAAAACATCAGGTAGCGACGAATGCGACAACAAAAAATGCAAGGCTTTCTTTAAGCAAGTATTCAATGCACTGAAGAATGGTCTTAGAACTTGCGAGCCCAAACACGGGAAAAGTGTAGACATAAGATTTAAAGTAGAGCCAGCTGTCTTGGTGAAATTGCAGACATTGAAGGATATGTTTCCCCCGGGATGGTGGAAGTCAAGCGCCGAGTTTCATCGTTGTGTTTTTGCCGGTGGAATGGATAGTGCTGCCGAGTCATTGAAAAGAATACTCGGTCATGATACAGATGAGCACCTAGATGCATTCAGAAATTTATCAGCACTATCTGAAAAAGAAGTAATCAGAAACCACGAAAAGGAGGTAAGCAGTTTGTGGAAGAATGCCGAAGAAGATGGTATTCCAGAAGAAGAGTACGGAAAGTTAGCCGGTAGATTCGCGAGAATAAGGTTAGAACACGACAAATCGCAAGTCGAATTTAACAATAAAAAAAGTTGACCGCTAGTGAAAAGATACGACCTCCGGTCAGCAAAGTAGGTTTTAGGGTATGACCGGAGTGGGGGGTATCCCCCTGGTTTAATAAAGAAAGAGGGTTTTCATTATATACAAATCAGCGGTCAACATATCTCGTCAGAGGTCAATTGCCCGAGGGACACAATAGGTCAAGACCGGAAACCTGAATGGTTGACCGCTGATATTAACTGAGAAAGGAAGGACGCATGGCTAAGAAAAAGAAGAAGAGGTACAATAATTTCGATGAAGCAATCGAAGATATGATTAAAGATGCCAAGGAAGACGAACACGATAGAATGGTAAGATTTAAGTACGGTGGTAGTATAGACTCTGAAAGTATTGCTGTTGAAATGATAAAAATTCTTGGCAGGAAAATGTCAAATGAACTCAAACTGAGAAAATGGGACGGAAGAAAATGGGACGGATACGATTGCAAAAGTGTATTAATACATTAATCGTAGGAAAACAGTTATGCCCAAAGCAAAAGAGTTACCAGGACGTACAGTCAGCGTAAATCGTATGTGCAGAGAATGCCAAGGATGTGATTATTATCGAGGTGAAAAGATCGGTACGCCGCCGCAGAAAGCAGCGGCTATGGTAAGAGAATGCACCGATACCGAATGCCCTTTATACTACTTCCGAAATGGGTCTGACGAACGCCCCGGACGGACCAAGAGAAAAGTGGTCGATAAGTAACACCTAATATTCCTGTCAATACGTTATATACGTGTCCATGAGTTCACCAAGCCATTAAAACTTATAAGACATGCTACGGTATGTCTTATAAGAAAATAGACGGAGAAACAGCGATATGGAGCTCGATTTACTATTTCAGGTACAGGGTTCGAATACCAATAAACCAAAAACTAACGATTCTGATAGTTGCCGTACTTTTTACTACGGTAATTCAGGCTATGTGTGCCTTCGTAGGGCAGGAAAAACCCATATTGTGCCAAAGCCTGAAGAGTGCAGCAATTTCATTGGTTTAACCAAAGGATGTAAGTTATTTCAATCTAAAACGGAGGGTAAGCATGCCAAAACAACAGATGAACAACAATGGTCTAAAGCAGTTGAGGTTGAAGATGCCAGTCTGTCATGCCTGTCTTGAAGAACTGGGTGAGCTGCTTAGGACGAGCGGCGGATATTTTTATTACTTCAATAAGAAGTATCAATTTCCGTATATTCCTAAGCAGATGAGCGACATGAAACAGTGCTTCTGGTGCTCTACGTATACCAATATGAGTTATAAACGTATACCGGAAGAAGGAACTAAAGGTCTATATATTAACGAGAAAGGATGGCAGCCGCCTCTCCCCGGTATGGAGTTTGCGGGGTCATTTAAGGTGGAATAATGAAAACACAGATAAAGTTTGATCTAGACCTAGACGATGAAGACGATAAGGTAGCTTACGAACACATCATGCGTGGCGCATCCTACCACTCGGCTCTCTGGCATATAGCGCATGAGATCTTACGTAAGAGAACTAAGTATTCAGTATACAAGGAAAAAGAGACTGAAGAGTTGCTTGAAAGAATAGTAGAAGAGTTCTGGGAGACAATGGAGAGCTTTAACATAAGCTTAGTGTAAGGAAGGAGACTTAATGCAAACTGACCTATCAGACGAAATGCTTGAATACGCCAAAGGAGTGTTTTCTACTTTTGCAGATCGCCCGTGGAGGAAAAACCAGCGAGAAGCGGTGAGGTGGATATTGGAGCAGGACCGGAAAGTTAGTGTGCTGTCAGCGCCAACCGGATCCGGAAAAAGTTTATGTGGTGCCAGCGTACTAGCGATGTATGGCGGCGGTACATATCTCTGCTCCTCCAAGGCCCTCCAGAACCAAATAGCTATCGATTACCCTGAATTTAAAGTGCTCATGGGAAGAAACAACTATACCTGCTCGAAAAACGAAGGATTGACCGCCGCCGAATGCACCCACAGCAAGATTTCACCTTGCCGCCATAAACATGATTGCCCGTATGAATTGCAGAAAAAGCTAGTACTCTCGAGTCGCTTTAAGGTCCTCAACTATACGTATTTTCTGTTCGAAGCTAATTTCGTTGGTCAATTCTCCAACTTAGAATATCTTGTCTGTGACGAGGGAGACACATTGGAAGGGCAGTTATCGGCATTTATTTCTCTAAACATTCCTCTCCAAACCATCAAAAATTATAAAGTTGGATATCCGTCCAGGAAAACTTCTACAGCTAAGGACGGTGTTGAGTCATGGAAAGATTGGGGTGCGAAGTTTAAAAATAAGGTTAATGGATCGATTGGTAAACTTATGGCAGAAGCCGGAGAATGGGACTCAATAAGCAGTGAATGGCAAGTGTCCAAGATGAAACAATTGAACCGAGCCAGAAATTTACTTAGTAAGCTCAATATGTTCACTGATTATGTTGATGAAAACTGGTTGATGGAGGTAGGCAAATTTGATAAGAGAATCAGGTTCTACCCTGATTGGATTGTTCCGGAACTAGCTGAGAAATATTTCTGGCAGCATTCTGAGAAATTCCTTTTAATGTCAGCTACCTTTCAACCCGTCCCAGTATTGTCTAAATTATTGGGGTTACCGCCTGGTGATGTTATTTTTAAGGAAGTACCGTCAATCTTCCCCGAAAAAAACCGTAGGGTTGTGGCATCCCCTGTCGCTAATTTGACTTTCAAAACATTCGATTCCGAAGTGCATAAACTGATAGACAAGATAGAAGAGATCTTGATGCACCACATTAATGACAAGGGGCTGATACTTTCCGTGTCGTTCAAATTGAACAAGTTCATAATGGACAATGTTAATACTGGACGGTTGATAACGCATGACTCTAAAAATCGTGCTCATATATTGCAAGAATTCAAAAATGCAGTCAGTCCCCTGGTGCTAGTGAGTCCGTCCTATGAGCGTGGTATATCACTTGACGATGATCTTGGGAGATTCTGTATACTGGTAAAATGCCCTTATCTTTCATTAGGAGACAAGCAGGTAAGCAAGAGATTATATGGTAGCAAATTGGGTGGTATATGGTTTAAGTCAGAGGCAGCACAAACAATAGTGCAGGGTGCCGGTAGGATAGTGAGAAGTGAGTCTGATTGGGGGGTGACGTATATACTTGACCGTCAGATAATGGATTTGATAACTAAGCATCCGTCGTATTTCCCTAGGCATTTCATTGATGCGATTGAATTCGGTTGAGTTATTAAACCAGGCAGGAGTAGCTATTCTGATAGTTATAGTGGGATATTTGCTTACAAGTATGTTTTAAGTGCAAAAAAAAGGGGGAGCAAGCCCTCTCAGAAGCTTACTCCCCCCAGGATGGTGTATTGCTACACCTGTATCATTATCTATTTCATTAGCTTGTCGATCACCTTCTCGTAGGCTTCTTTCCGTGCCTCTAAATAGTAAAACGGTTCTCCCCTGTCTATTTTGTTATCACACACCTGTATTTGTTTCAATAACCACCGCTCAAGATCTTCTATTGTCATATTCACCCCCTTATACTATCGAGTGTAGTTTCATCCACTTAGCCAAAAACCACGTACCCCCTTGACTTTCCGGTCTTTTCTCTTCTGTCCAGTCATCGATCAACGCATACGCCCACACCCTGCCGTTCTCACTCAAATGCGGGGCATAGGGTTCCCGTGTAAGATGCCATCCGGGTCTTATTTTGTACCCTTTGGTGGGATAGCTCTCTGCCCGTAGCCATTCTCCCAATGGTATCACGGCTTTACGGTTTATAAACAGAGAGCCGAGCGTACCGTTCTTTCTTTGTCTAAGTAGCTTATATCCCATTATTACCTGCACTCTTGACCTCCCTTCATTCCCTTGAATATGCTAGCTACAACGTCTACCGTCCAACAGTTACCTAATGCCTTCCATCTCTGGTTGTCGGTGAACCCTTTGGTATACCCGTCCGGAAGTGTTTGTAATCTTTCACATTCTACCGGTGTGAGCTTACGGATAAAGTTATTGGTCAGTATGCCGTGTTTGTCCTGGGCTGTGAGAGTATACGACTTGCTAGACGGCGGTTTGAACCTTCTCCCGTTCTGCCTCTTCTCCACCCGGTCAGGGGTAAGAGTAGGCATGGCGTACAAACCTGTCTTTGCCACTAGCCCTCCGGCATCTCCACACAGGCACACTGATTTGCCGTGGATGTTATACACCCTATTGGCCTGTGAATCGCTACCTATGTACGCCACCTTTCTTCGCTTGACCTCGTTTTCCACTATCTTAACGGTACGTTCCGGTTCTACCACATACTTTTCGTCCACCTCGTCTTCCAATATATCTTCGACGGTAGCGTTACTCCTGTCCCACTTGCCGTCAAAGTCTATGTTTGTCCAGTAATACCGTACC
>Ga0307379_10013884_pt1 | contig 10418 bp, 11 predicted proteins | sample UN2MG_FD_202237 | JGI IMG/M metagenome (GOLD analysis project Ga0307379, IMG submission 202237) | Soil microbial communities from Risofladan, Vaasa, Finland - UN-2 | ecosystem: Environmental > Terrestrial > Soil > Coastal area > Acid sulfate soil | place: Finland: Risofladan, Vaasa | collected... | reverse complement strand
GACCTACCTGGCGCGCGCCACGCACGCGGGTGAGTTTGTGGCGATGCCGGCGGAGGTGTATGCGATGTACGACGCGACGGTGTGGGGGCGGTCGGGGAGTGAGCGGTTTGGGGTGGGGGTGGCTTCGAGGTGATGCGTTTGGACCACGAAGGGCGCAAAGGCTCGCGAATGCACAAACAGAAAGCCCCGACTTACAAAGGCCGGGGCTTCTCATTTAGGGCATATTTCAGTCTCTACGGCAAGGCTCTCACGTGCGACTCGAGAGTGCCGGCGAGGAGAGTGACCCCCTCGCCGGTCTGACCTTACCATGCGTCCCCTATCACAAGAATTGGCCGACAAATCCCATGACCTTTATGGCTACTGCAAGCACTGATGGTGCAACAGCCTCAAGAGTAGTGGCGGCCTCCCTACTCCAGAGCCCGGCTCGACTGGACCACCAACAATGAAGGGGCTTCTCAAAAACCTCAACACTGCTATGCTTCATAGGGCATCGCTAATGCCAGGGAAACATACATCCTGTTAGATTGCCTTGACCGTCGTATGCCAATGTGGCAACATTGCAGCAGGGCTGCCAGTTACCCGACAGCCTCCGCATAGGTGCTGGCGTGTGGTTATTTCCGCACCTAGCTACTCAGTGACAGATCGCGCCCAATGCCGCACTGACCCAATGCGCGGACCGGCACCAAACGAATCGCTGCCCCATGGTTCGGGCACGCCTACATCAGTCCGCTTTCTTGCGTTTCTTCCTTTTCCTAGTCCCACGAGACCCTGGTGGTAGGATATCTCCAAAAATGTGGGGATACCTCTTGCCCAATCTCTTCAGACGCTTCCGAATCGTTTTTGCGAGTGAACTGTCCTTCTTCTCGATCAAGCTCAACATCAAGAGCGCTACGCTTTCGTCCCCCACACCCAAATCTGGAACGCCCTCGATTGTATCCAGCACAGCTTGAATTCTTTCCTTGAGTTCATCTGGCTCAAGGAATCTCTGCATCGACCACAGCAGCGACAGCATTTTGTAGAGGCTCTCTGGAGATGGCTGTGTTCTAATCTGGGTAAATAGCTGTTCAGTTTCCTCAGCTAGGAAACCGCTTCCAAATGAGTATTCAGATAAGATCATGACAAAGACATCTGCGAAGAATTCGGGGACCTTGGGGACGGCTCCCTCTGCTAGTTCCAAGAATCTTTCCCGTGTTGGAAGTGCATATGCTACAGCTCTGGTGATCCCGTATAGCTTTGTGTCTTGCGTTGCGTGCCACGCGGCTTGTAGGAGTCTCCCGGCCATCAGTTTTTCAATGCTCTTCACCAGGCCATCACCCTTAGCGGAGAATATCTTCTCGAGGGTTGACAGCCGAATGTCCCTTCTGAGTCCGATGTAGAAGAATGCGACTTCCGACCACACGTCATCGAAGTAGGTTTGTACAATCTGATCTTCAAGGTTCTCAAAAGTCTCCCGATTGTCGAAAATGTGTTGTGCAACGAAATAGTCCAAGAACGAACGATGCCGAAACGCCACTGTGTTCTGAAGTTCGAGTACGCCAGCCCGCTCAATTTCACCGACAAAGTCCTGCAGCATACTTGGTTCCCATCCATAACGCTTTGCATGATCGTGCAGGAACCTGCGGAAGTCTTCCTCGGGAACCATTAAACGTCCTGTCCCATAGAACTCCTTGTACGCCAAAGCAGCCAAGAAGCGCTTCTTGATCAGGTACTCAAATAGCACTTCAATACCTTTATCCTTGTCATATCGACCGAGAACGAGATCGCAGAATCGATCGTAGAGCTCAGTGATTGACGCTGGGAGCTCCCGATGATTCTCGGCCAATTCTATCAGCAGGTACAAGGACAGAGGTGTCAACGCGATTTGATACTGTATCTTGTCCAATCCATCCTTGAGGGCATCCAACACCTGGGAATCAGTAATCAACTTGCCAAAGAGCGTCAATGCCTGGCCAAATTCGAAGGGCAGCAGCTCGTATTTCTCAAACCCAGCAGGTGTGGATTTGATTATGTCGATCTTCCGGGAGCTTACGATCAGCGAGGAGCCTAGATGGGTCGAGAAGTCCCCGGCCTTTTGCAGAACTTCCTCTCTGCGATCGGGTGGCACTTCGTCGAGGCCATCTACAAGGACTGTTGTGATCTGAAAGCGGTCACGTATCTCTGGGCGGGGAATGTACTGCTGAATAAGATCCTCATAGGTGCTGCAGCTGAGCAACTGGATTGCGGGCACGAAAAGCGGTATTCCTATCTCTCTTGAGATTGTCTTGCGAATCACTTGATTTGAGGCCTTCCTCAACATATCAATCGCTAGCTTGGCCAGCGCAACGGACTTGCCGGTCCCTGGATCGCCGGATAACAGGAGCTTCTTGTGTGTCTTGACAAGCGAGGCCAAGCGCGAGAAGGGCATCTTCTTCTCTCTCACAATCACAGAGAACTGCTCCTCGTCGAATGCCAGAGGGGCATCCACGAGAGCAACAATGGGATCAACAAAGCATTCGGATAAGGTTTTCCCCCTTTCGCAGAAAATATGCCTCGTCTCCAGTTCTTGCATCTGTTGTTGTAGTAGATCCATTACTTGGCCCTCGAAGAAGACCTGTGGGTAATGGTCGGTGAACTTGTCGATAAGCCAGTTAAGATCGAATATCTTGAGATCATGTGCGTGTACTTCTCGCTCGAGTCGAGTGTGGGCCTCGCCACTCAATTCCCCTGCCAGTACTACCCATACCATAGAGACTGTTAACTGGCTGACAATAGCTTTTAGTACCGCAGGATGTGCAATAGCCTGGTTGACCTGGCTTATCACCTCATCAATCTTGCCCAAGGTCTTGGCACGGATATCACCAAGTTTCACTACTATGGCAATGACCGTTCGTCCAAATGCATCCTCTCTCACCATCACGATGTCCTTGCCATGCTCATCCGAGCCATGCGTTATCTCAACTAGAGCATCAGGGGTCATTTTCATCAGTAAGCTCTTAAGATGCGCATGGAGCTCTTTCTCTGTGAACGACTCCAATATGTCCTTTCGTGCCTCTCTCGGTAGGGCACCAGCTTGTTGAACAATGCTAGTTTGATCACTCATATTTCACCTCCCCTGTCAGCGGCCCGATTGCTTGATCAAGAACGGCACTTTTCGGGCCACCGCGGTTGATTCGCCGCCAGTGGGTCAGATGGCCTGATCCTCCCTGGGTCATGCTGCGTGATCCCTCCGGCAGATAGCCAATCGCCAACAGGATTAGCACAATCTGCGTAGAAGCGATAATGTTGTAAGGGCGCCGGTGCCCGACCAGTTCCCTCCAGGGTAGGCAGCCGTGCCGTGAGAACAGGCCATCAATGCCTCTGTTCCATATCACTGTGGTGGAGATCGCCGCTCCAGGAGTCTGGTTTCGCCTTCCAACTCGCACTGCAAAGCGTCCCTGAGTCGATCTAGGAAAGTAGGAGCCAAATCGGTGCAAACTCTCTTTATCTCTAGCGAAGCATTTGCCGCCTGTACCTGGGCTGTTCTCTGTGTGCTGATTGCGTGAACCGAAGACCATTAACCTAACATGATGAAAAGAGCATGTCCTGGCAATTTCCCTGTTCGGTCAGGTAGCCTGAGACTAGGCGGGGCTGGGTAACCGGCCACGTCGGAACAAGTCTGACAAAGCACCGAGACGGCTGTTCCCCAAAAGGGAACGGTCTGTTCCCAGTCAGGGGTGCAAGGCAAACCTGCGGGCCGCAACGAAAGTGAACGACCGATGAGGCATCGTGAACAGAACCCGGCGGTAGAAACTGGGAGAGCCGGGATAGAGGGGGCCGAGCCTGCAATCAGGTGGCGAAGGCTGGAACTTTGGCGGGAAGGTGCAACAGGGACAATGAACGCCAAAGCCTCTCCGGTGTAAAGGCGGTGGCACGCAGGGACAGGTAAGTGGGGAAACGGTTGAGAGCCAGTCGTGTCCTTGGTGTCGCACGAGGGAAGAGGGACTATAAGGGGAAACCCGAAGTGTTCCCCGGTGCGCGGCTGGCAGTCGGAGGGGCTCATAGTACTGATGATGGCAGGGACAACATAACCCTGCTGGAGGGAAGGAGCCCTACTTCAGGGAGAGTCCCTGGCGCAGGAGGAGCTACGTGATTGCCGAAAGGCTATATACACGATGAACAAGGTTCGGGTACTGCAAAGGGGACTATATCGGGCAGCCAAAGCCCGGAAGGAGCGACGTTTCGGCGTTTTGTACGACAAAGTCTACCGAGATGACATCCTGTGGTTGGCCTGGGAAAGAGTACGGGCCAACAAGGGAGCGGCGGGCGTAGATGGGCAGACGATCCGGGACATCGAAGAAGCAGGAGTCGGGCGGTTTCTGGAAGGACTGGCCGAAGAACTGCGAGAGAAACGGTATCGGCCCAATCGCGTTCGTCGGACGTACATACCCAAACCGGGAAAACCGGAGAAACGGCCACTAGGCATCCCCGTCATCAAGGACAGGGTGGTACAGGCTGCGGTCAAGATCGTGATAGAACCGATCTTCGAGGCGGACTTTCAACCCTGTTCGTATGGGTTTCGGCCCAAGCGGGACGCACATCAAGCAATCGAAGCGGTAGCCAAGTACGTGAACTATGGGTGCGCACAGGTAATAGACGCGGACCTGAAGGGGTACTTTGACAGCATACTGCACGAGAGACTGATGGAGATCATCGCGCGACGGGTAGGCGACAAGTGGATACTCCGGCTTATCCGGTGGTGGTTAGAGGCTGGGGTGATGGAGAACGATCGCATCACCTACAGTGATACAGGCGTACCCCAGGGAGGGGTCATCTCGCCCCTGCTGGCGAACATCTACTTGAACGAGCTGGATCGGCGATGGACAGAACGAGGGTACAACAGTATCCGCCACGAAGCACATCTGGTGCGGTATGCAGACGATATGGTCATCCTGTGCCGGAAGGAAGTAGGGCGATACTACAGCCAGTTCAAGCAAGAGATCGAGCGGTTGGGACTGGAACTACACGAGACGAAAACGCGGGTGGTGGACGCCAGGGAAGGGTTCAACTTTCTCGGCATGCGCTTTCGGTACAAACGGGGCCGACGCGGGAAGATGAACTGCTACAAATGGCCGACACCCCAAGCGGTGAGCCGGGTGAAGGAGAAAGTACGCCGAGCAATCGGACGCCGAGGCAACTGGGATCTTACAGAAGCCATACGGCGAGTGAACCCCATACTGCGAGGATGGGGGAACTACTTTCGGTACGGCAATTCGTCTGAGCAGTTCGACAAGGTAGACCGATACGTGTGGTGGCGGCTCCGCTGGCGGTATTACGTGGAGCACGGAAAACGCCGACGCGGGACACGCGACTTCCCGCGAGACCTGTACGAGGAGAGTGGGCTGTACCAACTACGGGGAACGGTGCTTCGATATGGGACTGCACGCTGACCGACGAAACCTGTCGGAGAGCCGTATGAGGGAGAACCTCACGTACGGTTCGAGGTGGCAGGGGATGGAAACCGGGATAGGGTAAGGATGAATGAGGCACTCTCAACGGAAACGGAGAGAAACCGGTCTGTCCTACCTACGTCTTAGGCGCCATCCCCTGACCCTACACAGCAGCTGAGTAGATGTCAATCCATGTGTTGATGGTATCAGCGCAGGTCAAGTAGTCGGCGACTGCGCTCAAGAGTCCTTGGCTAGGCACTAGCCCTGATTGCCCTGATATGAAGGCTGCCTCAAATACGGCCGTGGGTACTCTTAGCGCAGGCTTGGACTGGGAATTGTGTTCGATCGACTTGCGTATGCGTTCAACTTGGTTTATCAGTGACCGGAGTGTTGAAATGCGCGCTTGCGCCGCCCTTTCTTGTTCATACTGTATCATTCTGGCAGTTCCAGCCACATCGCCGTATTTCCTGGCGATGTAGACTGATATCGCAATGCTTACGATGGATATGAGGATACTTGCCACAGGCAGAACAATACTCACAACAGGGTTGCTCGCATCTACGATGCCTTGCTCTATCATTTCCGACCCCTTACTCTAGCGACGGATCGGTGGGTATGTGAACTACCGCATGCTATACACCTAGTAGAACACCACGGTGCTACCGACCCAGAACCCGGCAACACAGACTGAATCGCAGACGAAGGGCTTGCTGCCTATCGGGCTACTAACGACATAGACTGCAGCCAAGTCCGAAATTCTCTATTCAGGCCAGCATTTTCTCTGAAGTCAACTAATACCCCGGCTATCTTCGCTCTTTCGAGGAAATTACTAAGGTCGGGGTCACGATCATGTGCAGCACGGGAGAACACTCGCACCGGCTGTCCCCGGATAAGGGACTGATACACGAGTGATTGAAGAGCTATTGTTATCTTGTGAGTTACCACAACCGCCACTGCATCGGCCTTCCTGGCTTTCCCAAGAATAGCTACCTCGGCCAATTCCTCCTGAAGGCCCCCGAACGCTTCATCCCCTCCATCCGGGACAATCTCCAAGTGCAGCCGCTCGCGCGATGCTGCGTTCTCAATCTCCTCATCTGCGCCGAACATTTCCCTCGATACTATCCCAACAACAATCGAGGCAACGACAGGTTTACATTCACACGGAATGCTGTGACACTTGGCACAATGAGTATACTTGTTCATCACCAAGTCCGCAAAGGAAGGAGCAGATGGCCCTACTATTGAGCTGTATTTGATGTATGTTGCAACAATCCACGCAAACACATTAGCTAGCTTGGCCTCTAGGCGTTCACGCGGCAGCTTCTCCCGTAGCGCTTTTGCAACCTCGCCTGCGTTCTCAACAAGCCGAGAGGTAATATCCATTAACGAGCGGTCACGATTGGTAACACCGTACAACCGATCGAATGCCTCCACCCACATATCCAGAGGTTTCTCCTTTAGCGGTCCAAACAGTGGTGTCTCGGTCTCGACCCGACGATGTTGCACTACAGATCTATCAGGGTAGTAGATGCAACTGCAGTTCTCCGCAGCACCACAATAGGGACACCCATACGCAAACCTGTTGCCCACGGCATCTGTTAGCGATACATCCTCTACGTCCGCCAAAGCGGCAAGCCAGACAAACAGATCTGGTAAGGTAGCCTCAATAGCTGAAAGACTGGGAGGCCTGGCAGCTTGAAGGACTTCCCCTATTTCCTCCAACATTCTGTACCAGGTCTCCGAGTTGGTCCTGATCCGGTTTCTTGCCCCGTAAATTCGATCAAGGTGTTTCTGCCACTGGTCAAGCGTGTACTTCTTGTAGAGAAACATTGGTTTGTCAGACATTGTCAACCTCCTTGGGTAGCCTGACTGTAGTTGTGTCAGATAGCAGATACCACGGCCGTACTGCCTACATACCACCAACAAAACGCCCGCCCCAGCCTTGACGGCGGGCGGGCTTCGTATGCTTCGACATTTGCCGCCAAGCTTGTATTGCCTTGAGGCCTTTTGTTGATCGCATATTCATATTATATTGCGTTTTTGTGAAAAAGTCAAGCCCCAAATTCGTTGCACAGGTCCAACGGTTGGACTGGCTGGCCCCGCTAATTTCTGTCGCAGAAGCTTATGTTTTGCCCAGATCGAATTGAGAGAAAACACTTACGATGGCCTTCTGCACCATGCTATCATCGCGCCAGAGAGGCAGACTATGTGGCTACTGGGTCTTTCTGGTCCCAGAGGAAACGCGTCCATTTGGGCGAAAACTAGCAGGCGACTACCCCGCTAGCCTGATCGGGCATCGCTAAGCTGTTCCATCCTCGACGAATGTGTGTAGTATCAGTTCCTTGAGCCCAATATCGGTCTCTAACAATGATTTTGCCTGATCAGATCTTCTTTGGGCTCGTCTTGTTAAGCACCAAAAAACTGCAGTGGCGGCAGAACTGAAGGCGGTGAAACAGGAATGAATCGCTACGGCTACCTGGTTAAGAGGGGCGGCAAATAGGGAAACTATCAGACTCGTAGTTGAGGCGAGCCCAGTGCCTAAGAAAAGTGTAGTAAATCCTAATAGTAGATTCACATCGCCCTGAAGGTCGGCATACTTGTAAGCGAGATTGGCGTCGACTAACTTAACTCGGGGTGGAAGAACAGATAGCTGTGGTTCTATTCCGAGTTTTCGTTCAACCAATGATACACCAGAGATCGGCGGCCGGTACTCTGTCTTCTCCAGTTTAGCGACGGAATTGCTAACAAGAGCGTCTTGATCAGATGACATTCACTGACTCCTCGATTTCCCTTTGGATACCCAAAGGTAAACGATCCGCCGATGTCTAGCAGCTAACAACGCACTGGCGGGCCGCAGGTACTCTCCGGTGAGCGCGTGAGCAGCGACTCCTTATGAGGATCCCAGATAGAAGTCGCACAATTTCGGCATTCTCATGAGGGGTTCAGGATTATATGGACTTTATCTGGTTTGTTCTCTCTTTTCATGTTCCAGTGCGTATGTAATGACTTCTGCTTTCCCATCAGCATTCAGTCTGAAGAAAGCTAGACTGTCCCCCAATCCAATACGTTTGGATACTTCGTCCAGTACAGCATTACCGATTCTATCGACTTCACCATCCCTAAGATGGGGAAATCTGCTTTTTATTGCATAGTGCAGCTGCCTTGCTCCTGGACTCAGAGGGTAGTCGGGTGTGGCGGTTGGCCCCTTCACTAGCCGCTCGCGCTCTATCTCACCCGACCCATACGCTGGCATCCATTGATGCTTGAGCTCCTCGATTCCATCCACTAGTATTCTGGGTATGCTTTTGTCCTGAGGCGGCCCAACTGGTGATATTTTGATATCTGGCGGTAGTCTCGAGAGCTCGCCTGGTGCGAGGACTTCCCGTGTATACTGTGCCCATTCCCGTAGCCGCTTAAGGAGCTCCTCTGGCTGTTCTGGATCTACATTGACCTTTATGTCCATATTCAACCGGATCTGTTGGACCATCTTCACTGTACCTCCTTGAAGGGCCCTTATCGCCTCAGCCAGCCCTCCACGCTCTTGTCCGCCGTGAGGTATCCTTTTCTATTTGTGCAATCACATTGTATTGCATTTCCAGGAAAAGTCAACCCCGGCTCATCGCGCGAGCCTGCTGGTAGGACCGGCTGGCCCCGCCAACTTCAGCCGCTGAAGTTCGACCATCCGCTGCACACCACGCCAGAATATCCTGGATGTCCCCCGGCTGCCGTGCTGCGTCCCACCGCCGACACCCCAAGCCGCCGTGCGCGTTGACGGCGTTCCCCCACTCGTCCAGGAACCGCCGCCTGACGCAATCCTGCTCGGTATCCTGTCCCTTGGTCTCCAGCACTAGTATCTCCCCGCCAACCAGCCGGATGAGAAAATCCGGGCGGTATTTGCGCACTACGCCGCGGCAGATGTACAGCATCTCGAAGCCCAGGTGATCGTTCTTCACCCACGCCGCGACGGCCGCGTGGTGGTCCAGCGCGTAGGCGTCGGAGGCCTCCCACGCGCTGTCGTACACGCAGAAATTGACGTGCGACTTGCGCGTCCTCTCGCACGGCTTGCCGGTGTACCAGGTGCTCATATCACTGGTGGAGCGGAGCGGGTGGTCGCGGTCAAAGACCGGCTCCAGCCGTTCCGTGTTCTCGAGGCGCAGGGCATCCCAGATGTGCTGCACCACCTTGCTCATGTTCAGCGTGACGAGCAGGCGACGGCGCAGGTCGTCCTGGTAAGAGAGCGGCGGGTGGATGGCGATCTTGTCCGAACGTACAAACTGCTCCACCAGGTGCACCACCTGGGCCAGCAGCAGTTCCTTGCTTCCCTTCCAATTCTGCTACATCTCACAGATTTGCCTTCCTACCCAGGCCCGAGCGTTCTCCATGATCTCTAGTTGGGCGGCATAGAGCGTTCTCCCTTCCCGCAATGCCCAATAGATGGGACTGGTGCACCAGTCTCGACGCTCTTCCATCTCCGCATCCGAATACACCAGCACGTCCACCCCCGGACCGACGTTGCCCACCGCTTCGTGCAGGCGGATCATCTCTGTGTACTTGTCGGACACTTCTGGTTTGATCACCATGAGGTCCAGGTCAGAGCCTGCTTCGGCGTCGCCGCGTCCGTAGGAGCCAAACAGGATCACCCGGGTTGGCTGGGCCACGGCGACGATCCGTTCCACGGCTTCCTGTAGCGTCTGCTCGTCAATCATTCTTCCGACCTCATCACTTTCATACTCTCGATCTCCTGGTCGCCCACGATCTTGACCGCTGATAGTGTACTGCAATCTGGCGCGCAAGTCAATCGGGGAACAGGGATCGGGGATCAGTAATCAGTGATCAGGACTGCTCCCTGATCGCTGATCGCTATTCCCTGATCACCATCCCCCCCCAGTTGACAATCTCCCAATCCCGTGTACAATATGACCGTGGTCATTTTTGTTCCGGGGTCATCAATATGGCGATAGAGGATCATCTTTCCCGGCGCGAACGGAAGAAACGGGACACGCACCAGCGGCT
>Ga0307379_10013883_pt1 | contig 10419 bp, 10 predicted proteins | sample UN2MG_FD_202237 | JGI IMG/M metagenome (GOLD analysis project Ga0307379, IMG submission 202237) | Soil microbial communities from Risofladan, Vaasa, Finland - UN-2 | ecosystem: Environmental > Terrestrial > Soil > Coastal area > Acid sulfate soil | place: Finland: Risofladan, Vaasa | collected... | reverse complement strand
CGGTAACTTCAACTTCGAGACTGGTTGGTCGGGCGAGACGCAGAGCCCGAAGGGTCCGAAGGTCGTCAAGAAGAAGTACACGAGCACGGACTACATGCAGAAGATCGCCAGCGAGAACAGCGCGACGATCAAGACGCAGCCGTTCTACTCGGACTTCGCCACCTTGACTGAAGACCCAAACAAGGTAACGATCAAAGTGTCGAAGGGTGCGTCTGGCGCGACGCAACAGATGCTCGCCTCGTTGGGGGTGAAGCCGGACAACGCCGACCCGTTCGTGGGTCCGAACTACGACATGTTCTTCCTCAATAAGAAGGACTTCGACGGAGCGGTTGTCGAGATTGAGGAGATCGTTAAGCCGAAAGCGAAGGGCGTGGTTCCCCCGACTTCTAAGAAAGCCCTCTACTTCCCCGACGATTTCGACCATCCCGAGGCCAAGTCGAACAGCGACGAGTTCAAGAACATCGAGAACACCAAGTTCGGTGGCGCCGCCAAACGTATAGAGGCTGACGGACCTACGGTAGAAGGCTCCGGACAGCGCGCGCGGCGTTGGGCTGACTCCAATGGCACCTATTATCACGTGCAGTTCAAGTTACGACCGCACGTGTGGGGGCCGCTCATGGGTAAGGGCGAGGACACCACGTACAACTACCCGCAAGGTTCGTACGACGCGAAGTCGGACTCCTACAAGGAATCAGGTGGAACCTCTGATTCGATTAGTACGGAGAAGTGGACAGCCGGAGACTCGGAGATCCACTTGACCAAGGGCGCGAAGGACGCTGTCAGCGGGCATTGGAAGACGGGAAAATACGTCTACATGGGTGCGGTCAACGCGAAGGTTCGACCGAAGAAGGGTCAGACCGTTGCGCAAGCCACCGCCGAGCTTCTTGAGAAGATGCAGCCTGGCTTGTCCAAGGACGTGATGCGCGACGCGACGCCCGAGGAGAAGGAAGTTTTCGCGCTGAGCCAAGCGATGTGGGCTTTCTTGCCGAAGAAGGCGGATGCGCTAGGACAGGAGAACGAACGAGATCCGAAGAAGATGCGAGCTGCGTTGAATAAGGCCGGCATCTCTGCAGATGACATCAAGAACATCAAGCAGGTCGAGGTGCTGCCGGGCTACTCGACGCATGTTCTTCCAGGGCGGCACAAGAAGCTGGCCGAGAAGGGTATGCGTTTCCCATCTCATGGAATCAATCCTCAAAACATCGTGTCGATTCTTGCGACCGGTGCGCTCGGTATCCACGAACGCAATTCGCACGGCATCAAAATGTGCGGCGTCTCACCGGGAAATGATCTTACGAGCGGTTCCGGCGAAGGTGTGCTTGGCCACGTCATGACTTCAAGCACCGACCACACCACGATTTCGGGAAGTGCTGCTCAGTTCACGAACAGCGCTCAGGTGATCATCGACCCGCGAGAGTTGGATCGGTTGGACACCTACCTTCATATCGGTGATCAGTACGGCTGTTGCACGCCGTACGACTCGGGGTACGGGTCGGCTTATACGTGGAATACCCGCAAGCCGCTCGAGGAAAAGATCAAGGGACTCAACTCGAGCTTTGTGCACCACGAGATCAACTTCAAGAGAGGTGTGCGGCCGGAGAGTATTCTCCGAGTGCACGCGAACACCGAGGGTATCCGGGAGCAGATGATCAAAACGCTGCAGGGTGCGGGCGTGCTTGAGGTGAATGGGGTTCCGGTTGAGGACTTCATTGTGGCAAACAAGACGGTTGGCGAGATCCACAAGAACTACGTCGAACCTATGTTGAGTGAAGCCTGATGTCGCTACTCGAATTCAACGGTGTGTACCTTCTCACGTCGCCTCCGGGGTCTATGCGTTCGGCAGACATCGTGGTGGGTGCGCGTGAGGACGCGGACGCGGCCGGCGCTCTTCCCAAGGGCACGAAGCTGACGCAGCTCGAGTGGTTGTCGGTGTCGCAGTCCGGCATGGGCGGGCACAGGATTCAAGGGGTGCCTCTTCGCGAAGGCCCCATCGTGGATGTGCAGGTGACGAGCTGGGAGGGCTGGGAAAAATCGCCGGTCGTTGTCTTCCGGTTCGAGCCTTTGACCCACGAATTGTTCACGAAAATCGGAGAGGGTGGCTACCTTGCCGGGTACAAGAAGTTGGCCGAGCGGCTCACGGACGACAACCTCGTGAGGAACTACTTCAATTCGCTATATGTCTGGGATTCCTGGGAAGAGTCGCCTGGGTAAATCCGATTTGTTCCTTGACGATAGATCTTCTTGTCGTTACCTTAGTTGTGAAGTAAGCACGATCCCCAAGAGAATCGAACGCCTTGGACGAGCGGCCCTAAGCTGCTCAGAGTTGAGGGGAAATGATCCGTAAGACGACAAAGAAAACGGCAGAGGCTGTGGGACCTGAAAATTTCGGACTGTACCGGGAGGTCACGGTGGAGCTGGTTCAGCACTACCATGAGAACTCGAAGAAGCTGGTCAAGACCGAAGAAGGAGAGCGTACAGAAGGCAAGTTGTATCGACTGGCGAAGCCGGGTGAGAAGGCTGTAACGCAGCTCATGGACTCCGCGAGCTTCGCGGTGGTCGGCTTGGTGCCGGCGCCCGAGAGCGCCATCAAGAAGATTCTTGCTGCCGAGGCAGCAGAACCTGCGCCAGAACCGGAAGAGCCCGCTGCAGAGGCAGAGGACTTGGATTCTGGCGAGGATACGGACGAGACCGAGATGGACAACGGTGACGACGCCGACTGCGAAGACGCAGAGGACGACGCGACGGACGAAGATACGGACGACGTGACGGACGAAGCAGAAGACGCAGTGGACGCCGGGAATTCAGAGGACGAAATGGCTGCGAAGAAGACGACTACGAAGAAGACGACTACGAAGAAGACGGCTGCGAAGAAGACGGCTGCGAAGAAAGCCAAGAAGCCGGCTGCCGCGAAGGTCGCCAAGGTGGAGACGAGTGACGATGCGGAGGTCGCCTCGAGCGGACAGAGTGGTCCTGCAATCAAGATCGTCAAGATCAACGCCAAGGAGGCTAAGGTGCTGGAGCAGCTGAACCACGGTAGCGCTCCACAGACGATCGAGCAGATCGCTGTTTGCTTCAAGGGCAAGAGCAAGGCGATTGCGAACAGTTGGGTTCGCAACTCGTTGCGCCGCCCCGTGCGCGGCGGTCTGGTGAAGAATTGCGCGCGTGGTACCTACGGACTGACTGCCAAGGGCAAGAAGTTCGAGGCGCCTGCGTAGGTGCTCGAGTACGAGGTTGTCCACGACGCGGAACGTCTTGGACACATTGCCAACGAGATAGATCATGCTGGTGCCGTAAAAGGCGCTGTAGGTCTAGACATAGAGACGACTTCGTTGTCGCCTCTACATGGCGACATACGCTTGCTGCAGTGCCATACCGGCAAGAGCAACTACGTCATCGATCTGTACAAGACCCAAACACTGGGTCCTGTGGCCGAAGCTCTCAGCGGAGAGGCGGTCAAGATTATTCAGACGGCGAAGTTCGAGCAGAAGTGGCTTCTGTACAAACACGGCGTCGAACTTTGGCCGCTCTTCGACACTCATCGCGCCAGCGCGATGATCCACAACGGCAAGAATCTCGGCCATAACCTCTACGACTTGTACAAGCGTGAGCTGAACCTCACGCCGGAGGTGGGGGACCAGGGTCGGTCGGACTGGTCAGCCCCAGAGCTTACTAAAGAGCAACTAGACTACGCGGCGGAAGATACGACTTACCTGCATTCTTTGCGGGACAAGCTCAAGCCGCAGCTCTCGGCGTCTGGGTTGAACAGGGTCGCGGTCATCGAGTTCGGTGCCATCCTTGGCGAAGCGGCCATCGAGCTTCAGGGGTTTCGGCTAGACGCGGAGAAGTGGCTAGCGCTGGCGGACTCGAACGTCATCCTCGAGCGAGAGCTACGAACACAGCTTGATGCGATGATGCCGCACCCCAAGGGGCAGATGAGCCTCATGGGGATACCGGGGGGTTTCAATCTCAACTCCCCGCAGCAGATCCAACAGTCTTTTGCTCTACTGGGGATAGATCTGAAGAGTACCTCGAAAGAGTCGTTGGGCATGGTTGCCTACAAGCACCCCGCCGTTCCGCTCTTCATGAAACACAGGGCGGTGGCGAAGCGGCTCAGCTCTTTCGGTCCTGACTTCCTCAAGTACATCGATCCTCTTACTGGTCGGATCCATGTCGACTTCTGGGCACTCACGGGTGCTGGCCGGTACAGCTGTTGCATCCCTAAGCGGTCCAGAATCGCCACTTCTCGTGGCGTGATACCGATAGGAGAGGTCACTCCCGGAGATCTCGTTCAAACGGCCGACGGTCCCAGGAAAGTGTTGGGTTGGTCTGATTCGGGAACGAAGCCTGTTTTACGCTTCCACCTCTCGGATGGTCGGTCGGTGGATTACACCAAAGAGCATCGTGTCCTGTCTGATGGGGTCTGGAAAGAAGCAGGAGAGTTGTCGGTAGGGGATGTGGTCTACGTTTCAGGAACGGAAGGCCCGAGTCCTACTTCTTACCCCTCTCTTCCAGACGGCGATCAATCTCGTTCCCGACGAGCTGTACGGTTTCCTAAGAAACTGACCGAAGACGTAGCCTTCGTTTTCGGCCACTACGTCGCTGAGGGATGCATCGGGTTCAACAAACAGCGCCCGCGAAAGCGTCCTACCAAACACACGCAGCGGCTCTCTACGGGTGATCGTATCCCTGCTAAGGTAATCGTCGCTTTCGGTCACCAAGAGGAGGACCTGCGAGATTTTGTTGAGGGTGAGTGGTGCAGGTTGTTCGGTGTAGAGCCGAAGAGGACAGAAGGATCAAGTCCGGATATACACTTCGCCTACTTAGCTGTAGGACAGTGGCTGCTTGACGTTGGTTGTGGGGGGTTGGCTCATGAGAAGCGCGTTCCCTCGTCTGTGTGGTTGGCTCCTAATTCAGTGAAGTTGGCCTTTCTTCGCGGTCTCTTTGAAGGCGACGGAGGAACCACAACTGGCTATCCGAGGTTGTCGACTGAGAGTCCTGTTTTGGCAGAGGAGGTGGGGGAGCTTCTAAGCAGCCTGGGTATTCACTTCTCGTTGCACTGCACAGGACGAGGACGCCTTCGGATAAAGTCTGTTGTGTCGGTGCTCGCTCAGTCTCTCGATCGTTGTAGAGATCTTCTGTGGTCTGCTTCGAAGAAAGGGAACATTTTCGAGTCGTCCGATCGGAGGTTGATCCATTCAGGTGTGGTGAAGCCGTCGTTTTTGGATGGTTGTTACCTGTACGAACGGGTTCGGGACGAAATCGGGTGGGAGAACTTCTGCCAGGCCCGAGCGTGGCGACTCAAGGAACCCGAGGTTCGTCTGACTTCTTCGATGTTGCGAGTGTTGGGACCGCTCGCCACCTCGGACACCTACACCGATCTTTTCATTCGCGGGGCGCTGGCGAGAGATCTTCGCAGCGTGGTGATCGTGCGTGTGGAGATTTTGCCAAGCGAGCTGGTGTGCGACATCGAGGTAGAAGACAACCAACAGTTCTTGCTGAACGGGGTAGTTACCCACAATTCCAAACCAAATCTTCAGCAGATACCTCGCACCGACGACTTCCGTGGGTGCTTCGCTACGTTGCCGGGACGTGTGCTTGTCGCTTGCGACTACGGGCAGGTCGAGTTGTGCATCGCTGCAGAGATCTCCGGCGACAAGACGTTGCGGGGTATCTACCAGAAGGGTGAGGATGCCCACCGTCGTACGGCGGCCATCGTCGCCGGTTGCAGCTACGAGGAGGTGACCAAGGAGCAGCGCCAGGCGGCGAAGCCTGTCAACTTCGGACTCATCTACGGTCTCGGTGCTGCTCGCCTCGTCATCTACTCCCAGGTGTCCTACGGCGTGACCATCTCGATGGTTCAAGCCAAGCAGTTCATCAAGCGCTACTTCGAGGGCTACTCCGGCGTGAGGCGTTGGCACGAACGTACTCTGCGAGACGCTGAGCGGACCCACATGGCCAGAACCCTCTGGGGGCGCCTCCGCTACCTCGACCCCGACAAGGCACGCAACGAGTTCTTCAACTGCCTGGATGATCAGACCGAAGCACTTACGAGGCGAGGCTGGGTGAAGGGTTTCGATCTTACGGAGGACGATGCTCTCCTGACGAAGAACGCTGAGACAGGACGCCTCGAATGGCAGAAGCCGACGGAGCTGAAGAAGTGGCCCGACTACGAGGGACCGCTCGTCGAGTTTCGATCACGTTCGTTCAACGCGGTGTCCACGCCCAACCATCGTTGGTTGGTCTACGACAAGGGGATGGGAAGGGACGTGTGCAAGACAACTGCCGAGCTGTCGTCTTGGGGAGATCACCGAATCCATCGGACGGGTTACTATGAGCGGCATCCAGGCCGCGAGAGGATCGTCGAACAGTCCCACCTAGATTTCGCGGAGCTGTGTGGGTGGTTCCTTACAGATGGGAGCTTCTTCATGTCGGGAACGAACAAGACCCGACCTACGGCGATGATCTATCAGAGTGAGCGTGGGAACTCAGAGAAGGTGAAACGCATCGACGCTCTTCTAGATCGTCTTCAGGCCGTTACTGGACGGTATGTGACAGAGAGTACGGGTCAGGTGCAGTGGCGACTCACGCGGGAGTGGTCGGAACACTTGAACAAGGCGTTGCCGGGGAAGCTACTCAGCGAGGACTTCCTCGTGTCGCTTGAAAGTGATGCGCTTCATCAACTATTCGACGCGATGATGGCTGGAGACGGGCATGTGGATGCAGGAGGGAAGCAAACCTTTTGTGCTGGGACTAAAGAGGCGGCCGACGCCTTCCAGGTTCTCTGCACTCTGTGTGGCTTTGCATCCAACCAGCACGCGCGCGACATGTCGAAGTACAAGCCGCGGTCGGACAAGATGCAGAACGTTCCGAAGATGGGGACGGTTTACTACGTGACCGTTCTGCGCCGAGACCAGGCGCAGGTGACCGCCAAGCAACGGCGCGAGTACGTTGCGAAGACACCGATCTGGTGCCCCATCGTTCCCAACACCTACTTCGTGGCTCGACGAGAGGGGCAGGTCTTTGTGACCGGGAACACGCCGGTTCAGGGATCGGGTGCGGACGGTCTCAAGCGCGCTCTCCCGATGGTGTACCACAAGCTGAAGAAGTACGGCGGCAAGGCGTTCATGGTGCACATGGTTCATGACGAGATCATTGTGGAGTGCGACGACGACCCGGAGATGATTGCTGGCGTGAAAGCAGATCTCCAGGAGTGTATGCTCAGCGCGATTCAGCCGATGCTTCCACACGTCCCCGTCACGGCGGATCCAGCTTCTGGACCATCCTGGGCAACGGTCCATTGATGCTCCCAAAAACAGAGTTCGATCTGGTAGGCTAGCCCCATGTTCCCGCCCACGAACTCTCGAGCTACTCGGCTGTTGATGGAAGCCGGTCAGATGCCGCGGACAACGAAGCCGCTTGGTAAGGGGTGGATACCTAAAGTACCTATGAAGGCTGGACCGATAGGGCGCCGTGGTAAGTGGTCCGGTGGAGGACTGCTCGAACCCTTCGACATTTGGCTCGAGCACGACGATGCCGGAGGTGGCTGGTTCATTATGCAAGACTTCCAACATCTTGAGTATTTTCGCAAGTTGAATGTTAGCGGTGTGCGACACGTGGTAGGGACCGGTTGGACGCACAAGGATACGATGAAGACTCTCACCACGGTCCATGTGGATGCTGATGGATGGGCGACGGCGCGCCAACCCGAGCAGGTCAAGACTATCACGACCAGGTACGGCTCTCAGCCATCGAAGCCTTCGGTTCATGAGACGTGCGAAAAAGACCTACCCCGCTGAGTGGGATGAGAAGGCCCCGCGACTAGCGACTGTTGCGAAGTGGATCAATGAGAACACGACACTCGTTGCGGACATGGAGCGTGGGTACTGCAACACCGATCGTCGCATTCCAAACAGCGGCCGGCACCTACGCATCCCCGGCAAGGGGCGACAAGGCACCCGGCTGAAGGTGTGGGTCAGCGTCCAGCACAGACGTGCGTGTGTCGGGCCCGTCACGACCGACGAAGAGCGAGCGCTACGCGAGAAGCACGGGCGGACTTCGCTCCACGATCACAACGCGGCCGAGACGTACCGTTCCAATGATGAAGTAGTCAAGTGGTTGAAGAACTTCCTGCGCGACAGTCCAAAGGTTCTCAAGTGAGCGACCAGATCAAAGCCTGCCGGTCCCGTGGGGTCGCACCGAAGGTGGACACGTACCACGGCGACGTGATGGTCATCTGCGACGAGGGTTGCTACGACCCGGACCCCGACGACTTGTGCTCTGATCGAGTCGCTATGGCTCAGACCCGAATGAAAAACAGAGCGACACCTGGACGGAGCGGAGTCGTGATTGGCGAGAGGGTGAACTTCTTCGCAGCGGGCAGCCTGATCTCTTGACAATGCCAACAGTACTTGCTACGTTAGTGTCATGGCCGACCTTCTGAAAACGGACGACACGTGCGAGCAAGACCGCGAGTGGTTGCACTCAGAGATCGAGAAGGTCTGGGCCGCGAACGAGGACTGCGACTACGTGGACAACGTTCGCCTAGCGGTCGAGGGTGGGTCTAGCGAGGAAGTGTATGACGACGCTCGCCAGAGTGGTTGCTGCGGTTCTGTCGACGTTGAGCTGAAGGGCTCCCCTAGCGGCGCGGTCTACCTGTTTGGTTTCAACTACGGACATTGAGATGAGTGAGCTGACCAACATCTTGGGCCTTGTGGCGAGGAACCTCATCGCGAAGCAGCAGAGGAAGATCTTGAACAAGAAGAGCTACGTGTACAACGACGGTGGTCGCAAGGAGGCGGGGTTTAAGGGGGACGCTGGCGACTGTGTGACTCGATCCATCGCCATCGCTGCAGAGCTGCCGTACATCGACGTGTATAACGAGCTGAATGTCCGTACAAGGGCAGCTCGCAAGAGTGGTAATAGAGCCGGCGCACGTACGGGCATCCCCAAGAGTGTTTGGAAGTCCTACCTCGAAGAGCTGGGCTGGACGTGGACGGCGACCATGGGCATTGGAACCGGGTGTAAGGTTCACTTGCGCGGAAGCGAGCTGCCCGAGGGCCGGTTGATTGTTCGGTGTACGCGACACCTTGTTGCGGTGATCGACGGAGAGATTCACGACACGCACGACTCGAGCCATGACGGCTCGCGATGCGTCTACGGATATTGGAGGAAGCCGTGCACATGACCACTTGTATCGAGATCGAAGCTAACGGCGATTACACTGAGTACGAATTCGAGGTCGAGTTCTCTGCCTCAAAGATCGTCCCTGCGAAGATTTGGGGGCCTCCGGAACATTGCTATCCGGCGGAGGGCGGTGAGGTGGAGATTACGAGCATCGCCTGCTCGGAGACTCCTAAGATCTTCAGTGTCGCCGACTTCGTGTTCCTGAAGAACTGGACGCTTGTCGCCGACGGGCACAAACCGATCTACTCGGTCGGAGATCTCGAGGACGAATGTCTTGAAGAGATCGAAGACTACGAACCGGACCCGCCTTCCGGCACCGACGACTACCGAGACAACAGGGCCGACGACTACTAAGGAGCTGACATGAGAGTTGCGACGTACCTTGGACCAGCGAGTCAAGTCACCCCAGATAGCATCGATAAGTTCGAACGCGAAGGCGTCTGGGCTGCAGAAGAAAAACGGGACGGTTGTTGGGCTGAGATTCGCACGGACAAAAGCGGGACAGTCACGGCTCTTAGAAGTCGGGTAGGCAAGACGTTCGGTCCTGCGCACGTCCAGGGGCTCGTAGGGCTCCGTACGCATCTTCCTGATTCGGTGCTCGTGGCTGAGCTGGAAAGCGCGTCAGAGGCTGCTACAGAGCGCTCACAGGCACTCGGCTACAAACGTGTTCACGTCTTTGACGTGTTGGTCATCAACGGCATCGACTGTACGCGGCACTGTTACGACCAACGTCGCAAGGTGGTGGTTCAGCTGGTGGGCGCAGCCAAAGACTCGTACGTCGCCAAGCGTCTTTGTGTGGTGCGTCAAACCACGACGGGTTTCCACGACTTCTACATCGACGTGATGAAGGACGCGGGCGAAGGGCTTGTGTTCAAACGACGCGAGTCCTTGTACCGACCGTACAACGCTGACGGAAAAGTCGATGGGTGGGTTCGCTGCAAATCGCGTTGTTGCGTAGATTACGTGGTGATGGGGGTAGGCGCGAGTCCGGGTGGTGCGCCGAACTTGCAGGTTGGCTTGCATGTGAATGGTAAGCTCACGAGGGTGTGCACCATCAAGACCCCGCCCGACAAGATTCTCGAACGGTCGGATCTCATTGGCTCGGTCATCGAGTGCAAGGGCGCCGAGGTGTTCAAGTCCGGCTCACTACGTCACGGGCACTTTGAACGGCTGCGCTTGGACAAGGATGCGGGGGATTGTACGCTAGCAGCGGCACGCGCGGTTGGTGGGGTCTGA
>Ga0307379_10013882_pt1 | contig 10420 bp, 8 predicted proteins | sample UN2MG_FD_202237 | JGI IMG/M metagenome (GOLD analysis project Ga0307379, IMG submission 202237) | Soil microbial communities from Risofladan, Vaasa, Finland - UN-2 | ecosystem: Environmental > Terrestrial > Soil > Coastal area > Acid sulfate soil | place: Finland: Risofladan, Vaasa | collected... | reverse complement strand
TAAAATATAGAAGGGCAGATACAATAGTCATACTATGGTCGTTGTCCGTTTAACGGTTAATGAGCCGTACCATGCCTCATGTGAAAACCTGTAGTGGTCAGGTTCCTGTAAGGCGGTGTGTATGGTTTTCTGTAGGGGATTATCTCTGCACTTAGGTTGGTCCTGCAGCCCGCTTAACAGCTTAGACTGTATCCCGTAAAAAATTTCTATCTTACGGATAAAACGGGATTACCGTCCAGCCTCCTCTTGGCACACCGGGTCTGCCGTGCGATTTTAAACCTGCTTCGATAGAGCCCTGTTTTCCGCTGGCATTCACGATTTATTTCCCGTTTCTATATCACACGGTAGGGGGCACCGCCTCCTTTGCCAGGTACGAGAGTGCCGAAGATGCATTGGCAGTTGTTTCAATCTGCTGCCCTGAGAAACAGAGTTTTTACGAAATCATAAGCTGCTGTTACTAGGTATCCCGACAGGCTGATGATCAGTTCATCAATGGCACGTGTAAAATTGCTTGACATGTAGAAATCAGTCCGTATAATTACCTCTGTAAGATATCAGATATCTTAGGAAAGTAAAATCTGTATCGTAGTTTTACACACTTTGCTTGAAACCGACTATGTTGTATATTTATTTTATACGTAAAATTGAACCTTATCAGTATGATTATCAACAGTCAAACGTATCGGTGCAGGCGTATCTCTGTTTTCCGGTATGGATATCGAGGATGATTATTTTTGAATTGTGAGGTTACCATGGAGCCGATTGGCAAGGCAAATCTGTCCCGTGCAGTGATGAAGGCTGTTTTACAATCGATAAAGGATGAGCAGTTCAAGCCGGGCAACAGACTCCCACCGATAAAAGAGCTCAGCGAGACCCTGGAGGTGGGCATCAGCTCGGTAAGGGAGGGACTGAAGCAGCTGCAGAGCATGGGTGTGGTTCGGATAGTTCAGGGCAAGGGTGTTTTCGTAAACGATAATCTGGACCTGAACTATTTTCTGAATAACTTTAAATTCCTCATCACTCTGCAAAAACAGGAGTTCGCGAACATCCTGGAAGCGAGAAAGATCATCGAATCCGAGACGGCGGAACTGGCGGCAGTGAGGGCGGTTGAGTCTGAGATCGACGATCTTTCCGTGCTCCTCGCAAAGATGAAGGAGAGCATCCATGATTTAGATACATATAACAGCCTGGACGTGGATTTTCATATCACTATTGCGAGGGCCGCAAAAAACCCCGTGCTTGTCATGTTTCTAGAGTCGATCCAGGGCCTGATCTCCAACATCGTGGATGAAATTGCTAACTTGCCTGGCCAGCCAAACGGTGCCAATGTTCATCACGAGAATATCTATACCGCGATAAAAAATCGGGACCCCGAAAAAGCGAGGTCTTTAATGAAGGACCATCTTGTTGAGGTTGAAACAGTAGCCGGAAAGTACCTCTATACACATTGACCTTTATGACGGCACGTAAAGGGTTCCTGCTGAATAACTCACCGATGGTTTTATAGCAGAATCCGAAACAAATAATAATTTATTCCATATAAACTTAGTATATTAAGAGCAGGTTAGGTGTATAATTGCAGTCATCAACGTTCGGAGTTCGCTGTTTTTTGTATGTCTATCGTAATCGGAGATCTATAAAGAATATTCATAAAAGAAGACGGCAAAAATATTTTTGTGAGCGAGAAGGGAATGAAAATCATCTGTATTGCTGGTGCCATGAGCGGTGTGGGAAAAACCACCCTGTCGGAAAAGCTGCTCGCACGTTTAGAAAACTGGGCTGCATGCAAGGTTACAGCATGTGTAGGCGGTAAAAACCACAGATGCCCGCGCGGGATGGACGATACGTGCGGTGTGTGCGCGACACTTGATGAAGATTACGTAGTCGAGGATAAATCTGAAGTAATAGGTGCGGATGGAAAGGATACGGGCCGGCTCCTTTGTGCCGGTGCAAAAGAAGTCCTCTGGATCAAAGCGAGACCGGAGTTCGTCTCAACAGCCATTGGGAAAGCTATACAAAGGCTGCAGGGATACGAAGGTGTTATTTTCGAAGGAAATCACGCCCTGAAACATCTGAGTCCGGACCTTGCCCTCATGGTTCTGTCCGGGGACGGTAAATACAAGAGATCTGCAAAGGATGTCGTCGACAAGGTCGATATCTTTATTGACTGGGAGAACGAGGATGAGCAAGTCGGCCGGATCGTCGAAAATATTAATCGTCCTGCAAAAAACAGTATACTGCATGAGGCTGAAGAAGCTTCTGCCTGAAGTGATGAGAGGGTATCAGGATTTTTCGGATTTTTTCCCCCTGTCCTAATAACAAAGTCCGCTCTTTTACTCACCCGCCCCGAAGAGTATTGATTTCACGAACAGCATCTTGAAGGCCTAGGGAGTTAAGAAGCCCTTCCATTGGCCACCCGTGCTTCAAGTCCCAACCTCTGGCGGAATAGTATTCGTCCATCAGTCTTAAAAAGCCCTCTCTGTCGATGCTTGTTCCGTCCGCACGGCAGGGGAGCTGGAAATGCGAAGAGAGCTTCTCCTCCGTTCTTCTCGAACGGCCTGCTCTCGCAAGCATGAGGCGCTCCAGGGTGAACGCCCGTTCGGCGATCCTTTCCAGCCCGTCACGTTCCATCGTTTCACCAGTGACTGCCTCGAACAGGCGGAGGTCGAAATCAAGGTCGCCCAGAATATCATCTGCTTGTTTCCATTCTTCACGGGTCATGAATGGTCGTACCAGGCGGGGAAAAGCGAAATCGCAGAGGGGAAGGGAATCGATGATCATGTTCTGGTGCTGGCTCCAGATAGTTACAGGAGCTTTGTTCTCGAAGGTTGGTGACAGCGTGTCCGGCTGCCCCCATACTTGCTCAGACAGGGTACGAAACTGTCTCATCGCGACATCCCTGTCCGCGAGCAGGAGCTCTGCCAGCAGGAGCGAGCTCAAATGAGTACCGATAGCTGGATCGCGGCTCGAGCTGATGTGCATCATCGCCGAGATCACCCAGAAGGGAAGTGGTTCTTCATCCCAGAACCGTCCTTCCCTATGTGCCGGAAAGCCGAAGTTGAACTCCATCTCGCGGCCAAGGTCAATGAGATCCTGCGGAATCTCGCCTTCGAGCTTATCCATTGCCCTGATGAGATCATCGGCGAATATTTCACCGAGCCCCTTTCTATAAGCAAGCTCATGCATAAAATTTTCAAACCACATGGGGTTCTCCGGTTCTATCGAATGCCCCCTTATCGAAGTAATGCCGACCTGCCTGCACCGTATGAACCATGGCTGCATCACAAGACGAAACCACAGGTCAAGACCCAGGTTGTTGCAAAGCTCGTGCAGGGCTGCCTCTTTTTCTGCCTCGAAATTTGGGGAAGAGGGTATTTCGACCCAGCTTCCTGAGTATTTGGTGAGCGCCATCTCTTTCGGCAGTATCCAGGCCGTACCGACACAATTGGCAGGGACCCGCCGCCCGTCGGCAAGAGTCCCGTAGAAGTTCCCGAAACAGTCGAATGTGCATGACTGGCTGCACGTCGCCATTTCTTTGCTGCCGTCATCGAAGAGAAAACCGAGAAAGTTTGAGTATTTTTGCGAGCGTGCCTTTAACGCCTCTCCGATGAGGGCATCGGTATCAGCAACAGGGATACCTTTTGTTCCCAGAGCGAGAATGGCCTTGAGATTTTTACTCCCCCATACCGCGCCAAACCCGCTGTGGGCTGCGGCATTTTCCTCTGCATGCTGGACAGAAGCAAAACGGACAAGATTCTCCCCGGCCGGTCCGATTGTGAGGATCTGGGCCTGTTGAGAAGTCCTCTCTTTCAGCGCAAGCTGCGTCTTGCGGCAATCGAGTCCCCATAGGTCCGAAGCATCATTGATTTTGATGCCTTCGTCCGTTATCTCGATATATACCGGAGTCGGTGATTTTCCGTGTATCACTATGGCGTCAAAGCCGGAATATTTGAGATGAGGTCCGAACCATCCGCCGAGAGTTGAGTGTGTGTACCAGGGAGTAGGGTATACGCGCGGCGACACGCTCGTCATCACGGTCCGGCCGGAAGTCGGGGAGAGTGTGCCTGTGAGCGGGCCGGTTGTAATAATTATCCTGTTGTCGGAGTCGTATGGGCCTGTGCCTGAAGGGATCTCATCCCATGCGATCCGGGCCGCCATAGACCTTCCTCCGATATAATCCATCGCATATGCGGAGGTGTCCCTTTCGCGGATGGTTCTTTCTGTCAGATCAATGTCGAGTATTTTACCCATCCAGCCGTACATCATGCTATTCCCCTGAACTTTTAATAGTAATTATGGTGAGAGCCCCGACCGGGCACAGTTCTACGCACAGCGGTCCCTCGCTGCGTCCTGTACACATATCACATTTAATATACCTGTCTTTTTCTTTATTATAGAAAATCGCCTCAAAGGGACACGCTTCATTGCACTGGCCGCAGCGGGTACATTTGTCGTCGATGATATGGACTATGCTGTTTTCGTCCATATACATGGCTTCTTCCGGACATGCAGCGATACATTTCGGGTTTTTACACTGCCTGCAGATTCTGATGTGAAACTCAAATCTTTCCATATCTTTTTCGACCGTGACCCGGGAAAGTTCTGCATTACATTCGTTCTCATGGTAAACAGAACACCCCATGATACATGCTTCGCAGTCCCTGCATAATTTTTCTCTGGCTCGTACCCTGCTTTTTTTATCCATAAATGCCGCACCCTAAAGACTGATTTCTATTTATAGATATAAGATATCTTATCAATTTATGGTAATGTTTACCAGAAACTGGTGAGCAAGTCAAGAGGTATTTTTATCTCATCGCTTTTTATTGAAAAAATGTAAATTTTTTAAGACGGTATTTATGTTTTACCTTCTCTCTTGCAAGCCCAAGTACAATTATCTACGCTGATAAAAATATCCAAAAAATAAAAAAAATTGACTTTACAAAAAGTATAGTTATGATATAACAGATATGTGACATCATATATTATCCGTCCAAGATGGTCACAAGGGGGTGTTACTATTTATGGGCCTATAACAATAAATGAAGCTCAAATGGGATGATAAAAATCGGCAGGGCGTGATGCGTGATTCACAGTGAATGGGAATTGAGAGGATAAGCATTTATAACAGTTAACCCCTACCACAATGTATGATACATTACTAATCGGAGGAATTAAATGAAGCTTAGAGTTCAAGAGTTAAGTGCAGAAACCTTTAAGGAGTTCGGGCAGGTTAGTGTTGCTCCCCCGACAGTGAAGCCGGAGCATAGTTGCGATGAGTATGACTGGTGGTCGGACGTGATGGTCTTCGATTCCATTAAGGAGAAGTACGGTGTGGGTTTTTCAAGAATAAAGAAAACTCCGTTAAGGCAGACCTGTTCCGAGCGTCATATGAGCACGCCGGAGTGTCTGCTCGCGGTAAACGGGGATATGTATATAATTGTCGGGCCGCCCGACTACCCGGACGAGCCGGCACGGCTGCCTGACCTTTCACGTTTTGCAGCCTTCAAGATAAAAGCGGGAGAAGCCATTCTCATGAATCCCGGTGTGTGGCATTATGCCTGCATACCCTTGAAGGATGAGAGTTACATGTATTGTATTTTTTCTACAGGAACAGGAGATAACGATTGTACTATCGTCGATTTTCCCGATGGTGCAGTGCTCGAGTTAGAAGTATAAAAGATACAGTAGCTTTATGCAGCATATGTTCAGCCAAGAAACAAACTGAAGTGCGTACACTTAATTGGGAGATATACAGGGCTCGGTATCAATTCTTATAAAATCTCTGGATAAATAAAAGACAATGAAGACAGGGATTACTGTATCATGTTACCCTGAGAAGTGGTGCTGAAGAACGGGTTAAGGGGGGACAGGTATTGCTCCTTTTGCTCTCACAGACGTGGCTTCAGTGATGGAAATAAATAATTGCCGAATGGAGACGCGTTTGCTACACAAAGATAGGATGCCACCGAAACCCAAGGAACCCGTAATTTTTGTCAACGACGAGTTCCTCTTGCAGAGTGAGGCCAAAATCTCGGTTTTGGACCATGGTTTGATGTACGGAGACGGCTGCTTCGATGCCTGGACAGGGAGAAAGGGATTCATCTTTCAGCTCGATGGGCACCTTGACCGCCTCTACCGGTCGGTTCATGCTTTAAAGCTGGACCTGTATATGCCGAAAGAGGAGATGCGGAATAACATCATAGAGACGGTATACAAAAACTCGCTGTCGAATTTTTATATCAAGGTACTGATTACGCGGGGTATAAGCCCGGAGCCCGTGATCAACCCGCGCGAGTGCAAGAAGGCCAGTGTGGTGATTTATGCTCGGCCTGTTCAGTTCGAGGTGACACCTGAGAAGCTGGAGAAGGGCATCCGAATAAAAGTTCTGTCTATCCGCCGGGTGCCTCATGACAGCCTGGAACCCCAGGTCAAGAGTCTCAACTACCTAAACATCGTAATGGGCAAGCTTGAGGCGTGGGACAGCGGATTCGACGAAGCGGTGATGCTCGACCACAACGGGTTTGTTTGTGAATGTCCTGGATTCAATATACTGGCGATCAGCGGTAACAAACTCTTCACCCCGTCCCACGGTATTCTGGTGGGCATTACCAGAAACTCAGTGATGGGTATGGCCCGTGAAATGGGTATGGAGGTGGAGACGGGATTCTACTCGGTGTATGATTTTACGTCTGCTGATGAGGTGTTCATGTGCAACACCGTAGCTGGAGTTGCTCCGGTGACGAATATCGACGGCTGGAAGATCGGTACAGGCAAAGCAGGGAAGAAGACAATGAAGTTTCAGGAGATCTATCTCAGCTGGCTTGAAAGTGGCAAGCACGGCACCCAGTGCTTTCCTGAGGCATGGAAAGATTGACAGCATGCAAGAGTTATCAAAGACGCTTGACGGGTCTTGAGATTTGAGGATTTCATCAAGGGCAGTTCTGATTATAGTGATCGCAGGGGGCGGTATGCCGTGGATAAAGTAGTATGGTAAAATGCCATTGCCCTGAGTTTATGGTGAATGCGGAGTTTTAAACTGTAGATGCTGTCATCCGCCTCGTTGTTAGTGCGGAGCTTTTACCAGGAGAAATTCCTGTCCTATAGCAGATTCCTAAGTTAATTTGCAGGGCAGGGGGGAAATGGTAGGGTTGGATTATATATTCTGACTTGCGGCAGCAGTGGTACTCGCATTGCAGTAACCTTCAAAATAGTACTGATTATTGAAGCAAATACTGATTATCACATTGCCGATGAGGGGGAATATCCTTGGTAGAGCTCATGATTTACTACAAATTAAAGAAGGGTGTGGCTATCGAAGATTTTAAAAAATATTCTATCGGAGTGGACCAGCCCGTTCTAAAAAAGCAAAAGGGAATAATCGAGTTTAAAGTCTACGAGGTGTCGAAACTGGAACCGGATACTGTCAATCCTGACTTCGATATAGTTGAAAACATTCTCGTTGAAAGCTATGAGAGGTGGCTTGAAATTGTCGATGCCGATGAAATGGCAGATAATGGCGAGCAATGGTTGGAACTCTGCGACTTCAACTCGAGGCAGGTCTATATGAAAAAATTGATATAAGGTTCCTGCGGTGTGAAGTGATAAGATTAGCGTTGCTGTACGTGCAAATCTTTAATCTCACGGAGACACAACTGCCTGCCACTTCCCGGATCGACGTATGGACTCAACGTAATAATTAAGCATCGATAGCTGCTTGGTACGGCATGTTTTTCGAACCGAGAAGTATAAAAAGGCAAATAAATGTGGTCGCGAGTATGACTGAAAAACGATATTTTTTAAAAGTTCTTGACGAGATTTATTAAACATGTACAATATTTATCTGATATCAGATGACAGGTGGGTAGAGTATATCGGAATGCTCTACCCAATACAGGAGAGGTCTACAGAATAATTTACTGAACAACTAATGAATTATGAGGTAGAAGAATGAATATTGAGCTGACTGCATTAAATGAAGAGGAGATTGTAAAGATTCACCAGGAATCCATTCGAATGCTTGAGACCCTGGGTGTTTATTTGCCTCATGAGGAAACTTTGAACCTATTCGAGGAAGCGGGGGCAAAGGTAGACAGGGAAAGACAGATGGTTAAAATTCCTGAGGATTTGGTGGCCAAGTGCCTTGGGTCAAGTGGAAAGAGCTTCACCCTCTACGGGAGAGACCGATCAAAAAAGGCGGAGTTCGGTGTGGGAAAAAGAAACTATCAGTCCATAGGCGGGAATCCCTACTGGATTGAAGATGATCTTGAACGCCGCTTTTCTACCCTGGATGATGTGAAGACCTCCGCCCGCCTCGGGGACGCGCTCGAACGGCTCACAGTAGTGGGATCGATGTCAGATGCAAACGATATTCCGGAGTCGTACCGCTACCTTTTTATTGCTGCCGAACTCTTAAAGAACACCACAAAACCTATAATGTTTTTCTTCAATAACAGGGCCACGTCGAGATACGTTATGAAGCTGTATGAGATTGTTGCAGGCGGCAAGGAGGAAGTGATACAATATCCGTTCGGGTACTTCCTCTTTGAACCGATCAGCCCTTTGAGGTTCCCTCGTGATGGAGTGGACCTGCTCTATGATATATGCCCCTACAACATACCGGTTGCAGTCGCACCCCTTGCATTGATGGGCGCTACATCTCCCGGAACCGTGGCCGGTACAATTGCGCAGCAGAACGCCGAGATCTTGTCCGGGATATGTGTTGTGCAGCTTGTCAAGCCCGGAGTCCCTATGATGTACGGCGGGATCCCTCACGCCATGGACATGAGCACTACATCCATGATAGCAGCAGGGCCCGAACAGTCACTTATCACGATTGCTATGACGCAGCTCGGGAAATATTACGGCCTTCCCGTATATGTTGATGTCGGTATCAGTGACAGCAAGATACAGGACGCCCAGGCGGGAATGGAAGCAGGTATCACTCTTGCCTGCGGTGCGATGGCAGGAGCCGATATCTTCGGCAGTTTTGGCAGCAGCGGTGAGGATCAGGGTACCTCGTTGCTCATGCTGATGATCCAGCATGAATTAATTGGGTTTATCGACCGTATAATGGAAGGATTCGAGGTTACGGACGAGAAGATCGGCATCGATGTGATCGAGAAGGCGAGGTCTGCGGGGAGCTTTCTTGCGGAGGAGCACACATTAAAACACTTCAAAGAAGAGCTGTGGTTTCCAAAGCTGCTGGACCGTAATTTCTGGCAGAAATGGTACGATGGGGGACATAAAGACCTCAGGGCCCGCTGCATTGAGGAGAAAGACAAACTTTTACAGGAGCATACAGTCGTTCCGATTGAAGGCACGGTTTTAAAGGAGATCGAAAAATTACTAAAGGATGCGAGAAAAAACCTTGGAAATATGGAGTGAAAACGAACCGCTGGAAAGCAAATCGGTAGAAAAAGACTGTTAGGGCGGGTTGCCTGATATAGAGATCGATGGTGACGGGAGCCGGGCAGTGACCGTCATGGGTGGGTTGCCTGAAATAGAGATCGATGGTGACGGGAGCCGTACAGTAACCGTCATGGGTTGCCGTTAGAATTGAAAAGTAGGGGTAAGGCTTGTTTTCAAGCAGTTACTGGGTCAAACTGCCCCGAAAAGAGCAGTATAGATGAACTTTATACGTTTTTTAAAAAAAAGGCTTGACAGCAGGTCTGAATATGCTAACATTCTGTGATCTAAAAAGGAAACGTTACCAGGAATATGGCCTTTTTAAACGAAAAACGTTACAAATTATGAAAATGTTTGCATTTTGTCGCTCTTCAATAGTGAGAAACCATCATTATGGGTGGGCCCTGTAAAACGTGGAGCACTGTCTCTTTGCTCGACAGCTAAAAGAAAGGGGGTGAGGGAGAGGATATTAAGAGTAAAATGGCTGAGTTTGACTTTAAAAAAAGATTTAAAGATTAAAGGAGAGGTAATTATATGAAACGATACAAAGTGGTTTTTTTAGTTGTTTCTCTATTGTTAGTGTCCGGTCTTCTCTTCGCATCCGGCAGTAAAAAGGGGGAGAAAGCCGATAAGGGCAAAGCTGCTCCTAAGGTCGAGTTGATCAAGATCCTTTCCATCGACTACCCGAACACACGGGCCGAGCAGGAGATCAAGGGTGAGTTTGAAGAAGAGACAGGCATCATGGTAGAGTATAGCCTGTTTCCATATCTCGGTGCACACGATAAAATCAAGCTTGCACTTGCAACGAAAGACGCAACGTTTGATATTTACCAGTACGACTCGTATTATGCATCCGGATTGAATAAGATGGAGGGATATGCGGCGATGGATCCCTTTATAGAGGATCCAGACCTTCCAGATATCGATCCTGAGAGCTTCGTTCCAAACTCCTGGAAACCTTGGGGATTTTACAATGGGAAGGTAATTTCAATCCCGACACTTCAAGCGATCC
>Ga0307379_10013881_pt1 | contig 10421 bp, 9 predicted proteins | sample UN2MG_FD_202237 | JGI IMG/M metagenome (GOLD analysis project Ga0307379, IMG submission 202237) | Soil microbial communities from Risofladan, Vaasa, Finland - UN-2 | ecosystem: Environmental > Terrestrial > Soil > Coastal area > Acid sulfate soil | place: Finland: Risofladan, Vaasa | collected... | reverse complement strand
CCCAATATAGGATACACAGGGAACACCATCATAGGCCTTAGCTGCAATCTTCTTGAATATGTCTTCTACCAGAGAATAAGCTTCTTTCTGCCCGCCAGGCATTATAGCAGGGCCCCTTAAAGCCCCTTCTTCCCCTCCAGAAATACCTGTTCCGATAAATAATAATCCTAAATCATTTAACTCTTTATTGCGTCTTATCGTATCTTTAAAATAAGAATTTCCAGCATCAATGATTAAGTCACCTTTATCCAATAAAGGAATGAGTTTTATGATAAAATCATCAATCGGTTTTCCCTGCTTTACCAGTAAAATTATCTTCCGGGGAGATTCCAAAGAATTTACAAATTCTTCTAAAGAATAAGAGGGTAATATATTTTTGCCTTTGGCTGCGCCTTTGGTAAAATCTTCTGTTTTTTCTCTAGTTCTATTATAAACTGCTACAGAATAACCCTTATCCTCCATGTTTAAAATTAAATTTTGCCCCATCACCCCTAAGCCAATCAATCCAATATTTTGTTTCTTCATTTATATTTCCTCCTTATTTAGTCGTTAGTGAATATACTAATTTATACTCCCGAGAAAGCACCAAACCCTCCATCTACCGGAACAATAATTCCGGTTACAAACTTTGAGGCATCAGAGGCCAGCCAGACACATGCCCCAATCAAATCCTCCGGGTCACCAAATTTATCCATAGGAGTGTGAGCAATAATAGTTTCTCCTCTGGGGGTTAGGCTACCATTTTCATTAGTAAGCAAAAAACGATTCTGAGCAGTGAGAAAAAATCCCGGCGCAATAGCATTAACTCGCAAGTTTTTATTATATTCTTGGGCAAAATGAACTGCTAACCACTGGGTAAAATTACTTACTGCTGCCTTGGCAGCGGAATATCCCGGTATCCGAGTAAGCGGACGGAAGGCGTTCATAGATGAAATATTTATAATAGACCCACCATCCTGATTTTTTATCATATCCTTTCCAAAAACCTGCGAGGGAAGCACAGTTCCTCCAAAGAGGTTAAGCCCAACCACTTTCTCCAAAGCAGAAAGAGGAAGGTCAAAAAATTTCAGTTCTTCTGAAGTAGTCGCCTCTTTCATATTCCCCCCGGCGGCATTAAGTAAGATATCAACTTTATCAAAATCTTTAATTACTTCATCCCTGCAGGACTTTATTTTTTCTATATCCATTACATTTATATAATACCCTTTAACTATTATCCCTTCTTCTTGTAATTCTTGGGCAACCTTTTCAGCATTTACAATATCACATAAGGCTATCTTGGCTCCTGCTTTACCCAACCCTCTGGCAATAGCAGAACCTAAAACACCGGCACCTCCGGTAATCACCGCAGTCTTACCTTCAAGGCTAAACATCTTCAAATTTTCCTTCATCATTTCCTCCTCCTTAAGTTCAACAGTTCTAAATGCCTCCTAATATGGTTAGAAAGTTCCCGATAATGATCTTCCTCATACTGAAATAAAACTATATAAATTCTATCTTTAAAGATATATTTTCCTTCATTATCTCTCGCCCTTAAAATGGAACCATAAGTTATATGGATAAGCTGACGAGAATCTGGCTTATTAAAAAGGTCAACTAATTGCTCATCAGAAAGTTTATCTATATTCGGAACGCGGGAAAGATCAGTAGTTAAATTATAAGAAGCTCTATCCTTTTCAAAATTCTCCAAAGCAAACCGATGAATCTCCCGATAAAGTTCTGGCTCTTTCATAGCAACAACTTTTACTTCCTCTAACCAACTGGTTCCGGCAGTTTTAATATGGCAAAGCCCACCTGTTTCCTGGGCAAAGATAGGATAAACAGAAAACTTATCACTCCCGGTGTGAAGAGAAAGCTTGTATCCTCCAATATTTTTTGCTATAGCTGCGTGTAAAGAAAATTCCCTGGCAAATTGCTTCACGTCTCCTATATACTCTATTCCCTTTTGCCAATCTCCTAAGAAATGAAGAGCTAAGTTCTGAAAATCTACTCCTCTTCTTTGAAGCTCCCAAACAATAAACAAATGAGCCAAGGGCGAAGTTACAGTGATAGTTTCGTCTACAGAGATTTCTAAATCAAAATCATTCTTCTTATAACTCTTCAAAAATTCGTAACATTTCACCACATGATTTATAGCTTCAGAATAAGTTAATATAATTTCAGGTAAAAAATTATCATCAAACATTAATCTCTGCCCAGTAAAATTATAAGTCTTGTTTAAATATAATCTTTCTAAATCTTTTCTCTCAGATATGTGTTCATAGAGATTATTTATCTCTTTTTTATTTAATTTTGATAAATCTTTTCTAACATAATCGGAAGGATCTAAAGTAAACATCCTATATCCGCAATCTGCTGCTTCTTTTAACTCTTTAATATCTTTTACATGATCGGCATCTGCCCCAAAAGGACCAATGTAACCTGACTCAAAACAACCCCAGATCGCATCATCTAATACTTTCTGCCAGTTTCTTTCTGTTCGAACCATCTCTCTTACCGATTGCTGAGCTAAAACAGGGAAAATATCTTTATCTTTAAAGGCCTGGATATGAGCCGGTGTAGCTATTCCCAAACGATCTCCAGTACCAAAAGAAGATTGAAGACCACAAAAAGAAGGATTGAGATGAGGGAATATTTCTCGTAGTAGAGTAAGATTATTATGGTTTAAACTACACAATTTTATTATCGGTTCATTTTTATTTATTTTTTTATTTTCTAAAATATTACCTTCAAATTGCCGACCCATATCATCCCCAGCGATTACTAAAAGATACTTTTTGTTATTATCTTTAACTATAAAAAAAGAATTATTTTTATCTGACTTTATAGAAGAAACATAGACAATATACCTATTTTCATAATGCTTGCCAAAATACTGTAAAATTTCCCCTTTATTCATTAATTTCTCCTTATAAACTAAATAATTTTATTTGCTTTTTATACATCAAAGCTTTTATTGCATTAACTCCTCCATTATAAGACATTTGCCCACTCGAAACAAGATTTCCTACAACTTTGCATATTATCCTATCAAAAACTTCAAACCTGCTTCCTTCTGATAAAATTTTCCTGCCATCGCAGACTGGTCCTCCACTTGAAGTAAGAAGAGAAGAATTTGCAGTATGTAATAAATATTGTTCCATCACATAAGGAGAATCATTATGCCACCAGGGAAACCCGGAATGAACCTTAGGAAAGGCCCTCTCCAATATTATATTAGTATGGGCAAATATCTGATTCATGGGATATAATATTAAATGATATTGATTATTATCTTCCCCGCTAAAAAATCTTGACAATAAAGGCTGTAAGTTCTCAATAATATTCACACTTTCCACCGAAATATCACCTCCTACATCTGTTCCCCAATTTTTAAATAGATATTCGTTAGCATTTCTAATTGCACCATAATGTATTTGGGTAACCATGCCTTTCTCCTGATTCATCTCACAGAGCTTATGCATCATATAAGAAATAAATTCTTTGGTTTCATTAGATCTGAGACCAAATTCTTCTAACATTTAATTTCCAATTATCATCTAAGATTTTACAAATCGAGTAGGAGGTAGACAATTAATTTATCTACCGTCCCCTCACACCACCGTATGTACCGTTCGGTATACGGCGGTTTACAAAGCACTGCGAATCTCATAATAACGATTAATCAGGTTCATAAGCCCAAGGTTGGTCCAGTAAACATTTGGTAGTACACTATTTAAAGAGTCACCTGCAATATGCCAGTAAGCTTTACGGGTATTGGCTAATCTAAGAGCCGCCCATTCTGGAAGCCCCAGCTTTATTAGGTCTGGACTGAACCCCTCAGACTAGACACATTTACAGAAAAAATAAGACTTGTTGTATAATAAAAATAACCAGCAAGAAGAAGAAGAAAGGAGTGAAGTGGTAATGGGTATCAAAAGGAGGCAATATTCCAAGGAACAAAAAGAAGAAATGGTTCAAAGAGCACTAAGCGGTGAAAGGATCCTGGAATTAGGAAAAGAGAATAACATTTCCCCCGGACTTATCAACCGTTGGAAGAGACAATATTTAGATGGAGAATTAAATAATAATACCAATCAGGAAGTAAAAAAATTAAAGACACAAGTAGGGAAACTTGAGCAGATGATCGGTAAGCTTACCATGGGAATTATATTTTAAAAAAAGAGAAAGAATACCTACTACAGAGGAAAAAAGAGGATTCATCTATTATTACCGGTCCTTATTTAAATCCATCAAAGAGGGATGTGGGCTAATGGATATAAAAAGATCTACCCTTTATTACCGGGCAAAAAGTAATAAAAAAATAAAAGAAGCAGATATTAAAGATAGCATAGCCACTATTTCCTATAAACATCCCTATTACGGTTATAGAAGGATCACCGCTCAATTAAAAAGAGAAAAAGTAAGGATAAATCATAAGCGGGTATTAAGGATGATGCGAGAATTAGGTATCCAAGGTAAAATAAAACACCAATATATTACTACTACTACTAATAGCAAACATAATAATAAAATATATCCCAACTTGATCAAAGACAAAATGGTAACTAGATCAAATCTGGTGTGCGGATATTACCTATATCAGGATACTTAATGGTTTTGTCTATCTATCCGCCATCATAGATGTCTATTCCCGCAGGATAGTAGGTTATGCTCTAGGTAAAACCTTATGTCCCAAACTTACGGTTATTGTTTTGAAGATGGCTATCGCCACCAGAAATACAGATAACCTGATTCATCATTCTGATCAGGGCATCCAGTATACCTGTAAAGATTATATAAAAATACTCAAAGATAATGGTATACAAATAAGTATGTCCGCTAAAGGTAATCCTTATGATAATGCCTTTGCCGAATCATTCTTTAAAACTCTAAAACAAGAGGAGGTGTATCTATGGGAATACGAAACCTTTTCTGATGTTATAGAAAGGATTCCTTATTTTATTGAAGATGTGTATAATAGGAAGAGGTTGCATTCCTCTTTAGGCTATCGGCCTCCAGAGGAATATGAGAGGTTATTGGTAAAGAATAGCTCTCGGGAATACCTGGTGTGTTAAGACTTAAAGTGTCTAGCCTGAGGGGTTCAGTCCAATAGAGTCTTAAGATGTAAGTAATTTTAGATAAAATCCATTAAAGAATATTCTTTAGAGAAGCAGAATTAATTTTAAATAGAAATTATAATTTTAGAAAATTAGTTGATATCGCGAATTTATTTTTACCATAATTAAATTTAATAAGGAGGAGAAATTAAATGTATTCAGATTTAAGAGAGTGGTTAAAAAAAGTAGAAGAACTTGGTGAACTTAAAAAAATAAGTGGTGCAGATTGGAATAGAGAAATGGGCCCATTGACCCAATTAATGCATGAGAAGTATAAAGGAAGAACACCGGCTTTATTATTTGATAATATACCAGGTTACCCCGAAGGGTATCGAACATTATATGGACATTTTAGTACGCTTAACCGAGTAGCTCTTACTTTAGGATTACCTTTAAATGTAAACAAACTAGAATTAGTCCGATTATATCAAGAAAAGATTAATAACTTAAAGTTAATTCCTCCTCAGTTTGTAAAGGATGCAGATGCGCCTGTGTTTGAAAATATTGATGAAGGAGAAAATGTTGATGTTTTGAAATTTCCTGTTCCCCTTCATCATGAATTAGATAAAACAAGATATATTGGTACAGCTTCAGTAGTGATTACAAAAGATCCTGATAGTGAATGGTATAACCTAGGTACTTATCGTTGTGCAGTTTATGATGGAAAAAGTATTGGTTTACAAATTACAGGAGGAAAACATGGCAGGATCCATCGAGATAAATATTTTGAACGAGGTGAACCCATGAAGGTAGCAATAACAGTGGGCCAAGATCCATTGTTATATTTATTATCTGCATCACCTGTTCCTGAAGGTGTGTCTGAGTATGATTATGCAGGTGGTATTCGAGGAGAAGCAATTAAAGTAGTGAAGGGGAAATATACGGAGTTTCCTATCCCTGCCCAGGCGGAAATAGTTATTGAAGGTGAAACTGTACCAGGAAAAGAAAAAAGTGAAGGACCTTTTGGTGAATGGACTGGTTACTATTGTAGTGAAGCTAAAATGCGGCCTTATGTTGATGTAAAGTGTGTTAGTTATAGAAACAATCCTATCCTATGTTGTGCACCTCAACATCGTCCGATAGATGAAACTGTTTTATTAAAATCTGTTTCTGGAAGTGCTGCTATTTGGAAATCACTGAATGTATCAGATATACCAGATGTAAAAGGAGTATGGCAACATGAAGGAGGTTTAGGAGTCCGATTTTTAGTGATTTCTATTAAACAAAGATATCATGGACACGCTAGACAAGCTTTACACGTTGCCTCATCTGCCTGTAAGGCTGCGGCGTATAACGGGAAGTGGGTTATTGTTGTAGATGAAGATATTGATCCTTCAGATATAGATCAGGTAATTTGGGCACTTACCACCAGATTTGATCCTGTAGAAGATATTGATATTATAAGAAAAGCTTGGTCTTCAGGGAGAGATCCTTTAGTATTACCAGAGCAAGGAAACTATAATAATAGGATCCTTATAGATGCTTGTATACCTTATCATAGAAAATTAAGAGGAGATTTTCCCCATGTTGTGGATGTAAGTGAGCAACTAAAAGCGAAACTAATGAAAAAGTGGAGAAATTTATTCGAATAAGTTTATTACCTTGTAAAGAAGCTAGATTTAAATGAAATAGGAGGGATGAAGTATGAATATTTATTCTACTATAGGAAAACCAAACAAAAGAATAGATGCTCTCGATAAAGTTACAGGGGGTGCTAAATATATCGATGATTTAAAACTGTCTGGAATGCTTTATGCAAAAATTAAAAGAAGTAAATTTCCCCATGCTAATATTTTACACGTGGATACCTCTAATGCAGAAAAACTTTCCGGAGTTAAAGCAGTAGTTACCGGTAAAGAATTTGCTGCTAATTTTAATAATCCTGTATTTGGTGATCCTTTAGCAGATCAACCCTTTTTAGCTGTTGAAAAGGTGCGTTATATAGGTGAACCAATAGCTGTAGTAGCTGCAATTAGCCAAGAAATAGCAGAAGAAGCATTAGACTTGATAAGAGTAGAATACGAACAATTGCCTACTGTGTTAAATATTGAAGATGCCCTTAAATGTGATGCACCTTTAATTCATGAAGATTCTAAGAATTATAAATATTCCCCTGGTTTTAAACCAACTGAAAATACTAATATATGTCGTTATATAGAAATAACAAATGGGAATATTGAAAAAGGATTTAAAGAAGCAGCTTTTATATTTGAAGATACATTTACTAGTCATAGCACTCATCATGTACCCATGGAATGTCGTGCCGCAATTGCACAATTTAATCCTGATGATAGTATAACAGTTTGGGCTTCAGATCAATCTCCATATGGGGGACGGAATCTTATTGCTGCTGCTTTAAAAATTTCCGAAAGCAAAGTAAGAGTTATTACTCCTTCTTATATAGGAGGTGGTTTTGGGGGTAAACTTAGACTAAGTGGATCAATGCCCATTATAGCGATAGCTTGGAAAACAAACCATCGACCGGTTAAAATAGTACTTACAAGAGAAGAAGAGTTTACTTCTACTACAATAAGACATGCTAGTATAGTTAAATTAAAAACCGGGGTCAAAAAAGATGGAACAATTGTGTCTCGATATGCAAAGGTAATGCTTGATACTGGTGCTTATGCTGATAGGGGACCAACAGTTTTAGGAAAAGCTACTGGTACATCTATAGGTCCTTATAAAATTCCTAATGTTAAAGTAGAAGGATATTGCGTATATACAAATAAAGCTATTGCAGGGGCTTACCGCGGTTATGGTAATCCTCAGGTATGTTGGGCTTATGAATCCCAAATGGATATTATTGCAAATAAATTGGGGATTGACCCGATAGACATTAGATTAAAAAATATGGTAGAAGAGGGCTATATAACTTCTACAGAAAAACAAGAAGCTCATGCCGTAGGATTGGCCGAATGCCTGATAAAAGTTAAGGAAGATATTTCTCAAAAAAGAGAAGAGAAAATTATAGAAAATAGAAAAAGAGGTAACGGGATTGCATGTAGTTATAAAATATCTAGAACTCCCTCGGGAGCCAATGCTTTCATAAAATTAAACTCAGATGCTGGAGCGGATATATTTGTTAGTTCTATTGAAATGGGACAAGGAGTTAATACAATTTTTGCTCAGATTGTAGCAGAAGAATTAACCATACCTTTTGATAATATTAGAGTTTTACCGGCAGATACGGACATTACTCCCTTTTTCCCTGCAAGTACTTCTAGTAGAACTACTTTTTTTCTAGGGAATGCAGTAAAAAAAGCGGCTCAAGATATTAAAGAACAGCTTTTTAAAATAGCAATGGATATTTTAGAAGTAGATAAAGAAGATTTAGCCTTAGAACGAGGGTCATTTTTTGTAAAAGGAGCTCCTGAAAAAAAACTAAAAATCACTGAAATTATGGAAAAAACGTACCCTGGAGGAATTAGTATTTTGGGGCGAGGAACCTACTATCACTATAAACTGGGGAATTTACCCTCTCATGTGAAAGTAGGAATACCTCCTACATTAGTTTGGATGTATGGATCTCAAGGAGTTACAATTGATATTGATACCGAAACTGGTAGGGTAAAAATTCTTAAAATATCAGCAGCTCATGATGTGGGGAAAGCTATTAATCCTGTAACTTGCGAAGGACAAATTGAAGGAGGTGTATTGCAAGCTGTAGGTAATGCAATGTTTGAAGAACTACTTTTCAATGAACAGGGGAAAATTATTAATTCATCTTTACTCGATTATAAGATTCCTTCAGCTTTGGATATGCCTGAAATAAATCCTATACTAGTAGAGGAACCTCATAGGGAAGGTCCTTATGGTGCAAAGGGGCTCGGAGAAATAGTTATGGTTCCCACTGCTGCAGCAATTGCTATTGCTATTTATAATGCAGTAGGCATTAGAATTAAAGACTTACCTATAACACCAGATAGGTTACTCAGGGCTTTAAATAATAAATAATAGGTTGAAATTTACAGTGTAAAGTTGAAGTTAGATTAATAGTAGTCTTATTCTTTTAGTTTGTATAATTACTTTTATGGGGCCTTTGTAGATAATATCAACAAAGAAAGAAAAAACTATATAATGGAAATTATTAAAGGTAAAGATAAATATAAAGTAAAATTAACAGCTATTAGATCTGGGAAGGAATTAACCGTTATAATTTTTGGTGGAGAAAAAGCACATATAGGTGCAGTTGCTATAGCCATTCCTTGTCCTAGTTTAAAAAATTCAAACAAAGTAAGTGTTAGCTCTTCTGTTTTTACTTTAATAGGGCATAAAGAAGATGAGTTATCTAAACAGATAGCAGAAAATATTACAAAAGTAACAAAGGAAGTTACAGTAGCAATAGTGGGGTTACACATAGATAAAGCTACTCCACAAGACATTGAATACCTTATTCAGAATACCCAAAAAGCAGTGGAGAAATTAGTAGGAAAATTAGTTAAAAATAAGAGTAAATAATTTTATAGAACAAGAGGAAGATAAGTAAAAGTAGAGCAACAAGACCATAATTATAATAGAATCTGGCTAGAAGGAGAATTTTGAACTATTATTATTTTACCAGCAATAAGAGGAGGTGATGAAAAGAAGTAGATTTTCTCTATAATGAAAATTAATTTAAATGAACCTTTAACTTAACAGACACAATCCCACCCGTAAAGTTGAGGATGAAAGCTTTTTCCTGTTTCTTCAATTTGTTCTTTATAATAAAAATATGAAAATAAGAAGGAAGTTCATATCATATTGTATATAGGACTCACTATTATGTTGCCTAAATTACCCGATAACGAAGGAGGATTTTGGTGACCGGGGTAAAAAGTTATCTAAAGGATAAAACTTTAGTAAATAAAGGAATATTATCCTGATTGGGAATATACAGAGAAATAAAAAATTATCATCTTCATTTGTATATGATAAGCCATCCAAAGCATGCGGTACATAAGGTAATGGAAACTATAAAAAAGAATATTAACATAACTATAATTAGAAAATTTACCTTCTTGAAAAAGTATGGGGGTTAATCTGAAGGGCAGAATAATATATGGGTATGCCTATTGGTATCTATATCTTACTAAAAAATAGGGGAAAATTAGATTTGCTAAAATATTTAAAAATAAATGCTTTAAAAGGAATTTAGTTAGTAAGGTATTTTGACATTACTGAAAATCCTATAAGGAGAAAAAATGGATATAGTTGAAGAAATTACTAAACTAAAAAAAGAAAAAAATGCCATTATTCTAGTCCATAATTACCAGAGACCAGAGATTCAAGATATTGCCGATTTTTTGGGTGATTCGCTAGGATTGGCAAAACAAGCTGCAG
>Ga0307379_10013880_pt1 | contig 10421 bp, 10 predicted proteins | sample UN2MG_FD_202237 | JGI IMG/M metagenome (GOLD analysis project Ga0307379, IMG submission 202237) | Soil microbial communities from Risofladan, Vaasa, Finland - UN-2 | ecosystem: Environmental > Terrestrial > Soil > Coastal area > Acid sulfate soil | place: Finland: Risofladan, Vaasa | collected... | reverse complement strand
GGGCGTTCCACCGCATTCTGAAACTGGCGCGCACGATTGCCGACCTGGCGGGGAGCGGGCGGATCGAGACGGCACATTTGGCGGAGGCGATCCAGTACCGGCCACGGCGGGCTATGTGAGTCTAATGTTCTAGAAACATGTGGTAGCCTCGACACTTTGCTCACGACGGTATGTTCCCTCCTGTGGAGAAGGAAGTTCCTCAGAATGTCGAGCAAGCTGGACACGCTCCTGCAAGCCTACACAGAGTATGAGAGAACCCTACCCTTCCAGTGGTTACCTGAGGGCAGTAGCCTGGAATCTTTAGCAACGTTTGGCAGCAACAGGCAGAAACCGGTTGATGGGTGGTTTCACTTCAAAGAAGGTTTCTCCTCAGATCTGCTCAATTATGTCCTAAACCTTATACCTCTCAATCAGTCCCAAACGATTCGCCTCTTAGATCCATTTGCAGGTGTGGGAACCTCTATACTGGCAGCCCAACGAGCAAGGAATGAGGGATGGATTTTTGAGGCTATCGGGGTCGAGCGCAACCCATTTCTTGAATTTGTTGCTCGAACCAAACTGCTGTGGCCTTTGCTAGATCTGAATAGACTTATCCAATTGGAAGAACAGATTCTCGATCCTCCGCTGAGTACCAGCGAGTTCCAGGGAGATATCCCTGCACTAACCACAATCCATAACTCAATGGTGTTTTCCAATAGAAGACTGCGGCATCTGCTTGCACTACGAGAGAGGATCAAGAATCGCGCAGATGTTTGCCCACAGGAGAGGGACTTTCTTCTTTTGGGATATGCTGCCATACTTGAGCGACTTAGCGGCGTCCGTAAGGATGGGCGAGCACTTCGATTTGTCCGGAGAACTGGTCGGCCTAGTGTTAAGAAGGTATTAGCCCAACAGTGGCACGCTATGCGTGCTGATCTTATGAGGCTAAGCGAGGAAAAAGATGTCAATCACGCGAGAATGTATTTAGGTGATGCTCGCAATCTGAGGGTACTGGGATTAAGGGACAGATCTTTCGATTTGATACTCTACTCTCCGCCATATCTGAACAACATTGACTACACAGAGGTCTATAAGCTCGAGACGTGGATGCTGGAATTCATAACAACCTACGATGAGTTTAGAGCTCAGCGTCAGAAGACTATAAGGTCGCACCCCAGTATACGGTTTGAACTCACCGATTGGCTAGATAGGTCTGACAATGCTGCAACAGCAAAGGCTCTGAGAGATGCTCTAATTGATGTGTGGCCAGAAGAGTGTAGGGGATGGCGTACTCGTTTAGTTTCGGGGTACATGGATGACATGCTAAAGTGCTTGCAAGAGCAATATCGGGTTGCCAAAGACGGAGCCTATATCGTGTGTGTGGTTGGCAACTCGTTCCATTTGCGCATGCCGTACAAAGTGCCCGTTGCTACCGATTTGCTCATTGCGGCACTGGCTCAGTCCGTGGGCTTTGACATTGAGGAGGTACAAGCAATCAGGCACCTTCATCGAAGAGATGGGCAAGAGAGACGCTTCTTGCGAGAGAGCCTGATACTTATGCAGAAGCCTACGTCGTGTGTCCCCGACTTCGCACAGAGATATGGGAGAGCTACTCACGGCCTTGCTGGAAAATATGAAGTAGTGGGAAGGCATGGACTCGCTGAGATAGTCTCCGGCCAACAGGGGCGTTTATAGTGGCAGCCGAAGTTGAGTGACTGGAGTCGGTTCAATCCAATCCTCTATCTGGTCCCATGTGATCTGGGAAAACCGGTCAAAGCGATAATCATCAATGACGATCTGACCAGGCCGGAATAGCGGTTGGGGAAGAGCATCCAGGTCATACCAACTCCAGCCTTCACACTTGTTCGGCTCTCGGAGTGTAACCTGTCCTGTAAACTCAGTGACCAAGGCTCCGATTGACCAACACTCTGGATGATCATCTTCGTAACGATTGAAGCTTATGGATACGGGACGTAGTTCAGTGACCTGTAGTCCAGTTTCTTCCCTGACTTCGCGCTCAACACACGCCTTCAACGTTTCCCCGGACCGCCAGCGACCACCGGGGAGCGCATAGTGGCCTGGTTTGTACCCGGCCTTGCGCTTTCCAAGCAGGATCTTGTTGTCCCTCGATAAGATGATAGCACTACAAGCCGTAGATTGGCGTATAGACCTGGACTCACCTTCATCATCATAGCGGGATTGTCTGACCGTTTCCTCCTCCCACCACGCCGGAGGTTGCATTATATACGAATGGCCAGGTTGCTCAGACTCAAACACGCGAACCAGTACTGGAAAGTGCGCTCCTTTCCGGTGGACTAGATAGAATTCCAGGTTGGGATATTCCTGTAATTCCAGCATTATCTGCGTTGACTCGTCGTCAGCCTCAAGCAATTCAGGCGCTTTCTTAGTGTAATGAAAGGGGAGGTTAAGGTCCAATCTATGGCCTACGATAACCGCTCTTATCAGAATATGATACAGGATCTCATAGAACCATGTTTTTCTTTCTCTGTCTATTTCCCCTTTTCGCCTTCTCCCTTTCTCTCCAGGCAAAGGGGCATATTGAAAGTGCCACAGCATTGCTCTGGTGGGAGGACGACCACGAAAGCCGCAGGTAACCCGATATGAATCATCTTCCTCGAGCCTTCTTGCCAGTTCTGTTAGTGACGGGATCAAAGTTAAGTAGGGAAGCGCGAGAGCCTTGCACATCGGGATGCGCGATTTCTGGCTGTATGCGCCATACTGTCTTCCTTGTTGATTGAGCCTATCAACAGCAAATGACCAATTGATGCGATCATAGATGGCCTGTATCTCCTCTAAGAGCAAAGGTGTCTTAGGTCTTATTGTCTCCCCGAGGAATGATGGTTGACGTATACTCACACTCATTTGGCTGTATCACCATTGGATAGGGAAAGGTGCGTAGTGGTGTTCAATCAGGCTTTGTCCAAACAAGGCAAGAGAGGAATCACCAGTTTCTCGACATCTTCGATGACTGTCTTAAGTGACTGACCAGCGTTCACGATGTCCCAGTTTTCAATCTGGGCAAAGTGTAGATAGCCCTCTCTAGCTCTCTGATGGTATTTCAACTCTTTCTTTTCCCACTTCCCAATAGATTGACTTTGGCTCTTTCGGTCTAAAGCTATATCAACAGGTACGTCAAGAATTATTGTTATGTCCGGAGACAAACCATTGGTTGCAAAATCATTGAGGTGTTTCACTGTCTCTAGCATATTCTCTTTTTGGTAAAACTGTTCAATGCAATAATACTGGTAAACATAGGTAGAAGGGGTAAAACGATCGGTGATAATGACTTTATTCTGAGCCAGGCTGGGACGTATGAGCTGCTCGACATGTTGGGCACGTGCAGCCAAGACTAATAATAGCGACGCTTCAGCATCCTTATCTGCATCAAGATCATCCATAAGCTTCCGAATCTTTTCCCCTAACTTCGACCCACCTATTTCGCGTGTTGCTATGACTGAGTAACCTCTCTTACTTGAGCGGCCAGCCAGACGCTTAACAACAGCGGTCTTGCCACACCCATGTATGCCATCGATGGCAATAAATAGTCCTTTATGATCGGCTACCATACTAGAACATCCGTGTATGCAGGGCTGCCTACACATCCGCCTAGTGAAGGCTCCCCGCTTTTGGCTCCATAGGTGTGCTGGTTCATGCAAACTGAGACGCCATTTTGGCTGGTTCAGCCCACATTCCACATAGACCCAGGGCTGGTTTGTTCTCGACAACTAAGATCAAGGCAGATTGAGCTACTCAGCCAGGGAGGCCCTCAATGTGTGCGATCTCTCTAAATATACGTCCGAGTTCTTGATGAATGTGAGCTTTGTCACGATCGTTTATGATCTTATAGTCGGCCATCTCTAAGCAGGCAGCTACATTCGGGGCTCCTTCTATGGATTCTGTACCACCAGCAGGTATTCCAAAGTATTCCCAGGCATCTATCACTATCAGTTCTTCTTCAGTCAGAGGCTTCTGTGCAAAATCTTCGATCCACCATCTTAGACGCTTGTCGAAAGGCGCTTCTATACCTATTAAGAAGAACCTCGTCCGGCCTGCCAAGAGTTCTACTTCCTCGGGGCGCTCAATACCCTCAACCACAACTCTGTTTAGAGGTGTCGTCTCCAATCTCTCCAAGAGCCGCTGTGCAAGAGTGTCGTTTCCCTTGTTTCTTCTCAATTCTAGGACAAAGTCTCGCTCGCTCTCTTCAGGCCCAGGTTGCCCACTCCGCCTCATCGCAGCCCGAAGTAGGTCTCGGCGGAGTGCTATCAGACTTTGGTCGTAAAATCCTTCTTCACGCAGATAGTTCACTACCCTTGAACGCCCTGACTTGGCTAATCCCGTCACACCAATCACGAGCGGTAGTCGAAGCTCACGCAGAAATTCCATCTCAGTATCTTCATAGATACGGCTGAATTCTGTGCCTGTCGGGACATCATACCGTCCTTGGTATGCGGCTTCACGAGACAGGGTCTGGATCCTCAACTGAGCTATGCGAACGCCCGGATACAGAGGAACCGGTGCCTCGCCCAAGTTTTTGATCTCTATTGTCAAGCACCCCTTAAATCCTGGAGCGACTTTGCTCGTGGTTGGTACGCTTATTCCCAATCGCCCCCACGAGGCCCGTCCCACCAGCGACCCCGCCAAGTCTCTCGGTATGCTTAGGAATTCGAGGGAACTCGCCAGGACAAACTGGCCTGGATGGATGTAGAATGGCTTCCCTATGGGAACGTAGATTCGCTGCTGGTATTGTTCGAGACGTTCTTTGAACTCGCTCTCGCCCGCCGTGACGTCAATGACTGGCGAAGTGGTGCGCCTGGTGACCAGAAACGTACTGCCAAGCCTGAGATCAATCGCGTCCACCTGAACCTGATCCTGCTCCAACAGCGGGGCAACCCACAATCTCTTCTCGAGATCGGGCTCATTTAGCCTTGCGAGCAGGTCTGGTGCAGCCAGAACGCCGCCTTGGCTGTCATCAATTGGTGCTGTAGGTTCCTCAAGAGGAGTTTCAATCGCCTTTTTTCTCCGTGCGTATCTCTTCCTCTCCTCAAATTCCGCCTGAACCGTGGCGGCCTCAATGCCCTTAGAAAGCAGCCGGTTTGTTCTCTTCCGCCTCTCAAACAACTCTGCGTGAGAACTCTCCGACTCAGTTCCTGCCTTGCCATATGTGTTCCAATACAGCCACCCTGCAGTTAGAACCAGACCCAGGCAGCGTGGATTGCCGGCCCCCACCTCGGGTGGTAGGTGATGACACAAGAGCTCCACTTGACGGAAAACATCCACCATCGTATCGGGAGAACAGAAGTACTCACCACAGATCTCGTCATTGACTCTTTTCACGGCTACCGGGATCGCTTTTTCCAGATTGCTTGTCAAGAGCCTCTCTTGTAGTCTCCGTTCCTCGTGGTCAATCCCCCAGGGGCCCTGACCTCGCTCCTGTGGACCTGGCCTTTCGGCAGTCAGGCGTTCCAGTCTCTCAAGCCAGTTTCTCCAGTGGGTTTTCACCTCTGTCTCTATCACACCGGTCGTTGACCGTCGCGGAATAGTCTCTGTGTCGCCAAGGAAAGTCGTGTACTCCAGCCTCTCCAATTGTCTGAGCATTTCGGTCAGCCGCAGTCTTGGCGTTGGATGTGAAGGGGCAGATTGGTCGAGCTCATCCTCAGTTAGCGGTAGAGCGGCAAAGGCGAGAACAGGGGCTGGTCCAAACAGCCTGACCGCAAAGAGGTCTGCAAGTATCTCACTCAGCCACTGATCACGAATACTCATCAGCCAGGTGATCAATAGGTCCCCATATTTTTCTCTCTCCCTCTTCGCTACGTCCGCCGGATCAACGCCCAGTCGCCGGCGAAATCGAAAGTCCAGCAACTCGTCAACCTCGGATGGATCAAACGGGGCAGCTTGGCTGACCGCCCGGGAAAAGGATTCCACAGCTTCGGGGGCTCGAGCACTTAACTCCTGAAAGAACAAGTGGCCGATCTCATGCCCCCATATGGCGTATTGCAGGAGATCTTCGCTCTCTGCAGAGGTGTAACTCAGGGCAAAGAAGTTGGGAAAGCGATCGAATATTGGCTTGAGTTCGATCCCTATGAGATGGACGCGCCTTCTTAAATCCTCATTTAGCCAGCATGATTCATAGTTGTATTTCCATTTTGGCCTGACAATGACCCGGGCGCGGGGGACAATGCGTCGGCACAACCTTTCAAACTGCCCTACAACGTGCCACGGATTATGCTCTAGCCGGGCTCCCTCGACGTAGCGCAGGTACGGAGCCAGGTTTCTAATGCTATGGGCGTACAACCGCACTCTGCGGCTCAACGTGCGCTTCCTATCCTGTGATGTTGTGGCAAGTTCTGAGCATAGTTGATTCAGTTGGTCGTTCACTTTATCAACGAGCTGCAACAACAGATTACCCAGCAGTTGTGGTGTCTCCGAAGGAAAGTCCTTTCTCAACGCTTCTTGTATATGTTCACGCAGCGCATAGATTCTACTGGTTGTAAGTTGTGTGAGTTCAGCCAAGTCCTCCAAGTCTGCTCTACTCCTCAAAACTATATGATCGGTCGAACATACTCTCTGGACGAGAAAATCGGCTGCTAAAATAGTAGTCTTCCATCATCCTGAAGAAACTTCGGGTCTGTTGTACTTCATAAGGATCGAGTTCGCCAAGTGCCCTGCCTCCAAGAAGAGCCGAAAGCACTTTCGTGATCGTATTGAAGAGTTCTCGCTTGCTGGTTGGATCTGCAGGAAGGGAGGAGGCCCAAAGTAAAGCCTTGCTCGTCTCCTCATATGCTAGGAGACGCTCATCTCTGGAGACAACACTTGCTCCCGATCTCTGGACTGTTTCCTGTCCAGTTTTTGCCAGTTCCAGGTAGCGAATACCTTCCTTAAGGACCTCCTGCTCTTTGAAAAAGAGAGCAGTCGCATTTGCAGGGCGCTGGTCAAGGAAATCGCTTACTTCGAGTACCAGGGCAGCGAAGGGGGACATCTCGTCCTCGGGTACGGGATATGAGTTCGACACTAAATCTCCTCTTTTTGGTTGACCTGTCCCAAACCGACAAGCTAAATGAGTATGTCAAAGATACGTAGACATGACTATGCTAGATTGATTCCGTGCCCTCGTTGGTCTTGTTTGGGCGCCGTTTGCGGATGAGGCGAATGTGCTGTTCGAGCAGGTCAAGGTCTCGCTCGATGAGGTCCTTATCCTCAGATGGAACGCTTTCGTCGCTGAGGAAATCGCTCAGGAGGTATAGCCCAGGATGAGTTGCCGGTTGTGAGTTGAAGGCTGTTGCTGGCGCATAGCCAGCGCTAAGTAATAACTGGTCGATACCAAATTCGTCCAAGTCCAGCGCTCTAGCTATGTCGTGAATAACACTGACACTGGGTGGTTGTCGCTCGCCTTTTTCCATACGGTTGACGTAGCTTGGGTCTATTCCTACCTTCTTCGCAAGAGCATTTTGGGAAAGAGCGGCCTCAGTCCGCAGTTTTCGCAATAGGTCAGCGAAGTGTCCCATACCAGCCCCCTTCTGCGGCACTACCATTTTGTACTTGGGAGACAAACCTATTTTACCACATATTATGCCTTTTTGTCAATAGCTGTGACTAATAGTCCAAACTTTAAGGTTTACATCCTCCAAGCCTATTGACATTTTGTCACAATTAAGGTATAATAACAGTGACTGGCAGACACAACGCTGCTTCAAAGATATGCGTCTGACGAAGATCACCGCTAGCAGACAGCAGGTGCCCAGTGAGTGAGAGGCAGGAGGTGAGGACAAATGTGCAGAGTAGGAGCGGGACACGCTAATCACATGAGTCACAAGCAACTGATGGAACTTGTGCTCAAGGATCCAGTGGTGCGCTTCGCTGTAGAGCATCTCGGTGCCCAAATAGCTGTAGTGAATTTTGACTCTAAGAAGGCCGATATTCTTAGTGACACCAGGGACCTGCAGGAGCACAAAGGGCCAAGATCTCAAGATGTCTATCTACATCAGTGAGCGTGAATGGAGGTGTCGCGATGGATAATATAATAATCGTGGCGATAGGCGGATTGGTTGCCACCGGGCTCCTAATCAAAATCGCTCTGCTCAACGCACGATTGGAGGGTCATCGAGAGGCACAGCGGCAATTGACCAATGGCACCTATGATCATGACAAAGGGGATGGTTGCCTCAAGATTCTCGCTGTGATCGGGTTTCTCGCCATATGTGGATTGTGCTTCTATGTGGGCTTGAGCGCATCAGCCTGGCCTAGATGACTGAATGATGGCGGGTTCAACTGTCCGCATTTTGCCGCTCGTGCCAGGTCAGGTAACCATTCAAGATGCAATGATAGCACTTCCTATCAGCAGTTGCGCGCATCAGCCTTATGCCAGCAAGAGACGCTCTACCCAACCAGGAAGCATCGCCAAGCCATCCAGCACTTCCCCAAGTGGATGGTGCTCGACATAGGTTGTGCACCAGCCAGGTGTATAGTCCGTGCGCAACAGCGCGAATGGGATGCCCATCGCTAGCGGCAGTGCGCCAGGCAGCGATAGCGTATCGGCTACTACTGCCAGGCGGCTACCGTCGGCCAGTTCACGGGTCAACACTGTGTGGTAGATGTGCCGCCGCAGATCTACTGTGTGTAGTTCATCCAGCACCAGGAGTATATTCCCACCTGCGAAGGGCGGTGTCCAATTGGGATCTAGTTCGTACTGCCGGGTATCTCCAAGTACGCGGATTGGCGGCACGTCTAACCGTGCTAGATTGCGCTCCACCTTATCATTCAGCGAGTTAGTCAGTACTAGCGGTTCGACTTCTGGGTGCGCGATAAGCCAGCGCAATACCTCAGGCGTAGCCTCACGAAAGTGGGCCTTCAGAGAAATGGTATGGGTGTGGAACAGATGGGTGGTGCAGGCGGCGATGGGATCGTACTCGGCCTCAGCGAAGCAGCATGCCACTGCCTCTGCATAGGCCGGATTCTCAGCCAGCATGGTCTGCAAGGCTACGGTACTGAAAATGAAAGCACCCTCGTCGCAGTAGGAGACACACATGCCATTTACTCGCCAGTGATACTTGTGCGGCGCGGCCCGCAGGTGGGCGACAGTGTCATGGTAGGCAACCTCTAGTTGCCCTAGCGGGACATGCAGAATGTCGCGGGCTAGTTCCATCAGCCAAAGGTGTGCCACTTCTATTGACTGTTGCTCTTCAGCAGTCAGGGTGCCATCATAGTCGAGAATGACTTTGAGCATTCTGTGTTCTCCACGGTAGACACTGAAAGCTGTGTAAAAAGCGGAAGCCCGGTATCCCTGATGCGACATTATACCGGAGGATGGCATGACTTCTACAGACAATGATACTCAATCTCTCGAACTCAGTCAAGCCGATTTCCAAGCGATGCTCCGTGAGAGAGTATCCAGGTCATCCGGTTCGCCCTGATCACGGCCCTAGGTGCGGAAGGGGAAACACTTGTTGAGGCTGCACCTTACCAACGGACTGCCCAGAGTCGGGACTACCAAGATGGTTTCTACACGCGAAGCTCGGGCACCAGCGTGGATGTCATTGAGAGCTTACCAGTACTATGCGCGCAAAGGCTTCTGACCGCGCCCGTTTGAGCGCTATCAGCACCGGCAGGTCGGACTGGACCAGGCAATCTACACAGGACTTGAAAACCACCCAGTTCCCAGCAACAACGCGGGTGCTTGCGTAAGCGGGCGGGATGGGGTGGAATCCAGCACCAGGCAGACAGTCAACACAAACGGGCTTTGTGGGTTGTGTCCCGGTATATGAGTGCACCTGCTCAATGCAGACAATCAGCCGCTACCAGTAAGGGATTCCTTCAGAATCCCCCGCATCCTCGGGGCCGCTGCTGGACCGCATTGACATCCACATTGAGGTGCCACGGGTGGACTACCAGAAGGGGGACAAGGAGACACGGAGACACGGAGACAAGGGGAGGGGGAGTTTCGGCTCGATCCGGATTCGCCGATCAACAACCCGCAGGCGGCGCCGCGGCGGGAGGTATGCCGGCTGGACGAGACGGGGCGCAGCCTGGTGCGGGCGGCGATGCAGCGGTTATAGACAGGCGGCCACGCCTACCGGCATCCGACTACGAGGAGCAGGGGCACCCTGCAATAACCCTTCTGTACTCAAATCCTCATCAATATCTGGCCAATGAATACCATAACCACCACCGCATATCTGCCAATTCATGCGTTGTTCTGGCGTGGCATATAGCAGCCTGGGATACCATACCAGCGGCACAGTAATCGTGCGTCCGTCAATCAGGTCTACGCTCAAGGTATCTTCAGTAAAATGTACATCCGTGCAGATCAGATGAGGGGGCTTCTTTCTTATCCGCGGGCGCATCCCATGTGTGGGCACAGTGTTATATCTATCGTGTTTTTAACGCCAAGTGCGAGGAGGTTATGATGAGCAGTCACAAGATCATGG
>Ga0307379_10013875_pt1 | contig 10422 bp, 12 predicted proteins | sample UN2MG_FD_202237 | JGI IMG/M metagenome (GOLD analysis project Ga0307379, IMG submission 202237) | Soil microbial communities from Risofladan, Vaasa, Finland - UN-2 | ecosystem: Environmental > Terrestrial > Soil > Coastal area > Acid sulfate soil | place: Finland: Risofladan, Vaasa | collected... | reverse complement strand
AGGCAAAATGGTTTTTAGGGATGTTCCGACAGTTTCAGCGCTCTCTCTTGATTTTGAAATAATGGACGAGAATAATGCAACAAATTCTCTTAATGACTGTATCGACTCTCTTTCTGGGGTTAAACTATTAATTCCATCTAATGCAGAGAATGTGGCACCAGCCTTAGTTAAGCCAACAAACAGCTCGTCTGTTGTTACATTAATCTCTTTAGTAACCGCATTAAAACTATCTAATACACTAGTAACACTACTAGTTTCTAATCTAAACTGATTCATCACAGCTTGCAAATTTTCTGTAGTCTTTGCAAGATCGCCGAATGTCGCTGTTAATGAAGCCGGAGCTAATTGAGATAAGAAGAAACTCGTTTCAGAGAGCGATTTTCCTGCTTGTGCCAATATCGTTGCAGATTTTGATAGGTCATTAGCTGAAACACCAAACTCCACACTAAGCTTCTCTATAACATTACCAAAGCCCTCTGCGGATGCTCTGGTAGTGTTGGTTAATTGCGCTACTTTAGTTAGCTGAGACTGCCACTCAATAGCCTCTTTAATAGCTCCACTGAGAGCAGACTGAATAGCAAATATAGAACGACTAGCTAAAGCAAAAGCGCCAAAACGCTTTACTGTTATAGCGGTCTGCTTTCCTAATTCTTCTGTAGTGTTAGTAGCCTGCTGTTGTAATCTACTATATCTATTAATAAAATTAACAGACTGTGCAAGATCCTTATTTAAACTTTGGACCCCTTTATTAACACTAATAGCTCCTACAGATCTAAGCCTGTCTTGCACTCGCTGTGCTTCAGCTACAATCTTACCTACTTGACCAGGCTTAATAGGGATTTTTAACCCAGCCCTATCTAACTGCCTTTGGGCGGCGGTTATGGTGCTAGTTAAGTTGGTTATACCAGCTATAATCTCAATGTCTATTAATGAAGCCATTAACTACTTTCGACGGGTTTCCCATTTTTCAAAAACGGCTTTTTCTCAACCTTTTTGATTTTTTTAGGTTCTTTTTTATCTACTTTATCTTCAAGTCCATAATCATCAATAAATTTAGCATCAATGGATTTTTCTATGTTTGCTGTCCCATAATACATTTTGGCAAAATAAACCAATCCAATATTAAGAACTTCATCATCGTCAGAGTTATAATAGTCATCTAATGATTTGCAGTATATTTTATTATTACTATCTACAATACAAACAGAGGCTAAGTAATCGTATCGTGCACTTTGAGCCTGTTGTTCAACCGTGTTATCTAATATCCCGTTTAAAACAAATTGCGATGTTAATATCTCACCTCTAAGGGTTTGAATTTTTTTAGCATCTTCTCTTGCTTCGTCTAATTCATAGCCGCCTTTATCCAACTTATCTTGAAGGGCATGAATTTCTTTAGTTTTCTCTTGAATCTCCTGCTCTTTTTGATCTGACCACAAACCGCGACTTTTTGCGGTTGCCATCATTTCATCATGAACCATCAATACACCCTCTTTTAGCAATCTATTAAATTCACGCGTGTAAATTTTATTTGCTTCTGAATGCTGTTTTGCATTCGGTTTTACTACCTTGTAATTCTTTTCATTCACTGTAAAATCAATCATCAAATCTTTCTCTTTCTTTGTTAAAAATATTAAGCCTTTTTGAAGCGTTGTCTAATAAAATGTTTTTTGATTTTTCTGCTCTTCCTAATATTTGAGATCTAACTTCTTTCCACCTAATTAAATAAACTAACTGCTCTTTTGTTAAATCGCTAACATCTTTTTCGTGCCCCCACAAATGACCAAAGTTAATTTCCAGTATATTCAAAATACCAACTGAAACTGTATCTATTGTTGTTACTATACCACACTCTAAGTATTGTCTAGCGTTGTAGTCTTCTGGCTGCATTGCTCATCCTAACGTCATGTAAATCGTTATGTTCTACGGGCTTACCGCCAGAACTCTTTATCTGTTTTTGTCTGGCAGCCATAATATTAGCAGCCATTGGCGTATTTGACGCATGCACCTCTTCAAGCTCTTCTTTAGACTTAACAAACTCAAATACATTATTATGTTTGTGGGCGGCGGTCTTGTTTTTAGTATCCCCTTCACCCTCTTTGTTTTTAAATATTTGATAACCATCAAGCATATCGTCATCGTCTATAATATGATATAATGAATTATCTATAGATTTATACACATTTTCATAGAATCTAGAATATTGAGATAGGGATATTTGGTTATCCGTAAGTGGGGAGTATTGAAAAGCCGCCCCTTTTTTAGTTGCCCATATACTTTTCCAAGGATCGCTCCTTGCTATTCTCCTAACATCTTCAATAGATAGATAGAAAAAACATCTGTCTGGACTAAGTTCTCCACTAGGGGATGTTTTTTTCATATTAGCATCAAACAAGGTATTTTCTAAGATAAATATCTTTTTATCTACTTCACCATAGTCTTCTAGACTATATCTGTAATACTTAGATAATAGGAAAAGCGTAGAATGGATGCTATCTCTAATAGTCTTTAATCGCCGCCGCAACTTTTTTACCTCAATAGGATGCTCTCTAGACAAAAACATCTTTTCTTGGTTGTTACCTATTTGTTTTTGGGCTACTTCTAATTCTTTATCGATATTAGGTGATATTATCCCACGCTGTATTAAGGTGGTCTTAATTTGCTGCCTAGTTAATAAATCAAATCTATTTTGTTGTATAAAGTCGTCGTATATTTCATCGACTTCACACAAAAAATCCCAATCTAAAGCCTGCTGTATAAAAAAACGGCAGCCCTCGACCCGAATTGGATAGAAGGCTGCTAAAATCTTGTTTAAACTCACTTTACACCATTACGCACATCCGAGATGAGTATCTCTAGCATTCCACATAGATCCACCAGACGGATTAATGCTATCATTACTATGTAATACAGTCAAAGTATTATATGTTTGGAATGTTAGTGAAACCGAAAGGTTTTCACCGCCAGTACTAGCACCGCTCACACTATAGTTAAGTAGCTTGTTTTTAGTGCCAGTATAAATACGAAGACCTTCACATAGAGCTAATCTAATAGTATAGTTAGGTAGATTAATGCCGTTTTGCGTACAATAATCACCAACATCAGAAACCCCACTAGCAGTTACTGGCACACAGTTACTGAGACAGATCCCGTTTTCTGCAAACGAGATTGGAGGACCTTGCTCAGACACTAATTCAAACGTAGTAGTAACCGCAATAGGCGGTGTAATAGTACGTGTAATAGGACCTCGTCTACCTAGACAAAACAGCTCTTCTCTATTAAGATCTGCAGAAACAGAGATGCTTTGGAAGCACACGTCATTTCTATTAACGCCATCAGTATCTATACCAGGGATAAGTTGAGGTACAACACTTAGGTCACAATCCTGCAACGAGCCATTAACGTCAAGACCTGGGGCACCTAGAGTACTGCCTTCGCCCCAAATAAAGTTTTCTTTAAAGGCAACATTACAGTTTGGTGTATCTGTTCCATCAAAACACCCACTGAACGAAATTGACCCAATGCTTTGCAAGAACTCATCAGTGAATCCAGAACAACTAGGATATAGTTCAACCAAATGTTCTACAAGGTTGCTATTGCCATTTGGGTCATAAAACCACAAAACATTATTACCAAGAGATGAAATATCTTCAGTAAATGCACCGTCTACGTTAAACGTATAGCCGATGGAGTTGATTTGTGTTTCTGGAAATACTACTGTAGATAATGGAGTTCCTTCAGCACTGTCATTAGTACAATCAAAGTAACTAATTGCATACGTAGCTTTACAAGAAGACCGCCCCAACAACGTTGGAGACGTAGCTTCTGCGGTAGCCGCCAAATATACTGGACAGTAACCATCTAAAGACTTACTAATAGTAATATCTACAGATGGAACACCTTCATTAATTTCGTATGTTTCAATTTGCCCAATTTCAAAGTTGGGTGTTTGGTCAACATTGGGATCATATCCAATTGACTGGATACCACGCATCCTGTACTGACATGCAATATTATATCTTGAGCCAGAAGGCGCAGCATCTATAATACCCTGAGGAACGATACCTAATTGGTGACCGCCCCATTTTATTGATCCACAAGCATTAGAACCTGCCATTATTTTTTCTCCTAATTTTCATTATTAATATACTCCTAAGAAACTAGTCTTAGACAACTATCCTAAATGTTGCGTGAACTTCAGCCTCAAAAAACCCACAATTCCAATCTTCAATGTTTAGAACTCTAGAGTCTTCTAGTCGAGCAGAGCTCCACCGCCAACCTTCACATAATTCAGGATACGTTAAACCGCTATTTATTTGACCATTACAGTCCAAAGACCCACTACCATCTATAATTACCTGATCGCTATCATATATATTTACGCATTTATGATTATTTAATATAAATAAATCCACTAAATTATTACGAATACACGCATCTTCAGTAAAAATATGAAAAGAAACGTCCTGTTTTCTCCAAACACAACTTTCTCCTATGCCAATAGCTTCAATATCACCTCTTCCAACAGGAGAGATAATAACACAGGGCATTTGCATTCTATGATGGCTACCAACTACCCAATCTCCAGTTTTATCACACTTAGTAAAATGGTTATCTTCTATGTTCCAAGACCTAAATTGCAGCTCTCTATACCACGGAACATCATTACTTAAGTATATTTGTATATTCTTAAAAGAATAATCGGCAGTTACTGCTCCAACTGGGATAGAATCAAAAATAACCTGACCTTCTGGATAATTAAGTTGGTAAGTTCCAGATGGTTGTAAAATACCACCAACATAAATATTTGGCGGAACTGTTGGGCTATGAACTCCTGCACCCATGTCAGTATATTCTGCGTCAGCCTCCCAAACCCAGTCTTTTCGAAATGTTTGAAAAACCGTACCGTCTGTAGTACCAGGACAACATTCAACAGCCCTAAGTACAGAAACGCTGCCAGGCATTGAAATATTTACATTAGTAAAATTTCCAATATTCAACATAGACCATGTGTAATAGTCTTTTAATGTTTTTAATAGTTTAGTAGTTGGACTGGCTGCATTTATATGCTGCGTTCTCAAACTACCATTACAGCAATTATCTGCCACTTCTTAGCCCTCTAACCGCATTATTAATAACGGCAGTAAAAAACACTCTAATAGCAGGTATTCTAGCCTTAACATTTCTGGTTAAGAAGTTGTTTGTAGCCGTACCAGACATTTCTGGCGGCACCTTCCAAGATCCAGTAGGTTGATTGGTACTCATAGTATAATCTAACCCAGAACGACCAAACTTACCTCTAATTAAATTAGCCCCTCTGATTATAGTTTGGCGACCACCTAACAATAACCATTGCAACCATGGTAGTGGAGGACCTTTAACTTCAGACCCTTTTGCATTTGTCCATGTTTGATAAGCTTCTGGTAAACTCAAAAGCTCTTTAAAATCATCGCGCATACTAGTTAATCTTAATAAAGGAAAGAATCTACGTATTCCACCCCTCACTTGCTTAACTTCTACTAACACAGAGTCTCTTAATGCTTTCTCTATTGCAGCCTTCTTAGCGCCGGGATTTGTTAGCCCTAGCTCTCCTTGTAAATTGCCGCCGTCCATTTCTTGGGCAACCAAACTATCAGTAAATGCTAGAGCTAGTTCGTCTTCTAGCTTTTTTTGTAGCTTTTTTTGTATTTTAGGAACTATCTTACGCACTCTCTCTTCAGATAGCCTTCTAATGCTTCGTTGAACATTTAAATCTGTTAGTTTTCTAACCATTATATCTTCTCCCAGGCTGTCAAGATAAAATTCTTAAATTTTAGCCCACAAGGCTCTGGCAAACCGATAGGTTTGTATCTCTCTCCCCAACGACATTCATTGCAATTATCTAATATCGCATACTCACAGGCTCGAATACGCTCATAGAACTCTGTTCTACAGAATGTCTCAGCTTCAACCTTAGGGTCCCTGGCTTTTGATGAACGAAACCCCTTGCTATTGAATTCCACTACAAAATTCCAACATTCTTCTTCGGTAACGCTTTGCCCACGACCGCCTAGACATAATGGGCATAATTGACCATTAGCAAATGGGGCTGGTCCGCCAGGAGTGTAGATACTATTAGAACAATTATCACAGTTTAGAAAGCGGCAATTTCCGAACACCAATGTACACGGCACTGAACACCCAGTGTCTGCGATTAACGTATTAATAGCCTTTTCGTGTTGTGCAAAAAAATCATCGGTAAACACACTAAATAAATTAGTATTTGCCGGATTTATCCCACTTGCAGATAGTGCGTCATTAAACATGGCGATTTATTTCTAATCTATTGGTGCTAGGCACCACGAATTACATGGGTCAAAACGCCCTTCTAAACCACTAAAAGACGATACTGGGTATGGACATTCAGTAACCCACGTATGACTATATCCAATGGGAACACAGTCAGTATCTATGATAACGTGATTGCAATTAGAGTCTTTTTCTATATCTATAATAAAAACAGATGGCATTTATATAGTTCCTTATGTTATGTATGGGGTTGGATTACAGCCCAATCCCGGTTTTAATCCGTCTGTAACGAATGTAGACAATATTTGTTTACACCCACTGCCAGCTTGCAATGGACATCTAAAGCACAAATCCTTCTTAAGTTCCTCGTACGCTTTACAAGGACCCTCATTAACGAGGAAATTGATGCCTGCTGACGAACTTGACACTTGTAGGCGTGCTGGTCCACATGTTGCGCTAAGCCCCTCAGATTGAGCCTTAGAGCGTGCTAAGCCCTGCATGACTATACAAGCCGCCTTAGTTACCATCAGTGTGGTAAAGCCAGGATACGCGAAAGGGTCGCCATCTAAGCAGCCAACACACACATCTACGTTGGGTTTTCGCACGGTCCCACAGCATTCCAGTTCTACAAAGACAAAATATGCAGAGACTTTTAATATTTGTAGTAGGCGGTCATCTGAGAATTCAGTGCCGTTTAGATCGTTAATCCAAACCCTAAGCATTGTTAAAATGCATTGGCTGTTTTCATCATTAAAGCATACCGCCCCTAAGCCCGATGGATCTATGGGGGTAAGCGTTGTAGTAGTTGATAGAGTACATGCTGAACAAGCCATTTTTTACACCTTTTCATTAGAATATACTCCTTGACTGCATCAAGCGATTAGTTTTAGGAATTTCTTGTATTTACGGTCATACTTGAAGAAAGAGCATTTTTCTGGAGATTTGAATGTCAACATAACTGCATAAAAAAAGCCCGAATTTCTTCGGGCTTTATAAAACACTTGTTTTTAAGGGTTTTTTTAGATACTCATAGCCAAAACTCTAAGAGAACTTAACACTGAGAAGCCGATTTCCGTCCAAGCGTACATTCCACCCCTCATATTTTTGTGGGCAGTAATATCATCAAAGATCTTCAACTCTTCTCGCACAGGAGCTACAAAGCTATCACGCCTTGATAGATCCAATCCGATTACCAATTCGGTATCCCCAGGAGGCATTGCTCCGCCTAGTTCGTTTTCATAATAGAGTTGATATTCTTGACCAGCACCCAATTCGTCTAGCGTATGGAAATTAACGCAGAACAAATTAGTCAAACCCATGTCGCAATTTGAGCTATTATGGATCTGATTACGAGTCAAGTCATCGACTTGGTCAACATTCCAATTGTAAATATCGTCCATTGCTTCTGGAGACATAAACAAATCGGTCAATCGTGCTCGATTCAAACAAGTAGAGTTTCCACCGCCGTTTCGTCGCATAACGGTTTTACCCAATGTGACGAGTCGTTTGGTGAATTGTCCAGCAGCTGCATTCGAATCGTATACAACGACATTTCGATCAAGAGCGGCACCCAAAATAACGTGCCACGCGTCATCATTCATCTTCTTGGTAAAACCAGCTCGCAACGCTTCGCCAGCTCGATCAAGAATATTAAAATTAGCATCCCTTACTCGCTTCAAACACCACTCTACACAATTTCCAAGCATATAAGTTGGGATGGTAACATAATCACCTTCCAACATAACACAGGGAAGTTGAGCACAGTCTGGAATAGCGTATGCAGTAAAGTCGTTTTCGCTACCTGGTTGGATTGGATCCAAGGGCAACTCAACGCATCGTGCATTACGAAAATCCATTGGTTCAAAAATACCAAAAGGACCTACATTATCACAGTCAAAAATAGCTTGTCGTAGTGGTAACTCAAGAGCTTTTGCAAACTCCAAAGTAGCCTGTCCGGCAACCTTTACATCCAACGAACCCATTGCCTTATAGACATCAAGTTCTGATTGGTCACGTTTATCGAAAATAGACGTTTTCATTTGTCTTTTACTCCTAAAAATTACGGGTTAATGTCCACTGAAATCTTGACATAGTTATTACTATCGGGAACGCCACCATAAAGAGCACCAACTGCATCTTGAGCGCCACCAATAGAAAATACGCCAGCTCCCAACGTGGGAACCACACCAGGAAGAGCCGCAGCCAAACCAGAAGCACTAACATTGTTTAAAAACACATAGCCTTTAGTTAGTACATTAACAGGTCGACATTCCGTAGTAGACGATGTATAGAACTGACTCCAATGAGGATTCTTAGTTCGATCAATATCTTCTACAACACTCTTCAAAATTCCAACAAACTGCTCTCCATCCTCACCTGTTGATGCACACACAAAGTTGCCTCCGTCACCAGCGTGTCCAGTTCCCCAATTCGTTATGCCGGTGGTATTACCAGAAGCATCACAAATGACTAGTGGAGTGCCGTAACCATAGCCTACCAAGCTTGAATGTGCAAAATAGTGCCCAACGGTTTGTTCACTAATTCCATGACGTCGAATTGCCATTATTTATTCTCCTTGTTATCTTTTTTCTTTTTATTAAAGATGTCACTAAAACGACTAGCGATTGCTGACATAGCAGCCTCGCCTTTATGCTCAGCCTCATCCTCTTTTTCTACTTCAACAGTAGCTGTAGCCACTTTGGCTTTTGGAGCCAATAGCTCCGTCTCAACTTCTGTGTCTTCTGTGGCATCAGCAGACTCTTCGTCACTAACGAAGCTCTCTTCAGTAGTAGCTTTCGCGGTCTGTTCTACCTTTTTATCTGGCACCATACTAAGAACTACTTCAAAGTTCTCATCGCTAAAACTGGCAAGCTTCTTAGCTTCAGCAACAGCTTCTTCGCGAGGGTAGTTTTTTAGTACAAATGCATTTACTCTATTAGCCTCAACTTGAGTTTGTAAAAGAGTATCAAATTGTGTTTGCAATTCGTCCTTCTCAGCCTTCAACTGGTCGAACTTCTGACACATACAAGCTTGAGCGGCTTTGTATTCTTCGCTCTTTGCATTTGCCTTCGTGAGTTCTTGATTAAGGGTTTGAATTTTTTCTTCAAACTGTGAAGCGTTAGCATGTTCTAATTTAGCCTTGGCTTCTTCACTTACCTTTTTAGCCTCAGCGAGTTCAGCTTGAAGGTCAGCGAGTTGTTTTTCTAGCAATTCTGCCGACATCGTTATATTCTCCGTTTTTGGTTTACTTGCGATTGTCCTAGGTGAATATACACCAAGAAACTCGTTGTTCTTAGCCTTTGCAAAAGAAAAGTTAGAAATATTATCTTCTGAAAAGATTACAGAGTCTGGATTGGCTGGTGTTTTAACATAGCCTTTACCTGAAAAGTTCATGTTTTTAAGCACTCTACCAACCTCATAGCCGTCATAATGACCTTCGCCACCATACGCCCTAAGCTTCGCGCTTAAGAAGGACGATTTCGAATCTCTTGTTATGATATGATAGTCGTCATCTTTACGAAGAGCATAATCAAAGTCATTAAAGAGAACTTCCATGGACACTGAGTATTTTCCTTCTGTTAGGTCGGAAAGAAACTCGTCCATTTTTTCCTGGTTTTTATCCCAGAACTTATAGATGACAGCCCCATTACATACATGAAATAATGCAGGAACTTCATCCGCACTAAGAGAGTCATCTATCAACTCTCCTGCCGCATCAACCGACCATTGAGATGTGATATGACCAATTTTATTGTCTATATCGTGTTCAATATTGGTTGGTTTATCAATTGGAGTAGAGCGAGCTGCCCAAGTGTTTGCGGGAGAAAATACATCTGAGTTTAAATTCCAGGTAGTGCTAACAAATACGCTACGCGTATAATGCAAATCACTAGTTTGGGGGGTTTTAAAGTTGATGTTTTCATTTGCCGCAATAGCTAACTCAGGGAGTTCGCTGTATGGTATGATATCAACGCCCGCAACATAGGCTACGGAACGTTGACATTTTATTTGTGAGGCAATTGCCGCCTCGTTTTTATATGTGATAATCATATTAAATTTTAGTTACTTTAAGTACTGTGTACCAATCAATAGTTGTTGCAGTAGTAACAGCCTCTATTGTTAGGTCTGCCCCACCAA
>Ga0307379_10013874_pt1 | contig 10422 bp, 6 predicted proteins | sample UN2MG_FD_202237 | JGI IMG/M metagenome (GOLD analysis project Ga0307379, IMG submission 202237) | Soil microbial communities from Risofladan, Vaasa, Finland - UN-2 | ecosystem: Environmental > Terrestrial > Soil > Coastal area > Acid sulfate soil | place: Finland: Risofladan, Vaasa | collected... | reverse complement strand
GTACGTCCATGCCACCTCCGGCGGGGTGGACACGGCCATCTTGTACGATGCCACCCTGGAGGCCGGACTCAATTTGGACGCGGCCCTGTTCGCCAAGGTCGCGTGGCTCTATGAATTCGAGCGGTGTTTCGCTGACAGCGATTCGACCAACGAGGACCCGGTCCCACAAGCGGTCGACGATGTGCTGACGGCTTATTGGACCTAGCACCAAACGGTTTTTGACATCGTTGCGGTAAACTCCGGGGCGGCACGCCCTGAGGAACGAAGGGCGTGGTACGTCGGGAAAAGGTACGTCGGGAAAACACGCCCTTCGTTCCTCAGGGCGTGCCACCCACCGTGACATCCCAGACTTGATGCCAAGCTGGTCGTGGTGATTCTCTGGGACGCACGTTCGGTATCCCATTTTGCCTGCGACCCTCGCCCCTCCCATTCTGCGCATTTTCTGCGGGCATTACCGCCATTTTCCGCAAGCTTTGCCGTTCTCCCTCAACTGCTACGACCGGCACGGCCGATATTATCGTCACCGACAATTGGCGCACAGGTTCTCCGCGCACGAGGGCCTGGGCGGTTTGGGCTTACGCAATGAGCACTGACCGAGGTGGAACGAAACGATGTCGCTAAACCGCATGAGTATACGGCTGGTTGCAGGGGCGTTGGCCTTGTCCATGGGCCTGCCTGCCCTTGCCCAGAACCTGGAGACCATGGAGTTGTTCGCTCCGGCTGACGTCAGCACGTACGGCAGCGGGATTCAGCCCAAGGAAGGCTACTTTTTCAGCTTGGACTGGCTGAACTGGTACATTTCCAAGCCGGACGTGGCGGTGATCGGTAACGATACGCCGGGTGAACGCTCGCGGCTGGTGTACAACGTGGGGAACCCCGATACGGCCTGGACCCAGACCAACAGCCACGATACGGGAGCGTTCGAGAGCGCCGTAACCAACGGGAATCGGATCGAATTCGGCCGCGTTTGCGACCGGCAAGGATGGATGGTGGGCATCTATAACTTGAGGGACCAGACGCAGCGGTTCGTGGCCTCCGACGTCAACGTGGTTTTCGCCGACGACGATGACTGGGGAGATCCCTCGGGCGGCCGCTTGCAGGGTCCCATCGTACAAACCACTCCCGGCGATCCCACGACGAATGGCCCCAATGTGAATCTCCCCGTGATCTTCGACGAGATGACGGTGGTCAACCGGGTCGAGCACTGGAACGTGGAATTGATGTGCCTCCACCGCACCCGGCCCTTCCACTACGGCGGATACTTCGAGTTCTTCGCGGGGGTACGGTACTTCGAGTTCGACGAAAGCTTCGGGGTCGACGCCCGGCGGGTCGACGATCCCAACGCCGCGACGCCCCCCAACAATGCCAGCGTTATTCTGGCCAACAGCCTTTGGGACACCATGGCGGAGAACCACGTGATCGGTCCCCAGGCCGGGGTACGGTGGTTCAAGCAGAGCAGTCGATGGATGTTCTCGACCGAAGCCCGCTTCCTGGCCGGCTACAACCTGCAGAACCTCAGCCAGACCGGCATTCTGGCCAGCGAAATCAATCCCATCCCGAGCACCCGGGTCTTGGGCGAACCGGCGCTGATGCTTGCCACTCCCTTCGACCACGTCGACCACGAAGAGGTATTCTCGCCGGTCGTCGAACTTCGGGCCGAGTTGCGGTACCAGTTCACTCGGGCCGTATCGTTCCGCGCCGGCTGGACGGGGATGTGGATGGACGGCATCGCCCGGGCATCCAACCTGGTCGACTACTCGCTGTTCGAGCAAGGCGTGATGGGGATCCTGGCCGACAACAACGACCGGGACGTGTTCATCCACGGCTTGACGATCGGCGTGGACGTCAACCGGTGACTTATCGCGAGGCCGTCTCGCCGCCGGGGGATTTACTCAGATAGTCCGGGTTGATCTTCTCCAACTCCTCGGTCATCACGTCGACCGTGTACCGGATTTGCTGCTCGGTGTGCAGCGAGGTGATGAAGAACCGCAGTCGGGCGGCGCTCTCCTCGACGGCCGGATGAAGAATCGGCATCACGTTCACGCCCCGGACGAAAAGCGCCTTGGAGAGGCGCAGGCAGTTGATCGAGCTGCCCAGGATCACCGGCACGACCGGCGTGTCCTTGCTCGGCCCGGTGTTCAGCCCCCGCTCTTTGGCCAGCGTGAGGAAAAGTTTCGAGTTCTCGTGCAGCCGGGCGATTCGCTGGGGCTCGGCCTCCAACAAGCGGATGGCCGCCAGCGCTCCGCCGGCGGGCCCCGGCGGCAGTCCGATGCTGAAGACGAAACCCGGCACCGTGTACTTCAGATACTCGACCAGCTCCTTGTTTCCGGCGATCAGGCCGCCGCAGTTGCCCAGCGACTTGCTGATCGTGGCCATGATGATATCGACGTCCTTCGGGTCGACGCCGAAGTATTCGTTGATTCCGCGTCCGGTCGCCCCCAACACGCCGAGGGAGTGGGCCTCGTCGACCATCAGCAAAGCCTTGTGCCGCCGCTTGACCTCGATGAACGCCGGCAGATCGGGAATATCGCCGTCCATGCTGTAAGCGCCCTCGATGATCATCAGCACGCGGCGGTACTCGTGCCGCAATTCCGCGAGCAGCTCGTCCGCGGCCTTCGCGTCGTTGTGCGGAAACGGTCGCCGTCGGGCACCCGAGAGGATGCTCCCCTGGATGATGCTATTGTGCGAAAGGGCATCGTGGAGGATCAGATCGCCGGGTCCCAAGAGGTGGCCGATCACGGTCTCGTTGGTGGCGTGCCCGCCGATCAGCACGATGCAGTCTTCGGTCCCGAGGAACCGGGCGATGGCCCGCTCCAGCTCGCCGTGGATGATTTTCTCGCCGGAGACCAACCGGCTGGCGGAGACGCTGGTGCCGTACTTGTCGATGGCGTCCTTGGCGGCCCGGGTGACGACCGGATCGCCCGACATGCCCGTGTAGTTGTAGCTGGAGAAATTGATCAGTTCCCGTCCGTCGATCTTCGTCACGTTGTTGGTCAGGCCCTCGTGCGGCGTGAAGAACGGATTCCCCAAGCCGGAAGTCTCCAGCATATCGAGATTCCGCTTCAACTTCAGGTATTCGGGGAACTTGTCGAAGCGGTAGTTCTTGGCTGGAATCTCGATGCCGTCGGGCTGGCCGGTTTTCGGTTTGGGCTCGGTGCCGAGGTACTTCTCGACGGCGTCGGCGAGTTGACGGGCGGTCTCCAGGTCGGGGAAGATCTCTTCGGGAAAACGGCCGCCGAAGCGTTCCTCCAACGCGGCCAGGATCTCCATCCGCTCGAGCGAATCGAGTCCCGTCTCGACGACCGGCGTGTCGAGCGTCAACCCGTCCGCGCGTTCTCGGGCAACCCGGCGGATCTCCTCGAGCACCCAGGCGGTGACTCTTTCCTTGGTTGTCTGCGGCTTGCCGTCGGTAGAAGCCGCCACCGCCTTGCCGGGTTTGCCGTCGATCCTCCTCGCGCCGGTCCCGGCGGCGACGAGTTGATCGGCCTCGGGCAAATCGGCATCGCGTAGATCGCCGGCTTTCCATTGGCCGACCACCGCCAGCGAGCCGTCCAGGTATCCGTCGCGACAGGCGTGTCGCTGGATCTTTCCGCTGGAGGTCTTGGGAATACTGCCGGCTTTGACCAAAACGACGGCGTCGAGCATCACGTCGTGCTCGGCGGCCACGGTACGGCGGATGGCCTCGAAAATCGGACTGAAGTCGCCCTTCTTGCGGCGTTCCACCTCCGAGACCACCACCACCTCCTCACGGCCGTCGCCCTCGACGGTGAACACGCCCGCGCAATCCGGCCGCAGGCGGTGATGGCTTCCCTGGACGGTCAACTCGATGTCCTGGGGATAGTGATTCACCCCGTGTACGATCACCAGGTCCTTCAGCCGTCCGGTGACGAACAGTTCGCCGTCCTGCAGGAATCCCAAATCCCCGGTGCGCAGGAACGGCCCCTCGCCCGTGTCTTTCAGTACGGCTCGGAACGTGGCCTTGGTGGCGTCCTTCTTGCGCCAATACCCCTGGGCAATGCTCGGACCGCTGGCCCAGATCTCTCCGATCTGTCCCGGCGGACATCGCATCAACGTCTCGGGATCGGCGATGACGATCTTCTGATCGGGCAGGTTCTCCCCGCAGCCGACCAGCGCGCGGACGCCTTCCTCGTCCGGCTCGGCGTCGACGACCTTTCCCTCGGTCAACGCGGCGGCCTCGAACGTGCGGATCTTCGGCGCCTTCCGCACGTAACCGCCCGAAACGATCAAGGTCGCCTCGGCCAACCCGTAGCACGGATAGAAGGCATCGGGTCTGAAGCCATACGGCTCGAACGTCCTGGTGAAATTCTCGATCGTCTCGGCGCGGACCGGTTCGGCCCCGTTGAACGCCAGTTCCCACGTGCTCAGATCGAGCGTCTCGCGTTGTTCGGGCGTGATCTTGCGGACGCACAGATCGTAGGCGAAATTGGGACCGCCGCTGGTCGTACCGCCGAAACGCGAGATCGCCGAAAGCCAGCGGAAAGGCTTTTGCAGAAAGGACATCGGCGACATCAAGATATTCGGCCGGCCCACGTACATCGGCTGCAAGATCCCGCCGATCAATCCCATGTCGTGGTAGCTGGGAAGCCAGAACACGCCCAAGCCCCGCCGCGTGTGCTCGAAGGCGTGGGCGATCAGGGCCGAATTGTGGACCAGGTTGGCGTGGTTGAGCATCACGCCCTTGGGCATCCCCGTCGACCCGGACGTGTATTGCAGGAACGCCAGCGTATCGCCGTTGATCCGGGGCTGTTCCCACCGCTGATCCATGCCTTCCGGCACGCGGCAGGTCGCCAGCCAGGTGAGTTCTTTCAGATGGGGCGTCTCGTCGATCAGCGATTCCACGCGATGGAGCACCGCGTCGGTCGTCAGCGCCACCTTGGCCTCGGCGTCGTCGGCGATCGCCTGGATCCGGTCCAGCGAGCGGTTGCGGCGAGGCGGATAGGCCGGCACGGCCGTGACTCCGGCGTACAGGCAGCCGAAGAAGGCCGCAATGAACTCCGCGCCGGCCGGATAGAGCAACAGCGCTCGCTCGCCGACCAACCCCAGCGATTCCAACCAAGCCCCGATCGCCCGGGCCTGGCGGTCCAACTCCTCGTAAGTCAAGTCGAATCGTTCGTCTTCTCCGTCCGCAAGGATGGTGTAGGCGATGTCTTTCGCCTGGCACCGGGCACGATGCCGCAGCAGTTCCACCAAAGTGGCTGGTCCGAAGAACGTTCCGGGGAGATGATCCAGATGCACGACTTCCCCAATTCCTGCCAAGAGGACCCAAGTTCGTCAGAATAAGCCCCAAAATGTTGATTCTATGCTTTGGCAGCACGGTCTGCAATTGCCTCCGTCGCCGAGGGCCCTTGCTTGACGGCGGCCCGACATTCGGCTATGCTTCCTTTGGGGTTTCGTGATCCCGTCCTTCGTAGTGTGCCGTCGCTGAATTGGCGTTGATCGAGAACAACGAGGGCCATCGACATGATCCGCGTTATCTGCCCGAACTGCGAAAGCAAGCTCAATGCCAAGGACGAACTGGCCGGACAGACCCGAAAGTGCCCCAAGTGCGGCACGGCGGTCCTGATCGCGCCGGAGGATACCTCGGCCGCGACGTTGCCGTCCGAAGCCCCCGACGCGAGTCCCACGCCGGCCGATCCGCAGGCCGCCGGTGGCACGTCACTGAAGGCGCTGGACGCGCCGGAGCGGCTCGGTCGGGCCAACTACTACGTGATCTGCGACAGGGCGAAGGTGGCGGCCGTTTGGGAGAGCAACGGCCAAGGATGGATGCTCAAGACCAGTTCCGGCCTGATCAACGCCGCAAGGAATCACGCCCTGCTGCCCGCCCAGGGCGACTTCCGGCTGGTCGAATTGGAAATACACCCGACCGACGAGGGACACCGCCTGGTCCATCTCACCACCTACCAGCTCGCCCAGCGTTGGGCATTGACCAAGCTCGAACGGGGCGACCACCAGATCCTCTCCTCCGTGACCGGCTACGGCTCGCTGAACAAAGCACAGAAAAGCGCCGTCCGCATGGCCATCAAAGACCGCTTCATGCCCGAGATCTGGCAGGGCGCCCGCAACGTGCTCGATTACCTGGCCAACACCGATTACCATTCGCCGGGAACGACGTGAGTCGGATCTCTACGGCGCGACCACCGGTCGCGGTTTTGTGAGGATGATCATGACCAAGAAACGCGCGTCCGTTCTGGTGTTCGTTGCGGTTTGTACGACGTGGGGTCTGCTCTGCCCCAGCGCGTCCGCCCAGTCCGCCGGGACCCGGCCGAACATCGTCTTCATCCTGGCCGACGACTTGGGTTGGGCCGAGTTGGGATGCTACGGAAACAAGTTCAACGAAACGCCGCATCTCGACGAGCTGGCCGCCCGGGGCATGAAGTTCACCCAGGCCTATGCCGCCGCGCCGGTCTGCTCGCCGTATCGGGCGAGTTTCATCGCCGGGCAGTATCCGGCCCGGGTCGGCATCACCGACTATCTGCGGCCGAACGATTCGAAGCATCTTTCCACGGATCACGTCACCATCGCCGAGATGCTCCGGCGGGCCGGCCACGCCACCGGCATGATCGGCAAGTGGCACCTGACCGGCTACGCGTACCACGGCGCCGAGGAAGTCCCGCCCACCGAGCACGGCTTCGACGAGGCGATCTGCTCGGAACGTCGGGGGATCGGCGGCGGCAGCTACTTTCATCCCTACCACTTCGATCCGGCCATCCAGCCGCGGTTGCCCGACGAGTATCTCGTCGATCGCGTCAACCTGGAGGCGGTGGAGTTCATCGAGCGGCACAAGGACCGGCCCTTCTTCCTCTACGTCAGCCACTACGCCGTACACACGCGGCTGCTGGGCAAACCGGACCTGGTCGCCAAGTACGAGGCCAAACCGAACGCGGGCAAGGGAAACCAGGCCCCGAAGAACAACCCTCACCTGGCCGCCCAGCTCGAATCGATCGACCAAGGCGTGGGCATGATCGTCGCGAAGCTTCGCGAACTGCAGTTGACCGACCGCACGATCGTGATCTTCACCTCCGACAACGGCGGCGAGGGTCGCGTGACTTCCAACGCGCCGCTGCGCGGCGCAAAGAGCCAACTCTACGAAGGCGGCATCCGCGAACCGCTGGTCGTCTGCTATCCCGGCGTCGTGCCGGAGGCGGCGGTCTGCCATACGCCCGTTTGCAGCGTCGATTTCTATCCCACGTTCCTGGAAATCGCCGGCTGCGAAGCCGACCCGCGGCAAACGCTCGACGGCGCGTCGATCGTCCCGCTGCTGAAAGACCCCCAAGCGAAGCTCGGCCGCCGCACGCTCTATTGGCACTACCCTCTGGCCCAACCGCATTTCCTCGGCGGGCACAGCGGCGGGGCGATCCGTCACGACGACTGGAAGCTCATCGAATGGTTCGAGACGGGCAAGCTCGAGTTGTTCGACCTGGCCTCCGACCCCGGCGAGCAGAAGGATCTGGCCGAAGCCCTGCCCGAGCAGGCCGAGCAATTACGCGAGCAACTCGAGGTCTGGCGGAAAAGCGTCCGGGCGCCGATGGTTGGCTCGAGCACTCCGTGACGTTCCACTCTCCTGGCTCCACTGCGAAGCCGCGAGCGGCACTACCCGAGCCCCATCCGCACGAACACGAAATACGCTATCAGCACGGCCGCCATCACGTACATCAACCACTTGACGTCCCGTCCTTGACCGGCCAGGAACTTGACGATCGGATAGGCGATGAATCCCAGGGCCAGTCCGTCGGCGATCGAGTAGGTCAGGGGGATGCCGATGATGATCAGGAACGTGGGGATCGACTCGGCATGGTTCGACCATTCGACCTTGCCGGCGTTGGCCATCATCAACGACCCGACCACGACCAGGGCCGGGGCGGTGATGGGCGGATAGCTGCCGACCATGGCGATCACCGGGCTGAAGAAGATGGCCAAGACGAACAGTCCGGCGACGGTCACGGCGGTCAGTCCGGTCCGCCCGCCCTGCTCGACTCCGGCGGCGCTTTCGATGAAGCTGGTCACGGTGCTGGTGCCCATGGCGGCCCCGGCCACGGTTCCCACGGCGTCGGAGATCAAGGCCGGCCTGACCCGGGGCAGTTCGCCGTCCTTCATCAGCCCGGCCTGTTCGCCCACGCCGATCAGCGTACCCAGCGTGTCGAACAGGTCCATGAACAGGAAGATCAAGACGAACGGCAGCATCGACCACGACAGGGCACGCGCCAGATCCATCTTGAAGAAGGTCGGCTCGATCGAGGGCGGCGCCGAAACCACCCCCTCGGCCATCGCGAACTGGGTCATCAGCTTCGACTCGGCGACCAGCTTCGGCAGGTCGTCCCACAGAAACGGCAGGCCGAACCGCAGGCCCACCGTCAACAGCGTGGCCGCCACGATGCCCCACACGATCGATCCGCGGACCCGCCGGGCGTATAACCCGGCGGTGACCAGCAACCCGAAGAAGAACACGATCAGGTCGGGCGAGGCGAACTGGGGATTGAGCTTCACGGCCCTTCCGGGATCCTTCAGATCCTTCAACACCAGCCCGGCGTTCTGCAAGCCGATGAACGCGATGAACAGCCCGATCCCGATGGCGATCCCGTTGCGCATGCTCGGGCTGATCGCCTGAAGCATCTTCTTCTGAATGCCCAGCACGGAGAGCAGCAGGAACAGCACGCCGGCCACGAAGACCACGCCCAGCCCGATCTCCCAGGCCGACGTCTCCTTGGCGGCGATATCCGCGGCGAACGCAGTGGTGGCGAACGGCAGCACGGAAAGGACAAAGAAAAAGTTCTCCCCCATGCCGGGTGCCTGGGCGATGGGCAGCCGCGCGTAGAGCCCCATCAGCAGCGAGGCCAGCGCGGCGGCCAGGCAGGTGGCCATCGTCACCGCGCCGAAATCCATTCCGGTTTCCATGCCCAACATGCTGCCCGAGAGCACGGCCGGCTGTACGAAGATGATGTAGGCCATCGTCAGAAAGGTCGTCAGCCCGGCCAGCAGCTCGGTCCGCACCGTGGTGCGGTGTTCGGAGAGTCTGAAGAACCTATCGAGCATGGCAAGACCTCCGGCTGCGTAGGTCAGGGCTTGCCCTGACGATTCTCGTGCACACGACGGGCAGGCCCTGACGCAAGGCCCGGTTTCGTCAGGGCGAGCCCTGACCTACTTGAGGCCCCCCGGGTGCCGTATTGTAGCTGTGTTGCCCTTGTCGCGAAAAGCCCGAAAGCTAGAATAAAGAGATACAATGAGCACCTACGATCACCATGGAAACAGAGAATCTGACGATTATGCCGGTCCGGAGCCGGAGATCGTGATGGCCGAATTGGCCCCGCAGACCCCGGCGCTGCCGTTTCCCGCTGCGCGGCCTCGACCCCGTCGCGTGCGGCTGCCGGTGCTGCTGTTCATCGCCACGTGTCTGAGCACGCTGCTGGTCGGCGGTGGATTGATCGAGGGCTGGAAGTACGCCCTGCCGGTGATGACGATCCTCATCTGTCACGAGGCGGGCCATTTCATCCAGGCGAGGCGATACGGCGTCTACACCAGTTACCCTTACTTCATCCCCATGCCCATCTCGCCGTTGGGTACCTTCGGCGCCGTGATCGCCATGGACGCCCGCATTCCCCACCGCCGGGCGCTGTTCGATATTGGCATCACCGGGCCGCTGGCCGGGCTGGTGCCGACGCTTGTCTTCTGCGTGGTCGGGCTTCACCTTTCCAGGCCGGTCGTCGGATACGATACGCTGGGCGATCCGTTGTTGATCAAGCTGTTGGTCGCATGGATCTTCGGCCCGCTGCCGGCCGGACACGTTATCCTGATCCATCCGATCGCCCTGGCCGGCTGGTTCGGTCTGCTGATCACGGCGATCAACCTGATGCCCATCGGTCAGCTCGACGGCGGGCACGTCCTTTACGCGTTGTTGCGGACCAAGGCCCGCCGGATTGCGTCGACGTTGCTGTTCGCGGCGATCATCATCGTGGTGTGGGAGTTCGAGCGGTACGGCGGCTGGTCGTTGATGCTGTTCCTGCTCTTGCTGATGAGGCCCGGCCATCCGCCGACCGGCCACGACGACATGCCGCTGGGTCTCGGCCGCACCGTGCTGGGCTGGCTCGCGCTGGCCTTCATTCCCATCGGTTTCACGCCCACGCCGTTTATCTTCGGTGGGTAGTGAGCGGGGGGAAGTTGTCAGTTGCCAGTTGTCAGTTTTCAGTTTTCAGTGAAGTCGAACGCCCGCCGACTGCGGTCGGCGGGGTCCCCCCCGGAGCGCAGTCCGGGGGCGTTTTTCTCACTGCTCTTGCTTTTCCCCAATTCCGAAGCTTGCTATGATGGGGGCTGTTGAATCGTCAATTCATGGCCGCCCTGAACCCGTTGGGGAAAACCACCTTGCACGCGCGGCCTCCGCATCCGGAAAGGACTTGACCTCATGAAACG
>Ga0307379_10013872_pt1 | contig 10423 bp, 8 predicted proteins | sample UN2MG_FD_202237 | JGI IMG/M metagenome (GOLD analysis project Ga0307379, IMG submission 202237) | Soil microbial communities from Risofladan, Vaasa, Finland - UN-2 | ecosystem: Environmental > Terrestrial > Soil > Coastal area > Acid sulfate soil | place: Finland: Risofladan, Vaasa | collected... | reverse complement strand
CTTCCCGTGCGGCGTTAATGACCGGTCGATATCCCCAGGGGGCCGGCGTACCGGGGAATGTCTCCTCGCAGCCGGGTAACACCGGTATGCCCACAGAACAAATTACTATTGCAGAAATGATGAAGTCCGCCAACTACGCAACCGGCCACGTCGGCAAATGGCACCTGGGATATACGCCCGAGACAATGCCCAATGGTCAGGGTTACGATTCTTCATTCGGACATATGGGCGGGTGTATCGATAATTACTCACACTTTTTCTATTGGTCTGGCCCCAACCGGCATGACCTTTGGCGCAACGGCCGGGAAGTCTGGCACGATGGAGAATTTTTCGGCGACCTTATGGTCGATGAATGTAAAAAGTTTATCAACAAAAATAAAGAGCAGCCGTTTTTCCTCTACTGGGCCATTAATATGCCCCATTACCCGCTGCAGGGAACAGAAAAGTGGCGAAAAAAATACCAGCACCTCGACGCCCCCCGCCGCATGTATGCGGCCTTCATCTCCACAATGGATGAAATGGTCGGTAAAGTTATCGACCATCTGGATGAATCAGGCCTGCGAGAAAATACACTTATTATTTACCTCAGCGACCATGGCCATTCCGTGGAACAGCGAACATTCTCGGGCGGCGGAAGCTCAGGAGAATTTCGTGGCCATAAATTTACACTCTGGGAAGGAGGCATTCGCGTGCCTTGTATCGTTTCCTGGCCCGGCCGTATCCCTCAAAACGCCGTTCGCAACCAGACAGCAGTCAGCATCGACTGGATGCCCACAATCGCTCAATACTGTGGAATCAAACCGCCCGAACATAAAATCGACGGCAAAAGTATCGTCTCAATTATCGAATCACCCGATGCCCCCTCGCCACACAAAGTCATTCATTGGCAGACTAACAAAGGTAAACACTGGGCTGTTCGAGAAGGTAACTGGAAGCTGGTCCACAACGGCCCTGCTACCGATTATAAAGGACGCAAGCTCCCGCAAGCTGAAAATTTCTTATCCAATATCGCACAGGATGCCACCGAAACTAAAAACATTGCCGGCTCCAATCCTGATATGGTCAAACAGCTGACAAACCTGCACGAGAACTGGCTAAGTCAAATACAGAAGTAATAACAAAACCACTTTCAGTTATGGGTATTGTCTAAATTCCTATGGAAGCACTTTTTGTTCCGGCAAAGTCGTATTCTTTACTGCCTATAATCACTTTATTGATTGTGAATGTAACCGTACTTCCTTTTGTTACCCACGCTGTTTTGAAGCTGATTCCGCCATTTGCATTTGTTACGCCGGAGACAGCTCCACTATAACCTCCGCTCCAGCTTCCCTCTATGGTCGCTCCGGCGATAGGCAATCCCGTCGGGTCATTATGTGTAACGGTAAGCCCTGCTGTTACTTCGTACCAATTCCGGAAGATGTCATTCTTCGACAAGCCGATATTTACGTTTATAGGCGGGGTGTTCAGGTGGATGTATTTCGTCTTGGTTTCAGTGTCCGTACCGCCCAAACCCGTTACACTTAAGCTGACCGTGTAATCGGGGGTGTTCCTGTACGTGTACGTGTGAATCGGGTTCTGCTCGGTTGAAGTTGTTCCATCGCCGAAGTCCCACAACCGGCTGGAGACATGCCCTGTGGAAGTGTCGGTGAATTGTACAACCAGAGGGCCGTTGCCGCTTCTTGGTTTGGCCGTAAAGTCCGCAACAGGGGCAGAAGGCTTGGTCAATTGTATATAGCCCTTCTTTGTTTCGGTATCTGAACCGCCCGGGCCAACTACAGTTAAACTTACTGTGTAAGAACCGGCTTCCTGGTACGTATGAGCCGGGTTCCGCTCGTTTGATGTTGTTCCGTCACCGAAGTCCCACGTCCATGTCGTAATACCTCCAAGAGATGCTGATTCTATTGAAGTGAAGTAAACGGTGCCGTTCATCTGATTGATAAGAGTCGCCGGACAGGTTGATGTATCGGTGAATTGCACTGTCATAGGCGCATTAATGCTTACTGGCTCTCTTGTAAAGTCAGCATTAGGAATCTCAGGTATGAACAGTTTGATAAACCTGCCCTTGGTTTCAGTATCCGAGCCGTCCGGGCCCGTAACCGTCAAGCTCACATTGTAAGTACGTGCGTCTTTATATTTATGAGATGGATTCGGATCGATTGATGTTGCTCCATCACCGAAATCCCATAGCCAACCGGTTATATTTCCTGTGGATTGGTCGGTGAATTGTATTGTAGTTTGATCAGGAGCAGTTGTTGGCTCGGCTGTAAACTCTGCTTTAAGGGGTTCCGGTTTCGGTCCCGGCCCCGGCCCTGGTTTTGAAGCTGTCCATTGAAGTGCGGCATAAGCATCCACTATCCCCCAGCCGTATCTTATGTCCCAGCCTGCCGTCCCCTTGTCTTCGGCGGTGGATTCTAAAGCCTGCCTGACTTCAGCAGGTGAGGTGGCATTTCCATTGGCTATGAGCAAGGCAGCGACTCCGGAGACATGCGCAGCAGCCATTGAAGTGCCTTCCATAAAGCTGTAGCCCCAGGATATTGTACCGAATCCATCTACTTTATACACCTGCTGTAAAATCCCGTCCTGGTAGCTATCCCCATTCTGGTCAACGTTAAGGTCACCGCCGGGAGCTACCAAGTCCAGGCTGAGTCCGAAGTTGGAGTAATAAGATAAAGTTTCATCGTAACGGGTCGCCCCGACAGCAATAACGTAATCATCGTAAGCAGCAGGGTAACTCACACCACCTATGCCGTCATTACCGGCGGCGGCTATTAGTGTTACTCCACGGTTATAAGAGTAAGCAATCGCCTCCTCTAAAGCCATTGAAGGTTCACTTCCTCCAAGCCCCAGGTTAATTACATGAGCGCCGTTCTCCGTTGCCCAGATAATACCTTCGGCTATATCGGCATATGTCCCGGCACCCCAGTTGTTCAATACCTTCACGGGCATCAGGTAGGCATCGAAGGCCACTCCGGCCGTTCCGAGGCCGTTATTAGTATTTTGAGCAACGGTTCCGGCTATGTGAGTTCCGTGTCCGGAGATCGAATCATCATTAGGGTGTTCATCATTATTAACAAAATCATAGCCGGCAACAAAAAACGTGCCGGCCAAATCCGGGGCCTGCTGATAGCTTCTGTTGGAGACAGCGGGATTTTTTTCGCTGTAATCTTCGTAGGCAATACCCGTATCAAGAATTGCAACAACCGCCCCTGAGCCGGTGGAAATAGTCCATGCCGATTCGGCATTAATGCCGCCGTAGCTGGTATTGTACAGATGCCATTGGCGGGGATACAGTTCGTCATTTGGTGCCTTTAAAGCATAAGCGATGTAGTTTGCCTCGGCATATTCGACGTTGGAATTTGCCTGATAAATTTCGACCATGTCGGCAACTGTCTCGCCGCTTGGTGTCCCGAGTCTTCTGAAGCCGGCATACGTGCTCGTATAGATAGTAGTAACACCATGGGTTGAATTTAAGGCGTCTATTGTTTGTTCCGAGACGTTGGGCTTGAATTTGACAAGAAATTCACCCGGAACGAACATTTGGCCCACACGGGGTTGATCCGGTTCAAAAATTTGACCTCTGGCAACCCTTTCCTGGGTGAAAACTGAAACAAGCAAAAGCATGACCAGTGCACTCGAATACATCTTTTTCATAACTTACTCCTCATAAATTGCTTTTTGGAAATAAACATCTTCCTTCACTGGAAAAATACTAATTAGCTAAACCTATATTTAAGTGCCGGCGTTGAGACCAAATGTAACGGTTTTTCCGTATTTAGCGAATTTTCTGCATATATTATCGGGCGTGTAAACAAAAGCTTTTTACTGGAATCTTATATAGAAGTACACTTATCCCCTGTAACTTATAGCTGGAAAATCCGGTATGAATGAAAAAAAATGTATTGCTGCTACCAGTCGGTACCGGCAAGGTCGATATCGCCGGCGGGTAATTGCTTTGCCCTTAGAGGATAGAACATAGTAATATTCCTGGCCGGTATTAACGTTTTACCTTTTTTGTCATCAGTCATATAAACAGCAGCATCGAGCTTTCTCCAGCCCATGCCCCTATAAACCTTTTCGAGCTGTTTCCGGCAAAACAAAAGTCCGGCATCAAAGCCCCGCCTGCTGCCTTCGGCCATCGCAACAGACATCATCTTATTAGAAAGACCTATACTACGATATTCCTGTAAAACACAAAAACCCTGTATCCCTCCGACGCGCACTTTTGATAAGTCCGGGCCGACGATTACAGTCCGTTCCACTATTGCGGTGTGAGCGACTATCGAACCTTTATTATTTTTCCCGATAACTCGATAAACAGCGGGACTATGCCAGAAGCTTTGCCGCTGGAAATACTCTCGATCGGCGGGAAAACAAACAACCAACACCTCACGAATGGCCCTGTCCAGTTGGGACGAAATATCTTCCTCATTGATTACAAAAAGTGATATGTCATTATGTTTTGCCAGCATTTGATTTTAAATACAGTCGTCAATCACATTAACATGCCCTTGCCGCTTTGAACGAGTTAGTGCATCAGCAGTCTAACAGCGGAGATCAATGCGAAAAGAATTCCTGCTGCGGCAAATCCCGTTTCGACAAGATGTTTCCGATGATTCTTAATATTCTTGATTGCCGTTACTCCCAGAATGCCGGCAATAAATATGAATGGGAAACCAACAAACTTTGCAGGGGAACTCGTGTTCACAGACAAAATGATGAAACTCACAAACCCAAAGACAAAGGACACAATCCCTATTCCTAAACTCTTAGGCGGCCCAGCAACATTACTCTTTCGTGAATCTTGTGACTTTTGTGAATCCGGGCTCGTTTCACGTATAATCTTTTGCACCTCAACCTTGCCACGACCATATGCCACCCTCGCCTCCTTTACAGCCGAGACGGTAAATTCCCGGATTCTCGGAGGTATTACAACTTCGGTTTCCTCCTGACCGAATGCAGCTTTAACTTCTTTTTTAGTTAAAAGCACCAGAGCCCATATTCCCGCGACCTGACCAAGGGGAAAATATGGTGTAAAAATTCCGAAGATACTGCCCGCAACAGCCAGCCGATATGACCTCAACTTCATCAGATTCCAGGCGCCCAAAATGATAACTAATGTTTGGAATGCCACCCAAAGCACTAATAGCAGCCCCCGGGTTCCCGGTACAAGTGCGCTCCACAGAACACCAATAACACCCATACAATGAAGCACTCCGGCAACCAGCAGCCCGACGGCCGGAATCCAAACGCGGTGCTGTACGGATTCAACATCATCACTCACCTTCTGTCTCGTGGAGAACTTAGCACCGGCATGCTTGTCCGAGCAAATCGTTTCGACATCTACTCCCACCTCAGAAGCATGCTGATAGCGACGGGCCGGCTCCTTCTCCAATGCCCTAAGCACAACCTCGTCAAGTCTGACATCCAGTTGCACCTTCTGTGACGGCGGGGGAAAACGACCGAGGGGCAACTCGTTTGTGAGCATCTCGTAAAACACCACACCCAGCGAGAAAATATCCGCGCGGTGATCCACCTGGTCCGGATGCTCGATTTGTTCCGGAGCCATGTAATGTGGCGTGCCCATTCTCTGACCGGCCTGTGTGAGTGTATAGACGGTTGCGGGGCTGTCCAGCAGCTTGGCTAAGCCGAAGTCGGCTATTTTGACCCGGCCCTTCTTGTTCAGAAGAATGTTTTCCGGTTTGATGTCCCGATGTACGATACCCTCATCATGGGCAAATTGCAGAGCCTCGCAGATTTGCGGAACAATAGCAAGTGATTCTCTGGGCGAAAGCTTGGCGGCCTGAATCACATGACGCAAATCCGTCCCTTCCACAAACTCCATAACGAAGAAATACACCCCTTCCGCTGTACGCCCAAAATCATATACCGTGACAATATGGGGATGGTTTAATCTGGCAAGAGAGCGGGCCTCACGAGTGAAACGCTCAGCAAAAGCCGCTTGTTGTTCAACCTCCGGCGGTAATATCTTCAGCGCAACAAGGCGGTCGAGTTGTTTCTGACGAGCCTTATAAACAGCTCCCATTCCACCCTGACCCAAAAGCTCAATGATCTCAAGATGCGGAAACTGCCCGGCCAGTTCTTCCGGCCTGGGGGGCACAAACTTACCCGGCGGAGTAGCACTTGTGGGAACATCACTGGCCGCCTCAGATTTGGCATTACCGGTCTGTTTGGTCTCTTGACGAGCGCTCTTCATCAGGCACCTGGGGCAAAGCCCTTCTGGCGCATTAGCCGGCAACTTAGCCCCGCATTCCGGACAGCTTCGTTTCTCGGCCATGGTACTATCTCCTTTCATTCTAATGGTTACTCTTCGCCTATTACTTAGGCAAAACGACCTAAACGTTACACACAGTTTGCAAATTCTCTTCTCGATGTACGCAATCGAGGGGATTCAATATAAACATTACCCGAATCGTTAAAACTCACGCGATATAACGTTGGTCTAAGAACGTAAACCATTGCAGAGCTATACCTAAATATTTCAATACGCCAATGCATTAAAAAGGTCATCAATTTCCTCATCAACCTGGTCTTCAGCGGCAACAGTTTGGGCGATTTCATCCCGCAATAACTTGCGGTAACGCCTCCGCAATCGATGTACTGCGGTCCTCACATTTCCTTCTGTCATATTCAGTTCAGCCGCTTTATCACTATAAGGAACGGAACCTTTCTCTGCGGTCAAATATATTTTCAGATGGTCAAAAAGCTCCTTTTTGTTCTGAGAGGCTAATTCGGCCTTCAGACGGGTCATTGTTCGCTCTAGCACCGTTAACGCCCATGATTTGTCAAAGAGCTTCTCCGGCGACAGCCCGTGGGCCGGTTCCAGGGCATATTGGTTTTCCGCATCCGTAAAGTCGATAGAAAAAATCTTGCAGCCTCCGCCGCGTTTTTGAGCCCGGGCGCGGTCATACTCGTCTGAGAGAAAATGCTTCAGCGTACCCAACAGAAAAGAGCGAAATTTTCCGCGTTTTTCGTCCGCCATACGCAGCACCTGTTTCTCCAATATCCGGCAGAAAAATGCCTGCGTAAAATCCTCTGCCTGCTGGTTGTCATAACCATGCCGCCTAAGATAGGCGTAAAGCGGAAACCAATAGCTCTCGCACAGCGTCTCCAAAGCCTGCTGATAACCCGGAGCTTTGGGTTGACCAGCCTGCAATACGACGCTCCAGTGCGTGGTTGCGAACCGCCCTGCGCCGGATACAGAGAAATTCTTTGCTGATTTACCCGACATTTTTCAGTCATATCTCCATCGGCTACTTTATTATGATTCACAACCACATTATACCAGTATTCATCTCCAAATGCTAATCCGTTTTGAAAGCAAACTTACGCAATACCCTCCCCCTGAATCCTCTTACCTATACAGGGATCGGTTCGTTTTCGCCTGTGAGGAATCGCCACATTGAACAAGTCACCCTATTTGGATGCTATAATACATCGCATTGAGAAATAAAATGTTCGCGATGTACGTCCTAAAACTTCATTTTCCCGCTGTACTCATTCAAGAAGGTTACGAATTCCGGGAAGAAGGATTCGAAGGTGGGGTATTTGTCCCGCTGGTTCTCATAGGTCTTGAGAAAATTGCCCATGTCTTCGGTCCATACGAATCCGGCCTTGACCTCATACTCCAGGAAATACCCCACATATATTGGTTCCCATTTCTGACGTATAAAACTCATGACACAAGCTCGAACAGCCGTTTCATACATTACCGACTCCCACTTCTGATATCCTCTCATTCTCATGGCCGCCTCGTGAGCTGCAAAGAGTTTTTCTCCGGCCGGTTGCATCTGGTCCAGGTACTTTTTTACGATAGGATTGGCGAATGAATGACAAAACTCGTGGACGGTATGCCCAAGGTTCATTGGGCGAAATATCACGGTATTGGCCGCATCGAACGGACGCATGCCCACAATTGCATATTTCTCACTGGTTTGATCGTGTGTGAATCGTACTCCATAGTTGTAGAATCCGTTGACGAATCCCAGCACAAGCTTCAAATCGCCACAATCCTTGACTCCGAAGAAGACGACCAGCCATTTCTCAAGATTGAGTGGGCCGATCAAGTCTTTGCAGCTTTGGATCCCCGTCTCGTAGATGTCTCTTTGGGCCTTGAAGAACTCATCGAACTTCGTCTCGGCGGCAAATTGCCGGAGTTTCTCCAGGAACTCGGCCGTCTCCTGTTTCTCCCATCGGTAGTCGAGCGTAGAAGGCCATTCTTCTGCCGTCTTACGCAATCGGTAATTATAAACGATATGGACAGCCAGTGACATAGGGCCGTCGCAACTCATCAAACGCGTGTTGCGAAGCTGGGCAGCCATCTTGACCACAGGATGACTGTCGAAATCGCCGAAGTGCCGCTCGATGGCTTTGGCGTACGGCCGCAGAGTACCATCATTAAATTCAGGACTGCCAGCCAGACGAAAGACGATTCCGATTAACTCGACCCGGGGATCCACCTCGATTGTGATCTTGCCTACATTCGACATGTACACTACAGGTTGATTATTGGCAGCAAGAGCCGGTGAAAACATACCCATGCTAAAAACCAGCAAGATGACTGCGCAGAAAACAACATTCTTTACGGCAACTTGGGTTCTTTCAATTTTATTGTTGGGAGTGTCTTTGTTCATTTGACTTCTCCTTGAATCAGTGTATTTAATTTGCTGCTTCAGTTTTCTATTACACTTTTGATTTTGCTTTCTATTTATGTAAATCAAGATTCACGTTTTCTCTCACTTGTTGCCTAGGAAAACCGTGTTCACTTAATGAATCTCATAGTCAAAGGATAGCGATAGTGATAACCATTGTTGGCCTTAACCGCCGCAATCAGCGTAAAGACAAAAAAGACGATGATTGTAGCGATAATCAGGGGTATACCAATGCAAATACAAGACAGAATGATCGATGCAATAAGATATATCGACATCGAAATTTGGAAGTTCACCGCTTCTTTGCCCTGCTCGTCTATGAACGGATTATCCTCTTTCTTAATCTGCCAGATAATCAAAGGCGCAACTATGTTGCCGGATGCAGGCAAAATAATCCCGGCAAGCCCCGCCAAATGGCATAGCATCGCCCACATACGGGCATCTTTGTTTATTTCTTTGCTCCCCGGGCTTGTATTAACTGTCCCGGCTTTTTCGTTACAGACTTTCTGTTCGACGGGAGCCTGGCTTTCGGGTTTTTCGGCGCTTACTTTCTCTTCTACAACGGCTTGCTCTTCGGGTTTTTCTTGGCTTACTTTCTCCTGGGCAGGGGTTTGGGCTTCGGGCTTTTCTACCGACTCCGGGGTTTGTTCATTATTTTCCATGGTCATGTTCCTTTCTATCTATTTAATCTGAAATTTCACATTTGACACCAAATCTCATGCCGCCATGCAAAGACCAAAATTTCCGGCAATTCTGATTCAATGCCTTCTACACATTCAGTACTTAGGGGGAAATTTCGAAAAGGTTACACATCAATTTCAGTTTTTTTCTCACCCAAACTACGTCCATGTCGAAAAACAACTGATCATGAAAAGTAAATATTACTGATTTCGGTAGATTTTCCGGCAGGTCCGGCTATAATCCAAAACTCAAGTACTGTTGAGGGCGTAATAAATACAGCAAAGTCCGGGAGCGGTGTTATTTATGAAATATCGTATATATTCGAACAAATAGAGCAAATACAAGCTGAAAGGAATAAAAATATGGAAATCTCAATTGAAAGCCCAACAAGGATCAAGATGATTCCGGAAACCGAACATGAGAAGGAAGGCCTCGAGGCACTGTGGAAGATTATTATACGTTGTGACCAGGACAGTAAGGTTCTCTGCCCTATAGGGGCCTACATAGCCTCGAAAAACGATGGAGCAAGTTTTGCAATTCAGGACCAATGATTCGGTTGCACACTGTGACAAAGTATAGAAGCATACTCACCTAATCTTCTTTTTGCTATTTGATATCAAACTTCCCGGTTCGCATCATCAATTACAGGAAAACCCGGTCGCAATAATTCTCACAATTGGGAAGAATTTTTTTTTTGAATATCTCAGCTATATCTATTATAAAGTTTGGTTTAACCTTTATTTTAGTGAAAACAATGGCTGAAAAGGAATTCTGCGACAACTGTAATCAAAAGCACGACTGCGGTAGTATTTACCATCAGTTGGGAAATACTAAGGGCCCTTCTGTTGTAGTTAAAGTTGTCATTGCTTTTTTGCTGCCTCTTGTGGTTTTTATTTTTTCCCTGGCAGCTTTTCAGGAAATCTTTTCCAAAACTGCAAGCAGTCAACGTATGCAGACAGTCCTGAGCCTGGTGTCGGCTTTATTGGTAACATTTAGTTGCATATTAATTGTAAGAGTGATAAATAAACGACTTGGTCAAGTTGGATAGTCCCGGATTTTTTTGTGTATGAAAG
>Ga0307379_10013870_pt1 | contig 10424 bp, 10 predicted proteins | sample UN2MG_FD_202237 | JGI IMG/M metagenome (GOLD analysis project Ga0307379, IMG submission 202237) | Soil microbial communities from Risofladan, Vaasa, Finland - UN-2 | ecosystem: Environmental > Terrestrial > Soil > Coastal area > Acid sulfate soil | place: Finland: Risofladan, Vaasa | collected... | reverse complement strand
TTCCATCAAAAGATGGAAGCATTAAGCAATTAGCCAATATTATTAACAAAAATATTACTTTTTTGAATTGTATCATTTTTTCCTCAACTTGAAATTAAACAATTAATATTTTTTTGAACAATAAAGATTCCTATTAAGCAATTTTCGGCAAATTTTGTCGATTTCTGTTATTTCTTACTAGAATGAAATTTACAAAATAATCAATTGAAGAAAATTAGAAAGATAAAATTATTTGGTTCTCCTACTTTTCAATAGGTATTAAGAATCAAATTTTCTTCAGATTCATTATAATTTCTCAATTGCTCATTGATATTAGATTGTTAATTCATTCATTACTTTTACCTACATATCTAATTATCTTGCTACTGTGTTTGACTTCAAAAGTCTCGAGCAAAGAATTTTTTCCCAATACATGCCTTTTATTCTATGGAATTTTTAAATAGTATATTGAAGTATTAATTTTATATTACTAAAGCAAGGGGAATTTTATTTGAATAAATCTAAACTATTTTTCATATTTATGATTATTATTGGGTTTTTCCTTCCGATTGGATTGTCAGTTTTTACAGGAGAATCTGTAGTTGAAGAGAAACCAGTGAATCTTTATCAACCTATGGCATCTGCCGATGGGTATGAAGATGATGATTCTTTTGAGACAGCCAAAACCATAGCTCTTGATACTGCTGAAATAAGATCAATCTATCCAATTGCTGACCCTGATTTCATTTTATTTGAATTGGATTCTTTTTATAAAATAAAGATTAAAATCGAAAGTTCGACAGGTGATACCAGAATGTGGTTATATGATTTTGATCGAAATCAATTAGCCTTTATGACAATAATGGACCTACAGATTTGAATTCAACAATAAGCTTTTGGTCACTTCGACCGGGATTCTATTTCATTAAAATTGAAGAGTCAGGTAATGATGCTGAAATAGATTCATACTCAATAATTGTTACAGGCACGTTAATTAGAGATGAATATGAGAATGATGATACTCCAGCTAGTGCAATTGAATTATTAGCAAATTCAAGTTATATTAGATCAATAAATCCAATTGGTGATGAAGAATACTTCACCTTTACTATTGTTTCAACATATGATGTCATACTCGAGACTACTGGTGATTCCTCAGCTGATACTGTTATGGGGCTATTCACTATCCCAGATGAATATTTGGCATCCTTAATCGAAGAAGATGATGATGGAGGAGATGGTGGTTGTTCAAAAATAACAATAGCTGATCTTGCACCAGGAACATATTATGTCAAAATTTGGAGATATAACAATAATGCCATGATACGCAACTACTCTTTACATTTCACTACACATCATAATAGTTTAACTGATAGTCAAGCACCCACTATAACAAATGTTAATGCCTATATAACAGAATCTGGGATAACAACGATGATGATAAGCTCGATGATATATGATGCTAATGGTATATCAGAAGCGAATGTTCATTATCGAGTAAATAGCGGTAGTTGGCAAGAAGTGACAAATGTTAATGTTTTTGGTCAAACTTACTTCAATGCCTCTTTAGGTCCTTTCAATGAAGGCGATACTATTACTTATTATTTGACTGCTAAAGATAATTCTTCCAACCATAATATAGTTACCAATGATAATGGTGGGCAGTATTTTAGCTACACAATACCTGATAATGATTATGAGGGACCGTTAGTAGAGAATATTGAACATATACCATCAGCACCAGATGATGCTGATATTGTTATTATTAATTGCACTGCCACAGATGAACATGACATTCTATCTCTTACCCTCTGGTATAGGAATAATAGTGGTAACTGGTATAACAAACCTATGACATTGGATACTGGGGATAATTATATCGGAACTATCGGACCTTTCGAGTTTGATGCTTATGTAGAATATTATCTTGTAGCTGTCGATAATAGCACTCAACAAAATGTAGAATTATATAACAATGGTGGGGCAAACTACTATTTTACTATCATATCAAGTGATGATGAAGCACCAGTAATTAGTAATCTGTATTATGGACCAAATCCACCATCTGATGCAGAAGTACTAATAGTGAACTGCACGATTACAGATGCTAATACACTTGGGTCAGCAGATATCTATTATCGAATTAATTCGGGAACTTGGATAGATACAGGATTAGCATTAAAAACAGGTAATGTGTATAAAGTAATTATTGGACCATTCAGCTATGCAGACTTTGTTGAATTTTACCTAAATGTTACAGATAGTTCACCTTTTAGAAATATAGCAATAGAGAACAATGCTGGGAGCTATTATAGCTTTACAGTAACCTCAAGCGATCTCACTCCGCCAGTGATCAGCAGTGTACAACAAAGTATTGCAGTTCCAAGTGATACTCAGGCAGTAAATATCACCTGTATAGCAGCAGATGGTAAAGGGATTAGCTCAGTAAAACTCTATTACCGAGTAGAAGGTGGAACATGGAATTTCGTTTCGATGAATTTTCTACAAGACCATGCTTATTTTGTTATCATCGGACCCTTCACTGAAGGTTACTTTATTGAATATTATATTCAAGCAACAGACAACTCTCCTAGCGATAAATAATAATGAAGGAAACTATTATAGCTTTACAGTGGTAAATCAAACAACAACAGAACCATCACCCGGTTACGGGATATATATAACACTATTAGCAATAACAGCGAGCATTATTCTAAAAAACAAGAAGAAATAATCTTAATTCTTCTTGCACTTTTTATTTATTATTAATCATTCATTTTTTGCCTTTTTTTACTGTAGCATTTTTTGGAGCTGTTTTTGTAACATTTTTTGCTTGAGCTTTATTGGAAGGTTTCTGTGGTTGTGTTTTAGCAGTAGCCTTTTTCGTCGATTTTGTTTGAGGTTTCTTAGCTGATTTCACATCTGGTTTTCCTTTTAGGGATTTTCTTTTCTTGACAAGGATTATTGATCCTACTGGTATAGCTATACATAATAAAACTAGAATCTAATAAAGAAGTAAATGACCTAATTATAATTCAAAAAAAAAAGTTGACTACTCTAGAATATATAAAAAAAAGTGCTTGAGTTATCAAGCAAACATTTGAATTTCTGTGATTTACTTACCACCATTTGAACCATTCATAAGGTATCTGGTCGTTATACATGGGATTTTGGTCGGAGTGTAAGCTAATAGCTTGAGTTCGAGCATAGGAATATGAAGAATAATCCCCATAGTTGTTGTGTATTCGGTTGAAGAAATAGTAGGAGAAAATGCCTTGATTGGGAACTGGTCCCATACAATAGGCAAGGTTATTATAATCAGTTGTTGAGATAACAAAAACCCCTGCTTCTGTTAAATCATCAACGAAACCCCCACTATGACAAGATTCAATGACAACAAAGACATTTCCAGATTCAATATATGTATCCAATTCAGTATTCAAAGTGTTGGAGTAGATGTATTTATCATCATAATGACCAAAAAATGGCCATAAGTCCCAAACCCAAACATGTCTAATACGCATGTATGAATTCGAATTTACACTATCATAATCACCATGAGCACAAAAATACAAGAACAATAATGTATTACCATCTTCTAAAGGAGCAATGTTGTTTCTTATAGTGCTTTGCCAATCTGTCGGATTTTCATAATAAATAACAGAAGTAAAATCCTCTTCATTTTTTAATTGGTTGCCCCAAGCGCTGACATAACTATATGTTGTTGCATCCGTCGCATAGAAGAAAACAGCAATTTTCTTGACATTTGTTGGAGCAGTATAGAAGTTTCGGTTAAAGTTTCCATTGTCAGAGACGTAAACGTATTGTGTTTCATAACCTGTTTTAGTTATTTGTAGTTTCAAGGATTCACCTAAACCATCACTACCATAAGATAAGGTATAGTAACCCTGACTATTGGTTGTTGTGGATACTAAGAGGGTACCAATTGAGTTATATAATCTCACAGTTACACTGCTTAGTGGTTGACTAACATGAGTTCGGACATATCCATAACAAGTAACTTGTGGTATATATCCCTGAGCATTTTGTAAGTCAGTTATTCCCATAGCAGTAATTGATACAGTAATAAAAATTACTGCTAATGTTATTACACTTTTCGATATTTTTTTCAATGTAGATCCCTATTAATTATTGTATGGAGAAATAGCGTATTGGTATATAAATATTATATCTCTATACACGAAAGTTGTAGGCGACAATAAAAAAATAGCTTCTTGATAAAGAAAAAAAAGAAAGTGAATTTTAACTAGTTAAATTTTCACTAACTTGTAAGTTCCGGTGTTGAATCCACCCCAGGGAAGAGCAGCACATAAAATTGTCCAACAAGCATCCCAATAAGCAGGCCATAAAGCTTGCCCATTAAGCAAGAAGTTTGTTCGGAAATTACTTACATCGCTAAATTGAGCAACAACAGCAAAAACACCCAATATTACTCCTTTTGCAGCAAAAGTTAGAAAAACATTAACTAATGCAATAGAAGGAATTAGTTCACCCCACCCACCTAATGCAAAGCAAGAAGCGATATAATAGACAATTTCAGTGATACCACCATTGAGTTTTCCTATCATGAAGCCTAATCCTAATGAATTTAGCCGGGTGCTTGTTAGAAGCATAGGATTAAACAAATGAGTTGAAAATGTTAAAACATCTATTTTTTCCCATTCATTATGTGTAGTAAATCCACCAAAGAAATAACCATGAGCATGAGATACCACAAAAAGACGAGTATTAAAGTAATCAGCAAAACAGAGAGCTTTTTGGAAACCATCGAAAAATGAACTAATGGTAAAATCAGCCACTGTAAATACAAGATATCCACTATCTCTTAAGTGTGTAACGTAATTGAAGATGCTCCTGGTAGTGCCATCAAGAGCTTCACAATCACCTACTGTGCAAATATCATACCAATTTTGTCTGGTGGAATAATCCTCTACCCAAGCAATGAAAGCTACCCCACAATAGACTTTACTATTATACACAAACATATTAGTTGCCTCAGCTACTTTGGGGTTAAAACCATAGGTAATTTCCTCTTTATCTGTAAGACCATCACCATCAGTATCGCGATTCTTAGGATTGGTATAGTTATCATCAGTAAAAGACAAAAAAAGAACATTTAGGAAGAAAATAAGGGAAGAAATTTCCTCTAATTTCCTTTTTTTATCAAAAATCATTTTTCAGACTATTTTTCAATAAAATTTAATTATGTTTGTAATCTTGCTTTATTTGAGGGAGATTATTTCAATGAATGAAACAATAATAATTGTATTGGTAATTGGTGTTCCATTCTTTCTATTTTCACAAATAAAATTCATTATAAGACTAATTAAACGGAGAAGAAATCCTGAGTATATTCCAAGAGTATTATTTAGTTTTGAAGGCATTTGTGAAATGCTACTTTGTTTTGGGCAATGTTGTGGGGATTTAAGTTGTTATGAGCAAGATAGGAGAACAAGACGAAGAAAATCAGATATACGTACTGTCAAAAAAGAATTCAAAGAACAAAATCTGTATCGAAAAACTGAGAGGCGAACTACTAGTAGTGTTGACTCAAACTTAGATGAAAAGACCAGAATAATTAATAGTATGGCAGATTTGAAGAAGGTTAGTTTAATTTATATTAGTAATAGAACTTCTATTCCCATAGATCGGGTTGCTTACATTCTTGCTAAAGATCCTAATTATCTAATTCAAGGTAATTTTGTAATAGATAGAAGCAAAATCACATATGAGGAGTTAGGAGAAACAATTAATGTAATTGGTAGAGAACAAGATATGAGGAATTTAGGTGAAGGAGCACTAGCTGATGGTATATGTTCTGAATGTTTTAGCTTTTATGAACAGGGTACTGACTTTTGTCCAAACTGTGGTTCAAAATTAAATAAATGAAAAGAAAAGGAAAAATACTTTCTTTAGTAATTAAAAAAGATAAGAGTTACATTATCTTCTCTTATTTCTTATCCAAAAAATTACCACAATCATTAAGCCAAGCCCAATGAAAGATAAAATGATAGACCAAGCCAATGTTTGATATGGTTTTCTATCAAAACTTACAACATTAAATGAATCAATTACAGTAGTTGACCAGATACCATTACTCGCTTTAGCTTTAAAGTAGATTTGATATAACCCAATTGAATTTAGTATTAGTGTTGGATTTTGTTCATTACTAAAAATCGAGTAAGCTTCTTCAAGGTTTTGAGGAATATAAATTTGTTTGAGATTTAAGTAGCTCGATTTTGAAGGAAGTTGTATCGAATTTCGTTTAATTGGTTGTCCATGATATCTAATACCCCAAATATAACGTTCTATGGTATAATTAGAGAACACTTGACCTGAAAGTTGAATTATCTCGTTTATTATAGGTGGTGAAGGACTTATATTAGAAATAATAGCTTGAGGTATTTCACCTATAATAATCTGAACCAATATTGAATGTCAATTCTAATTGATCACAAAGAGAATAAACGATAGAAAAATCGATTTCTGTAGTACGTTCCCCTATCTCGTTTAATGCAAAGATCGATATTTTATCAGTTGTTACATCAGCTATATTATTAAGAGTAATTTTCACTTCGCCTAATGGTAATAGAATTTCCGAAGGATTTGTACCCCAAGTTCCTGCAAGCCAAGGTTTGGGTATTTGACCATCATAATTTAAATTCATATCATGATTTCGATTGCTACTTTGACTTACAAGTAGAAGATGTCTAGATAATTCAGTTGGTTGATCATCTAATGCTAATAAAGATACAGAACAATGTTCGGTAGTCATCTCGAGAGCTAAATTTCCAACCGTAATAGCTGTCCCTTCCAGAAAACCTAGAACAGTTTTTGTTTTGCTAGTGTTAACATAAAAAATACCTGTTAGCGGATCCCAAATTATTTCATTTGTATCACTAACATAAGGTGGTGCTAGAACAGAGATATCATCACTGAACAAATAGTTTTCTTTTGATAAATCTACTTGCTTAAAATCAATATCACCTAAATCAGTAATAGTCATACGAAGACCATGAATGTGATAGAGATTTTTATCTAGATTGTAAGGATAATAAGTAGGAACATAACCTGTGCTGAGATTCATGTTTTTGTAAATATCATCAATAGTGAAATTAAGAAGAATCATTGACTTGGCTGGTGTAACATCTCTTAGGAATAATCGAGCACTAACCAGTGATTGAAGCATCATAGCAGGATTCCGAGAAATGCTGTATTCACCTGGAATGAAATTGGCCCGTAAATCGATTTCAGAAGAATTCCAATAATAATCAAATAAAATAAGGGCATCAACATCTTGGAACGCTGAATAACTGCTCATCATGATAGGTCCTTGGTATTGGGTTGGTTGTGGGAATAGAAAGTTCCATTCACTAACTGTTAATGGTTTGTTTTTGAATCCTAGGGTCATCATATCAGGAATAATACCTCCATCTTGGACTTGCACATAATGACTACCCCAAGTGTAATCATGAGCATAAGGAGGATCCCAGTAAGCGTGAGAATCAAAATAATCGGAAGTATTGAAACGAGCAGGAATACTAGCAAAACCATAATAACCGTTGGTTAAAGTTAATGGGGTTTTAACACCAATACTTCGCAAATAATCATACATTTGAAAACCATAGTGGTAATCTATACTAGTATAGAAATCCATTTCATCCTTGAAACGATCCCAAGTATAAGAATGACGAAGTGAATAACGGATTCGACTAATGGAGTTATCATCCAAAGATTCTTCTGCACGAAGCCCAAAAACTCCTCCCTGGTGGAGCTGAACATCATCCAACCAAAGGATAGTTCCAGGAGGAAGATTATCGAGAGTAAAAACAATCTTCCCTTGAGACCAGGTTGATTTTAAAGTGCAGTAATATTTGCGCCATTCGGTACCAACATAAATATCAGGACCAAAAATCCAGTCACCGATAGTTGAAAGGGGTTGAATTTTGGTACCAAACTGATTAGCTTTCGCCCAAAAAGTAAGGTAATAATGTTCGTTTGGAGTAAAGCTAGAACCAGATTGAGTAAGATTAAGGCTGGTAAGTTCACCATGAGGGATATCATTTATACTAATCCTTAAAGAGGAGGAACCTTCAGTATAGGTCGAGTAATCAAGAGCAGTTGAAATATCCCAACCAGCACCTTTATTGATAGACCATGGATCAACGTTAATCTCAAAACCACCATTAAGAAGAACATTGGAACCAATTAGAGGTTCTTCACCAAGAGACCAAGCAGTTTGAAGGGTAGTTATATCGTTATACTTTTTCTCTAACCATCCATTCCAAAGAATGTCTAACTGCTCGAGATAATAGGGATGGATGTCAGATGCATTAGCAAAATCAGTATTGCGAACATGCTCGTAAATAAAATCATTGGAGTAACCAAGAAACATACTATTTTCATTGGTCATTTCAACTAAAGCAATTGCAGGATCATCAACATAGGTTAGATGCGTATAGGAATTATAATGTGTGAGTAAATTATTAGCAAATTCCTTTTGAAGGTCGATAAAGGTTTGATTGAAAAGTGTGATAAATTTACCATTATTATTAACCCAACCACCACCAGAGCTAGGATACCAAGAATATTGACCATTATTGGAACCACCAATAATACCATCTCCAGCTAAAAAACCACGTTCAGCATGGAGATCGATAAGAACGTAAATGCCATGAATCTTTAATTGGTAGATGAGATAGTCGAGCTTGTCAATTTGAGATGCATTGAAATGTTGGGTATCATTAGGAAAATCTTCTGAGAAAATAGTTCCTCTACCTCGAAATTCAGTGTCAAATTTATGAAAGCGAACGAGATTAAAACCAAATTTAGCTAAACGAGATGCAATAATTTCAGCATCAGTATGAGATGGAAAACAACCACCCCAACAGAAATTGGTTCCCCAGAATTTTGCTTGAGAATCATCATCTTCAAAATAAAAGTGACCATCAGAACCAATTTCCAAAAAGCCTTTATCACCAGCATTAGGTGAAAGCAAAAAACTATTATCAAAAGCTGAAGGAATACCATCATTCCAAGGTAAGAGATAAGTAATCCAATTTTCAGTATCTTGTTTGGAAGAGGGATCTATATTGGACATTTCTTGATAACTAGGATAATTGGAACCTTTAGTTACCACATTACCAATTATTAGAATTGAAAAGTAATGAGAGAATAATATCAAAAAAACCAGAGAAAAAGGCTTAATTAAATTTACTTTCAAAATAATCCCTCAAATAATAATTTTAGATTTTATTACATAAATAGAAATATTGATTTCAAAAATATAAAGGTAGTCTATTCTTGAAAAAAGTCATGAAGTAACTGGAAAAGATAGATTATTACAAAATAGATAATCTTTGAGTTGAAATTTATCAGAGTAATCTTTTAAAGATAGTTGCTTAAAAAATTAGAAACACAAAGCACTACTGTATAATCTAAAATTAGGAAATTTGAATGAACACAGGAAGAGAACTATGAAGAAAAGAATAATTGTTATGATAGTAGTAATGATACTAGGGAGTTATTGTTTATTTTTTGTAACAGAAAAAGTAGTAATATTCACTCCTCCAGATGGAGCGATCTATAATTATATGATAAAAGAAGCAAGCTTAAATGCAACACTCAATGATATGGACTATATTTGTTCGGGATTGTTCTTTGAGAATCAAGATTATGAGGTAAATGCTACCATAACAGTAGAAGTTGTAGAAAAAGTAGCTGATTGGATAAATTATACTGTTGCTATTGATGGTGGTGAAGAGGTCGCTCAATTCTTTAGCGAAGATTGGGTAAAATTATATTTTGGTCTGTATTTTAACTTCATGCACGACATGGCAGCAAACATTGCGTTTAATGGAAATGAATCATATTTGATAACTCATGGATTGTGGTTACATACTTTGGTGAAAACGTTTTTCTTACCAGTGAGTGATACTGAGATAATTGCAGAAATCGAAAATTTGCCTGAACAAATGGAAGAAGCATTGACAGAAGCTACTAGCTACGCAATAGATTTTAAAATCTATGAGAAGTATGATTTTTAATTATGAATAATTGAGTATTGAGTGGCTTTTCACAGGAACACAAGAGGCAAGTAATTATTTGGAGATAACATTCAATAATCAAATAAGAGTGGTATATGGTAAACCAGATGGGGAATTATTAGGAGTGAAAGTGGTAGGGGAAATAGAAGGATTGGTTTATGATCAAAACTTAACACTTAAAGTGGAGTATTTAATAGAGAAAGAAGGATATGAAGTAGGGGAATTTAATATAACAAGATTGATTGGTGGAACCTTCACTGAAATCACTATGGTAATAGGTGTTGTGATATTAGGAATAGTTCTCATTAACAAACGAGTCAAAAAAGATAGATAAATTGAAAATTCTATCTTTCTTCTTTTTTTGTAAAGGATAGAATT
>Ga0307379_10013869_pt1 | contig 10424 bp, 5 predicted proteins | sample UN2MG_FD_202237 | JGI IMG/M metagenome (GOLD analysis project Ga0307379, IMG submission 202237) | Soil microbial communities from Risofladan, Vaasa, Finland - UN-2 | ecosystem: Environmental > Terrestrial > Soil > Coastal area > Acid sulfate soil | place: Finland: Risofladan, Vaasa | collected... | reverse complement strand
GGCTTGTATGAATACCCGAAAAAGCACCATTCAATCGGTGTCCTCTCGCCCAATCCAGACAAAATCGCTCAAGCCATACAAATACGCGATGCAATACGTATGCAGCCTTCGGGGGCCTATGCAGCCAATAAGCTCGGTTTGTCTGATCAAATCCCAGCTAAAATAGTCTTCCTAACGGACGGCACCGGACGCAGGTTAAAGATTGGGAACCAGGAAATCTTGCTTAAAAAAACGACTCCCCGGAATTTGGCAGCATATGGAAAAGGCAGTGGTACATTAATTCAAGCGCTTAAATTCATAGGTAAAAAGCAAATCACACGGTTCCATATTGAACATTTAAAAAGGAAATTAGACGATATGACAAAACGACAGCTGCAAAAGGATAGAATCTTTGCCCCTGAGTGGATGCATCCTATCATCGAAAGTATCACAGGAGATTCCGATGCTGGAATTCGCAAAACGCCCTATCGATGACCGTCTCGTCTATTTCGAGGAGGTCGCAAGCAGACGCGGACTAACAAAACTCATTGTTGAAAAGGATTTCTGGGTATGTATTACGCTTAAGCTTCTGTTCGAAACGCCAGGTCTCGAAGATGTTTTTATCTTCAAAGGAGGCACATCACTTTCCAAGGTCTTCGGTATCATTAAAAGATTTTCTGAAGATATTGATCTCTCTGTTAATCCAAATTGGCTTGGATATGGAAACGATAAAAGCCCCGATAAGGCAACTTCCCGAACACAATTCATCAAAAGGTGCAAAGAACTCGAGGAAACTTGTATAAAAGCAGTCAAAAATAAGATACAGCCAATATTGCAAAATGCTTTCACTAAAATTCTCGGCCGTCAGGATTCGGGGACTGAATATTTAGCATTTGAATTAGACCAGCGTACTAAATCTCCCATCCTATATTTCAATTATCCTACCCAAGAACGTGAGACGCCAGAATATATACAACCTCAAGTTAAGTTGGAGCTTGGGTCTCTCACAGATCAAGAGCCAACAGGAATTCATGAAGTGACATCATGGGTAGCTGAAGAATTTCCTGAAGAATTTATGGAGCCAAATTTTCATTTAATCTCCCTTGCACCCGAAAGAACATTCTGGGAAAAGGCTACCATTCTTCACGCGGAGTGTCATCGTCCACTTGATACCCCTTTACGCCATCACCTTTCCAGAGATATCTATGATGTGTGTCGTATGGCTCACCACGAAACCTGTGAACGAGCACTAGCTGATTTAAATCTTCTGGAACGAGTTGTTGGTTACAAACAAAGATATTTTCGTTCAGGATGGGCAAACTTCGAAACAGCGAAACAAGGAGGATTTCGTCTCGTCCCCCCTGATCACAGGCTTCAAGAATTAAAAAGCGATTACAGACTAATGCAAGAAATGTTCTTTGAAGAACCTCCGGATTTCGAGGTACTGCTTGAACAATTAAGAGCCATAGAAGAGAAAATCAACAAAAGGTAACCTTTCATTGCAGATGCCATTTTCGCAGTAGAGGTATGTCGAATAAATACGTGGGAAGCGGCTTCGTAGAAGATTAAAAAGAGCCAGCAGGGGGAATTGAACCCCCGACCTACTGATTACGAATCAGTTGCTCTACCGGCTGAGCTACACTGGCTCCTTGCAAAGATAGTCAAATTGAATACAATATCTATTCTATGACCATTGAACACATCATTCTTAATAAAAATCCATTAAGCTGTCAAGTGCAACAGGAAGCGTAGAGCATGATCATCAAGCGACTGGAGCTCCAAGGATTCAAATCCTTCTCAGAAAGAACCAAGGTTGTCTTCCATCCAGGCATCACAGCTATCGTAGGTCCCAATGGAACAGGAAAAAGTAACATCGTCGATGCCCTCCTCTGGGTTCTGAGCGGAAAACGCCTAAAAGCCCTCAGGGGCGAAAGGGGCAGTGACATCATATTCAACGGGAACACAAAAACAGCACCCGTGAGTATGGCAGATGTCAACCTCATCCTGGGAGATGGGGACGAAGATCTCATCATTAACCATCGTTTTTTCCGATCTGGCGAGGGCGAGTACAGAATGAACGGTAAGGTCACCAGACTCAAAGACATCCATGACTTTCTCTGGAAAAAAGCCATCGCCGAGACAGAATATTTTGTCATCGAACAAGGAAGTATCGGTCTTTTTCTCTCATCAAAACCCCTTGAAAAGAGGCAACTCCTCGAGGAGGCAGCGGGTACAGCCTTTTACAAAGACAAAAGGAAGCAGGCACAGAAAAAGCTGGAAAACAGCGAACAGAACATGGACCGGCTGGAAGATATCATCGCGGAAGTAGATCGAGGAAAGAATGCACTCAAAAGGCAAGCCGGATCCGCAATCCGGTACAGACAATTAAGAGAGACGATCCGGGAGTACACTCATTTTCTTTTCCGGGAGAAAATTCACACCCTTGAAAAAAGTCAAGCAGAGACAGCCAGCAACTACAGGCGAAGCTTAGAACATGAGCAAGACCTTATTGCACAGTTGAAATCAGAGGAGAGACAGCTGGCTTCAAAGCGGAAAGAGGTCTGGGAAATCGAGATATCTAACAAACAGGAAAAGGAAGACTTCTTTTCCCTCAAAACTCAACTCTCCCATATAGAATCGGATCAGGACAAGGAAGAAAAACGCATCGACTATTTTGCTGAGAACAGAGCAAAAGCTAAAAAGGACAGGGAGGAGCTCCATAAAGAAAATACCGCACTAGAGGAGGAGAAAACAGCATCAGAAGACACTTTCCTCAGCTTGAATCGAGTGCTCGAACAAAAACAGAAAGAACTGGAGGAGATCTCTCAGGATACACAGGTCTCAGATGATGACTTGCAGCAAAAACAAGAAAAGATCGAGTCCCTCCGCAACGAATTCCTTGAAAAACTTGCTATCCAGACAGAAATAAAAAATGACGCAAGCAGGTACGAAAAAGAGATCGAACTGATCTTGCGTCAGGAGGATAAGCTCAAATCTCATGTCGATAGCGAAAAGAACCTCGTCGATGAAAAGGGCTCCGCGATCAAACAAAACACAGTTGACCTGGAACAGCTTCAGAAAAGCCTAGAAAAGAAAACGGAAGAGACCGCAAATGTGCAGGCCACGCACGATCAGATCAGCTCCGCGATCGCAAATCTTCAAGATCAACTCGAAGACCTGGAAAAAAAGAAGGACAAAAACATTCATCATCTGCAGGCATTGGAGAAGCTGGAAGAGAAAGAACGCAGTCAGGATCTCGCCGCCGAAATTCCTGGCTCCTTGGGGATCCTGGCCGATTTGATCGATACTGATCCAGATCACGCACTCCTCATCGATGTCTTCTGGACAGAAGAGGTAAAGGCAAATCTTATCTCTGTTGAAGATTTTCTCAAGAATCTGCCACAGCACAAGCCTGCGGGGAATTACTTTTTGTTCTCTTCCCATAAGAAGGGCTCAGTCCCCAAGGAGATCGAAAAGGACCCAAGAGTCATCGGACTTCTCAAGGCAGCTATCCAGCCCGACTCAAAGATCAGGGATTCCTTCCCGCAGTTTGAAGAAGCCGTCATCGTTCAAGATATCAAAACCGCTGTCGAACTGTGGCTTCAGTATCCCACAATCAACTCTCTTACGATGAAGGGCGAGCTTATTTACGCATCTGGACTCATGAAGCTCGGGCCGAAAAAGGAGGGTATGTTTTCTCTCAGCCAGGAGATGAGAGCACTGAAAGAGACGATCGAGAGTATAGAGGCCAAAATTTCGCCACTGGCCCGGACGATCGATGAAAAACTCCAAGCTCAGACAAGTCTCGAAGAACAAAAGCAAGAGGCATCTTCTTCTCTGTCAAAACTCGAGAGGCAGATCGATGAAAAGGAGAAGGATAACGTTTACTATCGATCCGAGACTCAGAAGATCGAATCCAATGTTACTCTCCTCAAAAAAGAGTTGGATGTCCTTGTCAGAGAGAAACAAGACAAGAGCCTAAAACTGGAAGACCTCACGACAAAAATTAAAGGATTGGAAGAGGCTGAGAACGCATTAAAGGAGGAGGTCCAAAAAGAAGAAGAGCGTTTGGCACATCTTAGAGGAAATATAAGCCAGAGGAGAAAATTCTTTTTCGAACTCCAATCGGGCGTTGACATCACCCAAGAAAAGATCAATAACACAAAATCACAGATCCGGACCACCTCTTTGAGATTACAGACAATCGAGACCAAAATGGAAGCCTTCGCTGAGGAGATCGAGGTCTCGAAGGTTGAAGAAAAAAAATCCAGAGCACGGATCCAAGAGCTTTCCTCCCAAGCCTCTCAACTGGAGAAAGAAATCGCGGATAAGGAAACTCAAGAAATCGACCATGAATCCCGATTCAAGTCAGCGCAGAACGAACAGCAAGCGATGGAGCAACAACTGGAGGAACAGCGGGAAGTTTATGAGGCCAAAAAAGAAGAACGCATTCAGTGGGAGATCAAAAAAGCAGAGAGAGACCGGGACATCGCCAATTGCGAGGAATCCTGCTGGCAAGAACTCAAAAAAACCTTGGATGAAGTCAAAAAGGACATCCCCATGGAGTCCCTTCCCGAAATCAACGTTGAGGACCATTTGAGTAAAGCCAAAGAGAAGCTCCAAACGTTTAAGGCTGTGAACCTCATGGCCGAGGAAGAATATCTCATCCAGAAAAAGCGGTACGAATTTCTCACCCAGCAGCGCGATGACCTGCGAGATTCCATCGATACAACACAGGAAGCCATTCGAAAGATCGATCAGGAAAGTAAAACACAGTTCATGAACGCACTGCATGAGGTGAACAAGAACTTTAGAGATGTTTTTTCTATTCTTTTCGAAGGGGGGCATGCAGAGATTAAGCTCGTCGACCCGAATTTGCCCTTAGAGAGTGGCGTGGAGATCATCGCCCAACCCCCGGGAAAAAAAGTCCAAAGCATGGGACTCCTCTCAGGTGGAGAGAAAAGCCTGACCAGCCTGGCGTTCTTTTTCGGGCTTTTCAGGTATAAACCCACGCCCTTCTGTATCCTCGATGAAGTGGATGCCGCGTTGGATGAAAGAAATCTCACCAGGTTTCTCAATCTGATGAAAAAGATCAAAGATCAGACGCAGTTTATCATTATCACGCACAATTTTAAGACCATGGAAGTCGCTGACTATATCTACGGGACATCCATGGGAGAACCGAACATCACCACGGTCTACGCCATGAAGATGGAAAAAAAGAAAGAGGACAGTTTGGGGTGAAGATACAGCTCTTTGTTCCACCTGGAGGCTACTTTGCCGAACGATGGACCAAAGGATCTTCCATGCCGCCTCTCGGTCTTCTCTACATCGCAGCAGTCCTGGAAAAGGAAGGACATGAGATCCGGATCGTCCCTGCCGATATTTTAAAGCTCAACTGGAATCAAATCGCCGGGGAGATCAGGACGTTCAAAGCAGATATCATCGGCGTCACATCCACCACAGAAAATCGATTCCAGAGTTTCGATCTCATCAAGCTGGCGAAGAAAGAACGTCCCCTGGGCTTGACTATCATGGGAGGGCCTCATGCTTCGATGGCCGCTGAGGATTGTCTAGAACACATCCCCGAGTTGGATATCGTCGTCAAGGGCGAAGGGGAAGAGACTATGCGCGAACTCTGTCGCGTACTAGAAGGGAATGATGGCAATGATGCTCTCAGTTCCGTTGCCGGAATTTCATACAGGCAAGATGAAAAGATCCATACAAATCCTCCACGTGTGCCGATCAAAGACCTGGACACGATTCCCCGCCCTGCCTATCATCTCATTCCTTTTGAGACATACAACTTCCGTTTTGAAGTCCCGGGTCAGGGACTACTTCCTGCGGTCAATATGATGTCCAGCCGAGGATGTCCCTTCAACTGCAACTTTTGCGCAACTCCCATAAATTGGGGCCGTCTCGTAAGGATGAGGAGTGCGGAGAACATTATCGACGAGATCGAATTTCTCATCAATGAATATGGAGTGAAAGTCATTTTCTTTTTTGATGATACATTCAACACAAACCCAAAACGCGTGCACGCGATCTGTGACCTTATTATTGAACGCAAGCTGGATATCTATTTCAAATGTGATGTCAGGATCGACCTCATCGACAAACCTCTGCTCGTCAAGATGAAAGAAGCGGGTCTCTTCCACCTCTCCTTCGGGATAGAGGCAGGCTCCGAACGTGTCAGGAACCAAGTCGTCAACAAGAAGATCGAGGTCGATGATTTTCACCATTTGGTCGAGTGGTGCAATGAGCTGGACATCATCCCTAACGCCTTTTTCATATTCAGCCATCCGACAGAGACTTGGGAGGAGGCCCAAGAATCCATCAAGATCATCGAACAGTACAAAGACAAGATCGAGGCGAGCATTGCCATCCTGCACATCTATCCTGGAACTCCTCTGGAAAAAACAGCCAAAGAAATGGGAGTGTTACCCGAAAACTTCACCTGGACAAAAATATACCGATCCGGGATCATCACGTTACCGGCAGCTCAGGGGGATGTACCGCTCTTTATCGATAAACTCACCTGGGCACAGGTCAGTGAACTTGTCTTCAGGTGGTCATTGAGCGGCGGCCAGGTATCGATCTTCCGGAAGATCCCCCGGATTTTGTCCAACATTCGGTCTTTTGGGGATATCAAACGCTACACCATCATGGCTTTTGTGTATTTCAAGCTAAAACTCCAAAAAATATTCAAAAAATAGGTTGAAACTTTGGGTTCAAATTGAAAAAATATATCCCACGATTTGTATGGGATTATAAGATTGAGATTCGGATTTCGGAATTCCGGTTTCGAACCTTGAATTGAGGAGGGATCATGTCAACATACCTTTACATCATTCTGGCCTACTTGCTCATTCTGACCGCATTCAACTTTTACAGGGCACGACGAATCAAAACCCAAGATGACTTTATGGTGGCTGGCCGCAGCCTGAAGACAAATGTCATGGTCTTTACGCTGATCTGTACCTGGATCGGTTCGGGGACCTTTATTGCAGGGGCTGAGTTTGCAGTCCAAGCTGGATTTTCCGCCATATGGCTCGCTGCGGGCGCCTGGGTGGGTATCATTATTATCTTTTTCCTTGCAGCAAAGATCCGAACATTCGGCCAGTACACGATCGGCGATATTCTCGAAGAACGCTACGGCCCAGCGGCACGAGTATTCGGCGCCATCGCCATCATCATATCCTTTACAGCAATTGTCTCTTATCAGTTTGTCGCTGGCGGGTTTATCCTGAACGTCGCTACCGATGGGGCCATCCCCGAGTCAATGGGTATTATCATCGCTGCGCTCTTTGTTATCCTTTTTACAACCCTCGGTGGGATGATGGCCATCGCCTACACGGACCTGCCCAACGGGATCATCATCGTCCTTGCATGTATACTCTCAGTGCCCTTTGTCTATTTGGCTGCAGGAGGATTTGAGCAGGCAAAGCAGAACCTCGCTCCAGGCTATTTTTCGGCTGTGAACGAACAATTCGGAGCACATCCCACACTCAAAGTCGCCGGTTACTTTTTGGCCACTATGTTCCTCCTCATGGGTGTTCAGAGTATGTATCAGAAGTTTTACAGCGCCAAGACACCAAAAGATGCCAGAAAGGCTGCAATCTGGTGGACCGTAGGCACCGTATTCGTCGAAACGGTCGTAGTGATCATCGCAGTTTTTGCTTACAGCAAACTGAAAGACCAGATCGACCTGACAATACCGCGGGAAGGCGGGAAAATTGTCTTGCTGGCAGCCAGAAACCTTGTCCCAGCTCCGGTCGGAATCCTCCTCCTGGGTGCCGCCTGTGCGGTCGTGATATCCACTGGCATGAATTACCTCCTCTCGCCATCGACAAACATCATGCGCGACATCTATCAACGGTTTCTCAACAAAGATGCTAAACAGAGCACCATGGTCGCCCTTCAGAAAGTTTGCGTGGTTATTCTGGGAGTGATCGCCTTTTTCCTGGCCATCCGGATGAAATCCGTCCTCAGCATGGCCATCTTTGCGTACACAATATATGGCGTATCCATAACACCTGCACTCATCGCCGCTTTGACGTGGAAAAGAGCGACCAAGGTAGGGGGATTGGTTTCCATCATCTCGGGCACTTTTGTGACCATCTTTCTTAGGATCATGGTGGAAGTCCTGCCACCCGAGATGGTTCTGGAGGGAGATCCTTGGGGAATTCCCATCATCTTTCCGGGATTGGTCGTATCGATCGGTTCGCTGGTCATCGTCAGTCTTCTGACTAAAAAACCATCACCCAAAGAGATCGAGAAATTTTTTCCAAAAAAAGAATCCGTAGTAAGCGATAATCAGTAGATAGAATCTTTTGCCTCCTGCTGCTGTGCAACTGATTGATGACATAAATCCAGAATAAGGAGTTATATTTTGCCTTATCTGATCACGATCATTGTGTACCTCCTCATTTTGTTTGTCTTCGGACTCCGGATCGTCAAGAGACTGAAGAAAAAAGAGGATTTCCTTGTTGCAGGAAGGTCCCTCACCGCTCCGGTCCTTGTGGGAACTTTGCTTGCCACATGGATGGGATCAGGGGATATTTTCAGTGTCTCTGACCTCAGCTACAACCATGGATTCTCCTCTCTCATCGGAAGCAGCGGCGGATGGCTGGGGATCATCATCGTCTTTTTTATTGCCGGGAGGGTCAGACGCTTCGGCCAATTTACTGTCCCCGATATATTGGAAGTACGGTACAACAAATGGGCACGGGTCCTTGGTACGATCACCACGATCATCGCTTACGTAACCATCGTCAGCTATCAATTTCGAGGGGGTGGTTGGGTCCTCAACATCATCACAGAGGGGAGGGTCCAGGAAAAACACGCTATGGCATTGGTGGCCGTCTTTGTCATCACATATACCCTGCTCGCCGGGATGTTATCCGTGGCTTACCTGGATGTACTAAACGGAATCCTGATGATCACAGCGATATTCATCTCAGTGCCTTTCCTGATCCACCATGTGGGAGGAATGGACTATATCGTGGCCAATGTCACCCCAAGAAGTCACTCCATGCTGGGAAATATGACGATGGTCCAAGCCATGGGATATTTTGTCCCCACTCTGCTCCTCGCACTGGGAAATGGCAACATGTATCAGCGGTTTTTTTCTGCAAAAAACGAAAATGAAGCAAAAAAATCTGTGATCGGCTGGGTAATTGGAGTGATTTTGCTCGGAATAGCGCTCCAAAGCCTGGCAGTGATAGGGAGCAGTTATTTCAAAGGCCTCGAGGCCGAAGAGGCGGGAAAGATCATCCTTCTTGTCGCGCACAAAGGAGTACCTGTGGCTGTAGGGTGTGCTCTGATCGCAGCCGTTGTAGCCATAATCATCTCGACAGCGAATAGTTTTCTTCTCGTCCCTGCGACGAACGTTGTGCGGGACATCTACCAGAGGTTCATCAATCCGGATCTGCCCGACAAGAAAATGATCCTTCTCTCGAGGACGGTGGTGATTGTGCTCGGAATTATATCGTTCTCTCTGATCTCGTTTTTCCCGCGTATTTTGGATGCAGCATACGCTGCGTACACTGTATATGGAGCGGGGATAACTCCAGCTCTTATGGCCGTCTTTTTCTGGAAGAGAGCAACGGTTTCGGGTGGAGTTCTATCCATTTTGGGAGGACTGAGTGTGACCATTATCTGGGAGGTATTAACTAAGATCCAGGGACATCCTCCCTTGAGCGTCCCGGCTGTCTACCCTGCTCTACTCTGTTCATTGGTTCTTCTTTTTGGTGTCAGCCTTCTCACTCCAAAACCGGCGGAGGACAAGTGGAAACCCTTTTTCACCTGATAATACATAGGATGATGCCTCGTATCTGTGGCAAGCTCGATTCGTGAATAAACAGGAAATATTCAGCGAAATTTAGCTGAAAGGAGAGAAGATGGAAACGGGAATAGTTAAGGATCTGCGTTATATGGAACACAATATGGGCGATTTCCACCCTGAGAGCCCAAAGAGGATTGAAGCGATATACAAAATGATCGATGAGGAAATCTCATTTCCTTATCTTACGATAGAACCGCGCTTTGCCACTGAGGACGAGATTCGATGGATTCATACATCCTCCTATGTCTCAGCGATCAAAGCCACATCCGGAAAAGAAAGAGTTGTGCTCGACCCTGACACCTCCACATCCGCACGATCGTATGAAGTGGCTCTTCTTGCCGCAGGCGGTGTGTTAAAGGGGATAGAATTGATCCTGGAAGGAAAGATCAAAAATGGTTTTGCCTTTGTCAGACCTCCGGGACATCATGCAGAGGCGACGAGAGCCATGGGATTTTGCATCTTCAATAACGTAGCGATCGGAGCGGAATATCTGCTGAAGAAGCACGGACATGCGCGGATCCTCATCATGGATTGGGATCTGCACCATGGGAACGGCACTCAGAATTCCTTTTACGCGAGGAATGATGTGCTTTACTTT
>Ga0307379_10013867_pt1 | contig 10425 bp, 9 predicted proteins | sample UN2MG_FD_202237 | JGI IMG/M metagenome (GOLD analysis project Ga0307379, IMG submission 202237) | Soil microbial communities from Risofladan, Vaasa, Finland - UN-2 | ecosystem: Environmental > Terrestrial > Soil > Coastal area > Acid sulfate soil | place: Finland: Risofladan, Vaasa | collected... | reverse complement strand
AAAAGCACTTTGTAATGGGATTGTTACCACCAAAAGCAATCTGATTAATATAGCAAAAAAGGAAGGCCTTATTGCTGTTCAGCGTCTTTTTTTGCTCGATTCCGCTGCTTTAAAGACTGGAGAACAGCTGTTAAAAAATAACCAGCCTGATGCAGTGGAAATTTTACCCGGGATAGCTGCTCCTTATTTTATAGAGCACATATATAAAGAATTGCTCTGTCCGGTTATTGCCGGCGGTCTGATTTCTGATAAAAGCGAAATAGAGAAATTATTGCAAAGAGGAGTCCTGGCCGTATCTACCAGCAGAAAAGAATTATGGTAGTTTTAATCAAATAATATTTTTCTTTAAATAAAGTAGAGATTAGGTTATAATCAAAATAGCCCGCTATATTTTTTGGTAAGTTATTTTAGAGTTTTAATAGATAACTTCTAATCGCGATTTATCAACTACAAATTCCTTGCTGACTAACTACTAGGTTAGCGTTGGATGCTTGAGGAAGAATTCTATCAGTTCGATATCGCTTATGATGTGGGCAGGCGTTTACTGACTTACTGATAGGGTTATTTAATTCCTCCGCTCTTAGTACACTCTTAGAGAATAGCAATTCTGCATGAGCTACTAATTTAAGATGGGGGGGGGCGATATATAGAACTAATAAAGGTGTGTCCATTAATAAAGTTTTAACACTTTTAAGGAGGTTATAATTTAACCATGAAATTGAGAAAGAATTTTTTGATTATTTTGATTTTAACTTTATGTTTACTGTTGTCAGTGGGGACTGCTATGGCAAAACCGGTAACTATCACTTTCTGGCATGCAATGAGCGGGTCGCGTCTTGGGGTATTAGAGTCGATTATCGAAAGCTTTAATACCACCCATCCCGATTATGAGGTTACGCCACTATTTACCGGCACCTATGCGGAAACACTAACTAAATACGTTGCGGCATATCCTAGCAAAACAGGTCCAAATATAGTCCAGGTTTATGAAGTAGGGACTCAGACGATGATTGATAGTGGCGCCATTACTCCTGTCTATAAAATCCCTGAAATGTTGGGAGAAACCTGGGATTGGGCACAATATGTTATCCCCATTACTAACTACTATTCAGTCGAAGGAAACCTTTGGTCCATGCCTTTTAACTCCTCTACGGCTATGCTTTACTACAACAAAGATCTTTTCAAAGAAGCCGGACTTGATCCGAATAAACCACCTACAACCTGGAAAGAGATGGAAGAGTATGGAGAAAAAATCCTGGCCAGCGGAGTAGTTGACCATGTCTATTCCGGAGGTTGGCCTGACTGGATTTTCGAACAAACCCTTGCCTATCAAGACCATCTTTATGCAGATAATGATAATGGACGATCTGGATTAGCCACAGAAGTAGTCTTTAACGATGATTTTGGTCATATGGTCTTCGAAACCTGGACAAGGCTACACGACAAGAGAATTTATATCTTTGGTGGAGCAGAATACGCTGCAAACTCAGCTTTCAATGCGGGTCAGATTGCTATGCTTATTCAGTCTACTTCATCACTAGCCGGTATTATTAAAGCTTCTGAATTTAAAGTTGGTACCAGTTTCTTACCGCGTTTCGAAGAATATCCGGTAGGAAACTCTATTGTCGGAGGCGGAAGCCTTTGGGTTACCAAAGGACAAAGTGATGAAGAGCTCCGCGGTGTTTGGGAGTTCTTAAAATATCTGAGCCGGGAAGACATTGCTATCCAATGGCACAAAGGCACCGGTTACTTCCCGGTAAGCAACGGAGCACTTAAAACTCTATTAGATGAAGGCTGGTTCTCGGAGGATCAAGCCTACCTCACCGCTTTCCTTCAGATTCTTTCCGGGCGACGAGATACTGCAGCATCTACTGGAGTCCGTTTAGGACCTTTTGTGGCAATGAGAGAAGATCTTGTATCTGGTTTAGAAAAAGCACTTGCTGGTGAGCTTTCTCCGAAAGATGCTTTAAATGAAGCCGCAGAAAAGATGAACCTATTATTAAAAGACTACTTAGAACTATACGGCAAATAAAAGTATACTGTAATGCGGGGGCAAGTTTAAAGCTTGCTCCCGTAGTTTTTTAAACCCCCAATGTACCAAAAGGAGAAAGAATGAACGAAGATAGATTTCCCGGACACAAATTTTTGCCTTATATACTTATTGCTCCATCTATTGCGGTAATTTTTATCTTTTTAATCGGTCCTTTTGCTCAAAGCATATATGAATCTTTCTTTGTGTCAACAACGTTTGGTACGAAAACTATATATGTTGGACTTCGCAATTATATCCGTTTATTTTCTTCCTCAGACTATTTAAACAGTGTTACAGCTACCTTTAAGTTCGCTGCTTTTGTTATCATTATTGGACTTTCTATTTCACTGGCGATTGCTCAATTACTCAACCAGAAGATCAGGGGCGTGGGTTTCTATCAAGTCGCTCTTATCTGGACTTACGCTATCTCTCCAACAATAGCTGGTGTTATTTGGGCTTCAATGTTTGCACCTGCTACCGGTCTTATTCCTTATATTGTTTCTAAACTATCTGGCGGATATACGCTAAATTGGATGACAAACGGCCAGTTAGCATTGTTTATAGTAGCTGCTGCTGCTACCTGGAAAATGCTTGGTTATAATATTATTTTTTTCCTGGCAGGATTGCAAAATGTACCGAACGAATTTTTAGAAGCTGCTCATATAGATGGTGCAAGCCCCTGGAAAGCATTTTGGCGTATAACTTTTCCTATGCTTTCCCCGACTACCAGCTTTTTATTGTTTGTTAATATGCTTTATGCTTTCTTCCAGGTTTTTGGGTTGATAGATATTATGACCCGGGGTGGACCGGGAAATGCAACAGAAATTCTGGTTTACAAGTTATATCGTGATGGCTTTATTCATCTAAATACCGGATCTGCTTCAGCCCAATCATTTTTAATATTTTTTGTAATTTCTGTGGTAGCCATTATTCAATTGAGAATAGTTACAAGAAAAGCTATTTATTCGCGGTGAGGTAATATTTTATGACAAGAAAAACCCGACACGAAATTTTTATTCATGCAATACTTATTTTATTGGTTATAGTCCTGGCTTTTCCGGTGTTTTTCGCTTTGGTTACCAGTACTTTAAGCTTACAGGAGTCCTACCAGTTTCCACCAAAACTTATACCAGGAAACCAATTTATGAATAATCTTAAAGATGCCTGGGAGCGAATTAACATTGGAAGGCTCTTTTTTAATAGTACTTTGATTTCAGTAGTAGTAGCAATAGTGAAGACTATCCTGGCATTAATAGCCGCCTTCGCCTATACCCACTTTAAATTTCGCGGTCAGGGTCTGTTATTCTCTATGTGTATGATCACCCAAATGCTTCCTCTTCCGGTACGTATTATTCCAACTTATCAATTAATGGCAACCTTCAACTGGATAAATTCTTACTATGCTCTTATGGTACCATTTTTTGCCAGCACAACCGGACTACTTCTTTTTCGGCAATTCTATTTAACTGTACCCAGAGACCTTCCGGACGCTGCCCGGGTCGATGGGGCAAGCCCTATGCGTTATTTCCTACAAATTTTAGTTCCCATCTCTAAGACTAACATTGCAGCTCTATTTGTTATAGAGTTTATTTTCATGTGGAGTCAGTACCTATGGCCGTTAATTGTAACCACTACCGGTGAAATGAGGGTTATACAAATTGGTATTAAAATGCTCTTGGCCAGCGAACAAATAGCCCCTGAGTGGAATGTTATTATGGCCGCCACGGTGATAGCTATGCTGCCTCCGCTCATAGTCCTTCTGGTTTTGCGGAAAAGCTTTGTTCAAGGAATTGCGATGCAAACAACTAAATAAAAAGAGTAAGGAGTAATTACCAGATGCGTACACATTTGAACTGTGCAAGTTGCATAATAGACGATTTATGCGGTGCTTTGAATTTGGTACCTTTAAAGGAAGATACTAAAAATGAGATATTAAAGGAATCATTTCAATTTCTCTCTCGAGAGTTCTCTACAGAAAAGATTCTGTCTTATTTTATTACCGAAGTTCACAGAATATTAAAGAGGATATCAGGAATAGAAATTCCTTTTAAAGAAAGAAGAGACAAGTGTAATCAGCTTGGAATGGAGATGGCAGAAAAGATCAATTTGGAAGCAGAGGGGCTGGAGGAATCGGAAAGATTTTCATTTTTAGTTAATTGGGCTATTGCCAGCAACCATCTTGATTTTCGGACAGTAGGAACCGGTTATGGTTTCCAGATGGCTGAAATAATAGAAGAGCTTCGGGCCTGTGTTTCGGAGGGATTAAAAATAGACAAGAGAGCTGAAATTCTTCAGATAGCTAAAAGCTCGTCTAAAATACTTTATATCCATGATAACGTCGGTGAAATTGCCTTTGACAAACTACTGATTAAAGAGCTCAGAAGATATGGTGCTTCAGTAACTTCCGCTTTAAGGGGAGGACCTATAACCAGTGATGCCACGATAGAAGACGGAGAAACGGTAGGCCTCCAAGAGGCTGCTTCAAAAATCATTTTAGCCGGACCCGATACACTGGGTATTTCTCTTAATGAAATGTCTGACCAACTAAAACGGGAACTTCAGACTGCTGATCTGGTAATTGCCAAAGGCCAGGCAAATTATTATGCCTTGACCGAATATAAGCCGAAGGTGTCCGGGGAGATTGCCTGTCTTTTCAGAACCAAATGTGAGCTGGTAACAAATGAATTGGGAGAAACAGGGAAAATAAATGTAGCCATTTTACTCTAAGTAAGACACAATACAACATTTTATTTGATAACAAAAATGAATCTCGTTAAAATAAGGATAACCGAAGTAAGAAGTAAAAAATAGGTTAAATGAATTAAAAATATGGCTAGAGATAAAGAGAAAAGCCTATTTAATATATGAGTCCACTCTAAAAACCCCCATCAAGCAAATTGCCAACATTTTATTTCAAAATTGGGCAATTGGTGGAATTTGACCATAAAAAATACAAAACGAAAAATTGGACGCACTTTTTGACCAATTTGAAACAAGTTTTTAAAAAACAGACGGTTTCCGGCTTTCATTAGTCCTAATAACCCGGATAGATCCGGATTTACCGTCAGATAGCGGTGGATTCTCCCAAAGTTTATCGATATCCCCATACTGCAGGCATATATCATTGTTTTGAACTGTCCTCGGATGCGCAGCTTCCCTTTATGATTGAACGGTTTCACAAACTCCTTGATGGTGGCTTCCACATTGGGACGTAACTTCCTCCGTTCAAGCGGCAGGGTATTTATACTTCTCTTTCTTTTGTTCGACAGATACTGCTCACGGGTAAAATAGTATACCCGCTTCTGGATTAGCGTCGGACAATCTCCGGTAAGTGAGCAGCCGTCACATATTTTTTTATCAAAACAAGCCTTGTGCCGAATTCTGGTCTTCTCTGATTTTACTTTCTGCCGAGGACAGGACACCTCATATTCTCCTTCTGTTATTTCTTCTATCTTCATCTCCACTTTACTTTTCCGTCCTCTTACCGCCGTCTGTATATGCGTAATTCCAAGCTCTTCAAACTTCTTGTCATTATCTTCACTTCCGTACGCCCCGTCGGTGTGTAACTCTTTCAGAGCAGGGGTTTTCTCTTTCAAGGGTTCTATCCGGTCGTTCATTATATCGCTGTCCTCCGTGTTGTTTGACTTAAGGGCAATGTCGGTTAGCAAATTTAATTCGTTTTCCGGGTTCTTAAGTCTTCTGTCACATTAACGCTCTGACCCTTTCCTACTTTCTTCACCTTTCTTCCGATAGGTGGCATCTATATCGTCAGGCGACTGGAGTATTCCGCTGTGAAGTTCCTCGTTCTTTTTTACTGCCACTTTATTTTTTACTACGGTAAAATGTTCCTGATAGACCCGCTCAAATATACGGAAAATTTCTATCTCTTTATATCCCTCTCTTAAGGCCTCGTAGAGCTTATGATATATCCATCCCAATTTCTCTAATTCCTGCGGTATTTCCGTCCTCTCTAATTTATATATATACTGTCCCGAGGTCTGTTTCGTATAGTCCGATAACATATCTTTGAATCTCTCTTTATCTTCTTCCTTCAGAACCCGATACAATCTGAGCAGTATCTCTATCAATAGCTGCACCCTGCCATAGTTGCGGATATTTGACATTGCCATAAACGAATCCGATCTTTGAATGTCTGTCTTTATCTTTAACTTCTTCAGCTGTTCTTTGGTGAGTCCGTCAAATACCCTTTCCAGTAAGTTCTCTCCCGTTTCTACAAAATGCTTCAGCAGTCTGTTTTGGAAATTAAAAAATGTCGCCTCGCAAAACGCCGTATCATCCATCCCGTTCAGTCCTAGCGCTGTCCGGGTGAGAAGATTAAAATCTATCTGCTCCAGCATCTCTTTTATCGTCCAGCTTTTTCTATAGGCAAGGATTATCGCCGATACCATTATGTTCACCGATGAGTTCGGCCGGCTTCCGTTTTCGGAATACAATACCGCAAAGTTTTCCTCTTTTATCTTCCTGAAAATTAGCTGATAAAAATTGTATTCCTCCGATTCCCTTATCTTTTTTCTCTTTGATTCCGACAGCTGTCTCTCTATATCGAAAAAAGATGTCTGTAGATGAGTTGTATTTTCGCGAAACATTTTTCCTCTTCCTCCTCTCTGCCTGTGCGTGTTCCTGTCTGCCGTGCCGGCACAGGCAGACGCACGCAGACAGGTGTATTGCTTACTTTATTATACAACTTTTCCGTCTTAAAATTAAAAATAATTCACCCTGTAATTGACTTTTTAGAGTGGACTCATATATTTAAGTAATTATACTTATATATTAAATAGGCTTTAATTTCCTTAAAAATATTTTACCAATTAGATAAATTCTCTAAATCAGAGAGGAGGTGAATTTTAACTTCTATAACTTAACGCAAGAATTGTTTGCTAAAGTTGCCTAATGTTAAAAAATATTTTAGGAGGAGATAAATGAAAAAGATAATCTTTGTTACGCTTTTAATTGTGTTATTATTATCTAGTTCAGCTGCTATGGCTGCTGAAAAGACCAAGGTACAGTTCTGGCATGCTATGGGCGGATGGAGAATCGAACTGCTTCAAGAGATGGCAAATGATTTTATGGCTTTAAACCCGGACATTGAAGTAGAGGTACAATACACCGGAAGTTATGGTGACACTATCAATAAACTTAATGTCGCCGTTCAATCAAAGGTTGCACCTCATGTGGTACAGGGATATGACATCGCCACTCAAATGCTAATTGATGGAGAAGTTGGTCTCCCCATGCAAGATTTAATTGATGCAGATCCCACCTTTGATATCGGAGCTTTTATGCCTCAGGTGCTTAATTATTATAGAGTAAATGGGAAACTCTATTGCATGCCTTTTAATTCTTCCAATGCTATTATGTTCTACAATAAAACTCTATTTGAAAAAGCGGGTTTAGATCCTAATAAACCACCTAAAACCTATGAAGAACTACTGGAATATGCGGAAAAACTTACCACAAAAGATGATAAAGGAAATGTAGTTCAGGCTGCTGTTTGTTGGAGCCTTAACTGTTGGTTCTTTGAACAATTTATGGCTACACAAAATGCTCCTTTGGTTGATAACGATAATGGCAGAACCGGAAGACTCACCAAAGCCATATTTAATTCAGATGCTGGTTTGAAAGTATTTACTTTTTGGAATGACCTAACTAAAAATGGATATATGATAAATACCAAGCTTGAAGATTGGACCGGAGCGAGGAATCTCTTTATATCTCAAAAGGTGGCAATGTTAATTACCTCGACTTCCGATGTTGCCCTTATGGTTACTTCTGCAAAAGAAAACAATTTTGAGTTAGGCAGTGCGTTTCTACCTGCCCCAGCGGATGCTGAAGCTGGCGGAGTAGTCATTGGCGGAGGTAGTCTCTGGATTATTGGCGGACATCCCAAAAATGAGACTGACGCAGCTTGGGAATTCGTAAAATATATGGCTGAAGCCCCGCAACAGATAAAGTGGCATACTGGAACTGGCTACTTCCCGGTGAGAAAAGATGCTATAGAAGACCTCTTGGCTCAGGGTTATTATTCCGGGTCTCCACATAATCTGACTGCCATATTGCAACTTCTCCTTTCCACTCAGAATTATAACACCAGTGGAGCAATTATCGGTGCTTTTGCTGAGATGAGATCTATTGTTGCATCAAACATTGAAAAGATGCTATCAGGCAGCATGACTCCAGCAGAAGCCTTAGCTGCTGCAGAAAAAGCAGCAACTGAAGCGATTAGAAACTATGAAGGATTGTAATATTTAATTTCTTTGGAGGCGGTAAAACCTTTACCGCCTCCTTTACCATTGATTTATCAATATTTATTTATTTTAACTATTGAGGGCATAACAATGCGAAAATGGACTCCATATTTATTGTTGATCCCCACTTTTATAATAATTGTCTTATTTATTTATGTACCTGCTGAGTATTCGATAAAGGCGAGTACGCAAAGAATACTGCCCTTTGGCAGAGGAACGAGTTATATAGGCTTAACTAATTTTTTAAAACTTTTTTCTAATGCTGATTACCTCTACTCAGTAAGATTTACCATTCTATATGTTACAGTTACCGTGGGCATTGCTATTATTTTATCCTTTTTAATTGCTCTTCTTCTGGTTAAGAAGATTCCTGGAGTAAAACTATTTAGAACTTTGATTTTTGTTCCTTATGCTATTTCTCCGGCTATCGCTGGAGCTTTGTGGACTTTTTTGTTAAATCCAATAGTAGGCCACGTAAGCTATTTCTTTCAGGTTCTTTTTGGGATTCAAGTGGAATGGCTGACCTCTAAACCTTATGCTTTTTATGCCGTAGTATTTGCTTCGGTATGGAAAACACTACCTTTCAATATGATATTTTACATTGCCAGCATTCAGGATGTACCGGAAGAGATTCTGGAGTCAGCTACCATTGAAGGAGCCAGTGCTTTAACCAGGACCTGGAAAATAATTTTTCCCCTGGTTTCTCCCATTACTTTTTATTTGGTAATTATGAATATAGTGACTATGATGTTTTCCTCTTTTGCTATTATCGATGTCATGACTAAAGGAGGACCAGGTCAATATACTACCAATATGATTTATAGACTTTATTTGGATGCTTTTTACTTCCAAAAACCAGGGGTTGCCTCAGCTCAAAGCGTAATCCTGATTGCTATAATGATAGTGGTTACTTCGATCTATTTTAAATTCGGCGAACGGCGTGTTCACTATCAATAAGGAGATAACTGATGAGAATATCCACTCAAAAACGAACAGATATAATTATATCCGAAGCAATATTAATCATTGTTTCTCTTGTATTTATATTACCATTAATCCTTGCATTAACTATGAGTATACAGCCTCCCTATGCTGTTTTTTCCTTCCCCCCGAAGATTCTTCCTCGAGGACTCCACTTACAAAATTATGTTACCGCCTTTCAAAGGGTCCCATTTTTCAGGCTATTTCTGAATAGTACCATAGTAGCAGTGATGATTACTGTAGGGAAACTGGTAACCGGCGCTCTCGCCGGATACGCCTATGCCAATTTTAACTTTTTTGGCAAAAGTTTTTCCTTTGCTTTTCTATTTGCTACCTTATTTTTGCCAGCTGAAATAATTATGATTGTACCCCTATTTTCCTTAATGGTAAAGTTTGGATGGGTCAATACTTACTGGGCTTTGACTATTCCTTTTATGGCAAGTGCTACCAATACTTTTTTGCTGAGACAGCATTTTATGATGATTCCCAAAGAACTTGAGGATTCAGCAAGAATTGACGGTGCTGGACCAATGGCATATTTTCTAAAAATTTTACTCCCTCTTTCCAAAGCTATGCTTGGCGGCGTATCAATTATTAATTTTATTTATGCCTGGAATCTTTACCTCTGGCCTCTTATAATTACAATGGAAGATAAAATGAAGACCGTTCAGGTTGGAGTAAAGATGCTGATTGACTCTGAAGCAGCAAGTGACTGGGGAGTGATCATGGCCGGAACCGTTTCCGCAGTAGTACCTACATTAATAGTATTTTTTGTACTTCAATCTATTTTTGTAAAGAGTCTCACCCGCTCAGGTATCAAGGGATAGAATATACCTTGACTTAAAAGAGTACGACATAAGCATCGTTTCACATTTTTCCTTAAGCCCCTATATTTCTTGTCTATTAATGATTATCAAAAAATCTGCAAATATAAATAAATTTTACTTGCCTTTGAGGTTTTTGTCAGTGCACTTTTAATTTTTAAATAACAAAGTGTATGAATTTATTGACAGGCTAAAAAAAATATGTTATACATATATTGTATACAATATCTATAAAAATAACTTAAAATTAAAATAAATTTTCCTCAAAAGTGTAATGAGCTTTAAAATTATTTTTCTCCCAGATTAATATAAAGAAAAAAGG
>Ga0307379_10013866_pt1 | contig 10426 bp, 8 predicted proteins | sample UN2MG_FD_202237 | JGI IMG/M metagenome (GOLD analysis project Ga0307379, IMG submission 202237) | Soil microbial communities from Risofladan, Vaasa, Finland - UN-2 | ecosystem: Environmental > Terrestrial > Soil > Coastal area > Acid sulfate soil | place: Finland: Risofladan, Vaasa | collected... | reverse complement strand
ACAAGGTCGTCGTCGCCGTACCCCAGGGCTCCAAGAAGTTCAAGGTCTTGGCCATCGAGAAGGCCTGACGCCCGCCGTGGACGAGCCTCACGTCGAGCACGGCGATGTCTTCGCCGAGCGGCGTGACGAGCTCGCCGCCTGGCGCAGGGCCGGGGCGACCTACCCCACGCAGTACCAGCCTCGCGACGAGATCGCGTCGCTGCAGGCCGACTACGAATCGCTCGAGTCCGGTCAGGACTCTCCCGACGTCCGCCGCATCGCGGGCCGCGTCGTCGCGCGCCGCGTGCACGGCAAGCTCACCTTCGTGGTGCTCAAGGATCTGAGCGGCGAGCTTCAGCTCTTCTGCCAGCTGAACGCCCTGGGCGAGGAGCGGTACACGGCGCTCGAGCACGTCGACCTCGGCGACTTCGTCGGCGCCGAGGGCACGATGATGCGAACACGGCGCGGAGAGCTCAGCTTGCGCGTCACCTCGTGGCAGCTGCTCAGCAAGTCGCTGCGCCCCATGCCGGAGAAATATCACGGGCTCACGAGCGTCGAGACGCGCTACCGCAAGCGGTACCTCGACCTCGCCGCCAACGACGATTCACGCGCGGTCTTCATCAAGCGCGCGAAGATCATCGCCGCGATCCGCAGGTTCCTGGACGATCGCGGCTTCGTCGAGGTCGAGACGCCGGTGCTGCAGCCGCTCTACGGCGGCGCCCTGGCCAAGCCGTTCATCACGCACCACAACGAGCTCGAGCGCGACCTCTATCTGCGCATCGCGACCGAGCTCTACCTCAAGCGCTGCATCATCGGCGGCATCGACCGCGTCTACGAGCTGGGCAAGGACTTCCGCAACGAGGGCGTGAGCTACAAGCACAACCCCGAGTTCACGATGCTCGAGACCTACGAGGCCTACGTCGACTACAACCACGTCATGACGATGGTCGAGGAGATGACCGCCGAGGCGGCTCGCGCCGTCGGCGGCCTCACGGTCACCTTCCGCGAGCACGAGATCGACCTCACGCCGCCTTGGCCGCGCCTCACCATGCGCAAGGCTATCGAGAACGAGACCGGCATCGACATCGGCGCCGACGACGCGCGCACGGTCGGCGACCTCCAGGACGCCATCAAGGCCAAGGGGCTCGACGACGTAGTCCCGCTCGCCCCCGCCTGGGGCGCCCAGGTCGACGACCTGTTCAGCGAGTGCGTCGAGCCCAAGCTCATCCAGCCGGTGTTCATCACCGAGCACCCGCTCGAGACCAGCCCGTTCGCCAAGAAGACGCCGCACGATCCGCGTTTCGTCGAGCGCTTCGAGGGCTTCATCGCCGGCATGGAGCTGAGCAACGCCTTCAGCGAGCTCAACGACCCCGACGACCAGCGCGAGCGCTTCGTGCAGCAGATGCAGGACCTCGCCGACGGCGACGAGACCGCGCACCGCCTCGACGAGGACTTCCTCGAGGCCATGGAGCACGGGATGCCGCCGACCGGGGGCCTCGGCATGGGCATCGACCGGCTCGTGATGATCCTCACCGGCGCGCCCAGCATCCGCGACGTCATCCTCTTCCCGGCGCTGCGCAGCCAGGACTGACGCCGGGCCCGGCCGGCCGGGCCTGTCCAAGCCGGCGCAGCCCTACATGGTCCACGCGGTCGAGTGCGCGTTACCCAGGAAGACCGCATGACCCCGTTGTCTATCCCGGTTGCGGCACAGCATTGACGACGGCCGGCGCCGGGTGTAGTTGTTTCCGGCAGGACCGTACGCCTGGGGGGGCAGATGGAGGAAGTCCGAGTACTGCGTGGGCCGGAGAGGCGCCGTGCCACGCCGTTCTTCGTCGTTCGCGAGCGACGCAGCGGCTTCGAACGGCGCAGCCGCCGTCGGTCCCGGCTCGCCGCGGAGCTCGACACGACTCTCGTCTACCTGCGCGACCACCCAGCGACGCTGGCCGTACTGCTGATCCTGGGCAACATGCTGAGCCTCGCCGACCTGGCGTTCACCCAGGTCTCCCTCAGCCTGGGTGCAGCCGAAGCGAACCCGTTGATGCGACACGTGCTCGCCGCCCACCCCGCCTACGCCGCAGTGCTGAAGATCGGGGTGGTCATGGCGCTGTCACTCGTGATCTGGAGGTTTCGGCGGCGGCGCCGGATCGTCGGGCTTGCCGTCTACCTGGTGGCTTTCTACTGTCTTGTCGTGGCCTATGAGCTCGTCGGCGTCGGCCGCCTTCTGTAGACCCGCTGGTATTCGCTCAGTCTTGCGAGTCCGAATTGTTGCCAGGCCTGACGACGCGGTCTCGTACTTGGGGTGGTCAAATGCCTGCTCGGATGTACGATGAGGTGTGCGATCAAGGATCGCTGAAGGGGTTCCGGTCTCCGCTCGCGGGCAGCGTGTGGTCTCACGGTTGATCGGCATGATCGTCGGTGAAGGCGCAGTGGCGCGAGTCCTTCGTCATCCCTTCAGTGTGCGTGCGTTCGGGGCGAGAGACCCGAGGAGGAGAGGATGGGACGGGTACCTGCGCAGCGCGGCTTCACCCTCATCGAGCTGCTCGTGACCATCATCATCGCCGGCATCGCCTTCGCCGCGTTGACACCTGTGTTCGTCCAGGCATTCACCACGGGCTCCTCTGAGAAGGCGCGGCTGGCTGCTCTCAACGTGGCTCAGGACAGGATCGAGAAGATCCGTCAGCTTGACTACGACCAGATCACGCAGTCGATGTTGGCGAGCGACTTCGGTGACGACTGGACAGCGGATCAAGGTCGCGGCCGGCACTACGACATACGATACTGGGTGAAGGAATCCAGCAACACCAAGCAAGTATTCGTTACCGTGGACTGGGAGGCTCCTCCTCGCCGGGCGCCGGACACCTTCGCGCATTCCTTCGACTACAGCGCCGCCGAGGGGCATGGATTCGGAGTGACTCTGAGCACGGTGATCTACCGACAGTATGGCGGCGCTCAGGTCATCGATCTCGAGATGAGTCCCGATACGTCTTCCGGCCTTCTGACTTGGGAATTCGACTATCCCCTCGACTTGATCGTCCAGGCCGTCATCAATCCGCTTGATGACAACCCTACGACTGCGTATCGCGCCGAGTTCAAGGCCTTCGGTGCGAACGACACACTCGTCCTGGATGAGAAGGTCTCATCAAGGGATGCGGCATCGGGTCGCTTCCAGATTACTTGGACGCCCGCCACCGACGGGCTGGCGGATGGGATCTACAGATTCGAAGTCACCGTCTACTCCGCGGGTGGCTTCCCTGGGAACAGCTATGCGGAAGAGTTTCGCCTTGAGTCTGGCCGCCCCATCGCGGCACAGGCGCTCGAGGCCCACGCTGGCAACATGGTGGTCTGGCTGACGTGGGTCGCATCACCCAGTGCTGATGTGACCAGCTACGAAGTCTGGCGGAGCGATGGTCTTGGAGAAAGCGACTTCTCACGGATCGCTACCGGTGTCGGTGACACGTCGTACACCGATACTCAGGTCCAGAATGGCAGCGATTACCAGTACTACGTCGTCGCGGTCGATGGGGCTGGAAAGACGAGCAACCGTACTGCAAAGGTCATCGCGAGTCCGGCGCCTCAAGATGACGTCTATCCGCCGCCGAGCCCTGTGGTCACGGCCGCATTGGTTGGCAAGCTGGTCACGCTGACGTGGCCAGACGTCGCAGACCAGGTGGCGGCAGACCAGGTGACGAGCGGCACCGATCACTACGTCGTCACACGTGATGATGGCGTAGTCAAGTCGATAGTGTCTCTCCAGACACCAGGCCGCACGGTGACGTTCACGGACACGGTGACCTCGAGTCACCGCTACAGCGTCGTGGCTTGGGACTTGGCCGGCAACAGCTCTGACCCCGCAGTCGTGGAGATCACCTACATCGCGCCTCGCTACGACCTGACGGTGTCCGCGAACAAGAACAACGTCACCTTCAGTGTGAGAGACAGTGGCGGCAACGTGGTTGCGACAACAACGAGCAATTCTGCCGTCACGTGGTCGCTGAATGAGGGCGACTACAGCGTGATCGCCGTGAACAACAAAGGCGTGGTTCGGGGGCCACAGTCGGTCACCCTGGATGCGGACAAGACGCTGCCGGCGTTCGTCTTTTAGTGGGCTGTGGTACCCGTGACCGGCATCATCATGAACAGAGAGCATCCCGAGCGTGCACAAGCAGGCGTGACCCTCGTTGAGCTCCTGGTCGTCGTTGCGATCATGGCCATTGTGAGCGGCCTGGTTCTCGTCGGGTGGTTCGCCCTCCAGGACGCTTACTCGTCCAACACCATCGCCACGGAACAGCGCGAGGACGCGCAAGAGGCGATGACCCGCATGGTGCGGGAGATTCGAGACACGAGCGGAACGGTGGGTTCTGCGGCGGGCAGCGGATTCGTCGAAGCGCGCCCCGCCTCGATCACGTGCTACAGCGCCTTCAATGTGGAGTCGGCAGGCAGCGTTACAGCAGACGGCACTGGAGATGGAGAGGGTGTTTCCGGCGCGGGGTATCGACCGCCGCTCGGAGGCTTCTACCTCGAAGAAGGCACTCTCTACCGTTGGCGTGACACCGACGAGTCTAACTCACTCACGGACGCAGATCGGAAGGATGTGCTGGTCGACCACGTCGTCAACGCGGAGGATGGTACCCCACTCTTCGTGTACACGTGTATCAATACCGGTCATGGAGAAGCGCCCTACGGCACTCCGTTGGGCGCACGCTTCACCACAAGCTCACCGGGCGATTTGGCGACTGTGATCAGCGTCGAGATCACACTGCGTGTGGACTTGAACTACGGCCATTCCCCGACGTACATGGACCTCATCTCCACCGCGCAACCGCGCAACAACCGACAGACGTAGGGGGCGAGGATGGCCAAGCTGCGGCAGCGAGAATCCGGTGCATCCTTGGTGATGATGATGGCCGTATTGACGATCCTGCTGGTTCTCGCGGCGTCGATGGTGGCGCTGCTGCTCAACGCCCAGAGCAGTCGCAATCGTGATCGACAGCGCGCCGAGACATTCAATGTCGCAGAAGCGTCCCTTGACGACGCGTTGGCGAGACTTGCCGCCGCATGGCCAGACACAGATTCGCTCTCTCCCGTCTGGGGAGCAGAGCAGGAGGAGTCGTTCAGAAATGCGTATTTGGCCGACGGGCTGGCGGCACAGTACCCCACGCTGAGGGTCAAGGAGTGGTTCTACGACAACTCCGACTCCACGGGGGACGGCGTGATCGACGACAATGACCTCGGATGGGACGCCAGCGGGCCGGCCGGCGTTTCGGACGGCAAGATCTACGTTGAAGTGCAGGCTCAAGACGGAGACCGTTCAACGCGCATCAGGGTGCTTGCAGAGCGCCAGCCGATGAGCTTGGGTCTTCCTGGGGACTTCGTGTTCTACGGCGCGGATGATCTGTTGAGCCATGGCGGGTCGGAGGTCTTCGGCGTGGACCCGGGCAGCGAGCCCGACGAAGGCGAGCAGATCAAGGCCTACGTAGGAACGGACTACGACCCTAGGGGGAGCGCCGCGGCATCCCCGCTGGTCGTGACCTATGTTAATGGCACAGTCTTGGGCACACCACCTGACATTCCGAACGTCTTTTCTGGCTCGACGATCCCACCCCTGGAAAGCGTGATGAATCAGGCGATCCTCGACGGGCTCAGGGCCACCGCCACGGCCACGGACAACTACTACACGTCAGGAAGTCAGGTCGATGTCAAGAACGGGTTCACCCGGACGATTCCGGGTGATCCTGAATCGATTCAGCCAATGCCGCCAGACACGACCAAGCACGATCTGTCCGGTCTGGTCTACGTCAAGACCACCAGCGACATCAACTGGCAAGTGCAGGAACAATGGAACACGCCGAAGCGTCCCGGGATATTGGTCATCGACGGCGCGCCCTTGAAGGTGGAGGGCAACAGCGCCTGCGACTACTACGGTCTCGTCTATCTCACTCACGGCACGACAGACCTTGGAGGCATGAGGGTCCACGGCATCGTCATCAGCGCCAGTGGGCAATGCGAGCTGGGCGGCAACCAGACGCTCAACTACAACCGGGACGTCTGGGAGAACCTGAACGGGACCATCACCGCGTCCGTGCGTATTGTGCCAAACACCTGGCGCGAGCTGCCACCGCTCGCTGGGGCATTCTAGACTGCGCCCGGCCAGCGTGCTCTCGCTCGCGGCGGATGCCGTAGGGCTACTCGCCGCATGCGTTTGGCGGAGGATCATGCGCCCGATCTGGCCCTGGCAGACTCTGCCCTCGGCGCTGGTGAGACCGCTATTCCAGTCGCAATCGTTGCTGCGGTATTCACCCATCGGGGCCCCGGCCAGCCGGCCTTGGTCCTTGACACGGTGATAGCCTCCGAATAGGTTCGTTGGGGGTCCGAGAAAGCACCGGGAGGTACCACGGCACTGCGAGCCCTATCATCTCAACCGTCGCGGAGCTCGCGGGTTTGGTGGTTCCCGGAGGAGCGCGGCCCGGAGGTTGCCGACAGCAGCCCCCGGCAAGCCACGCGTGGTGGCTGGGTGCACTCTGAGAGCCCTCCCTCGAGCCGGCGCGTGAGCCGTGCCGCTCTCCTCCCGTATCGCCCATCGCGGCCCGGCTGGGCCGGTAGCTATACAGGCTCGGCCGTTCTCCCGGATCCGGTCTGACCGTTTCGTTCCCGCCTGCCCGGCGCCGCTACGCGGCGCGGCGGCGGGCCCGCCCGACGAGGAGGACCGATGCACTCACCGACTCCCGGCGCCACCGCTCCCTGGCACGAACGTGCCGTCACCGACCTCAGCTCCACGCCGTTCTGGCTCGACAGCCCGGAGGCGCCGGACCCCACGGGGCCGCTGACCGGTTTCGACGAGTGCGACCTGGCCGTCGTCGGCGGTGGTTTCACGGGCCTCTGGGCCGCGCTGCAGGCGAAGGAACGCGACCCGGACCGGGACGTCGCCGTGCTCGAGGCAGGACGCGTCGGCTGGCAGGCCTCGGGGCGCAACGGCGGTTTCTGCATGTCGACGCTCACGCACGGCACCGGCAACGGCGAGGCGAAGTTCCCCCACGAGATCGTACGCCTCGAGGCGCTCGGCATGGAGAACCTCTCGGCCATTGAAGAGACGTGCGCGCGCTACCAGATCGATTGCGCCTGGGAGCGCACCGGAGAGCTGGGCCTGGCCACGGAGCCCTGGCAGGTGGGCGCCCTGCGTGACGCGGTCGCCGTCCTGGAACGCAGCGCGCGCCCCTTCGAGTTCTTCGAGCGAGCGGCGATCCAGGCCGAGGTGGCCGCCCCGCGCGCAAGCGCCGGTCTCTGGCTTGTCGACAGCTGCGCCATGGTCGACCCGGCGCGGCTCGCCTGGGGCCTGGCGCGCGCCTGCAGGCGTCTCGGGGTGCGCATCTACGAGGGCACCCCGGTCACGGAGCTGGCGCGCAGCGGCGCCGGCGTTCGGCTGACGACACCAGCCGGCAGCCTGCGCGCCGCGAGAGTGGTGCTCGGCACCAACGCCTTCAAGCCCCTTCTCAAGCGTTTGAGCCTGCTCATGGTGCCCGTCTACGACTACGCGCTCGTCACCGAGCCGCTGACGCCACATCAGCGCGAGGCGATCGGGTGGAAGCGCCGGCAGGGGCTGTTCGACGCCGGCAACCACTTCCACTACTTCCGTCTGACCGCGGACGATCGCATCCTGTGGGGCGGCTACGATGCCGTCTATCACTATGGCAGCGCCGTCCACCCCGAGTTGGCCCGGCGGCCGGAGACGTTCGCCAAGCTCTCGCGCCACTTCTTCGCGTTGTTCCCGCAGCTCGAGGGCGTGCGCTTCACTCACGGCTGGGGTGGCGTGATCGACACCAGTACGCGCTTCTGCCCGTTCTTCGGCAAGGCCCTGGGCGGCCGGGTGGCCTATGCGCTCGGCTACACGGGTATGGGCGTCGGAGCGTCGCGTTTCGCCGCGCGGGTGACGCTCGATCTCCTCTCGGGAGAGCGGACGGAGCTCACCGAGCTGGCTTTGGTGCGGAGCACACCGGTACCTTGGCCGCCGGAGCCACTGCGCTGGGGGGTCGTGGAGCTCACCCAGCGCGCCATGACCTACGCCGATGGTCACGGTGGCGCGCGCAACGCGTGGCTGCGGACCCTCGATCGACTGGGAGTAGGCTTCGACAGCTGAGCGAGCCGCCGGGCGCCGACCGCGCTATCCGGCGTCGGCGCCCTGAGCTCGGAGCCTCACCGGGAGGCGTTCGCCGGAGCCTCTCCGGCGGCGCTCCCGGCGGCGGACGGCTCGGAGGCCGCGCTCTTCTGCTTCGTCCATCGCGGCCCCGGCCAGCCGGCCTTGGGCCCGATCCACAGCGTGAGCCCCGGCACCAGCGCGGTACGCACGAGGAACGTGTCGATGAGCACCCCGAGCGCCACGCCGATGCTGATCTCGGCGAGGTCCTTCACCGGCTGCGAGAGCAGGATCAGGAAGGTGCCGGCGAGGATGATGCCGGCGCTGGTGAGCACACCTCCCGTCGCGGCCAGCGCCTTCACGGTGCCGTCGCGCAGGCCCAGGAGCAGCGCCTCACCGCGGATCCGCGTGGTGATGAAGATGTTGTAGTCGCTGCCCAGGGCCACGAGGAAGATGAACATGTACAGCGGGATGCGGTAGCTGATGCGCTCCCAGCCGAGCAGGATCTCGGTGATGACGATCGTGGCGCCGAGCGCCGCGAGGTACGAGAGCACGTTGGTGAGCAGCAGGTAGAGGGGCGCTACCAGGGCGCGCAGCAGCACCGCCAGGATCGCGCCGACGATGACGAGCGCGATGACGGCGACGACGATGGTGTCGCGGTTGCTGATCGCCCACGTATCGGCCTGGATCGCGGTGGGCCCGCCGACGAGCGCAGTCGCCTGGCCGGCGGCGGCGACCTCGCGGGCCGTCACTCTGAGCTGGCGCACCTGCTCCAGCGCCTCCTTCGAATAGGGGTCGCCCTCGAGGATCACCTGGAAGCTGAGCAGCTTGCCGTCGTCGGCGGTCCCGGTGGGGAACGCGGCGGCGACTCCCGGGCTCTCGCTGAGGGCGCCGAGGACCATCCCGGTGACGAACTCGGGCGGCGCCTCCGCCGCCTGGATGAGGACCGTCGTCGGCGCCAGGCTGCCTTTGGGGAAGTGCTTCTCGAGCAGCGCGTACCCCTGTTTCGACGGCATGTCCTTGAGGAAGTCCTCGGTGAAGCTGAAGCGGGGGCTGTAGAACAGGCAGCCCAGGGAGAGCAGCACGAGGATCAGGGCGACGGCCGCCGCCGCCCGCTTCGGCGAGGCGGCCACCCGCTCCGCGATGCGCTGCCAGGTGCGGTGCTCGGTGGCGTCGCCGAGCTTGGGGCGCCGCGGCCAGAACGCCCGCCGACCGAGCAGGGCCAGCAGGGCGGGCATCAGCGTGAGGCCGGCGATGAGCGTCACGAACACGCCGATACCGAGTACCGGCGCGAACGAGGTGTAGTCGCCGTAGGTGGCGAACAGCAGCGCCAGTACGGCCAGCGTGACGGTGAGTCCGCTGGCGGCGATGGCCTCCCAGGTCTCGGCGAGCGCCGTGCTCAGAGCGATGCGCGCGTCGCTCTCACGACGCAGTTCCTCGCGGTACCGGGAGATGAGCAGCAGCCCATAGTCGGTGCCGGCGCCGAACAGCAGGATCACCATCAGCGACGTCGCCTGTCCCGAGAGGGTGATGTCCAGAGCCGTGGCGATCCGCGCCAGGATCCCGCCGGCAACGAAGTAGCCGAAGCCCACCGTGACCAGGGGGACGAACGGCAGTACCGGCGAGCGGTAGATGATGAGCAGCAGGACGAGCACGAGGATCACCGTGCCGACGAGGAGCTTGATGTCGGCATTGAGGAAGATCTGATAGACGTCGGTGATGAGGCCGCCGGGACCGGTGATGCGCACCTGCATCCCCTCGACAGAGTCACCGAAGTGGGCTCTGATCGCGTCCACGGAGTCGCGGAAGGCCTCCTCGCCCGGATTGCCGTCCAGGCTGGCGAAGATGAGCGCGCCCTTGCCGTCGGGGGAGTACTCCACGCGAGCGCTGTTGATGGGCTCGGCGCCGCTCGTGAGCCAGGCCTCGCCGGCGTCGATGGCCGCCTTGTCGGCGGCCGTGAGCGGCGCCTCCGAGCTGTAGACGACGATGAGCGGCGTCCCCTTGGCGTCGGCGAACGACTCCTGCTGCAGCGCGTCGGCGCGCTTGCTCTCGACGCTCGACGACAGGGACTTCGAGGCATCGTTGCTGGTCACGCTCTGCAGCGTGGGCCCCATCGACAGGATGCCTGCGATAAGGACCCAGACGGCGACGACTATCCAAGGGTTCTTGCCGCGCGTCGACCAGGTGATGACGTTCCGCATGTCTCTGAGCCCCCCTGCAGGCGATGGACGGTGTTGCGACCAGTGCCCATCATACCGGGAGGAGGCCCCGCCTTGCCGCACCGCTCCCCGGGTCGCGTCTCGCCGGGAATCGGGTACC
>Ga0307379_10013864_pt1 | contig 10429 bp, 13 predicted proteins | sample UN2MG_FD_202237 | JGI IMG/M metagenome (GOLD analysis project Ga0307379, IMG submission 202237) | Soil microbial communities from Risofladan, Vaasa, Finland - UN-2 | ecosystem: Environmental > Terrestrial > Soil > Coastal area > Acid sulfate soil | place: Finland: Risofladan, Vaasa | collected... | reverse complement strand
GCGATCGGCGAGGATCGCATAGAGGATGGGGCAGGTGTGCCCGTTGGAGAGGAGAAATCTGTCCCTATCAGGCCAATCGGGGTGCTGTGGATCATGCCGCAGGTATCGGTAGTAGAGGACGGTCAGGCCATCGGCCATTCCCATCGCCCCTCCCGGGTGACCGGAGTTGGCGTGGGTCACCATCTGCAACACATCACCCCGCAACTTGTCTGCCTTTTTCTTCAGGGCCACAACATCCATCACGTCCTCCTTTGCAGGCAATGCCTGTGAGCTTGTTCACTTAGCCACTGATAATACACGTTTACCGCCGCTCGTGGTAGCACAGCAAGCGGGTAAGAAGCCTACCTTGCGCCCCAATCAGTGAATGATGTCTTACCCTCGGCTGTCAAGAAAGCCCAGTGAACCAGCTTCTTGTAGACATCTTGGAACGCTTCGCTCCCGGCATCGTTTAGTAGCTCACCGCGCTCCCCGAGCCAGCCCCTGACCTCTGTAACGAGAGACATCATCTTCTCAGTTGTGGAAGATAAGAACGCATCGCTGATCCGATCGATGAACTCTGCATCAACCCCAAGGAGAACGAGCTCTTCCCGGCTCCAGTGACGAGTGGCGGGCCATGATCCCATGACCAGGAAGAGGAGCTTGGTGAGGGCAATAAGCCCCTCGCCGTAGAGGAGCTGCACGTTCAGCCCGCCGCTGCGCTCGCTCGTCTTGCGTGCCCGAGAGAGAGAAAACAAGAACTCGAGAAAGTGCACGCGCATGCGCACACGCCGCACATCTTCTGGCAGCTCGGCGAGGCTGCGGATCACTTCCGTCATCCTTCCGCTCGGGTCATGGAGAGTGACTGCGTGTTGATACGGATAGTGAAACAGATCCTGTGTAGAGGAAGCTAGACCGCTAAACTCGCTCCACGGACGGAGGTAGAATTCATGATCGACGCGGCGCGGTGGACCATCATAGATCACAAATACGTGTTTCTCCTCGTCGGGAATGTTCTTGTACGCATCGTCGGTAACGATCACTTCGATGTCATAGTCGGAAAGCTCGTCGCGAAACGGGCGTGTAGATGATCCGAGAACGTAGATCCCGATGACCCCGTCTTTGCTGAGATAGGGCTTGATTAATTCACGCGCACGTTGCATGCAAGACACCTCCAGGGACAACAGAGCGAAATGGCGCAGAGAGGTAATGAGGTGGTGGGTGGTAGAGGACTCGAACCTCTGGCCTCATGCACGTCAAGCATGCGCTCTCCCAACTGAGCTAACCACCCATTCAATTAGCAAGAGGCGGCGAGCGGATTCGAACCGCTGAATCAGGGATTTGCAGTCCCTTGCCTTTCCACTTGGCTACGCCGCCAAGCGGAAAGGATTATAGGGGCTGGCGCAAGATACGTCAATGCTAGCACAATGACCTTACCAGGACACTGCAATCTGCGGCGGGAACACCCCTAGACTAATCGCGAGCATCCCATGCGGCGATCTATGGCCTTTGCATGAGCCAGTTGTTCGACGAACTCGCCGCGGAGGAACCGCTGTAGTCCAGGTTGTTGGTGTGGATTCTGATCTGGTCGTACGCCTCCCCGCCATATTCATCGTGGATGGTAAGCGTGATCGCTACATCTTCCCCACCGAATCGATCCGACAGCGGTGCATGGTAGATCGGTGTGAGTGTATCAGCATCCTCAAACCATCCCTTGTTTGCCTTCCAGGAGAAGCAGACGGAAGCGCATGCCGGATTGCTCACTGTCCCGTAAAGCATGACAGATCCCGCTTCGCTCATTACGCCAGGATACCGACGGAGGATGAGCGGACTTGGCCTATCCGCGGGACGAACGGTTACCTCACCCGATGGGAGCGGGTATCCCGGATTCCATCCGCAGGGGGAGGCACAACACGCCACGGGGACCTTGCCGCACATAGGGGCAGCGATGTGCTGGATGCACGGCGATGCACACGGAGGAGGCTCCGGCTGACAGCGGCTCGTCTTCACCGGCTGCGGGGGAGTGTAGCATGGACTCGGGTGTTCTCCGCACTGCACGCCCGCCATTGGGGATCCACAGTTCAGTGGATCGCCGCGCACACGCACGTAGACCTGATCGCTCGCGCTCATGCCGCTTGCGGTGGTCACCGTCAGGGTAAGGGGGATGCACTCATCGCAGCCGCAGACTGACGGTGCCGTGTAGACTGGGTTCTGTTGGAAGGCGTTATCGAAGTATCCACGTCTTCCTTCAGCGCTCCAGCGGTATGCTATTGCTTCGTTACCCACATTCCGAGCCTCGCCGTGCAGGCGCACACTCTCCCGTTCATTCAGAGTGAGATTCGTCCCCGCCTCCACGGTGGGAGGGGCGCTCACTCTGACCGGACGCACGACACTGGCCTGTTGTGTCTGCTGAACAGCGACAGCTTGAGTAGTTTCTGAGCCTACATCGACCGAGGCTACTCCAGAGAAGAGGAAAACCGCCAGCGCAACCCCCACTAACGCAACGAGGATCAGCCATGTTGAATTGTCTTCCATCGCATGCACCTCCTTAGTTGCCGGCGCTTCTTCCGTGCACGCGTCTTCCGCCTACACAACAGCCACCGACTGATCCCCCTCACTATCGCCCAATTTACAATACAACGAATGCCACCTGCAAGTCAATCTCTCTAGGGGAAACCTGCCTCTGCAAACAGGGCAAATCGCGCATCAGCCCGATATCAGTTCGGCAGAGATCTCGCATCTGCTCCGTGGCATCAGTAACCACTCGCAACAACGGGTAATCGGGAATCCAGGTTTCGCATCCTTCTAAGTGAGTAACCCAACGTTGATCTCGCCGGGGACGAATGCCTGTTGTAGAGCAAGACTGGAAGGCGAATAGAATTCACCACGAAGAGCATGAAGGGCACGAAGAATGGAATATAGTTCAACATGGATCAGCATCAATCAATTAATGACAAGGACAGATACTCAAATGGCTGCGGCAACTGCGTGGACGCACTGGTAGAAGACGGGCTCAGTATCCTGGGGAATGTAGTAGACGGGACCAGTTGCTACATTTCTACAACAGCAATCCCCATGGAGTGTATCGCTGTAGCCAGATACAATCATTGCCACAAGGAGGGGACACCGATGGATCTCGATTCCGTGCACGCTTATCTCATGGCCAAGAAGGGAGCGACAGAAGAGTGGCCATTTGATCTGGAAACGCCGGTATACAAGGTGATGGGAAAGATGTTCGCGCTCCTTGCACCCGAACAAGAGCCGCCACGCATCACGCTCAAGTGCGACCCCGATCACGCCCTTATGCTCCGCGATGTGTACCCGGCAGTCATTCCCGGCTACTACATGAACAAGCGGCATTGGAACACAATCATCCTTGATGGCAGTATCTCGGATACGAGTATCTTGGATGCGGGCATCCCGGACGATGAGATCGAGGAGATGATCGACGAATCCTACGATCTTGTCGTCAACGGGCTAACAAAGGCAGTGCGGCGAGAGCTGGAAGGGGCATGAGTGCAGCGGAGGCGTGTTTCTCAGTGGCTTGTCAGCAAGCAAGCTCGAAGCGAAGCAAACCTCGTTCCGCCCCTTCGCCCGCACACACAAAGCCGACCTTCTCCAGTAGCTTAACGGATGCTTCGTTGTCGTGCTGCGTCTGCGCGATAACCAGCTTCACACCGGCGCGGGAGAGTGTGTATTCCAGTAGGCAGCGAACCGCTTCCGAGCCATAGCAATGCCCTCGGTGCGCAGGGCGCACGTAGTAGCCAACCTCGACAATACCGTCTGAACTGGGCGGACCCTTGAATCCACCATTCCCGACAAGGACCGACTCCTCTCCACTCTTTCCCGGAAGAACGAGATACCACGCGAGCCATCCCTCCATCTCCGGGCCCTTCTGCAATTGTTCGAGAAACAATGGCAGCGCCAGCAGTATCGACTGGAGGCCAGTCATCTACCGGCTGTACACCAAGCATGTGAAAGAATGACTCACCACACTCCATCTCCGCGCGCACAAGCGCAGCAGTAGCAGGAATCAGCTCCAAACGAGCTGTCGTAAGAAGGTGCGTGATCGCGTTCATCTTCCTCCCAGCGTAGTGTCAGCAAAGTACCAGCAATCCGCTGCGCATACACAAACTGTTCGTGAGCAGAAGGTTCTTCATGCCAATCTTCCACGGTTCGCGACATCTCTACCTCCGAAAGCTGTGGAAGATGTGGACGCAACGGTCGAGACCTACCTCCTTGACCAATTACCAAAGTTGCACTTGGAAGTTGAATCCAAGATCTTGGTCTTTTCATCCACCTTTGCCCTTATCGTAGGCGCAGGTATGATTGGCCAGTGGGTCTTCTTCATGGTCACTGGACAGGTACCCGAACTCAAGAGCGAACCGCTGCGCATACGCTTTCATCTGGCCGCCGAGTTCGTGACGGCCATCGGCCTGTTTGTGGGAAGCATAGGACTCTTGACCAATCAACCATGGAGGCGCTCGGCCTACTTTCTTACGATGGTTATGCTGCTGTACACGGTGATCGTCAGCCCGGGTTACTTCGCCCAGAAGGGCCAATGGACCTTCGTCAGCATGTTTGCCGTTGTCTTTCTCCTGGCGCTAGTCAGCAGCATCCTTGTTATCTGAGATGAGTAATCTGGCCGAGATTCTTGCCAGCAATCCATACATCCGTATCATTACCGCATGGATCAATGGAGCGCTTTACAACGGGAAATCGATATGTACTTCCGCGAGCGAACAGATACCGATCGTTTCTCGGGAGTTGTCCGCATCACACGCGGTTCAGAGGAGCTTTTCGCTGCCGCTTATGGACTGGCAAGCCGAAGTTGGCGAATCCCGGTGACTCTGTCAACACGATTCGACACCGCATCCTTAACCAAGCTATTCACGGCCGTATCTACGCTTCAGCTCGTCGACGCCGGTGGGTTCTCGTTGGATACATCAGTGATACCATATCTTGGCTTGGATGACGCTACGATATCAGAGGATGTCACAGTTTTCCATCTCCTCACCCACTCGTCTGGCATCGGAGACGATGCAGAGGAGGAGAACGGCGAGGACTACGCAGATCTGTGGGTAGATAAACCCAACTACTCGATCACCGAAACAGCCGATTTCCTGCCACAATTCGTGCACAAGCCCGCCAATTTCCCGCCGGGAGAGGGATGTCGTTACTGCAACTGTAGCTTCATCCTGCTTGGCCTGATGATCGAACGAGCGTCGAGCATGACATACCGTGATTATGTGCGTCAACACGTGTTCGTGCCGGCAGGCATGAAAGATTCTGACTTCTTCAACATAGAAAACTGTGCACGGGATCTTGCCGAGGGCTGCGATCCGATTCGCAACTCCGATAACTAAGTGATCGGCTGGAAGAAGAACATCTACTCTTTCCCACCCATTGGATCGCCGGATAGCGGAGCGCACGTGACAGCTGCCGATCTCGATCGCTTCCTACGCTCAGTCAAGGACGGCCTGCTCCTGTCTCCGGAACGCACGCAGCAGTTCTTCTCCCCGCAGATCAACTACCGGGATCGTGATGGATGGGAGATGCAGTATGGTATGGGAATGTGGTTCTACATCGAACCGGACGGACACATCGTCTGTTGCCAGAAGGAAGGATACAACGCCGGAGTGAGCGCCGTCATGCGGTACTTCTTCGACCAAGACATCAATCTGGTCATACTCTCCAACATGGCCAATGGCGCTTGGGAGCCATCGTGGAAGATGCACGAGCTCATCGTAGACCGGTCATAGGACGCCATCTGCGCCAGGATCTCAGACGAGATCTATTCTCTCATTTATCTGGATTGCACCCATCCCTCTTGAGCAGTGGGAGGGCTTGCACAATCGAGTCCGTTGAGTGGGCGGCCTATCGCTCAAGGATCTTCGAGATTCCTCTTGAGAACTATAGCGTGCCGTACTACTTGTTGTTCCCTGAGCTTGCAAGTGTTAGTCTTTCCAGTGGCATGACAGTCATTGCGGCGTACATCAACCGAGATGGAGAGGCAGTAGTTGTCTCCGATTCATGCGTCGCGAATTCCGTAGGCAACTGTGTGCTGAGGCACAATGCTATGAAGACAATTCGTCTGAATGATGAATGGGGCCTAGCATTGGCAGGGGACAATCGAGGGTCTGCACTCTTGGGAACAATACTTTATGGGAAGTCGGTCATTGCGCAAGATACTTTCGCTGAGATTGAGCGGCGTAGACTCACGCGCGATGATCTTGTGGGTGAGGCAGCACTAGAAAAGCTCTCGCAGATTTTCTCTGATCCCGAAATCCGATTTGACGCAATCTCTGGGGACTGTCATGTATTGCTTGTCGGCGGCAACGGTCCAAATCATGGGCTATGGCAATGGCCTTCGATAGATAACGGATGGAGCAGGCCAGATCACCATCAAATTATGGCGGGTAACAACCAACTAGTGATAGTTACGCCTGATCGTATTGCCTATGCGCATATTGGAGTCCCTGTTGAAGAGGCAATGGCTAAAGTGCTGACTTACTATGCGGAGAGATATCCTGCCTCCGTCGATACTAACATGACGCTGCGCAGAATGTCCTGCAAGTTCATTCTAGAACGACCCAGTCCCTAGCTAACACAAGATTCATTAGCGTGGGTCCCCATGCCTGTACGTGTATCTAAATATTAACTCATCAAGATGTTCTTGTAGGCATCTTGCCGAATGCATCTTGTGGAAGATCGTTCTGGAGATTACGACGAATTAGTGTCGGCATGTCTTGCTTTGCCGCTTTCGCTAAGATTGGAAGTAGAGCGGATGCTTGGCTCTGCAACCTAGCATACGTCGCTGTCGGGTCAGCGCATGTGGGTGAAACACTACTCGCAATTAATACGAAAACTCGTTGTGTGCTTCTTCCAGATTCTTGATCTCATGGACTATAGAATAATGTGTAACATATAGGACATGCCATGGCGTGTACTTATGCGTATTGTGAGGGACCGAGATGTAGCACGCCAGAGCCTAGTGATGCCAGATAGTTACTAAGGCAATTGCTTTATTCTGGGTGATTCTAATCTTTCGCATTTGAGCTTAGAAGAGTAGCCAGGTCGGATGCCTTCACTTCATGTAGTTTGAGAGAGGCAGGCGAGAACTCACCTTTCTTCAGTTGCATCTTATGGTCAAACCAATAGCACTTGATGCAGGCCTTGCTGCCTTCGGACATTCCAAGAATCTCATCAATCGTCATCGCAGGGCCGCCCGACTTCAGGGTCACTACATCGCCAATCTTGAATTCATATTTGCCCATCTTAGCTCCTTGATAAAGCCATCTTATCCATGAGAAGAAACAGCGACAACTGCTGCTTAATTGCCGCGTTAGTCATATTCTGATCAAGATTCGAGAAAGCGACAAGGGTGAAATCCTGGCTCAGAAAGGGTATTCATTGTCCTATAAGCCTGTTGCACGTGCTAAAAGATGAAGCTAAGAAGGCAAATGAGTCCGAATCTGAAATCACTCGAAATGCCTGAGAGCGAGATTCAGGCAATCTAAAGGCTAGGTCTCCAGTTCGGATCTTCAGGGACAGAGATCCAGAGAATCAGATAGAGCCATACTGTGAACGGCAGAAGTAGCAGGAAGCCAACCCGGAACAGTATCGATATCGAAGTACTTGCCCAGGCCGCCGCAGACACCAGCAAGTGCTCTATCATCAATGCTTCTGTATAGGATTCCTCTTGTCATTTCTCTCCTGACGTGTTTTGCTGTCTGGAGTGGCCTCTTCGTATTGCGCTTCCATTGCTCCAATCCTTCATCCACTTCGCCGTCCTCGTGTTCTTGGTTTCGTTGGCGTTCTTCTCTGGCAGCGCGGCAACCAATATGCCCAATACTTGCCGAATCGCCTCATGGAAGGTGCTTCATAACAGCATGGAGTCTACCAGCTCGCATCACCGCTCCATTCAGCCTCTATCTAGATGACTCAGAGCAATCCTCCGATGAGCTACCCGTCCTGTCGAGCTTCCGAATGACCCGGCATGGGCTCCCGGCGGCAAACACGTCTTCGGGGATGTCGCGCGTGACCACACTACCGGCACCAATGACGGATCGTGCTCCGATGTGCACACCCGGCGAGATGATAGCCCCACCACCCACCCAAACATCGGACCCAATCTCAACGGCCTGAGCAAACTCGTGCCCCATGCGGCGCTCAGCGGCACTGATCGGATGAGTGGCGGTGTAGATCTGCACAGCGGGGCCGAACATAACGTTGTCACCGATGGAGACCGCTGCCGGATCCAGGATCACACAGTTGAAATTGAAGTAGACATTGTTTCCGAGCGCGATGTTGGTCCCGTAGTCACAATAGAAGGGAGGCTCAATCCAGACCGCATCACCTGCGCCTCCAAGCAGCTCGTGAATGATGCGCCTGCGCAGCTCGCGCTCCTCATCATGCGAGTCGTTGAGCGCTTTGCACAACTCCCGCGCCCGTCGCCGCTCAGCGACAAGCTGAGGATCCATGGCGTCATACATCTCACCGGCGAGCATCTTTTCTTTCTCAGTTGGAATGGAGATCACCTTCTGTGGCCGAATCCTATCTCGAACGGCCGCTGACAACAGCGACAAGTATTGTAGACAGTGTACCACATGTACTTCTCACGGTCAGATCCGCAGGTATCGTATACCTAATGTCGCTCGTACCAGCTACCAAGAATTGACACGATCTTGTTGGTGGCATCAAGTTCTATCTCCACACCGATAGGCAAGGTGAACATGGGATGAGTGTGGCTGCAATCAAAGGCTGCTAGAAAAGGGAGCTTCTGCCCGTTTAGCACTTCCTGCAGGATTTCATGCGGCTTCAGGCCTGTCCCTCTGTCGTTGAGTAGCTCGTGCTTGCCCAGAATGATGCCTGATACCTTGTCAAATACACCATTGACTTTCAGAAACGAAAATGAGTGCTCCAACGTGGCTGCATCTTTCATCGAATCCTCAATGAATAGTATGTCCCCATCTACTGCTCTGTCCGCTAGAGTGGACAACAGCATGGCTGCAAGAGCAGCTTAGCGCCACCCCATTGAAGTGAGGGCAATTGGTGGAGAAATAAGCATAAGTATTGCCGAGTAAGTATTGACAAGGTCGTCAAACTGGCATAAGATCACGAGCAATGCTGTGCAATACTGGTTAGTCTCAGTCCGTTGGATTTTGGTGCGCTCCAGGGTGGTTCAGAGAGACGAGAACATGCTGCAAGGATGACAATACAAGCACGATAGGGAGAAGCTGTGGACATATCTGTGCATTTCAGGATTAATACGCCACGAATCATCTATGAGATCATTGATGAAGAAGCCATCGTTATCGATTTTGATACAGGAATCTATTATAGTCTAGATAAAGTGGGCTCTGAGATCTGGAGTATTATAGAAAAGGAAGCCTCTGCATCTCAAATAATAGATGCACTTCTACGCAGATACAGTGGTGAACGCATCGTAATGGAGAAACACATAGCTCAGTTCATTGCTCGATTGAAGACAGAGAATCTAATCGTTCTCTCCACCAGAGGTCCTGATGAGGTCCGCATCCAGACGCAGATGGAGAATGCTGCCAAGACCGAACAGCCAGTATTTGAGACACCCATTCTGTCCAAGTATTCTGACATGCAGGAGCTCTTGTTGTTGGACCCGATTCACGAAGTCGATGAAGCGGGTTGGCCCGCCGCGAAACCGGAACCCATCAATGAAGATGAAGAATCTACCCTTCACCGCGGCTAACCGGGCGCAACCGCTTAAAGACTTAGGGAGCGCTGATCCTGAGTCATTTTTCATAACCATTCACCACGTGTTTGATCGGGCCAAGTATGCCGTTAACGGGACCGTAGATCGCTTCTACAGACTGGGGAATTCAGTCATCCGCCTGCGCTTCGCAGGTGATGTCCTTATTCCACAAATCACCCCTGCTCTTGAGCACCTTGCTATAGAACCCACGAGCACACCATCGCTCACTATCTGTCTGTGGGACAGCATCTCCACAAAGACTACGATGCCCTCCCCCCCGTGGTCAGCGAATGACTATCTCCCCCGCGGGGAAATACGCGGTTATACCAACGACCGTATCCATACTGCCTTTCATCCTGGCGTATGGACGCTCAGCATGTTCGATAGTGCGTCAAATACCGGATTATTCTGGATTCATGATGCTAGAGAGATCCCCTCATATGTGACTGGCTATCCCCTGCATGTGATTCTGTCCTGGTGGGCGCATAGGTACGGGTTACAGCTCATTCACGCCGCTGCTGTAGGCGCGCTCGATGGCGGGGTGCTCATTGTGGGTAAGGGTGGAAGCGGGAAATCTACGGCCGCATTAAGCTGCCTGCTGGCTGGATTTCTTTACGCCGGTGATGACTACGTCCTGGTGGACGATCGGTCCGTGCCACACGTCTACAGCCTCTACAACTCCGCTAAGTTGAATACTGATCAAGCCCGCAGTTTTCCTAT
>Ga0307379_10013862_pt1 | contig 10430 bp, 16 predicted proteins | sample UN2MG_FD_202237 | JGI IMG/M metagenome (GOLD analysis project Ga0307379, IMG submission 202237) | Soil microbial communities from Risofladan, Vaasa, Finland - UN-2 | ecosystem: Environmental > Terrestrial > Soil > Coastal area > Acid sulfate soil | place: Finland: Risofladan, Vaasa | collected... | reverse complement strand
CGGCGGTGATGTGGCGAGTGCTACGGCGAGGGCTGATTGACATTTTTAGAAATATTAGACTATAATGTTTGCATGGGAAGTCCGCTGACTATGCGAAAAACACTTTTAGTTGCCCCGGAGGCTAATTAGAACATGGCAGATGAAGTTACGGGGCAAGAAGCCCCAAAGGGCGGGGAAGCCCCCGCTGGTGGCCAGGAGCCGGAACGATTTAATAGAGAGTATGTTGAACAGTTGCGGCAAGAGGCCGCAAGGTACAGGACCCAAAGAAACGAAGAAAGACAAAAGCTGGAATCGCAAGGGGATTATGCCTCTCTGAAAGAAGCGGCCGACAGTTGGCAAGCTCTTCAGGACAAGCAGAAAACCGACCTGGAAAAACTCCAGGATAAACTTGCTACAGCTGAGAAAACGGCGGAAGCAGCCCAACAGCGGGTCAATGAAACCCTGATACGGGCAGCTTTTATCGAGGCGGCCAGCAAGGCTGGATTCGCCAATCCGAAGGATGCGTATAGCCTGGCCGATAAGGTAGGCGTTAAGCTAAACGAAGCCGGAGAGGTTGAAGGTGTAGAAAAAGCGGTTAAGGCTCTCGAAGGGCGTTTGCCGCTGGCCCAGAAACCAGCGCCGTCAACAGATGGCGGAGTTGGTAGCGGGTCAGGTGGCAAGTCCATCTTTACCGAGGCCGAGATACGCGAACAAGCCGTTGTTTTGAATGTGGATCCTGTATTACTTGGTCAACAATACGGAATGAAAATAACCAAGTAAGGAGAAAATGCTATGGCAGCTATAAGCAAAGCCTCGGCTGCGAACGTCAAGCCCCTTGAGGGTGCGATTGTCCGGCGCGGTACTTTGGGCGCTACCGTTACAGCTCCATCCCCAGTTACTCTACAGAGTGACGGCAAGTGGGACGGAACTATTACGACAGGCGCTCAATTGACCGTGGGTGTTGCCGTCCAAAGCGGTGTGGACACCCAGGAGGTAGATATTGTAATGTTTGGGCCAATGGTTGCGCTGTCCGGCGCTACGATTGGTTCTCTTGTTTATGGTTCTGATACGGCCGGTGCGTTTGATACGGCCGTCGGCACCAAAGATTTGAAGATCGGCTATGCAGAAACGGCGACGGTTCTGTTTGTCAATCCTCAGATCATAGATTTCAGTTAGGAGGTATGAATCATGGCTTTAGGTCCAAGAGACACAACCAGCCTGGTTATGCTAACTGGCTGGGATGCGACAGAGTTAAAGAATTATCAACTAATCGACGGCACCAACTATGCTAGTGTTGTCGCTCAGATCAATGCCGCCCTCGGCGCATTGAACTCTGAGATTATGAGTGACCCGCTGTGGTCGAGTCTGGTAAGCTACACTGAAAACCCCGAGGTTGAATACCGTATGGGTGTTTCCAATGGCTTCCAGGACCACACGGAATACGGCCGTCCTGATTCCCAACGGGCGGTCACCGAAGGTCATATGCTGCCCCTACGAGCATTTGACCGAGCATTGGGTTGGACCTGGGACTACCTACGGGAAGCCCGGCTGACCCAGATTCAGGCCGATATTGCCGATGCTATTAAGGATGCGCGAGACAAGTACCGAGTGTTGGTGCTGACCCGACTCCTGAAACGTGGTGACGACAGTGGCGCATTGAACGGGCTTGGGTCCGCAGGTTATTCGCCTGGCTTTGCGACCACGGCGGGGTCTACTTCGGTAGACTTTACCCCGATTGCTTATGGCGGAACTGTTTTCACCTCGACCCACGAGCATTACATTGGCATAGCCGGTGGTGCTTTCACCAATGCAGTTTTCCAAGATGTGAAGGCTGAGCTCCGCGAGCATGGGCATGAACCGCCATACGAGTTTATTGCCAGCCCGACCGACGAAGTGACCATTCGTGGCTTGACCGAAACCTACGAGGTAAATGAAAGCCTTGTGGCCTACGGCGCCATGCACGATAGGGCATTAGTTCCTGGTCAGACTAGCGGATTCTCCGGTTACTATGTTGGCGTGAACAATGATTGCGCCATTCGTATAGTGCCTGGCGTACCGCAATATTATGGGTTTGGTTGGAAATCCTATGGCATGAACAGCCAGCGTAACCCGCTGCGAGTTCGGCTATTCAAGGGCAATTCTGCCTTCAATGTTATGGCGATGACTGACCCTCGGGCTGGTAACGCCACGACCCCCGTTCAATATCTAATGCTTTACACCCAGTTTGGTGTTGGCGTAGGCATGGACCGAACCAACGGTACTGCCCGGTACACCAACAACGCAACTTGGGCTGACGGCACCCCAACATAGGAGGTGAACTAATGGGAGTAGACCAGGTAAGTATTAATAACGCTCTGGTTATACGAGATAGTTCATTTCGGCACCGCTGGTATGATGCCTTCGGAGCCGGGGTAATTAAGTATCTCCAGGATTTCATCACGATTCCAAGTGACGATACGACCGGGGATCCAACCGAGTGGCAAGTAACCGTTGTCGAGGCCGGCGCAGGTGATTCTACTGCGGTAGTTACCGACCTTGCCGGCGGCGCCTTGCTGATTACTACGGCCGCCAATGATAATGACGGCTGGAAAATGCAGCTCGGCGCTGTTGCTGGTGAGAATGTGAAGCTGGAGGGCAACTTTCCGCTTTACTGTGGGATTAAGCTGGCCATCAATGATGTTGACCAGACCGACTTGCTCTTCGGTGTCACGGTTACTGATACAGACGCTCTTGGCGCTGTGACAGATGGGATGTATTTCCGGTCTGTTGATGAAAGCGCGGTTGTGAACTTTGTCACTGAAAAGAACTCGGTTGAGTCTGTAACTGGCGTAGCCACCTTGATTGATGCTCAGTACATCACCCTGGAGTTCCTGTTCGATGGGGTTACCGTTTATGCCTACGTCAACGGTGTTGAGATAACCTCGACAGCCGCGGCCGGCGCTACGTTCCCCAATGATGAGGAGTTACGGCTAACCCTGGAGTTCTTAACCGGAGAAGCGACAGCTAACACCTGCACAATTCAATGGTTACGCATGATTCACGTTAGGTAGGGATAATCATGGCCCGACTAGAACAACTATTCTCTACTGGCGGCGATGGCAGCGGTATAATTGATATGGCCGGACTACCAAACGTCTATAAGGTTGTACCGCCGCCAGGCTATACGTATGAGTTGTTTAGGATGAACTTGGTTATGGAAGATGCGACCAAGTTCTCCGGCGACTTATATGGCGGCGTAACCGCTTTAACTAATGGAATTGTGATCACCACTGAAGGACAGGCCGGGGTGATTATTAATCATACCCCACAGCCGATTAAGAAGTCTGGACATTGGGCTCTTGTAGCCGGTGTTGACATGGCTATGACCGACTTTGCGACAGGAAACGATATTATCACTGTCCGCTGGACCTTTGCGAAAGGTGGCAGCAATATCGTTCTTGATGGAAACAAGGGCGAGTTCATAAAAGTTAATGTTCGAGACACCTTAGCCGGCCTGGTATCACATATTATCCAGGTCCAGGGCGAGAGCCGGTGGACTGGATAGGAGGATAACTATGCCAAAATGGAAGAGTCCAGGCTTGCTTTGGAAACAATTACGACCAACGCAAGATACTATTCTTACTTCTAATATCAACACTCTGGTCAGCGGTACGGCCATCACCAAGTTCTCGGAAACGGTTGCTTTCGGCGCCTTCACCGATGGTGGCGGGGCGGTCGGTACTTATATTATTACGGCGGGAACAATTCCTGTTGGGGCGTTTTTCCTGGCGGCTTTATGCACGAACATCACTGGCTTTACTGGAGATGTTTCGGCCGCAATAACTATTGGCGACGGTTCGACAGCGGATCGTTACCTGACTGGAACACCCAGCGTATTCACGACAGCAGCGAACGGTATCGCCCTTGGCATCCCCAGTGGCGTCCAGTACCACGTTGCAGCCGGCACCATCACCGTGACCGTGACATCCAATGCCACCTTTGCAAATGTAAGTGCTGGTAGCGTGACGCTAGAGTTCTACTACATAACATGAGGTACATATAATGGGGCAACCAATTTATCTCGTTAGAGAGGATGAGGAACTTACTGTTTATGGTCCCAACCAGACCAGGGCCATGATGGCTCAAGGCTGGAAACTTAAAGGGGATGCCAATGAGGCATTATCTTTTGGTCTGGTTGACGACCTGACTGTTATTAGCGGTGTTGGCGAAGCGACAGCGGCTATCCTGGCAGATGCCGGGTTTAAGACGTATGAGTCAATAGTCAATGCCCCTGTTGAAAAATTGGTTGCCCTGGACAAGATAAGCCTCTTGTTTGCCCAGAAGATTCAGAAAAACGCGGCAGAGTTGGCTAAATGAGCTTCAACTATAATATCTCTGATACAACAGACATATCGAGCATGATGCGCCTGGAGCTGGGTGACAATGTGCTGGATGATGGCATACTGCCAGAAAGCAAAAACTTCTCTGATGCAGAGTTAGATTATTTCTACTCTCAGGAAGATAATAACTTTTGGGCTGCGATAGCCAGAGCCTTTGATGCGGCTTCGGTTGTTTGGGCCAGATATCCAGAGGTCTATCACATGGGACCAGAGTACCAGCGTATTCCGGCCAGTCGATTCTATGCCGACCGGGCCCAGATGACCAGGACAAAGAACCTTGTGCCGGCTACCTACGATGTGACGAAGGACGAGATTGCTATGGACCTCGACTGATGGATCTTCTTGCCTATGCTAGTCGTGCTCGGAAGTTGTTATGGAGGCAGACATGCACGATTCAACGATCTCCTGGCGACCCTAGCGGCTATACTACGCCAACCAATACGCACACCAATCTAAAATGCTCTTATGTTTACGAGATAAACGAAGAGGAAAAGGAAAAGGGCATGTTCGTGACGGTTAGCCGGCCGATGAAACTTTATACGGACCTGCCCACAAGCGGGGAAATTAAAGAGCATGACCTGGTGGTGGTCGGCAGCATGAACTATCTTGTTGTGAAGGCTCAGAGATGGCCCCATGAAGATCCCTCGTACTACGAGTTGATACTCGATCATAAGAGAGGTCTGTAATGGCTGAGATGATTCATGTTGACCTGGACTTTGACAAAGTAAAAGCCTTGTTACAGATGATTGTCAGGAAAGCCGATGCTGAGCTCGGGCAGGGTAGATCGTCAGTGGTGTTTGTTGAGCATGTGGCTGGCGAGACACTAGAGTTTCTTTGGGAGAATACCCACAAGTTCGCTCCACTTTTGTTTATGAGTTACAAGATGCAGGGTGACAAGACAACTGCCAGGGGATTCTTTGACCCGCAAGGATTGGTTAGAGAGATTATAGTGGACCCGTCTATCGAGGCTTCCATTGGCGAGCGTCCTGTGGAATATGCCTCGACAGAGTTTAGTCGGTATGGCAGCAAAGATGGAACCGCCCATGATACCTTCGGTTCGGCTGAAATGTACTTTGAGTCTTGGGTTGATGAGGGCTTTGACAAATTTTCGGCCGAGTTCGGAAAACAGCTCGGCTTTTAAGGAGTAACTATGACATTACAAACGGTAGAAAATATTGCGAGAGCCGGCCTGGAGGCAAATTATATTGCCGTCGAAGCCAGTTCGACTTTCGTCAATGATGGCAAAAGAACATTTGTCCATGTCGTCAATGGTGCAACAGCCATGAATATGACCTTCGTCACCCCGAACACGGTTGACGGATTGGCGGTTGCGGATAGGACGGTGGCCATCGGTAGTGCGGAAGAACATTTTATCGGCCCATTCCCAACGGTGTACTACGGTACGACCGTAACAATGACCAGTGACGATGTAACCAATGGCACAATCGCTTATCTGAAGCTGCCGGAAGAATAAAATGGTAACTATCTTCAGTCGGGTCAAAGCTGAGTTGCTAACTATCCTGACCACCAACCTGGTTGATACGGGTGTGGTCCAGGCCGTTAGAACTTCTCGTGGGTATGACACAGTGGTAACCCCGTATGTGATTGTATCAACGGGCAGCTACAACGAACGGGTTAGCGATAAATCGGATGAGGTATATATCAACATCACCGTGATTGCTAAGTTCGCTGACGCAACTGGAGAAGAGGCCGCCGAAACATCCCTGGATGATGTTGAGCAAGTGCTAATTGACCTGTTCAACATAAACGGGCTGTATCAGGTGCATAGAGGGTATTGGGGTGCGGTCGATAGGTGGAAGCCCAGCTGGCGGCCCCTCTCCCCCATTGGTCCCGGTTACAGGTATGGCGAAAGTTACTTGAAGTTCGTAGTCTAGGCGGAAATAGCCTAGTTAGGAGTATGCTTATGGCAACAAAAAAGGACAAGGCGGTTTTCATAGTGCTGAAGTATCCCTATAACCACCCAGATGAAAGTGAACCGGCCCCAGTTGGCTCTGAGGTTGACTTGAGCCACCTGCCGATCTCTGGCAGGATACGGATGGTGGAGATGGGACGCATGAAAGCAACGACTGAAGATGCCCTAGTAATCCCGGCGCCTGAAATAGTGGAAAAGCCAAAATTGAATAAATATGGCTTGCCCTTTGGACAGGTGCCCAACAAAAAGAAGGAGGCTAAATAATGGCCAAAACTGATGATTGGACAACCATGCGTTTTGCCAAGGTTGAGGTGAATGTCACGGCCGCGATAGTTGCTGCAACAACCTTGACAACGGTAGCGTGGATTGACCTAAGCTCGATTTTTTCCGGTCCCCTGGACCAGCCACAGAGCCCTAGCCGCGATGTCGAAGAGACTCCGGTCAGCGGCGATGCACAACCCATTATCTCGGTAGGTCCGAACACAGCCAGGCAGTTCGCTTTCACGTTCCTCTATACTGAGGGCGAAGTGTTAGGGACTGATAATATAGATCCATACCAGGATCTTTTCAAACTGGTTATGGAATATGCCGGCGTTCTGCCTCTGGCGATGCGCTGGAGTCCGGCCGGTGGCGCGACTGGTGACAACCTATACACAACCTCGTTAACCGAATCATTCTTGATTGGTTTGACCGACCCGATTGGTGGCGTGACCAGTGAAAAGATCATGTTTACTGCCACGATCGCCACAAATGGTCTGACTGTTTCGACACTATAAAGAGGATTAATGAAAGTACCACTACCCAAAACAGTTGCGTTAGAAGGTAAAGGAAAGAGTCCTATTGCCCTGGACTTTAATGGGTATGTTACGCTCCCAGACAGTTGGAACGCTGGCGATTTTGAGGATTTTTACAAAGCCTCATTACCGGCCGACGAAGATACTGTCTGGGAACGTGAGTGGAAATGGGTCAAAGCACACATTGTTGAATGGGCGATTGAGGGGTTACCGACCAATCCCAATCAACTCAAGGACAATGAAGATATGACCTGGCCACTGATGTCGTTCTTGTCCAGGTCGGCCATTAAGGCCATGAACGATTACATGAAAACGGGTGTTAAAGAGATGAAGGAGTCGATTGGATATCCAACTCCCTCGAACCTTACCCCGGGTGAGTTCTTGTCCTGGCATAAGTCCATGAGGGAAGCGGATAAGAAAACAGAAATGTCTAACTTGTTAAAGAGTTGGCTTGCCGGCAAGGGACTTGTTAGAGCATGGCCGAATGGTGGCTCACCAAAGGACGACAGGAGCGTTGATTTAATCCTGATGCTGGCTGTTGATGAATTGTTATCTGAGACATTAGTGCCATCCCTAAACCTGGGAAACTGGAGTGCGCCACTTGGAGAAGTCTAAATTCACCAAAGTCGGCGCAATCTCAATTTCCAACACCCTGGCCGTGGTCGATAGCAACCGTATGTCTTGATACAGCGACCGGGCAGATCCTCAATTGGCCGATACCAACAGGGGATTACCAGGAAAACGAGTTCATCTTGATGGCCTGTTGGCGGGTGTGGCGGGTGGTTCATCTATTCCACAAGCCAAGAAGTAAAGGGTCAGGTAAGAGTATGAGGAACAACTGGACTCCAGAAGATGTTGACCTGAGTGCTTTCCTGACAGAAAACATGCGAAAAGGCTGGACGTTACACCTAAAGGACGAGCCCGATGGCGAATAAGCATCAATATGATGTCAGGATTACTTTCCAGATCACCAAGGCTGGAACTGGATTCAAAGAAGTCCAAAATGAAATAGTGAAAACAGATGCCGTTAATAAGAAGGCATCTAAGTCCATTATCGGCAAGTGGACTGAGTTAAGATCCCAGTTGCTTCTCATTAAGTTTGCTGTTGCCGAAGTTTCAAACGCCTTCGATGCTCTATGGTCCAACGCTCGGGTTGGTGCAGGGCTCACCCAGCTTAAAGAGTCATTTGACAGAGCCAACGAAGCAATATTTAAGACCCCCACTCTTCTAAACGATATGTCGGCGGCCGCTAGGGGAACGATTACCGAAGCCAATCTAATGTCAGGTATTATGACCCTGACGGCTGGCACATCTAAAGAGCTATCTCAGGCCCTTACTTCTAACGCGGCCGACTTGCTAACAATCGCCAAGGCAGCCAACAGGCTGAATCCCGTTCTTGGTAATACCGATTTCTTCTATCAATCGCTTACTCAAGGTATTAAACGGTCCTCGTACCGTATTTTGGATAACCTGGGTATCGTGGTTCGGGTAGGCGAGGCGAACAAGAATTGGGCGGCTGAGATGGGCAGGACTGTTGAATCATTGTCCGCCGAAGAGCGACAGATGGCCCTGTTGAATGAGGTTCTAAAAGTTGGTGGGCGATTGGTAGAACAGGCCGGGGGAACGTCAGAGAGCCTGACCGACTCATATGACATCCTGGCAACCGCGACTAAGGAAGTTGCTAATCAGGGCAAGCAACTGTTGGATAGTGCGATTCGTCCGCTGATCCAGGGTTTTGCAGATACAAGGTTAGCAGCAATCGAACTGAGGGGAGAAATAGAGAGGCTGTTCAATCAGGAATTTACCAGTGACTTTGGGGCAAATGTTGATGTTCAACTATCTATATTAGAGCAAAAAATAGAGGATTTCTTAGCAGATCGCGGGTTTGCATCCGCACTTATCCGTGGCTTTCAACTTGACCAAGCGACAAAAGATGCCGTTGCTGGTGAATTAGCCGACTTATTTTTACAGATAGAAAAGAGTGGCGATATCAGCCAGGCGGCAACTGGTTTTCTTTCGGCCGCCCCAGACCCAGACCTTAGCCGATATATAGAAAGCGTTGGCGTGTTAACGGCTGCCTCTAACGAACTAGGGATAGAAACGAACAATGTTGGCATTGTAATTGCCGGGCAGACAATATTGTGGCGTGAAGTTGCCAAGGCCGTCGAGGAAATGAACCTGGCAGAGACTAGGAGCATATCGATCAAGGCTAGGCTGGCCACTATAAACAACCTGAACTCAACCATGAATAGGCAAAGTGCCGGGCTTACTAATTTACAATTAGAGGCTGTAAATCAGCTAAATGAAGAGAACAAATTAGGGGCCACGATTCTATCTGTTCTTGGCTTGGAAACTAAGGACCAAACCGAAAGTTTACGGGGTTATGTTTTAGCCACAGCAGAGTCCTATGACAACAGCGAACAGCTGAGGCGAAGCCTAGAGGCGCTAGGGTTTACCGTAACTGACAATGCTATCTTCTTAGGCGATTTCTCTATATCCTGGAAAGACCTAAACAGATTATTGAAAGAAAACGAAGAAAATGTTGCTCGGGCAGCCACGGCCACGGCTTTTCTAGCCGCCGAAGAAGAATACCTGGCCTTTGCCAGTATAGACGTAGCTGCCGGCATGGATTTAATGGCCGCTAGGGCTGAAAATTGGGCAAATGAAGCAGCTGGCGCAGCACGAGAAGTAGCCGATGAGTTAGAGCGGCTGGAAGAAGTCGAGCTAAGTAATTTCTTCGACCAGGCTGCGTCTGGAGACATTAACTTCTTTAACAAGGAACTTGACGAACTGGGTACTCATATGACCTGGGTCAGCGATTCAACTGTTTTGCAGACAGACCAGGTGGCCAACCTGCAAAAAGAGTATGCCGATATTACCCAGACGATTAACGACTACAACACCTTTGCCACTGGTGCTACCCTGACCGACGAAGAGCGCAACAAGAAGATAGCCGAGCAGTACGAACTATTGGGCGTTGTCGGCGGGAAACTATCTGAGGTTGGTGAACTTCAAGGACACTATGCTGAATACGTCACCCAGTCAGTCATTGACCAGGACAAGCTCAATGATTCGATGTATGATGCGATAGAAGCCTATAGCGAAAATGCGGCAGAAACCAGCAGGGCTGGAGTCGCTTTGGGTATTTACAATGAAGAGGCAGCTTACCAGATATTGCAAAACGCTCTATTAGCTCAGGGGATTGAGAGAATAGCCGCAGAATACGGGGAAGGTGGCAAAAGCGTTGCCTGGCTGACGGAGCAAATGCGGTTGTTGAAAGAGGAAGTTCTGAGTGCGCCTAACCCGGCTGACGCTGTTACTATTGATCCTGAAACGGCGGCAGCT
>Ga0307379_10013861_pt1 | contig 10431 bp, 2 predicted proteins | sample UN2MG_FD_202237 | JGI IMG/M metagenome (GOLD analysis project Ga0307379, IMG submission 202237) | Soil microbial communities from Risofladan, Vaasa, Finland - UN-2 | ecosystem: Environmental > Terrestrial > Soil > Coastal area > Acid sulfate soil | place: Finland: Risofladan, Vaasa | collected... | reverse complement strand
TTCCAGACCGGCACGCCGTTGATGTAGAAGGCCGCCCCGTCGTCGATCAGCGCCGTCATCCGCAGCGTCACGTCTTCCGGATCGGCGTCGATGGTGAAGTGCTTGCGGAAGTAATAGGTCACCGGGCCGTCGGCCAGTTCGGTGTTGATGGTCGCCGGCAGCGAGCCGTCTTCCCAGCCGAACGCGCCCGGCGCCGGGTCGCCCCAGGCCGAGTCGTCGTACGACCGGTCGCGCCACGCGGTGCCCAGGTCCCCGCCCGAGTCGTTGTACAACCACCCGTCGTAGAGCCCGATCGCGGTGATCGTGGTCATGGTGATCGACCGGTTGGGCAGGCCGGGTGAGGGGAGAAGGAAGAACTCGTAGCTCGCCGCTACGTCGGGAAGGCGGCCCTGGGAGACGTCGGTCGTCTGAAAAAAACAGAAGACCTTGTCGATCTCGTTCCGCCCGGCGTCGTACAGACCGATCAATTCCCGTTCCGCGGAGAGTCGGAAGGCGACGTGATCCGGCCCGGCCTCGGGATCGTTGTCGGCCGTGAAGGTTGCGTAGCCGCCGCCGGCAATGAAACTCAGCGGGGCGATTTCGTGCTTGTCGCGTCGGGCGACCGGATCGTCGGTCAAGTACAGCCCGGCCAGCGGCACCGGCAGCGGATCGGGGCTGTAAAGCTCGACGAAATCATCGGCAAAGCGCACGCGGCCGCTGGCCAGCCACTCGTTGATCTTCAGCCCGGCAGGGTCGCCCGTCCGCTGGACCGTGTTGGCCGCGCCGAAGGTCGGTTGGGTGAGCGTCCAGGAGCCGCCGGGCACGATCCGGCCGATGGAAAGGTCGGCGGCTTGCGAGCCGAACGCGACCGAGTCGAGCAGCCCGCCGCCGTCGGCCGCCGTATCGTGCAGGTAAACCCCCTCGCCGCCGCCGTCCAAAGAGAAGGGCAAGTGGATGCCCGAGCCGCCCGTCGCGCCGTCGGCATAAAGGATCAGGTATTGTCCGGGGTCGATCGTCGTCCCGGCGGGAAAGACGTACCTGGCCGGTTCGCTCGGGTCGTCGGTGATGCTCATCCCGGCCAGGTCTACCGTCTGCGTCCCGTCGTTGTACAGCTCGATGAGATCGGGAAAGACCCCTTCGTGCTCGACGGCCGACGTGTTGACGGCCAGCACCTCGTTGATCCGCACGCGGGGCAACGACGTGTCGACCGTCCAGGATACCGTGGCGGCGTCGGCTTCGTCCTGCCAAACGCCGGCGGCGCTGCGGCCGATGACCGCAACGGCATGGTCGCCGTCGGTCAAGCCGGCGAGTTGGACGGGCGTCTCGACGGGCGTTTCCGCACTCCAGTCGGGGGCGCCGTCGAGGCGGAACTTGTAGTGCGTCACCCCCGGTCCGGCGACCTGAAGCGTGGCGTCGGTGCCGGCGGTGATCGCAGGCGGCGCTCCGCTGATCGAAGCGCCGCCGCGCACCATCGCCCCCATGTCCAGCCCGGCGGGACCGCTACCCAGCGCGGGCGAGCCGCCCATCAGGCCGTAGTCGCCGCCGTCCGGGTCGGCCAGCCGCGGGTCCTCGTCGGAATTGCCCACGCCGAAGCCGTGATACGCGGCCGGGATGATCGACCGGTTGACCGTGATGTCGGTGGTGCCCCAGGTGGGATCGTCCACGTAGAAATACGCCAGCGGCGTGGGCGTTTGCCAGAAGATATTGCCGTCGAGATAGGCACCCACCCCCGGATCGATGCCGGCCTCCTGCGGTTCGTCGAAATTGATGCCCACCGGGCAACGAATTACCGTGTTGTTCTCGAACGCGATCCAGGAGCGATCCTTGACCAGCGCCGCGTTGTCGCAATCGATGAAGACGTTCCGCACGATCACGTGATGGGAGCTGTAGGCGGCGTCGTAGCCGGTGCTGATCGCGTAGGACTCTCCGTCGGCCGGATCGAAGTTCCGGTGGAAGTTCGTGAACACGTTGCCCTCGATGTACGCGTCCGTGCCGTCGAGGTCCAAGGCGTCGTCGCCGCCGCCGAGGAAGACGTTGCCGATGAACCGGGGCATCGCGGCCGAGCCGGTGGTGGAGAAGTCGATCACGTCCTGCTTCTCCCCGGTGCAGACCCCGAACACGTTGTTCTCGAAGAGCATGTACGGGTTGGATGCCAGCAACCGGTGGCCGGAAACGGTCTGCGTCGACGTGCCGGGAAACACGCTGTCGCGGACGATCAGCGAGGAGTCCGAGATGTTCAGTATCGTCTCGTCGGTGCCGGACCAGGTCACGTTGTCGATCAGGATGCGGGAGTTGCTCAGGCTGATCGACCGGCTGCCGGAGGTGGAGTATTCCATGTCGGCGAACGAAAGCCGGTTGTCTTCGTCGCTGTTGAAGTAGAGACCGTTCCACGTGGCGCCGGAGCCGGGAGCGGTCGAAAGCCGGATCCGCCGGTATTCGGTCCCTTCGGCCACCAGCCGCCCGTTGACGGTGATCCGGCGTCCCTGGTCGAAGAAGAGGGTGGTGCCCGGCTCGATCGTCAGCGTGGAACCGGCGGGCACGGTCACGTCGCCGGTGACGTGCCACGGCCCGGAGGCGGCGTCGAGCACCGTGTCGCCGTCGCCCAGCGTGCCCGAGAGATTCGTGCCCCCCCCGGCGTCGTACCAGACGTCGATCGACTGGCGGGCCAGCTCGTTGCCGGTCCCGTCCGGTCCGTCGAAGGCGCGGACCAACACGCGATTGATGCCGGGCTTCATCTTCACGCCGGATTCTTCGACGACCGTGCCGTCGTCGACGACGAGGCGAAGCTCCGGGCGGCCCGAGAGGTTTGTATCCTCGCTGGAGCGGAAGACCACGCCGTCGGTTCCCGTCGGCAGGATGGCCCAGCCGAAGTTGTTCGCCGGATCGGCCTGCCAGGCCCGCAGCGACGCGGTCACGTTGATGGACAAGGTGCCGGTACCGGGCACGCTGGCCGTCGTATCCGCGGCGACGGCGGCCTCCACGCCGTCGGCTTGAATCCCGTTGCCGCCAAATGTGCTCCAATTGGCCGCCTCGTCCCAAGGTTGCAGCACCCGGTGCAAGGCCAGCAGGTCACCCTGGTTCGTGACGTTCAGGGTGAGCGTGGCGTCGAGGATTTCAACGTCCAGCGGGATTTGTCCCGGCTGGTCGCCGAAGATGTCGTCGAACCACAGCAGCCCTTGCAGCACGGCGCCGCTACTCGAACCGTCGACCTGGACGGTCTGGGCCGCGCCGCGATTGCCTTCGGGGTCGCCGCTGTGCAGTTGGGTGTCGAGCGTGCCCGCGTAGTTCTGGTCGGGACTGACGCCGTTTCGGAACGACAAGACGGTTCCCGGAGGGTCCCCGGCCGGTCCGACGATCTGCCAGGCCGAGGTGAGCGGATCCCAGTCCGCCGGTTCGCCGTTGACGAAGACCGAACGGGTATCGGCGCCGTGGGCCGTGCCGCTTAGGGCGATCGTCGGCAGGTTCGTCCACGGATAGCCGCCGACCACCGGAAGGTTGCTGCCGACGGTGAACTTCTGGGGGATCTGCTGCAACACGTTGGCGACGCGGGCCGCCACGAACGTCTTCATCGGGTCGATGCGCGCCTGCGGCGCCCAGGGGCCGAGGACCTGATCGAACAGCGGATCGAGCACCCGGGGGTTGAAGAACGTCTCGATCATCTCCAGCAGGGCCGCGTAGTAAAGCGGTACCACGTCGGGATGATTGAAGAAGCGGTCCAGTCCGTTGACGCCCCGGTAGTTGAAGATACTCAGGGTGGGGCTGCCGCTGCCGAGCCCCAAGATCGAATCCAGATCGTGCGGGATCAATACGAAGCGAGGGTCTTCCACGCCGCAATACATCGCGTAGTCGTCGCCGATGCCGCGGTAGAGCCCCGTTTCGTAGTTGGAGAACAGGGCGTGCAGCGCGAAGTATCGCATCCACTGGTCCACGTCGATCACCCGGCAGACGTCCTGGAAGTAGGTTTCCTCGGGCGCGTTGTTCAGCACGTCGGTCAGGTGGATCAGGTCGGACCAGTCGTCTTCGGCCTCGTTGGTCATCTTGAAGTAGGTGTCGCGATAATCGTCCGGGTCTTCCCCTTCGTAGCGCAGGTCTCCCTCGTTGCTGCCGGTCCACAGGATCTTGTAGGCGTTGCCGGCCCCGTCGCCGGGGAAATGGTTGTCCGTGAAATCGCTGTTCAGTGCCTCCAGCGCCACGTACGAGCCGAACGTGGGGCTGCCCGACGGGGCAAGATCACGACCGTTGACGCGGACCTGCACCGCCGCACCCTCGGTCGCGACCAGGCCGGCCATCTGGTGGATCACGCTGCCGATCAACTGGGCGTAGGTGTAGCGGCAGTTGATGTTCAGCGCGGTGACGCCCTTCCACGGCCGGTCGTGCACGAAATTGACGCGATAGTTGTTCGGCGGGCCCCTCCGGCTGCCGTGGCCGCGGTTGCGGACGCCCGCGTTGTAGCGGACCAGCGCCGCGGTGCCGTCGATGCTGATGAAGGTGGCGTTCATCTGGGCGTCGCTGTTCTGGTCGCCTCCCCCGGCCCCGATGTCGGCCAACTCCGCCCGCTCCGCCTCGGTCATGATCAGGTAGTAGATCGGCTGGCTTCCGGGCACCCACGCCGCGTCGGGGTCGAAGCCGTCGTCGACCTGGTAGAGCAGATTGGCCAGTTGTTCTTCTTCGGGTCCGATGGGAGCCGGGTAGGTGCGCGTCAACCCTCCTTCGTCCGTGGCCTCGACGTAAAACTCGACGACGGCGCCGTGGGCCAGAGCGGGGATCTCCGCACCGAAAACGCCGTCGCCGGAGGGCCCGTCGCCGCTTTGGCCGTCGTCGCGCATCGCCACCGCGATGAAGTCGGGGCTCCTGTCAAGGCGATAGTGCAGCGTGGCCGTTATCCCTGCGGCCACCTCGTCCCGCAGCCGGGCCGTGACGGTCACCGGATCGGACGCCCGGGGAATCGCCGGCGCGTGTACGACGTCGAGGATGATCGGCGCGACGTCGTCGGCATGGGCCGAATTGACGGCCCCCGGGGTGCCGCCCTCGGTGCTCGCCGCCCAGTTCTGGCCGTACGCGTTGGACATGGCCGGGTTGATCAATTCCAGCGACGCACCGCCGCCGTCGTGGGCGGACGCCCAGATCCAGCCCCTGTGGCCGAGGTCATTAGGGCCGATCTCGCGCACGCCCCAGTCGCCCTCGTCGGCATAGCGCACCCGATCGACCCGGTTTCCCGCCGAATCGATCAGCTCGATCGCCTCGCTGCCGTTGCTCAGCCGTCCGTCCCAGCCGCCGACGACGTTGGTCACCTCCGGGTACACGGCGGAAAAGGCATCCACATCGGCGGCCACGACGAGGTACTCGCCCGGGCCGAGCGTGATGTCCGGAATCCTGAAGAGCACGCCGTCGTCGATCCGCCAGTCGAAGAGGTTCACCGGTTGGGTGCCGCCGTTGAACAGTTCGACGTATTCCTCCAGCACGTTTTCGCTGGCCGGGTGATACATGATTTCGCTGATCATCACGTGCCGCAGCGGATCCTCGAGCGGTTCGCCCCGATTGGGCCCTCGCGGCGTCGGGCTGCGGAAGTAACCTTGCGTGGAAAGGTCGGCCGAGAAGCCGTACGAAACGTCGGCCACCTGCGGCGCCGGATAGGTCGGGTCGAAAGCGAACTCCACGGTCAGGCCGTCGGGCCGAACCAACGCCAGATACTCGCCCTGGTCGGCGAGCTTGAAATTGGTGTGCAGTTCCGCCCCGAGGCGGTCCTTCTCCGACGCGAAGACGAGCAGGTACCCGCCCGACTCCACCGTGACCGAGGGGAATTGCCACTGCCGCAGGTCGGTCAGTTCGTCGGTCAGGTACCAGCCTTCCAGATCGACGGCCGCCGCGGTCGGATTATGGATTTCGATCCAGTCGCGATACTGGCTGTCCTCGTCCAGCAGCGTTTTCGTATTGACGGCCAGGAACTCGCTGATGACCAGCGCTCCCCCGTCGAGCACCAATCGGGGCTCGAGCGGTTCGAATCGCAGCCGTCCGGAGCGTGCGCGGTTCGCCCCCGCAGTGGTCCCCTCGGGTCGAAGTCCCTGCCGGCATGCCCCGGCAATCCGTCGCGCCAGTCCGCGCACCACGATTACCTCCGTCGCGACCCCGTACGGTCATCCGCCGACCCCATCCGATTTCCGGGCTGGACGGCAGACCGCAGATTCACAAGAAGAGAAGCTGTTCCGGTCAAAAGTTGGAATCGGCCGACCCGCTCGAATTTCCGGTCCGCACCACGGGGGACAAACCTGCTCGCCAAACAGGCAGCCGTCGGGAAAAACGGAGGCATAACCGGCCATGATCGACGCACTCATTATCTTCGGAAGTAGCCGTGAATGCAAGCTTCCTGTGCCGCTCGGGTATAGCCCGTAGGCTAGGCCAGCATAGCCCGGGGTGGGTATTCTCTCGCACAACTCGGCCTCGGAAGGCCGCCGGCGGCCGGTCGTAGCGATTTTGCCAACTCGCCGACCCGACTTATGCTAAACTTAGTAATTGTTCAGCCAACTGCCGTCGGCATCGAGTTGTAGCCGGATTCGCAAGAATTCGGCCCATTTCGCGTGAAACCGGGCAACGCCCGAATTCTTGCGAATCCGGCTACCATTTGGCCCGAATTCTTGCGAATCCGGCTACCATTTGGCTGAAGTGTTACGCGATACGGAGCGTCTGATGCGAAGAGTTTGCAGCCTTGGCTTGGCGTTGATCGTGCTGATCACCCCCGCCGCCGGGCGGGATATCTACGTGAGCAACACGGCGGGTGACGACAGCTTCACCGGCCTGCAGTCGAAGAACGTGGCCGACCGGTCGGGGCCCGTGCGGACGATCGCCCGGGCTCTGCAACTTGGCCAGAGCGGCGACCGGATCGTGTTGACCAAGACCGGCGAGCCGTACCGCGAGAGCGTCAGCCTGGTCGGCAGCCGACACAGCGGGTATCCGCACCAGGCGTTCGTGATCGACGGCAACGACGCGATTCTGGACGGCTCGGCCCCCGTGCCGCCGGAGGCCTGGGAACATTATCGCGGCGCCGTGTTCCGGTTCCGGCCGCCGAAGATGGGCCCACAGCAGTTGTTCATCGACGACATTCCGGCCGAGCGGGCGATCGTCGACCCGACGAGCGGGGCGCTGCCCGAGCTTCAATCGCGACAGTGGTTTTTTTACGCCGGGTACATCTACTTCTGCGTGGAGCGGAACAAGCTGCCGGAGGATTACCGCTTCACCTGTGCGAAGCTCGCCACCGGCATCACGCTATTCCACGTCCGGGGCGTGGGCATCGTCAACCTGACCGTCCAGGGATTCCAGGTCGACGGCATCAACGCCCACAACAGCGCCCGGGAGGTCTACTTGGGCCGGGTCACGGCGCGCGGCAACGGCCGCGCCGGCGTGGCCGTCGGCGGCGCGTCGCAGGTCGAGATCGACGTGTCGCTGATCGGCAACAACGGCGAGGCCCAGGTGCTCACGTTCCCCCACTCGGAAACGGTGATCCGCAACAGCAACGTCTTCTCGAATCCCGCTCCTGCATGGCTCGACCGCGGCGGCCGCTTCTTCCTGGGAAACCAACGCGTCGAGGGCGGCATTGCCGACCGCGACGTCACCGCGGACAAGCCCGCCCCCTAAACGTCGACACTCTGCAATCCTTCTCGGCGGCCGGAATACTCGCACCGTGGGCCGAGGCGCCAGCCCCACGCGAAAGCGGTTCAAGTCAAATGCAGCACGAAGATTTCTCCGGGACGGGGGAGTACTCGCGTTGTTCGTGCCGGCAGCGTATCATGAACGTATCATGACGGCGGACGTGCCGCCGCAAAACTCGGACCGGAATCGACCGGCGATCTGTCCCCGATGCATTCCACCTTGCCTGCCGTACACTCCCGCCTGCGGTCGTTGTCGCAACGCGGTATTTTGGCCGTGGTGGCTTTGTTGATCTTGCAGACCTGGGGCGTCGAAGGGCTGGTGCCTCCCAGCCAGATCGTCAGCGGGTCGATGGCCCCCACGCTGCTCGGTTTGCACCGGGAGGTGATTTGCAGCGACTGCGGATACCGATTCGTTTGCGGTTCCGATCTGAAGCCGGTCGGAGTCCGAGCGGTTTGTCCGCTTTGCGGCCATGCCCAAGCCGGCCTGGATCAACTACCCGACGTGCCCGGGGACCGTGTCCTGATTGCCAAGTCGATCTTCGATTTCCGCCGGCCGCAGCGTTGGGAAGTCGTGGCCTTCCGCCACCCGACCGAAACCGGTCAAATCCTGGTCAAGCGAGTGGTAGGCCTGCCCGGCGAGTCGATCCGGATCCGCCATGGCGACGTTTATGCCAATGGAGAGATCCAGCGCAAGACCCTGGCACAACAACGGGCGCTGGCGATTCTCGTCGACGACGCCGACTACCGGCCGGTCATCGAGCCGGTGCCGCCCGATCGTTGGCAGGGCGAGAGCAAGGACAGTCTTTGGGGGTCTTCGCAGGGGCGGTTCGCACGCCGCGCCACGTCGGACGAGGAACCGGCCGACGACTGGTTGGTCTACCGTCACTGGTATCGCGGCACCGGCCAAAACGGCGAAGTCCGCGAGGGCCCCATTACCGATGTCTGCGGGTACAACCAGAGCGAGCCGAGACGTTGGGAGGACTTCCACGAGGTGTCCGATCTGATGTTGGCGTTCCGACTGGTCGAGACTTTCGGCCGGGGGGAATTGACGATCCGAGCCAGCGACGGCCGGGACGAATTCCAGGTGCGGATTCTTCCGGGCAAGGGTCGCTTCGCGGTGCAGAAGAACGGCCGGTCGATTCCGGCGGGCGCCGGCGAGTTGCCCCCGCTTGACGGAGACACGATGGTGGAAGTGTCGCTATTCGACCGGCAGTTCGTCTTGGCGTTCGACGGTCGGCCGGCGTTTCCCGCCTGGCCTTACGATCCGTCCGATCGCCCCGTCGAACACACCTCCAGCCCGCTGGCGATCGGATCGAGGGGGGGACTCGGGGTCGTCGTTCGAGATCTCCGCGTGTACCGAGACGTTTACTACACCCATCCCATCGGGCCGGAAGGTCGGTGGGGGCTGGACAGCGGTTATGAACTGGCGGACGACGAATACTTCGTCTTGGGCGACAACAGTCCCGTTTCCCGGGACAGCCGCATCTGGCCGGCGGGACCGGCCGTTGGGGCTAAGTTGTTGGTAGGGAAACTTTTAGTGGTCCATTTCCCCTCGCGGCGCATCAGGCTCGGCCCGTGGGAATTACCCGTTCCCGACCCGACGAGAATCCGTTATATTCGCTGAAAGGGCGCCGGCAGGACCTGGAGCACCTCCTTCTTGGGGGGCAAACTTATTCCGACCGCCGCCCGTAGTAGAATTCTGTAGGTTGGGAAAAGGTTTGCATCCAGCGGCCGAATACTCTAGCGTAGCGAATCCGCCCGGGCCAGGATCATCCATGTCGAAACGAACGCCTTCCAGCCAGAAAACACGTCGAGCGGCCGAAACCCAGCCGACCCGAACCGAGGGCGGCCCGTCGAAGCCCCCGGACGGCCAACCGGCGGTGAAACCCAGCCGATGGCACGCTCCCTCTCCCGCCGCGATCCGCGAAACGATCGAATCGGTGGTGATCGCCTTCGTGTTGGCCTTTCTGTTCCGCACGTTCGAGGCCGAAGCGTTCGTGATTCCCACCGGGTCGATGGCCCCGACGCTGATGGGCCGGCACAAGGACCTGATTTGCGAGGCGTGTGGCTATCCGTACCGCGTGAGTGCCAGCGACGAGGTCAACAACGATACGGGTGTCCCCAACGGCACGCACGTGGGAGCCGCCACCTGTCCGATGTGCCGATACACGATGGACCTCAGCGCCGACAATCCCCAAGGGAAGAACTTCCCGTCGTACAAAGGCGACCGCATCCTCGTCGGCAAGTTCTCCCACCAGTTCAACGATCCAGAGCGTTGGGACGTAGCGGTCTTCAAGTTCCCCGGCGGGGCGAAAACCAACTACATCAAGCGGCTGGTCGGGTTGCCCGGCGATACGATCACCATTCGTCACGGCGACATCTGCGTCCAGCGCGACGGTCAACCGGAGATGATCGCTCGGAAGCCGCCGGAAAAGCTCCTGGCCATGCTGCAGATCGTCTTCGACAACGACTACATGCCGGCCATCAAGGCCCTGGGCTGGCAAACGCGCTGGCGGGCCTTCGACGATAATCTGCCCGGGGCCTGGTATTCGGTGGACGACAAGTCGTTCGAGAGCGACGGCAGTGCCCCCGGCGAAACCTGGCTCCGCTACGAGCACCGGGCGCCGTCTTACCTTCAATGGCTGCGCCGTCCCCGAGAGCCGGCGCCGGGCAGCGTGGACCCCGGAAGGCAGTTGATCTCGGACTTCTGCGCTTACAACACCAACCGGCCCACGCACGAAGCTCCGCCCGAGGCGGCCGCGCTGGGGCTCCATTGGGTCGGCGATCTGGCGTTGCAGTGTACGCTGGA
>Ga0307379_10013859_pt1 | contig 10432 bp, 10 predicted proteins | sample UN2MG_FD_202237 | JGI IMG/M metagenome (GOLD analysis project Ga0307379, IMG submission 202237) | Soil microbial communities from Risofladan, Vaasa, Finland - UN-2 | ecosystem: Environmental > Terrestrial > Soil > Coastal area > Acid sulfate soil | place: Finland: Risofladan, Vaasa | collected... | reverse complement strand
GCCTCATCCAGTTCCCTTTGCTGCCGAGCGAGGCGCCCATCCTACCAGAACGCGCCGGCCCAGGCCACAGGAAGATCGCCGAAACAGCCGGGGTTTCGGGGCAAAGACACCCTTTCTCAGGCCCTTTGCACAGTTCGGCGGGCTTGATATAATTACGGCTCGCCTCATAATGGAGCGCGAGCGCATGCCGACGCGGAAACGCTTGGAGCAAGACGAGTGAACCCCGGACGCGTCTATCTGGTGGGGGCCGGGCCCGGGGACCCGGGCCTCGTGACCCTGCGCAGCCTCGAGTGCCTCCGCGCGGCCGACGTCGTCGTGTACGACCACCTCGTCTCAGAGCGGCTCCTGGACGAGGTCCCCGCCGGCGCGGAGCGCATTTACGTCGGCAAGCAGGCCGGCCGACACACGCTTTCGCAGGACGAAATCAACGCGCTCCTCGTCGAGCGCGCCCGCGCGGGCCGGACCGTCGTGCGACTCAAGGGAGGCGACCCGTTCGTGTTCGGGCGCGGCGGCGAAGAGGCCCTCGCCCTCGCCGACGCCGGCATCCCGTTCGAGGTCGTCCCGGGCGTGACGGCCGGCGTCGCCGCAGCCGCCTACGCCGGCATCCCCGTGACGCACCGGGGACTGGCGAGCGCCGTCGCGTTCATCACCGGCCACGAAACCGACGGCAAGGACGCATCGGCCCTCGACTGGAATTCGCTCGCCCTCTGGAAAGGGACGCTCGTCTTCTACATGGGCGTCGCGAATCTCGCTTCCATTTGCGAGAACCTGATGGCGCACGGCCTGGCGGCCAACACGCCCGCCGCCGTCGTCCGCTGGGGCACGACGCCCCGCCAGCGCGTCGTCGCCGGCACGGTCCAGACGCTCGCGGAGCGGGCGCGTGAGGCCGACTTCGCGCCGCCTGCCGTCATCGTCATCGGCGAGGTCACCCTCCTGCGGAACCGCCTCGCGTGGTTCGAGCAGCGTCCGCTCTTCGGCCGGCGGATCGTCGTCACGCGCGCCCGGAGCCAGGCGTCGGCCCTCGCCGGGCGCCTCGAAGCGCTCGGGGCGATGGTCGTCGAATCGCCCGCCATCCGGATCGAGCCGCCCGACGACCCGGCCCCGTTGCGCCGCGCGATTGCCGAGCGTGAGGCGTTCGACTGGATTATCTTCACGAGCGCGAACGGCGTGGAGGCGTTCTTCAGCGCCCTCGCCGACGCGGGGCTCGACGCACGCTCGCTTGCGGGCCGGCGCATCGCCGCCATGGGCTCGGCGACGGCCGAGCGCCTCGCCGCGTTCGGCGTCCGCGCGGACCTCGTGCCCGCGACGTTCACGACCGAAGGGCTGGTCGAATCGCTCGCGGCACAGGCCAATCTCAAGGGCGCCCACATCCTCTGCCCGCGGGCGGACATCGCCCCGAAGGAACTCGTCGAGCGCCTCGCGGCCGGCGGCGCGAACGTGACGGAGTTGACGGCCTACCGGACGGTCGCGAATAATGAGGAAGCGGAGGCGGTCGCCGCAATGCTCGACCGCGACGAGGTGGACTGGCTGACCTTCACCAGTTCTTCGACCGTGAAGAACTTTTTCGCAGCGATCCCGGCCGATGCGGTCCGCGCGTCGCGCGCCCGGTCGGCCAGCATCGGGCCGAGCACATCCGCGTCGCTCCGCGCGGTGGGCATCGAACCGGCGGCCGAGGCCCACCCGCACACGATTGACGGCCTGGTGGCCGCCATCGTCGCCGCCGAAGAAGCGGAACGCGGATGATCGGGATCTCAAAACCCTGCTGCGGCAGCTCAGAAAAACCGTCCCGCCTTTACCGGCCGAAATGCCCCTCCGCGAAGGGGTGACGCCCGAGGACCGCGATGGACAGCGAAGACAAGCGGATTCTCTCGCTTCTTCAGACGGAGTTTCCCGTCGTCGCGCGGCCGTTCGACGCGTTGGCCGAGAGGCTCGGCACGGAGCCCGCGGCTCTCGTGGCGCACGTCCAGCGCCTGGCGGAGGACGGCATCATCCGGCGCATCGGCCCCGTCTTCGACTCGCGGCGACTGGGCTACACCTCGACGCTGGCGGCAGCGCGCGTCCCGGCCGAGCGATTGGCGGAAGTCGCGGAGTGCGTGAACGGGTTGCCCGGCGTGACGCACAACTACGAGCGCCGGGGCGACTACAACCTCTGGTTCACCCTGGCAGCGCCATCGGAAAAGGAAATCGCGGAAACGCTGGACGCCCTCGGCGAGGAGACGGGCATCGTGTTTCACAGCCTGCCCGCCCTCGCCCTGTACAAGATCCGTGCCGTGTTCGGCGCAGACGACGCGACGTCCGGCGGCTCTCTGCGCAGCAGGTGCGGCCTGCCCGCCGTAGCCTCGGCGAAGGCGGGAGGCCCGCCGCGCAAAGAGTCACCACCCGCAGAACTTGACCACAAGCAGAAGCAACTTGTGTGGGCGATTCAGGACGGTGTCGAGATTGAGGCGGAGCCGTTCGCATCCGTGGCAGAGCGCGTCGGACGACCGGTCGAGGAAGTCCTCGCGCAAATCCGTGCGTGGACGGCAACGGGTCTGGTTCGCCGGTTCGGAGCGGTCCTCGCGCATCGCCGCGTCGGATACCGCGCGAACGGCATGGCGGTTTTCAACCTGCCGGCGGACTGCGTGGACGAGGCCGGCCGGGCCCTGGCGGAGCGGCCTGAGATCACCCATTGCTACCACCGCCCGCCGATTCCCGATTTCCCTTACACACTCTACGCAATGATCCATGGCCAAAGCGAGGAAGCCGTCCGCTCTCTCGCGGACCGCCTGGCCAAGAAACTCAACGCCCCCGACCATGCCCTGCTCTTCTCGGCAACCGAGTTCAAGAAATCTCACATGCGCTACTTCGAGTCGGAGGATCCGTCATGAGAATCCGTGAAGTGCGGCTGGTGGGGCCAAGGCGGATGGAAATCGCCGAGCGGGACCTCGTGGCCGCACCGGGCCAGACGATCGTCGAGGTCGCTGCCTGCGGCTACTGCATGACCGACGTCCACGTGTACCTGGGTCACGACCCCGACCGGTCGTTGCCGGTGGTCCTCGGGCACGAAGCGTCGGGCATCGTCCTCGAGACGAATCCGCCGGACAAGCGCATCCGGCCGGGGATGCGCGTGACGGGCGGATTCGAATACTGTTTCGCCACGCACGTGGCCGCGCCGACCGACCGGCTGATTCCCGTTCCGGACGACGTGCCCCTGGAACACGCGCTCGGGGAACCGATCGCGTGCGTCGTCAACGTCGCGCAGGCGGCAAACCCGGAGCCGGGCGACGACGTCGTCCTCATCGGGTGTGGCGCGATGGGCCTGATGACGCTGACGTGTCTCGCGCGGAGCGCGGCCGCGAGCATCACGGCGGTGGACATCCGGGCGGACCGGCTCGCCCTGGCGCGCGAACTCGGCGCAACGCACCTTATCAACGCCAAGGAAACGGACGCTTGGCGCGCGATCATGAACCAGACGCGCGGCAAGGGGGCCGAGGTCGTCATCGAGTTCTCCGGCAGCCCGGCGGGGTTCGACCTGGCGGCCAACGTGGTCCGCTACACGCGCGCGAAATTGCTCATCCCCGCGAGCCACATGAAGCCCGCCACCTACGACCTCTGGCCGCTCGCCCTCAATGGGACGCAGGTCATCTTCGCCCATCCGGCTTGGTCGCTGGACTTCGACGAGGACATGCGGCGGGGGCTCCAGATGCTCCGGCATGGCCTGTTTGCGATGGACCGGATCCTGACGCACCGCTTCACGCTCGAGGAGGCGGCCAAGGGGATGGAGATGGCCGTCACGGGGGCCGACGGCTACCTCAAGGGCCTCCTTGTGCCAAACGCCTGACCGCGGGCTGACCCTCGCGTTCCGATGTCCGGTCGGCGAATCTTCGCTTGATTTCCCGGGTCCGTTCGCGCAAAATCCCCGGAACTATTTCTGCCCGGACGGATTAGAACACGCAACGGTCCCTGGGAAACCCGGATGCGGCTGAAGCGGAAAGGCGGCTACAACGTCCCGCTGGCGGGGCGACCCGCGGGCCAGATCCGCGCGCCGGCGGAGGCCGACACGCTCTGGCTGCCGCTGGCGAGCCGGCGGTTCGCCTTCACACAGTTGGCCGTCGGGAACGGGGAGATGGTCAAGACGGGCCAGGTCCTCGCCACGGACCCTGCGAACTTCGACGTGCCGCTGCTCGCGCCCCGCGACGGGACGGTGCGGCTGGGGGCGGTCAAGGGCCACCTGGTCCTTGAGAACGCGCGGCGTGGGCCGGCCCGCATCGACGCGAGGCGTGCGGAAACGCATCCGGCCCACGGCGACGGCGAGGCGAAGCGCCGCGCCCTCGTGCGTCTCGGCGCATGGCAGTTCTTCGAGGATGCGCACACCGGCCGCCTGCCGGACCCGTTTACCGTCCCGCGCGCGGTCATCGTTTCGACGGTGCGGCTCGAGCCGTTCCTCGCGCGTGGCGACGCTCAACTGGCCGACCGACTGGACGCTTTCGCGAGGGGCCTGGAATGCCTCCAGTCGCTTCTCGAGTACCAGCGCATATACCTCCTGGTGCCGGACGTGCAGAGCGAACTGGCGGAGACGCTGCACGAGAACCTTCGAGGCCTGGCGTGGCTTCAGATCGTGACGATCCCGCGGCGCTACCCGATGGATCACTTCGCCCTCGTCGCCCGCGGGCTCGGTCTGAAAGCGGGCGGGGACGGCCCGGTCTGGGCGGTGCGGACGGAAGGCGTGCTGGCAGTGGACCGCGCGCTTTCGGAATCGCGCCCGGTGACGGAACGGGTGATTTCGCTGGGCGGCCCGGCGGTCGGCGAGCCGGTGCACCTCTCGCTTCCGGTCGGATACCCGCTCGAGAAGATCCTGCTGGGCGCGATCGTCGAGGGCCTGCCGCGAGTGCTCACCGGCGGCGCCCTGACGGGCGAGGCGCTCGACCACGCCCAGAAGGGATTGGACGCGGAATGCGCGGGCCTGACGGTTCTCGCGGAGCCGAAGCGGCGGGAACTTTTCGGCTGGCTGCGGCCGGGATGGGACCGCGCATCGTACGGGCGGTGTTACCTGAGCTCGCTTCACCGCCCGCGGCCGGAGCCTCTGACGACGGCAATGCGGGGCGAGAAGCGGGCGTGCATCGCGTGCGGACAGTGCGAGACGGTCTGCCCGGCTCGCATCCTGCCGCACGTCATCCACAAGGCCCTGTACGCGGACGCGATAGACGACGCGGAGCACCTTGGCGTGGACCTGTGCGTCGGGTGCGGGTTGTGCTCGTACGTATGCCCCTCGAAAATTGAACTGAGGCAGGAGTTTCTGGACGCGCAGCAGAAGATTCGCGAGGAGCGCGAGCACGCCGAAGCAGCCAAGGCCGAGGAGGTCAAGGGATGAGACTCCTTGAAGACCTCTTCGACCGGCTGCGTCCGAAGATAGAGCAAGGGCCGCTCGGCCGTGCCGTGCCCCTGTTCGACGCGATGAACAACTTCTTCCTCGGCCCGAAGACCGCGACGCCCTGCGCGCCGCACGTGCGGGACCCGATCGACCTGAAGCGGTACATGACGATGGTCATCCTGGCGCTTCTGCCGACGCTGGCGGCGGGGGTGTACCTGTTCGGTCTGCGGGTGTTGGCGGTCGTTCTGGTCTCGTACATGGTGGGCGGGACGATCGAGGTGGTGATTGCGTGCATCCGCAAGGAGGAGATTAACGAGGGGTTTTTCGTGACGGGGATGATTTTCCCACTCATCCTTCCGCCCGGCGTGCCGCTCTGGATGGTCGCTCTGGGCGTCGCGGCGGGGGTGATCATCGGCAAAGAGATCTTCGGTGGGACGGGCCGGAACCCGTTCAACGCAGCGCTGGTGGGCCGGTGCATTCTGACGCTGGCGTACCCGAGCCGGCTGAACGCGTTCATCGAACCGGCGAGCGGGTGGCCCGGCCGGTTGATGACGTATCAGGTGGACGCCATCAGCAGCGCTACCCCGCTGGCGGATGCGAAAAATGGCACCCTCGAACCGATCACGAACCTTTTCTGGGGGAACGTCTCGGGCTCGATCGGCGAGACGTCGGCCGCGCTCATCCTCGCGGGCGGGCTATTCCTCGTGCTCGTCGGCGTGGTCAACTGGCGCACCATCGTCAGCGTTCTGGGTTCGTTTGCGGCGCTGGGCTTCCTGCTCGGCGGCCTCTTCCCGTCGCACTTCGGCAACCCGGTCGGCTGGCATATGCTGGCGGGGGGGCTCCTCTTCGGAACAGTGTTCATGGCGACGGACCCGGTCACCGGCCCGATGACGAACGGCGGGAAGGTGGCCTACGGCATATTGATCGGGGCGATCGTGCTGCTGATCCGCAACCTGACAGGCTACGTGGAAGGCGTCACGTTCGCGATCCTGCTGGGGAACATCGTGGCCCCGACGATCGACGCGGTCGTCGTGCGGCTGCGGATTCGGAGACTGGCGTATGAAAGGTAGCCTGTACAGCCTGCTGTTTGCGGCCCTGCTGGGCGCTGTGTGCGCGGGCCTGTTGACGGCAGCGCGGGAACTGACGGCCGCGCGGCGGGAGGCCAACGCCCAAGCCGAACGCATCCGCCACATCCTCGACGCCCTCGGCGTGGCGTATGATGCCGAAGGCGGGGCCGAGCAACTTGTCCAGACCTACGAAAAAAACGTTCGAACCGTGAAGCGGGACAACGTGGAGTTCCACGAATACGTGGGAAGCGACGGCACGGTACGGGCGGCCGCAGTCCTCTTCGGCGGAAAGGGTCTCTGGGGGCCCATCCAGGGAATCCTCGCCCTCGAGCCGGACCGGCGGACCGTCCGGCGCATCACGTTCTACCAGCAGGAGGAGACGCCGGGCCTCGGCGGCGAGATTGCGACGCGCGGGTTCACGCAGCAGTTCGACGGCCAGAATATCGTGTCGCCGGGCCTGGAAATTCATGGCATCGATGGAGCCACGATGACGAGCGAGCGCGTGAGGGAGATGTTGAACCGCGTGGTCCGGCAGATTTTGGAGTCGGAGGCGGCGAATGGGCGCTAGCGCACCGAATATGGCGGGCGGAATGCCGGGCGCCGGAGGGCGACCGATCCTGGCGTTCCGCGCGGGCATCTGGAACGACAACCCCATTGCCGTCCAGATCCTGGGAGTCTGCTCGGCCCTGGCCGTGACGACGCGGCTGGAGAACGCCCTGGTGATGGGGGCGGGGGTCATTTTCGTCATCATGATGTCGAGCCTGATCCTGTCGTTCCTCCGCAAAGCGATCCCGCGACGCATCCGCATGATCGCCGAGGTCGCCATCATCGCCACCTTCGTCATCCTCGTGGACCAGTTCTTGCGGGCCTACTACTGGGACATGTCGAAGCGGCTCGGCCCGTACGTCGGCCTCATCATCACCAACTGCATCATCATGGGCCGGGCCGAAGCCTTCGCCCTGCACAATCGGCCGGGCATCTCGGTCGTGGACGCAGCCGCCAACGGCCTGGGCTACACCTTCATCCTGGCGATCATCGGCCTGGTGAGGGAACTCGGCGGCACGGGAACCATCGTCTTCGGCGAACGGGTCCTCCTCGAAATCCCCAACTACCCGATGAACCAGGTCCTCACGAAGGCGCCGGGGGCGTTCATCGCCCTTGGGTTCCTCGTGGCCCTCCTCTACGCGCTCGGGCTCCGCAAGGAGCGGGAGGCCCGGACATGAACGACACCAGCGCCCTGGTGATTTTCGTCGCCGCCGTCTTCACCAACAACATCCTCCTGACGTACTTCCTCGGGATGTGCTCGTTCCTGGCCTGTTCGCGCGAGTTCCCGACGGCCGTCGGCCTTGGCGTCGCCGTCACCTTCGTCATGACCGCAACGACCGTCATCAATTACCTCGTGTACCACTACGTCCTCGTGCCGTACGACCTCGGGCACCTCCAGTTCGTGGTCTTCATCGCGGTGATTGCGGCGTTCGTGCAACTGGTGGAGATGTTCCTCGAGCGGTTCAGCCCGCGCCTCTACTACGCCCTGGGCATCTTTCTGCCGCTCATCACGGTCAATTGCGCGATCCTCGGCGTGGCGCTTTTCATGGTGAACTTCGAGTACACGTTTTTCCAGGCGGTCGGCTTCGGCGCCGGGGCAGGCGTCGGATGGACCCTGGCGATCGTCCTGATGGCCGGCCTGAGGCACAAGATGCGCTACGCCAACATCCCGGCGCCGTTTCAGGGCGTCGCCGTCACGATGATCGTCACAGGCGTCATGGCCCTCGCGTTCATGGGCTTCGCGGGCATGGTCTCGATCCAGTAGGGCGGAACGATGATTTATCTTGTATCCATTGGCATGTTCGTCGGGCTTCTCGCGGCCCTCGCGCTGTTTCTGATCGCGGCCGAACGGTTCCTCCTGAACTACGGCATCTGCAAGGTCAGCGTCAACGCCGGCGAACGCGTCCTCGAGGTCGAAGGGGGACAATCGCTCCTCGAGGCCCTCAACAGCCAGGAAATCTACGTCCCCAGCGCCTGCGGCGGCCAGGGAACCTGCGGATACTGCAAGGTGACGGTTCTCGCGGGCGGCGGACCGGTCCTGCCGACCGAACTGCCGTATCTGGCACGCAAGGACATCCGCGCGGGCCTGCGTCTGGCCTGCCAAGTCAAGGTCCGACAGGACCTGGACCTTCGGATCCCCGAAGAGATCCTGAACGTCCGGCTCTACTCGGCGACGGTCGAGAGCACGCACGACCTGACGTACGACACGAAGGAAATTCACCTGCGGCTCCTGGAACCGCCCCAGATCGCGCAGCGGCCCGGACAATACGTGCAGATCCAGGCCCCGTCGCCCGCCGGGCCCGTCTGGCGGGCCTACTCCATCAGTTCGCCCGTCCACGAGCCGAACGTCGTGGAACTCGTCGTCCGCCTCGTGCCGGGCGGCATCGCCTCCACCTACCTCCACAACCTTAAGGCAGGCGACCCGGTCACCTTCACCGGCCCGTTCGGCGAGTTCCGCCTCAGCGAGGAGCCCGAAACCGAAATCGTCTGCGTCGCGGGCGGCTGCGGCTTGGCCCCCGTCAAGAACATCGTCGAGACGATCCTCGTCCGCTGGCCCGACCGCCCCACCTGGCTCTTCTTTGGCTGCCGGACAACTCGGGACGTCTTCTATTATGAGAAGTTCCGACGTCTCGCGGCCGAACATCCCAACCTGCGGGTCGTCTACGCCCTGTCGGACGAACTCGAGCCCGGAGAGAAATGGGACGGCGAAACCGGCTTCATCCACCTCTCCGTGGACCGGTTCCTCGAACCGGGGCGGAAACGCCAGGCGTTCCTCTGCGGCCCGCCCGTCATGGTCGAGGCCGTCCAGCGCGTCCTGGAGGACAAGGGCTTGGCGCCCAAAGACATCTTCTTCGACGACTTCGGCACCGGAGCGCCCCAAGGCGCCGCCCATGCCGCCTCGACCGCCTGACCGATTTTGACTGCGGCGACCCCGACGCCAACCACAAAATCCCCACCGCTGAGCCTCGACTTACGAACGGCGGCGATTGTGGATAACTTTTTGGCGCGCGTTTTTGGGGGTATTTTTGGGCGATTTTGGGGGACCCACCGGCCCTGGCGCTGGCGTCCGGGCGGATTTTTCACTGCATGCGTCGGCGGGGGGCGGGAAAGCAGGCGCGGATTTGCACTTTTTTGCAGTTTTTTGCAGGTTTTTGGCCGGTTTTGGGGGCTTTTTGCGGCAATTTCGGGCTTTTGCCATCCATGTTATGTGCATACCTTTATGTTAATAACTTCCCTTCGACGCGCGTAAGTGGTTTTCGGTGAAAAAATCTCGCATCTGACAAAGAAACAGTGTTGGACGGACGGTGACCCCGAAGGATAGGGGCAAGCTGGGTGACCCCGAAGGATAGGGGCAAGCTGGGTGACCCCGAAGGATAGGGGCAAGCTGGGTGACCCCGAAGGATAGGGGCAAGCTGGGTGACGAGGTGACTGGGTAACTGGGGGAGGGCATTTTCGATTGCGGACCCGCCGTCGCCCCTGCTTCGCCCCTTCGACCCTTCGACACACTCAGGGTCGCCCCGAGCCGTTCGACCATGCTCACGGCCCTGAGCCCGCCGAAGGGCATGGTCGAGGGGCGACAGGCTCAGGGCTTCGGCGGGTGGAGGCAAATCTCGCATTTGACAAAGAAACAGTGGTGGACGGCCGGGGTTTAACCGCCAAGGACGCCAAGGACGCAAAGGGGGGATGGGAACGGGGAAAGGCGAGGGACTGAGGGACGGAGGGACTGAGTGACGGCATTTGCGATTTCGGATTTGGGATTTCGGATTCGGGATTTGACGACAACGGATTCGAGGCGAGATCCCTCCGCTCCCCTTCGGTTCGCCGCGCTCACTCAGGGTCGGTCGGGATGACACCCCTTGCAAGACGCGCGAGGGCGAAAAAGAAGCGGCGGCCCGTGGGACGCCGCGATTCTTTCGTCGGCGTGCCGCCGACGGCTAAACCCCGAGGGATCGGGGCAGGCGGTGGACGG
>Ga0307379_10013854_pt1 | contig 10434 bp, 19 predicted proteins | sample UN2MG_FD_202237 | JGI IMG/M metagenome (GOLD analysis project Ga0307379, IMG submission 202237) | Soil microbial communities from Risofladan, Vaasa, Finland - UN-2 | ecosystem: Environmental > Terrestrial > Soil > Coastal area > Acid sulfate soil | place: Finland: Risofladan, Vaasa | collected... | reverse complement strand
TGAGGCATCTATCAGTGGTTTAACGTCGGCCTTTGTGTCTGATGCTGACGTTGTATCAGACGTGTTATTAACGTCAGTCTCTTTATCTGGCATAAAACCTCCAATCGTTTAAGGTTGAACATTTCAATCTTAAACAATAGTATACAACAGACAAAATACAGTTTGTCAAGCAAAATATTTTTTCGACATTAAATTTATTGGAGGTTTTGTACTGCGGAGGGTATTACTTGGAGGATCTATTTACGCTTTTTCAGCTCGCTGAGTAGCCATTCGGCCCACTTGCGCTGCTGATCGGTGACCTTGCCTGCGGAGGGGTCGTTCGATATAATCCTGCCTAATATCGTATGCTTAAGGTATAGTTCGTTTTCAGGACGTTCGTATTCGGTGCCGATAAACAGATTTCTTTGCTCATCGGTAATGTCAAAATCGGGGACTATATTGCTTTGCTTTAAAAATAAACGAGCAGCTTCATTCTGTAAGACTGATTGTTTCTGCTTGTTGTCTAATTTTGACTGTTGGTTAAGTATAATCCTACCGTCTTCCGTAGCCATCCCTGAAACGTGAGGATTATCCAAAAAATATGAGGACTCCATAAATGACGGTTCTCTTACCTCATAACCATATACCTTTTTAGGTTTGTCTCCCATTGCTATTCTCCTGTTATAATGTTACTTGGAGGCTAGATCGGCCTTAGTGCGCTGCTGGTTAAGCCATCTAATCTCGTTAGGTATGTAGATGCTGGTCAGGTAATCGGATTCCTGTGCTTTTGCTGATTCCTTAAAGATTTCAACAACTAATGTGTTTAGATTGTCGCTCCCCGCTACCTTTTTGGCAGTAAGATCTAGAACATTTTGCATAAAATACAGCTTGCAACGTGATTGTATCTGCTGTAGTAAAGTGAATGTTTTAGAAAGTTTTAATTCTTCCAGCATTTCTGCTTCCTGCCTGCGGGTTTCTTCGTCTTTAGATCTTATTGGCATTATACGGTTACCTCCTCTAAACTGTGAACTATTCCATCTCTTATCTTGACTAACACATATCCCAATTCAACCGGATCGTAACCGGCTTGAGACGAATAAGTATCGGCATCTAAAATTGTAGTTCGCAGGAACGTACCGGTTGAAGCATACCAACGTCGGTTGGGCTCTATGTACTTGGCGTCTCCAGCTCCCTGCCTTAGGTATTCCTGTTGGATGTCTTTACCGTCGTCGGTCATTAGGAGAGAACGGACTGGTTCTACAACGAAAAGCTTATGCGAGTGTCCGCACGCCATTACAAGACAATCAGCGGCTTTTCTCTGTAGAAACCATTTTAAGCGGGCTTTCATATTTGCCTGCCGTTGTTCTTCGTCTTTCGCGTTGGAATTCATAACGAACTTGTACGGGTGGTATAGGTACATTTTACATATCTGTTTACCATCGGTGTTATCAAGCCTGAGTTTAGCTTCCGCTCCACCGTAAGTATCTGGAATTCCCAGTTGGTTGCAGATATACATGGTAAGGTTGCCATACCTGTGGAGTGAATGCTCATGGTTGCCATAAAGCCATGCCAGACACCGTGATTCCGTACCCTTGTAGCGTTCTATGACGCTCTCCGCCTGGAGCATTGGCTTGGTTTGCCCGTCTGATATCGTGTCTATATCGAAATATTTGTGATCAACCATGCGTGCTTCAATTGCGTCTCCCATGTGCACGAAGAACCGGTCATCCTTCTTCGTGGTCCAGCTTAATACCTTGTCAACTCCTTTGGTGAATGACGCTTTTGCGCCAAAATGTTCATCACCGATTAAAACAATATCACAATTGTCAGGAACTGTTGACCGAAGTAATCTCATTTAGTACCTTCCTTTCTTTTCTTATCGCGCAACGGGTAGCATTGCATGTCATTCTATTGTGGTTGGTAATATATTCGATGCAAAATGGACATGTTTCCTGTCCGAAAGATTCTTTCCCACAACGGATACAAAGACCTTCACTCCTGTACCTTTCTATTCTTACCCTGTTGTCTCTATCTCTTGATTTGGTATGAAATTCACAAAGCAATCTCCCCTTTATCGACGGACTTAAACACTGACGGCAAAGCCCTCTATCTTTACGCCTTTGTTTATGTAGAAATTTACGGTCTAACTTTTTTAACGCTTCATCCACCATACCCCCTTTCTTACTGTTTTTCCTGCTCTTCACGACCTTTGCCGCTTGCCTGTTCCTCGGCCATCTGCTGCACCATCGGCAAGATCTGCTGTTGCATGATCTCAGGTGGGATTCCTGCCATTTCAGACGCTTGCATGAGGAGATCTATTGGAACTACACCTTCACGGAGCTTGATGTATTCGCCAGAGTTAGGGAAGTTATAGAGGTCACCTACGTCATTTGCTACCTTAGGCAAGTCGAACTGAAACGCACCGTTAGGATCTGCTGAGATGAGTTGCGCGAATGAGGATAATAGCTTTGGGATAGCTTCACGTTTGGAGTATTTACTGTATTCGGTCTCTATCCCTGTAGCGGCAAACTGGAAATCAACGTCTTCGGAGAAGAATTCAGGATTTACCTCTACGTATTGATCCCCTATCGAGAATGTATTGCTCTCGCTACTCAATAAATTGAATATTCTGCGCATTATGTTGAAGTTGCGGGTAACTATCGGACGAAGGGTGAGACGGTCGGAAAGCTGGATGAAAAGGTTGAACACCATGTTTGATTCGCTGCGCAGCCCTTCAAATTCACCCAGGGTCTGGCGTTTGGTTGTTCCGATTCCTTCGGTATTAGGGTTTGCCCTGGATGTTTGTTCTATTTCCCGGTTGAGCATGTTGTGTATCATATCAAACGATTGAATATTCAAGTCCGGAGTAGGAGTTATAAGTACGTCATCGTGTGAATCCAGCCACCAGATCGAGTCAGGCTTGCGGACTATATCATCTTCGGTAAGATTTGATCGGTTAAGCACTTGGATTATATTGGTAAGGTTACGCTTGTGCTGATCGAGAAAAAGGTCATGATGCTCTTTCTGTTCTGCCACCAGGGAAAGAACGGCATGCAGAGCTGATTTTCCATAGAACTTACCGGGGATTATCTGGTATATGGAGGCCACAAACGGCTTGTAGTAGATTTCACGCTTTTCCAGTGCGTCATATATCTTATTCTGAGACGGATCACATCGAATCATTTTTACTACCCGTCCGCCGTAGACAATTGCAGCCATCGTGTATTCGCGGAACTTTCCGCTTTTCTCTACTTCGAATTCACCATGGTACTCTACTATATCGAACACCGGGTTTACTTTTTCCGGAACAGATGTATCGCCTCCGTCAGTTCCTTTTACTGTTATGGTGCGCTTGGCGTAGGGTGAGTCTTCAAGGCCTTCAAGATTGAAGTATATCGGCTCGTTCTTGACGTTAACAAAGCGTTTCAATTGCTCGAGTGATCGTTCGAACTTGTGGTAGCAATAGCGCATGGAATCGATATCACCGGGTTTATTGCAAAGGGCATCAGGACCAAAGTCCTCTATTCTAACGAAATCATTTACCGGCCATCGCCCCTTAGGATATACCTTACAAATTGAAGTTCCGACAATTGGAGAGTCCTTGAATAATTCAGCGCACATCATGTAAAAGCGTATCTTTTTGTCGTGAACGAACATCATAAACTTATTAAAGTCACGCTTTTCGTTGTCGGCAAATTTATCAAGGCGGGGGTTTTTAACGGTAAGCCAGTCCGCGGCTCCGAATATGGTAGACATGATTCGTGGAGAGATGGTTTCAATTATCTGATCACCCTTAGGCATGATCAGATTTGACTCCCAGCTGTTATTGCGCTGTTTGATATTGGATTCAAATAAATCCCGGCATTCCTGCCACTTCGGCTTATTCGCGTCGATAACCTTCTCGGAAGCATCGTATCTTTCCTGAACCGTCTCCCTTGCTCTTTCTAATATTTTTTCACTCGGTTTTTCTGGCATTATATGATCTCCAATTATCTACCTGTGTATATGCTTGTTTGCTCGTGAACCGGTCCGAAACCCTTTCTTCTTTTCTTGGCAGACGAAGCTTTAAAATCCCGTAAGGAATAGATCGCCTCTCCAAGACTATAGACTGTATCATCGTGAAAATCAAGTTTTTTCTTCTTGTGAGCCCTGTCTGCTGTCGAGTGCTTTCCTGGGTGGCCGAACTTTGGTATTGCTCCGAACATGGTCTGCTCAAACTCTTCCAGTTCTACCCTTAAGTATGGATACTGGTCTCTGTTTTCCGGATCAACTTCAAGGTTTGACGGTATTATAAGGCGCTCAGTATCTACTATCTGGTATAATTCAGTGAAGATGTCTATCTGTTTATTCGCGGTGGCATGGATGAATTCACAAGGCATTCCACGATCCTCCTCACACCAGCGGAAAATGTCAGCGGCCTGGTAGGATTCTATGATTGTGTTTCTAAGTTTGTAATATATGTCATCGTTTTCTATTTCTTCCTTTATCCTTGACTCATCGGAATCATGTATTATAATCTGGTTAAGAACTATATAGAAATGGAGGTCATCCCTGAAGCCGGACATAAATCCTTTACCCACGACTGTCCATACCGTTCGATCTCCCTGCTGTGAGAATGGCTGCGCCCTGTCAAGGGCTCCTCCTATTATCAGCTTGGTACCGAACTGGGATTCAATGTCTGCTATCGTATCTTTATCTACAGGTGCCTTGAAGTCCATCCCTAAATTGAACGCTTCTTCTATCCTGTCCTGTTTGAATAGTTTTTGAGATCCTCCTACCCATATGTTTCTGTGGTATGCGTCGTATTCCTGTTGAGTCAGTTGAAGCTTGCGTGATTCAAGCCAGTATTCCTTTACCAGAGGAGACGGGTTGTATTTTCGGATAGGTTTCGGTTTCTTCGGATCATCTGCCATGTAAACAAAGAATATGCGCGGGTCTTCTATCTTCTTACCGCGGACGAATGCTATTCCTTCATGTTCTTCGTATTCGTATTCCGGCTCCCCGGCAAGCTTCCAGAGGTGGTAAAAAATACAGGCCTTAGACGATACCTGCGACGGGAGGATCACCAGCCCGTCCTTATCGGCAGTTTGGGACGCTAACACTTGGTAGAGACCATCCCCGTCCGGAGCCGCATGTATCTCATCAACTATACCTATATCTATACCATACCCCCAGGAGCTTGCTTTTTCCGAGGAGATAACAACGAACTTTGACTGGGCGTCAAGAAATTTGATTTCACGCTCGAGTATATTGGCACTTCCGACTGTTGAGCGGAGTTCAGGTGAGTTGCGCAGGATCTTTTTCATCGTGTCGAAAGCGGTGGACGAGGCTTGATCTTTAGAGTTGGAGGCAACCACACCGTCACAGTTGTAGAAGCAGACAAGCTGGTGTATTCCAATTAGAGAGGCAGAGAAAGTTTTGGAATTACGCTTAGGTAATCCGATGCATACGACTGAGTATTTTCTGCGCTCTTCACCGTCTATCTTTATCCACGAAGTGGCTTCGTTGAGAATGTCTTCCTGGTAGTCATACAGGATTATCTTCTCGTTTTTGCGCTTGGTTGGAAACCAGATAAGATCGTTTACGAATGACGCTATGTCGTAGCGGTATGATTGTACTTCACTGTCACTAAGCATCTTCGATAGTCCATTCAAGAGCTTCGATAAATATCCTATCCAACTGATCCTGTATCCTCATTAAGTCTTTACGGTACGGACAATAATCGGGCATTCCAACCTTTTGTTTTCTAAATTCCTTGCATAACAATACAAATTGTTCTTTTGACAATTCTTTCTTTTTTTTCACTTATCTCCTATTGTCATTCCAAGTAAACCGTATCCAGCTATATCTTTCCATGGGGATTCTCCGCTGTAGTCCTTCTGGTTGGCTATGCGGAACAGCTTGTCTATAACGCGTATCATGGAAAGCATGTCGGCGTACTGGTTGGGTTGAACGCCGTCAGGATAGAGAATCTCCATTACTTTGCAGGCTCGGTGGAAAGAGTCTCCGTAGGCTAATTGTTTTTCATCTACCATCTTGCCGACCACTCTACCTGTATCTTCGTATTTGGTCTCTTGCGGCCAAGAAATATTTTCCAATCCTTTCACATTTTTAGCATAATGCATATTTTCATCTCCTCCACTCATATTTTATCCTCCATCCATACATATTTACCGTTTTCCTGTTTCTGCATCTGGTAGAACTTCCCACAATAAATACAGTAAACCGTATTTATCATGATGTACATTGCACTCTCGGCGTGTTCCCCTTTAGTTAACATTAATGATGGCGCAAATTCAAACTCTTCACATTCATCGCACTGTAAGTATTGCACTGTTTCGACTTCACGCTCAGTCAGCGCCTTCCATGCTTTCTTCATTCTGCTCCCCATAAATCTCCTCCACATCTAACATAGGGTTAAGCTTCTTTGTCGGGCGGCCTTCCTTGTTCTTTCTTTTAGGCTGTGATTTCTTTGAGCTTGCGCGCATCAGGATGGCACCGTAGTCTTCTTTCTTGGTCCCCTTGTCATCGAGCATGGAGCATAGTCCGTAGAATGCCCTGATATAGCCGAGCAATTCCTTGGAGTATTTAATATGCTTAGTGCCAATATAGTCCATTCCCACTTCAAGGTTTTCCATCAGCTTCTTACGATCTTTTGCCGGGATGGATGTGTCGCCATAGATGTTTACGTATTCTATCAGGTCTGAAATAGCTTTAGGATTCAGGACGCCGTCCATGAAGAGGAAGAGCTTGATTCTGTCGAGAACCAATTGTGCTCCCTGGGTCATCTTTCCTTTCAGCATCGCCTCATGCTTCATGTTATCTTCCACAGCGTTTATGTAGTCGCCGAGATCTTTGTGTTGCTCGGGAACGTTGCCGGTAAGATTGTAGGAAGCTACTATCTTGTCTACGTATTTCTCTATATCGGCTGCAAGGGTTTCCTTGAGGGATGCCTGTTCCTTGATAGCGGCAAGCTTTTCCTCCGGAGTCATGTCCGGAAAGATTTCCTCAGGTTCACTTCTGTCGAAGTCCGGTGAATCGTCTACAGTTATGTATTTGGCAAGATTGTCTGACATTAAAACACCGATCCCTTTGCTTTGTCTGGTGATACTACGGTTATATTAACATTGCCGAAAGGAGACTGATTATTTTTAGCCTTCTCTAATTCTTCCTCATCCTTAATAATGAGGTCACCCAGGTCAATCAATATCTCTTTTATCTCAGTCACTACTGAAATCAAGCTTTCCAATCTTTCATCAATACTCATGACATGTCTCCATTGTGTTAGAAATTTTATACCAGGAAGTCATAGTTGCTGTCAGACTTATTTTTAAGCTCGTCGTCATGGAAATACAGATCATACGCTGTCTTTCCTTTCTTTGTTATTATCGGTGGAGAAGAATAGGCGTAACGACCGTATATCCAGCATCCGTAGCGCATAAAATCCTTTACGTCCTGGGTCAACTCCATCATGTTTGCAGCCTCTATACGGTGAATTGCCAAATCGCCTCCTTTATCTCGCTATTATGTGACCCAATATCAGACCACCGATAAAACATACAACAATAAGTATTATTTTCAATACGCCCAAACATTCCATTGTGTGTATCCTTGCTTTGTAATGTTTTTGATTAAATTTTACCACGCGAAGCGCTTGCTATCAACCATGTTTCCGCGAATTGTTGTTTTTTTTGCAAGAATTGAAGGTGAAAACGCCGGTGAAAATTTTGCGGTGTTTCATACTACATTCTAGGCATTCGAGTTAAAAATTCCCACACCCAGACGTAATCATTGTCCAGCACGCGCTCTTTGTATTCACTTGCTTCCGCGTCGCTTGGTTTTGCAAACCTCCTTTCTTTCAGCAGGCACAATTTCTCCAATCTTTCCATCGCCGATTCCCATGGATCTGGCTCTTTCCGCGAAATGAACATTTTCAAACGATCTGATAATTTCATGCTGAGCGTCCTCCAGTGCTGTTTCGTCATACGAGCGGTTCTGGGCTATGTTTGAGATTTTAGCAAGCATTATTTCGCATATTTCATGGTATGCGGCGACACGTATGTTGTATTCGCTTATTTCGTCGTCATCCCAGTTAGGGGTTAGGAATACTGCTACAACCCTACCAGCTTGATTGTAGGCGTAGGAGGCTCGTCCCCCCTCACAGCTTAACTGCTCGTTGTGATAGAAATTCCAGTGCCAGCCCTTTAGACCGTATACTTCTATCCAGTAGCGGCACTCGTCAACGAACACCTTGAAATCCTTAGCGGTTGTCTCACCCATTCATCACCACCGACTTCCAGGTGTTGCGGTCGTTTTCGTAGGAATAGCCCATACCGCATGACGCACATACAAGGACTTCAGAGTTAGGGTTTGCGGTGCAGTTAAGATTGTATTCGTAGGTTTCGTAGAATCGCTTGGATCCGCATTTGTCCTTGTGGCGTTTCCCGAGCCTTTCCTGCTTCATTACCTTGTTATCACATACTAGCATCAGCTTCCTCCTATCTACATAAAAGTTTATCTAAACGCGTTCTAAGGTTAACTATATCGTTGCGTACAGCGTGAAGGTCTGAAACCGCCACTTCATCCCTGGGATTCACGCGGATCCACTGCCTGATGTCACGTTCTATGCGCATAAGATCCTGTATTTGCTGGTTTATCCAACGCACTTCCTGCTCGAAGCGGTAGCGCTCCCAGTCCTGCTGTTGTTTACGCTGGAACTGCTCCATGGTCTGGACGGTTCGGTATTCCAAACCTTGAACCTTGCCGTTTACCTCCGCGCAGGTCTCATACCGGTCTTCAAACAGCCAGAACGCCCCGATCACGACCGATATCGCTCCTATTATCTTAATTGCTTCCCGAAAATTCATAGTGTCCTCCTGTTCCATGTATCAACCAGTTTCTCTATCGCAATAGTGTAATCCTCTACTCCCGCTGGACAATCACAACACCAGATAACTGGTTGATCTTCATTTAAGAAAATCTTTGATTCCCCTCCGCAGAAGGGACATGGCAAAAGATCAAATTGTAATAGTTCGTCTTTCATTTGCTGTCATCCAATTTATAGGCATGACGGTCTAAGTAATCCCTGGAATGCTCGAAAGACCTGCCCATGGCGTCCTTAAGCCTGGTCGCTTCAGATTTATGGGTATTTCGGTCGATTAGTCCAAGCTTCCAGTCGATTGCTGCGAGTATTCCAATTACATCATCAAGCCTTTTTAAAACTATTTGCCAGTCCTTGTCAGCCATTGGTCCCCCTTTGCTTTAGTATATTACTTAAGTAACATGTTATTTTTGTTTCCTTTTTACAGGAATTTTAGATCCACAATACGGGCAGTAGTTCGCTATCTGGTGGGCGTATTCGAAGTTTCCCGGCATATCTTCCCCGGTTATTTTTCCGATAAACAGAACCGCAAATGTATATCCGCATGGACAATCATTTTCAGTTACAAAAAATGGAATGTGCAGGGTTCTCATTAACCTACCTCCGTATTGATAATCATGTTCCCGAAATCTGCTTCGTGGACATGGCTCAAGCATTTGATATTATTGTGTAATTTAATTCTTGTTGTTCCAAAAAGCCGGTCCTCCGAAATCCTTGACTATCCTGTAATAAACATTCGCGCGGTTGAGCCTGAGCCTTGTAATTATTACGGAATCCGTGTGATAATGTACTATTCTTATCATATTATTTCTAAAGGTACGGTCAGCCTCCTTCTTCGCCTCGTCTGTAGGGTCAGCTATCGCATACATATGGTCGTGTATCTTGCAGGCGGGGGTGATATTAAGAAACCAGATGGTTTCAGGAACAAGCTTCTCCCCAAGACCGCTTCCTGCTCCGCATTTTCCATGGAAGAACTCAACCGATTTCGGAAAAGTCGGCGGATAATAGAGTCTTAGAACGTCGTAATACAGCATGGTGTGAGTGGTTCCCATTAAATATCCCTCCAAGTCCAATCGGTTCCCACCAGCACAGCCTCATATTTCTGGCCGCAATCCGCGCACTGGATTACCGGTTTCATTTCGAACATACACGGAGTGATATACCTTCCATCGTCAGACCATCTCTCCAGGCGCGAGAAGTATTCGGAATTACATTTTTCCCATACCGATGTAGGGCCTACGGAAGTTCTGATGAGGTTAGTGCAGCGAAAAATCGGGTTTGTTTCAGCCATTTAAGCCTCCTTTCTCCATATTATTCAACCAGGCAATCGTGGCACATCGATACCCATTTGTTCCACTCGACATACCAATACCAGTTATCGCAAAACGGCTTATGCTCACTGCCGCAGATTATGCAGACAGATCCGGATCCGTCATCAGGCGGCGTTCCGGTCGGGCTATGTTGTTTGATGATTTCTCGTGTCATTTCAATAGGTTAGGTTTGGCTAGTGAAAAAATGGCGCTAGTTTTTTGTGAGGGTATAATATAAAGAAGACCTACCCCCCCCATGGGGAC
>Ga0307379_10013853_pt1 | contig 10435 bp, 10 predicted proteins | sample UN2MG_FD_202237 | JGI IMG/M metagenome (GOLD analysis project Ga0307379, IMG submission 202237) | Soil microbial communities from Risofladan, Vaasa, Finland - UN-2 | ecosystem: Environmental > Terrestrial > Soil > Coastal area > Acid sulfate soil | place: Finland: Risofladan, Vaasa | collected... | reverse complement strand
AGGATGTCTATATCGAAGGGGCAACACTGAAATACGGACTCGACCAGTCGGGCATTGCGAACGCCCTCGACTCGCTCAATACCACACGCAGCCAGATCGGCAGCAATCCGGCCTATGGTTACGCACCGAGCTATCTAAAAATCAAGGCGACGGCGATAAATATAGGCCGTCACGATGGCCCGGGCACGGTGTCCCAGTTGGCCCCGGTTAATATCGATGCCGGCTCGACCGAAACAACTATAACGGTCTATGATGGCGGTTCCAATTCCACGCTGCCGGCGGTCCGCCTGTTGACTAATAACGCGGCTTCGAAGATCATCGGCCACAAAGGCAAGACCGGTGTGGCATCCGGAGCGGGCGAGACGACAACCGTTGCCTCGATAATCGAGGGCTATATCAACCAGGTCAATACCGATGCCGAGGTCTATATCGGTTCGGGTGTCACGGTTACGACGATTTCAAAAACCGGTGGTAAGATGACTCTCAAAGCAGCGGCGACAACGGTAACCAACGAGGGCGGCACCCTGCAGACCGAAGGCAGCGGGGCGATAACAACCCTCAATACAAAAGGTGGAACCGTTATTAGCAATTCGACCGGCACAATCGGGACTCTCAATGGAACCGGCGGCCTGACGGACTTCACCAAGTCGGCGGCACCCAGGACGGTGACGAGCGTGAAACTCGAAGCCGGGGCAACTTTGAAACGCGACCCGAATGTCGTTACGTTTACGAATGAGGTCGCATCCGACAACCCGGTGACACTGACTGCGTCGGCGGCTTAAAAAATGGCAAAGAAGTATCTTTTATCGCAGAGAGATTGCAGCAGAATTCAGGCAATGCTTCGCTGGTTCGAGCGGCGTCGGGGTCGCGATACCGTTCGCCGCAGAGGCGCTGTTTCATCGGTAGCCGGCGGGACGAAGATATTCTATTGCAAAATTGTAAGGGGTCTGCGATACGCCGATGGTGAGGCTGAGAGCAATTATAACGCCGAGCACGGTGAAGGTGCATGGGACGATTTATCGCTCTACGAAAAGGCCGCCCTTCAAGATGGTTACGGGCAATATATAGTTCGTCTGCAGGAAGATGACTGCGATGACTGGGAGCTGTACCACGATTATGACAAGGATACCCGCATAGTCGGCGAACCGGAGTTTGCCTCGGATGATGATATATCATTGGGTCGAATATATATATGCAAGCAGCCCCACACATCGTCGGCGAGCAACAAACCCGGCGACCCTGAGGCCGAGGACTGGACCGATTACTGGACGATTGAAACGGAGATTCAGCCCAAGTGGCTCAGGGACTTCAGCGATTATTCTAATGTTGCCAATATGCGCGACACGACACCCTGGTATTACAAGGGCGATGACAACGTGCCGCTTGGCAAAATTGACGGTGACTATCACTTTTTGGAGCAACTATCACCCGCCCCGAACGATGGCTCAATTCGCGAGATTCCGGAGCACAAACGGACCGGTGCGGTTGTAAGGGGGGATGCGGAATAATGCCACAGCCATATCAGCCGACCGATCCGTTAAATGGCTTTGTAGCCAATCCGTTCCCGATTTCAAAAGGTGATGAGTATTCCTATACGCCTTATGAGTGGCTTCGGCAGCGGATATATCTGCTCTTTAATCCCGGAGCGGGTATGTTTAATGATGTTGATGATTTGGTTGATAAAAATCTGGCGGAGTATGAGGCTTACTGTGATGCACATTCAGGGAGTGACCTTGATGCCGGACAGTGGCTTTTGAAATTCTACGGTGTTGTTTATACGAACGTCTGGCCCCGACTTCCATCGACCGGTACGTTTGGCGGTATAAAAGCACACCCGCCGACGACCGGCGGCGTTCTCAATTCAGGGCATTGGCGGCGGTATTTCGATTACGATAAATACCACGAAGCCGACTTAAACAGCGCATTGGGAGAAGATACCGACAGGTATCGCGTGCATCGAAGAACGCTGGTAACAGCACCTTATGAGGTGATACTGCCTGCTGCGAACTGGCTGCCGAGGCAGTTTCATCCGTTCGAGCAGATAAGACCATTACTTTCAAAAAGTCAATCCGAGCGGGAATATACGAACACGGAAATCCTTAATGCCAATTATATTACTGGTGACATCAATACGAATTATACCCGCACGTGGGCTACACCGGCGGCTGGCGTGCTGGGCTATAAATCTGAATATCTAAAATCCGAGCCTGAACCGAACGATTCGATAGTGGGCTCTCAGGACTATTACGACCCGAAGATGGGAAGCGGTTATCAGGCTATGGTTATCGCTGCGATTGAAAACGCAGGTAACCAATATGTTGCTAAAGTTGATAGTGACTGGGTAACGAGATGGGAGGACAGGCCGACAAATTATGCGAAAGAATGGAATGACCATACCCAATATAATGAGTATGACCCAGTTGCTTCTACGGGGCCCAGTGTTGTCTGGAATGGTCTTGATGGTAGTGGTCGAATTATAGTTTACACCTGCATCAAAACCCACAATCCATCTCCTTACAATGACCCCCACGAACCGCCGGATGCTGAGTATTGGGAATCAGGAGAGTGGCATCCCGATAAATACGAGCACGTGCCTTATTATACTTATTACGGTTATGCAATGCCGGGTGTTACCACAATAAACGAAACAGTCGCCGAGGCCGATGCGTGGGGAGAGAATAATTCAGCCTTTGAAAAATGCCTAAATGATATAGGTTATTACGATTGGTGGTGGGATGCGAGTCATCAGTATATACCGCAATGGCTGGCATACAGACGAAGCGTTTCAGGTGACCCGAATACGAATTGGCCATTGCCTATTGGATGCTGGCGAAAGTGTTTTAGATATTCTATGGGCAAGCCGAACGGTGTTGCAAATAATATGCTCTGGCCCGGCAAATGGGTGTGGGATGACCCTGAAGATGTGCTATTGCCCAGAGATTATGAACAGGGTTATCTGCTTATCACTCAGGCGCAATGGGATGCTATGCCTGCCGCCAATAGACACTTTTACAAAATCGGCTCGGCAACTGCTCAGATAGAATCCACTTATTCCGGTCTTGATTCGGGGTTGAAAGCGGCACTCGAAGCCCGTCATAATCCGGTTCAGTATCAATATCGAGACGAGGACAAATATCCGGAATATGAGATTTTCTATGAGATGCTCAACGATATGTATCTCGTCCTAAATGAGCTGCAGTATTATAATGGCGAATCGTCTTTTAATGTTACTGTCAAACGCAAAACATGGAATCTTGACGGCGAAGGCGCTAGTCCCAAATACTCAAGTGCTTCGGCAGCGTGTTCGGCTGGAAAAGCTGCAATGAATGCGGTTACGCCTACACACGTACCTACTACTGATTGGTGGTGCAGTTCGTCTCCAGACTGGGTGCCGAATGGTTATTGTATCGGCGTGTGGGGTCGTTACGGTGTTGGCTCAGACCCTGATTATTATCAATATGGCGTTGAACATATGGGAAATGTACACGAGTGCGAAACGTGGGATGGGTTTGCAAAAATAGTAACCGCTATATGGGTGGAATTCGTGGCAGAGGCTTCGGTGGGCCTGCATAACCAGCGATTGCTTTTGCGTTGTGCGTGGTGTGGAATGGATGGTGATGAATCAGGAGAGAGAGATTATGGTGAGTATTCTAAGTATTTCTATTCTGGTGCAACGATAAAAGTATTGGGCGAAGATGTAACCGAATCTCCGGTTGATAATGGTAATTATGAAGGCAGATATGGCAGTCAGTATCTGGATATGGCTGTCGATGAGCAGAGTTATTTTGAAACGCAAATTGTATCGAGCTCGCCTTCTATTAGTTTTGTGTATCCAGAAGCTGGTATGGATTGGATATTCAATGAACATTTCCAGTGGTTAATGGTTAAGGCCAAAAAACACGCCCAGCACTTATACCTAATCGTTGTTGCCGATTGGAGCAATTATGTAGCCCTCAACGTCTTCGACCTCGACTGGACGAACGCAGTTTAAGCGTTATTACTTTAAGATTTTGACCCCTGACCATGAGGAAAAGGTTGCCAGTTTCGTATCGTTTTTATCGCTTAAAATCTCGACCCGCCCGGTGCTTCCGTTAAGGTCAAAATACCTACTAAAAAGCATTACACAATTTTGTTTATTCTCAAGGGTCAAGTCCACCCAAAGCAACGGGTCGATACGAACCTGATTCAAATCTATATTGAAACTATGCACAACCCCGTCAGAGACCATCTTCTCAATCACTTCAGTCATCTTATTAATTCGGATCTCGTTCTCATGCTGGGGAGAAAACGAATCTGTTAAATCCTTCCTTATCCAGCCAGACCATCCGAGGTCTTTCTCTGTAACCCTGAAACGTATCCAGCCGTTTTTTTCCTCAAGAACATACAGCTTTTCTTCAAATAGTGCTCCGGAATCATCATCTTTATATTTCATTCCCGGACCAATTCTTATATATTTCCCATCTATTTCTTTGTGTAATATTGGAGGACCCTTTCCGGTTTCATTAAGGTTTATCTTTTTCAAAGCCCCTTCTGCGGGTTTTCTGACCTCAATAATTTCTTTATTGCCATTTTGTTCGATGGTTTTTTTTTGTTCGAGCGGGGGTTCTGCGTATATATTCGGGTCCGAATCCTCGAGGATTGCGACTCTCTGTTCGAGTATCAGTATAAGTTCCTGCAGTTCAGAGACCTGGGCTTCGAGCATTTTTAATTGAGACCGCGTAGTCTGCAGGGCTGTTTTTTTCTGTCCCTTTTGCCCCTTTTCTTCTTCTGCCTCTCTTTCTTTTTCCAGTCTCCGCCGTTCCTGCATTTCTTCGAATCTTGACCGGCGGTAATCACGATGCTCGAACCGCCGCTCATTATGTATATCTTCTTTTTGCCATTGCCTGTACCTGCGAGCCGCCTCTTCAGGTGTCTCGGCCAGGCAAAAACCAATGAGCATTACGGCAAGAATCCCAAAAACAATGTACTTTCTCATTTTAACCTCCGATAAAATTTAATGTTTTTTTCAGGCCCCTTTAGCCTGTCTTTTCACCCTTTGTTTTCCCGTGTTTGGCAGCCGGTCCGAGTGCCTTTCGCAACTGGCGAACGGCCTCTCGTTCATCGGCATCGAGGATATTTATCGTCTCTGAAAAACCCGCCTTATTCGCGAATTTCAGACCGGCCTTTAGCTGCTCAACGCCTGGCTCGTCGATATTCATCCCGTTTGCCTCGGCGATTGCGGCCTGCCTTTCCTCGGCAGAGAGCCTATCAAAGACCATCACACCGGCTGATATTATAGTCTTGAAAGACCTTCTGCCATATATATTTAATATCTCATCCATTTTTAATTTCGCAGAAACCGTCAGCAAACTTTGTGAACGAGTAGCCATAATCTTAAAAAATAATATTTTTTTTACAAAATGCAAGTCTTTTACAAATAAACACTTACGGTACTTTTACGGTCTATAGCGTACCCTTCGGTACTATTTTGTACTTGACAAAACCCAATAACCTGTTTTAATAGCCATCAGTATGGAACGCTTAATCATAACATACCGTTTCTTAAAGCCTTGCAGAGCAGGTCTTTGCGAGCGTTTCATACCCGATTGCACTACTTTCTGCAGGGCTTTTTTATTTGTTTTGGGGAGATTCCCTTCTCGATTTGTTTCTGTAAATTATACCCGGCAGGGGGGTTTTGTCAAGAAAAATCTGAGCTTAACGGGAAAAATTTTGATGGATTTTCCGCGAAATTGAGCACTGGATGCTCTTTGAAAAGTGAATAATCAAAAATGCTGAGTGAAACATAGCTGTTGATTCGTGTTTGGGACGGGATATACTGTTATCGGCTTGTAGCAGTCGGTAACAGAAAGGAGGTTCTTATGAATCAAACGCTAACAAGTCTGTTTAAGTTATATCTCGACCGCAGCGCTCTCGCTGAATCTTCTGTCGAGATCAAGACAAGGGCATTGCGGTATTGGAACGAAAGCCTGGGTGATATGCCGGTCGCAGATGTCCGGTATTCACACGCCGAGGATTTTAAGGTTGTACTGGCGAAAGGGCGGTCGCAGAGCGCGGCGAACACATACCTTGCGAACTTTAAGCCTTTTTTCAGTTGGTTATTTAAGAGCGGCTACATCAAATCGGAACCGTTCACTCAAATCAGCCTGTATAGTGTGGGCCAAGCGATTATGGCGACCTATAACCGGGATGAGATTGAGCGGCTGATGCTCGTAGCCGACCACCGATGGAAGGCGATTATCCTGCTGGCATTGACAAGTTTGCGTCGGGCGGAAATCCTTAATCTGAATGTTTCCGATATCCATTTTGATGAGGGTTATATTCATATCACGCCCAAGAAAGACACGGTGACGACGTGGAAGTGGGCCATCAAGGATTACAATCAGGCGATAACGCCGCTGCCGACTTTTTTTGAGCTGCCGAATATGAAGCTCGACCTGCATTTATTATTGGTCGAACTGATTGAGAATCTGCCGCCGAAGCAGCCGTATTTAATCCTCAAACCCGAGACGTATCAAAGGCGTATGCAGCAGAAGGCCGAGGGTAAGCTTGATTATGACAAGCGTGTCAATCCGTGGGGCAATTTCAATCGTTACTTCAAGCGGCTTTTGAAAAGGGCCTGCGTCGAGCATAAGAGGTTCCACGACCTGCGCGGTACATTCGCGACCAACATGATCAAGGCCGGCAGAAGTTTGAAGGAGACCCAGATGCTGATGCGTCACAGTTCCGCGAGCACAACAGCGAGGTACTATATACAGGTTGACCAGCGGGATTTGGTGAGCAGAACGAACGAGACACTTAAGAAATATTATGTGTCAGCCGTAGTGTAGTCGTGAAAAGTCTGGAAAATTGGGGCAAAAACCCGAAAAAATTTTATGTGTCATGCGTCCTATAAGATATGTTGCGATGTCTGAGTAAGTTTCAGATTTTCGCTATTATGGGTCGATTATTGTTGCCGACTGCACAAGTTTTTGTTAGCATATCAAAACGAGTCGAACCCCAATAAAAGAATCAATCTCTGACTCGTATTACAAAAGGCCCTTGCAGTTTCTCTCTCCCCTTCAAATATGCAAGGGTCCCGGATTCATCACCCTCCTCCAAAGGCCCGGGCCTCGAAGCCAATCTCGGGGCCCAGGCTGATTATCAACAAACAGTGATGTTCCAGACTTCATTGCTTTCTCCAAATAGGGACGGAAGCGGCCAGTTCACGGATGTGCTGGTCGCTGCCGGCCTGACTGAATAAAGGGTGTTATTTGCATCAAAAACAGCGGTTTTTTTCCGAAAAGCAAACTTTTTTCCGGCATTTCCGAAAAGCAAACTTTTTTCGGGAGTTTTCGAAAAGCAAAGTTTTTTCGGTCATTTCCGAAAAGCAAAGTTTTTTCGGTCATTTTCGAAAAGCAAACTTTTTTCCGGCATTTCCGAAAAGCAAACTTTTTTCGGGAGTTTTCGAAAAGCAAAGTTTTTTCGGTCATTTTGGAAAAGCAAAGTTTTTTCGGCCATTTTGGAAAAGCAAGGTTTTTTCCGGAGTTTTCGAAAAGCAAAGTTTTTTCGGTCATTTCCGAAAAGCAAAGTTTTTTTGGTCTTTTTCGAAAAGCAAAGTTTTTTTGGTCTTTTTCGAAAAGCAAACTTTTTTCCGGCATTTTTGAAAATCGAATATGGGACAGTGGTGTAACTGGTACATGGCGGTCTCGATACAGCCGCAGATGCTGGTTCGAATCCAGCTTGTCCCGGTGCCTATTCTAAAATCAATAACTCAGTGATGAAAGGAGGTTGTGCATGAGATAAAGGTTGATAATACTGCGATGGCGGGCGACAGGAGCGTAAACGAAAAAGAGTCGTGGCAATCGAAACCAATTACCTGTCACCCGCCAATTTTAAGAAACCCTCAATTTAAGGAATAAACCAATGCAAACAATATTCGCGATTTTAATGGCCCTGCTGTGCTGCCCTGATGTGAGCTGCGATGGTGCGGTGTGCATACAGGTGGCAGGCAGTCTCGAAGCGGAGCTGCCGACTATTCGCAGGGCGGCTGTGCGCAACCGTTGCTTTGGTGATGATTTTATAATCCTGCTGGCAATCCGCAGGGCCGAGAACGGCAGGGCGGGTCGCCAGTTCGGCGTTATGCACCCTGCCGCCCTGGACACGGACCTTGACACTCAGGCCGGATGGGCGGCGGCGACTATCGTTTCGAATCGAAAACGCTGGGTCGAGGAACAGGGGGTGTTTACCGGCAAGGCCGGGGGTCAGCGAAGGGCCGGGGCCAGCGGCCCCGATTTCATCGACTTCCTGGCAGATAAATATTGCCCGGCGGAGATTGACCCGACAGGCAATGTGAACTGGAAAATCAACGTTAGATACTGGTATGAGAAACTAAAAAATAACAAAAGGCAAGGATGCTATGATTCGCGATACGAGCCTGGAGGCTTTCGAACAAAACAGAGATAAACTCGGTGCCGATGAGCAGCGGGTGTTCGAGATTCTGCTCGATTACGGGCCGAACCACGACCGGCGGCTGCTCGAAATCCTCAATCAAAAAGAGATGCAAAAACCACGCAGGTCACGGCGCAAGTGGGAGATAAATCAGGTAACCGGCAGGCGTAACGGCCTGCTGGTCAAAGGCTATATCAGGGACCTCGGCAAATTCAAAGGCTCCTGGAACGGCCAAAAAAGGAAATATCACTTCTGGTCGGTCAATGGTGACACACGCCCGCCTGTTGGCTGGCAGCCGGTGCCGAAGGCCGCGAGAAAGACCCCTCCGGGATATTTAAGACGGTCCGAAATATCGCCCAGCCAGGCAGGGCGGGTACTGGCAGGACAGCGAGGCAAAGAAGCGGCGAAAAAACCAATGCAATTAACACTTTTTTAAGGGACCTGAAAATGCACGATGAAAAAACACTGAAAAAACTCCTGTGCAAGCGGGAAATCACGCCGAACATCCTGATGCCGGATATACGTGCTTATGATGACGGCAAACAGCAGCTCTTTATAGCGGGACCGGATTTGTGTTCGCTCGCCCAGAATATCATCGATGAAACAGCCGAGCATAAACATCTAAAATTAGCGAAAATCCTGCTTTTAGTCAGGACGACCGAAAAGAAAAAACACGGCAGGCGAATCGGCTATGCCGCGAAGGCGAAACTCCGCGAGAAGTTCCTGAGCAGGTACGGAAACTCGATTATCGATACCATCGATTTTGTAATATGGCTCGATGGAGACTGGCTCGCTGAGACCGGCGGGGCTGTAAATCGCGGTCACGATATCAAAGCAGATAACCCAGAGGGCATCAGGAAGGTCATCGGCCTTTTGGACCACGAGCTTTTGCACTGCGGTGCGAAGATTGCCGGTGAGTTCGTGACAAAGCAGGAGCTGTACCAATATGTAAGTGATCTCGGAATGCGGCATATCGAGACAGTCGAGGATGAAAGCCGCGATGACCCGGAGGAGGTGTTCGTTCGGTATTACTATGTAAATAAAGCCGGCAAGCTGATATGGAAGCTTCGCAAACATGACATCGAGGAGTTCGAGGGTGCCATAAAGCGCAACGGCAAGTGGAATGACAGTATAGGCCCGGTCGTCGATGTGATAATCGAACTCGATAAGAACCTCTTTAGCAAAGCGGGGAAGTAATATGCCGCTTCCGGTTATAAAATTCGCAAAGGTCTATGATGGCTGGGGCTTCTGGCGCGATGGTAAACATCGACGCAAGTGGGTAATTGATTTTACAGCGACCTGGGCCAAAGAACTGCACTGGCCGAAAAAGCGATTGACCTGGTTCATCGATGGAACAGTGCCGCGAAGCGAGCTTAAGCGGCTGATACTGCTAAGAGCCGTCAAAGAGCAGATAGTGCATCTCTATATCCATCGAACCTTAAAGCCAATGGATGAAGAACATATCAAGTACATCGAGCAGATAGCCCGGGACCTTAAAAAAGCAAAAGAAGGTGATGCGGCATGAAGGCCATAAAACTATTGAAAAAGAAAAAGCGGCAGAAATCTATCGAAGTAGCGGTTTCGGGCAGGTTAAAGAGACGGGCTGCGCGTAAGGCGGAAGTCCGGAAGGCCAAAAGGAACTGGTTCGGTAAGAAAATCAAAAACCGGAGCAAGCGAACGATTCAGGAGAGATGATTATGGAAAACGGAACTGATGGGCGTTGCCCGAAATGTCTCAAACCAACATTCTATATAGGGAACTTGAAAATGAGTAAAAGAATAACAATACAGTAACTTTAGGAACTTGAAAATGAACGAGCAAAAATTACAAAAAATCCTTAAAAAACATAAGCTTTGGCTGGTCGACGAAAAGGATGGCGAACGGGCTGATTTGCATGGGGCTGATTTGTGTGGGGCTAATTTGTGTGGGACTGATTTGCGTGGGGCTGATTTGCGTGGGGCTGATCTTGATTTTAGCTGTTGGCCTTTTTGGTGTGGGAGCTTTGATG
>Ga0307379_10013850_pt1 | contig 10436 bp, 7 predicted proteins | sample UN2MG_FD_202237 | JGI IMG/M metagenome (GOLD analysis project Ga0307379, IMG submission 202237) | Soil microbial communities from Risofladan, Vaasa, Finland - UN-2 | ecosystem: Environmental > Terrestrial > Soil > Coastal area > Acid sulfate soil | place: Finland: Risofladan, Vaasa | collected... | reverse complement strand
ACGAACAGCCAGCGCCGGGGCCAGCGGTCGTAGGCCAGCCCGGCCGGCCCGTTGAGGAAAATCCGCACCGCCCGGTTGACGCTCAGGATGACGCCCACGCTGCCGAGCGTGATACCCGCCTCCGCCGGGTGGGTGGGCAGCACCGCGTACATGGTCGAGTCCCCCATCAGGGAGAAGGCGGTGCCCAGGCCGAGCGGGAGGAGGACGCGGGAGGGGGAGATGGGTGGGTTGGGTTTGTTCATAGTAGCGGGCCGTGGTGCGTGTTGCGTGTTGCGTGTTCCGTGCAATGGAGGTCAGTATACACCGCGCCCGGGTACTTGCCAAGTGGGGGGGAAGACCACGGATGGGGAAATACACGATGGCTCTTCCGGCGTGCGTTTTTCCACCTGACTGGCGATGGCGTCACTATGCCAGGTATGATCCTGCATGGTACACCACCGAGACGGAGATACGAGCGTAGGAGAAGAGCCCAGCCCGCCCTACACGCTCGCAGCCCTCGCCCCGCACGCTCGCAGCCCCCGTCCTCGGGGGCGTCTTATGTAGGGCATGATCCTGCAGGAGAGCCCAGCCCGCTCTGCACGCTCGCAGCCCTCGCCCCGCACGCTCGCAGCCCCCGTCCTCGGGGGCGTCTTGTGTAGAGCATGATCTTGCATGGTACGCCACCGAGACGGTGGCTGCGAGCCTGATGTGAGAACGGTGGATCACGTGTTGCGGGGCAGGTCTTGCATGGGGCGCGCCGGCCTGAAAGAGCGGGCCGCTGGGAGGCCCTGCGTGCCGGGAGGCCCCGTCCAGTGCCGCCTGTTCCACGGCGGCGCGGCCCATGAGGACGCCTGCTACCCCATGTAGGGCATGATCCTGCATGGTACGCCACCGAGACGGTGGCTGGGAGCCTGATGCGCGAACGGCGGATTACGTGTCGTTGACTTCTGCGCAAGATTGCAGTACACTATCAAGGGAGAGGAATCACCTTATGAATCTGCACATTCGACCTGTTCGCGACACTGACGTGGAAGACCTGGTTCGATTATCATTATTAGCATGGGCCCCAGTTTTTAGCTCATTTGAGCAAGTATTGGGGCACGATATCTATACATTGATCTGGCCGGATTGGAGAACCAGTCAAAGAGATGGAATCGAAACGGTCTGTAAAGAGGGTGGGAAAACCACTGTCTGGGTTGCCGAAGTAGATGGAAGGGTTGTTGGATTTCTGGCATATCAGTTGAATGCTCAGGACAAAACGGGTGAAGTCCAACTGCTCGCAGTCCATCCTGAATACCAAAACCTTGGCATAGGCACAGAGTTGAACATCTTTGCGCTCAAGGAGATGAAAGAAAGTGGGATGAAAATGGCGAGGGTTGAAACGGGTGGAGATCCATCTCACGCGCCCGCCAGAAGATCGTATGAGAAGGCTGGGTATACTGGTTTGCCTCTGGTTCGGTACTATAAGGATCTGTAGATACGGATCACAGGCTGACGAAAGGAGACGACATGAACATCGTGCTATGGGTACTGCAGGTAGTGCTCGCCCTGAAATTCTTCTCGACTGCTTTCACGCACGGGTTGCGCCCGAACCAGGCGAAAATGCAGCGAGGGGAGCAGAGATTCGGCGCAATAACACGGCCCCTGCTGACCTTTATCGCCCTGTGCACGTTTCTGGGCGGGGCCGGCCTTGTCCTGCCAGGTGCGCTCAGGATTCTGACCTGGCTGACGCCCCTGGCGGCAGCGCTGCTGGCCCTGATGATGCTGGGATCCATCAAGTTCCACGTCACCTGCTGCGAAAAGCCCAAAATCGCGGCCGATCTCGTTCTTTTCGCTTTAGCCGCGTTCGTCGCCTATGGGCGTTGGGTGATCGCTCCGTTTTGAGCGCGGTTACTATGCATATAGCATACGCTCCGGAGCGGCCCAACCATGCTGCCGAGCATGATCCTGCACGGTACGCCACCGAGACGGTGGCTGCGAGCCTCGTGTGAGAACGGCGGATTACGGGTTGCGGGGCAGGTCTTGCGTGGGCCGCGCCGGCCTGAAAGAGCCGGCGCTGGGAAATCCCCAATATCGGGAGGTCCCGCCCAGCGCCGTCTGTTTCACGGCGCGACCCATGAGTACAGCCGCCACTCCTGAAAGAGCCGGCGCTGGGTAACCCCCAATATCGGGAGGTCCCGCCCAGCGCCGCCTGTTTCACGGCGGCGCGGCCAGCGAAGGGGCTGTCACCCCGAAAGTGAGATGCTCCCTATCGCCCGACCTTCGGGGCTACCGGAAACAAAAAACGGGACGGATCGCTGCCGCCCCGCGCCGGATTTCGGCCAGACGGCTTACTCTCCGGCGCGAGGCACGTCCTCTTTGGCCCGGCGAAACAACCGCCAGACCGGGAACGGGCCTGGGGCTCTCCTTGCCGTAGCCGGCTCCCCGTGAGGAGCAGGCATGTGGGCGCAGGCGGAAAGTCGCTGGCGCAACGAAACCCCATGTTGTTGTTCCAGTTGTCGGCATCGTTCCTGTTGCGGTAGGCACAGCGGGCGTTGTTCTGATTGTCGTTCCACGAGCCGCCCCGCAGCGCCTATGACCCGTCCCCACAGTGGTCAGGTGCCAGGCACCTCACTGTTCCAACTTCTGACGCCAATCTCCAAGCAGTTTGCCCACCTCGACGACCATCTTGGAGGCGTGCTCGTACTGGCCGAAGGGGAAGAACTTGAGTTCCATCGCCAGGCGCAGGCACATGCGCAGCATCTCCAGTTTGGCGTCCGCCCGGCGCAACACGCCGCGCCGCTCGTCCACGTTCACCTTGCGGGCCAGGATGAGCAGGTCGCCAAAGTCGAGCACTGTGTCCTGGATGCGCCTGGCCAGGACGAAGCGTTGGCTCTTGGGAAAGGACTGCGTGACCGGAATGAGGTACGCAATCAGGTCGTAGGTCTTCGGATAGATCGGGTAATCAGGCACAGTTCACGCCTCCGGCAAAACTCACCTCGCCTAACAGGCGACGCCGCTTCACGCCGGACGCCCCGCTTCAGCGGGGGGCCTCCCGCCGGCAAAACTCACCTCGCCTAACAAGCGACGCCGCAACCGGTAGGTCTGGGCGTGGGCGGCGTGGGCCAGCCAGCCCTGCACCGAGAGCCGCACCGTCTCGGCATCCAGTTCTCCGGCCTCATACCCGGCGCGCAACCGGCGGAGGCGGCGGGCGAAGGCGTGCACCTTGGGATGCAGCAAACGGCGGCAGTAGGGGAAGACGCGGAAACCGAGAAAAGGGATACCGGTGCGGGTAGGATAGACGACGGCTCGTTCCTCGTGCAGCGTCAGCCGCAGGCTGGCCAGGTGATCAATGATGGCCCCGCGCCAGGCGTGCAACACCGACTTGTCGTCGTCGAAGAGCAGGAAATCATCGCAGTAACGCTCGTAACAGCGACAGTGCAACTGCTGCTTGACGAACTGGTCCAGGCTGTTGAGGTAGACGTTGGCCCAGAACTGAGAAGTCAGGTTGCCGATGGGGAGGCCACGGGGACGGGCGGCGGCGAAGAGATCGTCGCCTTGGAACCAGACCATCTGGTACTCGCCAGCCAGCAGCCCAACGCTGCTTCCCAGGATGCGGTCAATCAGCCACAGGACGTCCGGATCGGCAATGTGGTGGGCGAGCATCCCACGCAGCAACTGGTGGTCCACGCTGGGAAAGAACTGGCGCACGTCGCACTGCAGCACGTAGCGTTGCTGGCGGGCGAACTCCTGGCAGCGATCTACCGCGGCGTGCGTGCCCTTGCCCTGGCGGCAGGCGTAGGAATCGCGGGTGAAGCGCGCCTCGAAGATGGGCTGGGTCACGTCGCACAGGGCGTGGTGGACGACGCGGTCGCGGAAGGGAGCGGCCGAGATCACCCGGCGCTTGGGCGCCCACAGGTGGTCGTGCCGCCAGGGGCCGACGACGAAGCTGCGGTAGGGACCGGGGCGGTAGGTCTTGTCCTCCAGTTCGGCATGCAGGGCCCACAAGTTCTCTTCCAGGTTGACCTCGAAAGCGGCCACAGAGTCGTGCTTGCGCTTCCCACCCCGCCGCGCGTCACGGTAGGCCAGGTAGAGATTCTCGAACTCATAGAGTTGGGAGTACAGGTGTTTGAACGTCTTGGGCATGTGAGTATCCGTAGTTCTACTATGCGAAGACCCGGCTTTTAACTACCAGCGACCGCGCTTCGCGCGGATTCAGGCAAAGGACAGATGACAAAGGACAGATGACAGAGAACTTACGGAGAGCCCCTGGCGCAACGAAACCCCAAGCTGCCGTGCCAGAGGCCGGCATCGTACCCGTAGCGGTAGGCACAGCGGGCGACGTTCTGAAGGACGCCCCACGAGCCGCCCCGCAGCACACGCAGAGAGAGCCGTCCCGGGTCATCCTCCAACTCCTCACGTCCATCGTCTCGGACATAAGGATAGCCAAAATCGGGCCGTTGCCAATTCCAGCCCCAGCGGGTGCCACACCACTCCCAGACATTACCCACCATATCCAGCACTCCGTAAGGGCCCGCACCATCTGGGTATATACCAACAGGTGTCGTCGTCTTCAGTCCGCCCTCCCAGGTGTTGGCCTTGTTCTCGTCCCATTCATCTCCCCATGGCCAGACCATCCCCTCTGTTCTCTCCCCATTTGAGGGATCAAGAAGGCCACCGCGAGCAGCCTTTTCCCACTCCGCCTCGGTAGGCAGGCGGATGACATCGGCCGGCCCCAGTTCCCCCTGTTCCCGCAGTACCTCGGTCAGCCAGTTGCAATAAGCCACTGCCTCGTACCAGGTCACGCCAACGACGGGATGGTTGTCGCCGTTGTAACGCGGGTCGTGCCAGTAATAAGGCTGATCGCGCTGCTCAGGGGACCGCCCCCAACCTTCTCCCTCCCCCTGCCGCCAGCGCCAACCAGCGGCAGTCCACAATCGATCCTGGTTGTAGCCCTGGGCATCAACGAAACGCCGGAACTGGGCATTGGTCACGGGGTATTTGGCAATAGCGAAAGGTGGCAAGTCCACCTGGTGAACGCCCTCCTCAGCCTCCAACCAGGCATCGTAGATAGTCTTGAGCCTATCGGATGGCACACCTTCGACCCTATATTCTTCGCTGTCTACGCGCTCGTGCGCGAATGTCTTCCAACGGGCAACTTCCTCGGGCGTGGAGCCCATCAAGAAAGGACCACCTTCTACGGGGCACCAGGCGTCCAGGTCGCGTGGGTCACCCAGCACACTCAGCGCATTGCCAGCCTCGAGGCGCATGGTCGGTGTCAACGCCGAACCACGCTGCTCCAATATATCAGCCACACGGCGAGCTACATCGGCTCGGAACTCGGGAAACACTGCACCTTTCTCCGTGTCCACCAGCGCACGGGCAGCCAACACCAGGTTGTGGTGGGGGTGGTCGGCAGCGTCGGGCTGGTGCAGGGTAAACTCAACAATTTCTCGTGCCCGAGCAGGGTCGAAGGCGCTCAAGTGGCCCACGGTCAGGAGCAGCGTCTCCTTCCACCAGTCACGCGGCAGTGCATCTCTGACATACCTCAGGTAGTCTTTCTGCCGCGCCAGGCGGCGGGCAGCCAGATACTCTTGAAAGGCACGGGGCTGAAAGGCCAAGCGGGCATCCAGTTCACGCATTAGATAACTGCGCTCCACCACCCAGGTGAGGAATTGGTGAGCATCGTCCCGTGCTACCTGTTCTCGCTCATCTCCTTTTCCTGCCCGAAAGCCCTCCAATATCCATTCGACTATGACATCCCTTGTTTCCTCTAGTTTGCCTTCCGGTTCGGCCATTTGCAGGCGAAAAGCAATTTCCTCGAGTCTCTGCCGCCGGGCATCAGCTGAGAGACCACGGACCACCGGATAGTGCTCAATGACATCGCGCGCACCTCGGTCCACCCGAGCCTCATCCCAAGTCAACAGCACTTCGGCACAACGCTCGTACAGTTTGGCGCGCCGCTCGGGCAGTTGCCTTCCGCCGTAGTGAATGATGGCGATTACGGTCAATCGCAGAGGGTTCTCAGCTAGTTCGCGTACCGCTGGTGTATCCTCAATGCGGCGCAACAGGTCGCGAGTCAGGTCCTCCGCCCGCCGAACTTGGGCTTCCATCACCGCGCACCAGCGGCGAACGAAGGTCTCAATCTCATCCCAAGTGAAGCGTGCCACGTTCTCACAATGAAAGAGACCCAGTGGCACACCTTCATAACCCTCGGGACGGCATGTGACAATGAAGCGGCATCGCTCGTACTTCGTAGCGAAGGCAGTCACTACGCCAGCGACGAAATTGCGGCTGGTTGGGCCCGGTACCTCGTCCAGGCCATCGAGCAATAGCAGGCAGTGACCTTGTTCCAGTGCTGTTTCCAGGAAATGCTCTGGGAACTTGTGCTCACGAAAGTGATGTCTCAAGTAATCCAGAAGCAGTTGGGGGTGTGCAGTATCAATCTCAGTCTCTTTCTGTGGTTGCGCCATCCAGTGGCCAAAACCACCCAGCGGTAGATAGATCGGCCAGAGAAGTGGTTTGGGATTCCACCCCAGGTGTCGCTCAGCCCAGCGGGGGCCTTTCCCTCGACATGCCTGGGCCAAAGTCAGAGCAACAAATCTCAGAAAGGTGGTCTTGCCTGAACCCGCCTCGCCCACAAGCACCAGGCAGCGGTGCTCGGGCAGAAGTTGAGTGAGTGGCCGCCCGTGCCCGTGTCCTTCCTCACCAGCAACCAGCAGCACCGGTTCGCTGCTGGTGACACGCCGGCCCAGCAAGCCATGGCGCTCCTCACTTACTGGCGTGAGCAGAGGTACATAGACGCTCTCCAGAGAAACGTAGCCGAAACGATCCACATCGCGCAGCGCAATACTGGCCAGGTCGAGATCCTTGAAAGCCTTGATGATGCTATCAAGATAGTTCCGTACCTCAGGTATAGCGCCCCGCCGTAGGCAAAACGCCTGCCAACTATTCCGCGCCCGTGTCACCCATTCCCTGGCAGTCACATCGCACCATTCCTTGAGCATCCTGCTGCCCAGGTAGAGGAGACCAACGAGAAGAAGAAGCAGTAGTGCCATCAGTCCCCAACGTTTTACCAGGGCAACGATGTACTTCAGCCACTCGCCAGTGCTACCAGGTGGGTAGAGAGGCTCAGGCGTGGGTGTAACAGCAGGGGTGAGGGTAATGATAGCCTGAATGGGAATTGGGGTCGGCGTCGGGAGGGGTGATGTAGCGACAGGCGGGGGTGTCTGAGCAGATACCTGAGGCAGACACAAAAGTCCCAGGAGCAGTAAGAGAACCCATACAGTATAGGCATTCCCCCTCATCGGTCCGTCCCCCCTAAACCCACATAGGAATACCCCAACTGTACACCAGTCCCATTTCTATGTCAAACGTGGAACAGTGATTTCCAGGGCAAGTTCATGTAGAGGCCTCGTCTGGCTCCGGCTATCTGCAGCAACTCCGGAGCCCCGAGATTGTTACGTGGGGGAGGGTACAGCACTCAGGCACGAGAATTGCTCCAACAAACTGAGGACTCCCTCACGCATGAGACGCCCCGAGACGGGGCTACGAGCGTAAGAGAAGAGCCCAGCCCGCCCTGAACGCTCATAGCCCCCGTCCCCGGGGGCGTCTTATGCCGAGCATGATCCTGCATGGTACGCCACCGAGACGGTGGCTGCGAGCCTTGTGTGAGAACGGTGGATTACGTGTTTCGGGGCAGGCCTTGTATGGGCCGCGCCGGCCTGAAAGAGCCGGCGCTGGGAAGCCCCACATACCGGGAGGTCCCGCCCAGCGCCGCCTGTTCCACGGCGGCGCGGCCCATAGGAACGGCCGCCGCTCCAGAAGACTTGCTTGCCTGGCCCAGCAGTGACCCCACCCCCACCTGCGGTGGGGGCTTCCTGCGACGTCCCGTACAAGCCCCCTGCGCCAGCAGGGGGTCCCGTGACTGCCTGCCCAGGCCCGCCTGGCTCAACCCTCGGACGCACTGTCATCGGATTCGGGGAGCGGACCGAGCAGATCCCGCCCTTCGTGCGTCCAATCCGTTCAATCTGTTCCACCGTGTACTCACGGGCACAATCCGTTGACAGCCCTTCCCCTCTCCGCAGCGGGAAGGCTTACCGTCAAACCGTGATGGTGTTGCGTGTTCCGTGAGACCAAGTCGCTCCCGCCGGACCACAGTCCGGCGTTAAGCGACCATCAGGCCAGCCCTCTGGACCTGCCACACGGCCGTCTATCCATCGTCAACCGGTGCAGTGACAACGTCAAACAACACCGTGACCCGCGCCAGTGGCCATACGTGACCAAGGATTGGCTTCATGGATGGTCGTGAGGGTTGTCCGTATAAGTCCCTCGGCTACAGCAGCAGCCAGAAGATCATCGTCGGCGGAGACGAACGTCAGGGGTGGTAGTCCACTCTCCATGAGAGGATCGTTAAGGGCAAGCGCACAGGCCAGATGAACGGCATAGCCGCGCAATTTGCGACGGCGGGTGAGTTGGATTGCCCTAATAGAAAGTGAGAGGCTCTTGCACATTCCGTTTCCGGCTAGTTGTAGGAGTAGTCACGGGTATTCCGCTGTTCGATGATGATCTGGCTGGCAGGCTTTCCACCGGCACGCACGGCAGGCTGGCGCATCCGAGGCGATGGATAGCGCTGTGCAATGGCCGGATCAAGAGGAACAATCAGGTCTGTGGCTGCCCACAGCCTTTCCACTCGTTGGCGGGGCGTAAGAGGACCCTGTTCCCTCCCCTGGTCCCGCCAATGCTGCAGGCCCAGTTCAATGACCTCAGACAGGTGCCCTGGAGCAGAGCCAGTTGTGTGAGTATCCGTAGTTCTACTATGCGAAGACCCGGTTTTTTACTACCAGCGACCGCGCTTCGCGCGGATTCAACCGAATGACAGAGGACAAAGGACAGATGACAGAGAACTTACGGAGAGCCCCTGGCGCAACGAAACCCCACGTCGTAGTACCAGACGCCGGCATCGTACCCGTAGCGGTCGGCGCAGCGGGCGAGGAGCTGAGAGTCGCCCCACGAGCCGCCCCGCAGCACGCACGAACCCTTCGCCTTTGAATTCTCCCGCCCATCGCCTGGATCATAGGGATACGGCTTGTACAAACTGCTGCACCATTCCCAGACGTTGCCGGCCACGTCGAGCACCCCTTCCGGACTGGCGCCGGCAGAGTAGATACCGGCCGGCGTGGTCGTGCCGGGACCACCCTCAGCAGTGTTGCACTTTTCAGCGTCCCACCCGTCCCCCCAGGGCCATTCCCGCTGGTCTGCCGCCCCCCGGGCCGCCCGCTCCCACTCCGCCTCGCTGGGCAAGCGGTACGCCTGGCCGGTCTCCTGGCTCAGCCAGCGGCAGTAGGCCACAGCGTCGCCCCAAGTGACGTAGACCACAGGATGGTTGGCCAGGTGGGGTGGCACCTGGCCGCCTGTCCAGTGAGACGGCGGCTTACGCCCGGTGGCCTGGACAAAGACCGCGTACTGCGCATTGGTGACAGGATAGCGGGAAATGGCAAACGGTTCCACACGAACGCGGTGCACCGGCTTTTCGCTGTCATACCTCTCACTGCCCATCCAGAACTCACCAGCCGGGATGGATACGAACTCGGGCAGCAGGTAGGGGCCAGAAAAGCGGGGGTCGCCCAGGCGGGCCAGAGCTTCGCCGGCGGCGATGCGCTCCCGCACGTCCAATGCGCCAATCTCCAGCAAGCCGGCTATACGGCGGGTAATTCTGGTTCGTAGCTCAATAGCCTCCTCCCGGCGATGCGGGTCCACGACCGCACCCACTGCCAGGATAGCCTCACCAGCCAGCCAGGCACAGCGCCAGCCCGCCTTGTCGTCCCTGGTAGGCCGTTCGGTTGGATAGAGCGCGCGGGCCACGTCGAGCGCATAGTCGGTATCTCCTTGCTGCCGCTTCCATTCCACACCCAATAGGATCACTTCGCGCCAGTGATCCCCCTGGCGGGCGTGTTCGACAGCGGCAGAGGGAAAATTGCCTCTACTGGCCAGATGGCGGGCAGCCAGGTATTCCTGGAACGTGCGGTGGGGGAAGGTATAGATGGCAACCGGTTTCAATGCTCCCTCTGGCTGGCGCGCACCGCTATAGAGCAACAAGCCGCTACGCTCCTGGCAATAGTTCAGAAAAGTACGTACCTGTTGCTCATTCAACCCCAGGTATGCGTTCAGTGTAGCGGTCAATTTGTTGGCGGGGATGTCGGCTACGCCGGGGTGCGCCCCCTGTTCAGCGTGGGCATCGTAGGCGATACACCAGATGGTCTTCTCCAACGCAGTTCTGTCCACACCGGGCTGGTTCAAATCCCGTAACAGCCCCAATTCTTCCGATTGCCCTTCCTGACGGGCACGTTTCCCCTTTTCCCAGCGCCAAAGGAGCAGTTCCACACAACGATCGTAGAGCAAGACGCGAGAGTCGGGCAGTTTGCCCTCGTCAGTGTGTACAATCGCCATAAGCGTCATCAGGAGAGGAATTTCGGCCA
>Ga0307379_10013849_pt1 | contig 10437 bp, 11 predicted proteins | sample UN2MG_FD_202237 | JGI IMG/M metagenome (GOLD analysis project Ga0307379, IMG submission 202237) | Soil microbial communities from Risofladan, Vaasa, Finland - UN-2 | ecosystem: Environmental > Terrestrial > Soil > Coastal area > Acid sulfate soil | place: Finland: Risofladan, Vaasa | collected... | reverse complement strand
ACATATTTAAAAACATAAAAATTTACCTTTTCCCTTTCATTGTTAGAATACTCGAGGCAAGGATATTAGCTAACTCCTTTGTTTCTTGTAAAAGCCAATCACATTCATCTATTAAAGTTTTTGGAATTAAATTAGCATCTCTTAATATTGCTAGCCAGAATTTTGTCTCATTAGCAGATTTTAAAGAATAAAAAAAGAAGTTTTGATAATCCTTTTTGGAACTAGCAGCTTCTGCTTCAAAATAATTGGCTCCTATACTGGTTCCGCTTCTCATTAATTGACTAATAATCTCTCGAATTACAGGAACTTTCGGAAGCTTACTTAAAAATCCAACTAAACGAAGAATATATTTATAAATTCTTTTTCTAAATTCTTGTTTTAATATCTTTTTGTTTTTTAGTCCTACCATTTTTTATTTTTGAATTTGTGTCTTTTGTCTTTAATTTTTTATTTTTCCCGATGTTCTAATCGTGGATGCTCGGCTTTTACGCCGGCATAGTTTTTTAAAGCTCTGCTTTAAATTATATCCGCAAAATATCTTTCTACAGATTTAAAATAAAAGGCTCCGCTGATAAATATAATCACAGCAAACAAAGCCGAGATGCCAAGCATTCCAAAATTAATCCCTTGATGCCCTAAAATCATCGCTCTATGCGCCTCAATTAATCCACTCATGGGATTAAGTTTTACTACCCACTCAAACTTGCCAGCTACCGACGCAGGATAAATAACCGGCGTCGCATAAATCCATAATTGAATAAAAAAAGGAAATACATATTTTACGTCTCTGTATTTGACATCAATAGCTGACAGCCAAAAACCAATTCCAGCCGCCAGCATCCAGGTAAAGAATAATATTAAGGGCAAAAGGAAAAGGTAAATACTGGGAGTGAATTTATAAAAAAACATAAATCCAAAAATAATCAATCCCGCAATAGCATAATCCAATAAGCCTCTTAAAGTAGCCGAAATGGGAAGAATAATTCTGGGAAAATAAACTTTTGTTATTAATGATGCTCCACCAACCATACTGTTGCTGGCATTACTAACTGAATTAGCAAAATAAGTCCATAGCAACAAGCCTGAATAAGAAAAAATAGGATAAGGAACGCCTTCTGAGGGAATTTTGGCGATCTTGCCAAAAAAGAAAGAAAAAATAACCATGGTTAAAAAGGGTTGTAAAATTGCCCAGAGACCGCCAATAACTGTCTGCTTATACTTTACTTTTATATCTCTTACTATAAAGGCCCATAAAAGCTCCCTATGTTTATAAATTTCTTTAAAATCAATAGGAATTAAGCCTTTTTTGGGTTTAATAATAGTTACTTCAGTCATTTTTAATCTTTAAAAAAAATGTAATCAAATAATTTCTTAGCACTTTCTTTTTCATCTTCCTTGTCTGTATCACAAACTAAATCTGCTTTGTCTGATTCTTCATAAGGAGCATTATATCCTGTCAGATTGGAAATTTCTCCTTTTATTGCTTTAGAATAAAGGCCATTTTTATCCCTTTTGATCCTTGTCTTCTGGTCTGCCATGACATAAACCTCAATAAATCTTTTTTTACCAATCTTCTTTTTAATCTGATTTCTAATTTTTTTATCAGGCGAAACAAAAGAACAAATCACTAAACTGCCTGAATCTGCCAACATTTTTGCTAATTGACCCATTCTTCTTATATGCAAGACCCGATCTTCAGGAGAAAAGCCAATTCCCTGAGCAATAGCCGTTCCCCTAATTACATCTCCGTCTAGTTGCTGAACTTTAAGATGGGGATAAACCTTTTTTATTTTTCTAACCAAATGATCGCTGATTGTTGTTTTTCCGCTACAAGGACAACCAGTTAACCAAACAACTAAACCTCTTTCCGCAATCTGGGAAGTTTTTTCTGTTAATAAATAAGAAAAATCCTGGGAGGCAATTTGTCTTTTCCAAAATTTCTCCCCATTTTTAATTCCATTCCTAATTTTGGTTCCGGAAATTTTTTTAACCTTTTCGTTAACCTTCAGCATCTCCGTTTTATAGCCGACTTTTCTTCCCCAATAAACTCCTTCAATATCAGGAATAATCATAATCGTACCTTTGATTTTATTTTTTTTCATCCAGAGCTTTACAATTTCTGCCCGGAAGCAGACCGAATACTTCTCCTTTTTCCTGTCTCTAACTAAAATTAAAACTGGTTTACCGGGATTATGTTTTCTTTTTTTCTCAATGATAGCTATGTGGCCTTGATGAAAAGGTGACCACCTGCCAATAAAAACCATATGAGGAATATTACTATTTACGTTAGTATAATAGATCATTTTTTTAAATTCGCAGCCAGTCTTGAGGCAGTAAATCTTCTAAGCTTCTTTTCGACTTATTAAACCATTGTTTTGGGGTAATAACAATTTTTTTATTATTCTTATTTAACCATGCGCCCCACCAGCTAAAAGTGCTGTTGGCAATTATATTATGCTTACAATAGCTCATTAAACGTAGATCCTCATAATCTTTACTCTTCCCATTATAATCTAGATAAAAACTCTTTGATTTGGGTTTAATATTCTCTTTTGCCCATTTTGGATCGTCGGAAAAAACAAAAAATACAGGATTTTTAACTTTAGAGCCAATTAATTTAACAGCTTCTTTATAATAAGCCAGAGAACAGACGCCATGATGAGCATAAGTTGCCTTATTACTGATGAAATCTTTCCTCCGAACATGAAGGGAAATAGAATCACACTGCCTAATTTTTTTAAGCATTATTTTGTTTCTAGTATCCGACGGCTTTTTACATTTGAATTCTTTCCGAATAATACTTTCGATGTCTTTAAAATGTTTTTCGCTTGCCCAATGGCCAATTAAATAAACATTGTCTCGAGTCTTTAAAATGTTTGGGTCAAAATGAAAAAATTTCTGCCTAACAACCATATGTCTATAATAAGGTTTAAACTTCTCCAATGACGGTCTTATAAAAGCTTTTATTCCCTGGGGGTTTATAAACTGATTTACTTCCTCTGTTGAAGCAATATTTTCAACAATATTTAAATGTTTTAAACTATATTTACGAAGTTTATATGTTTTAAACCCTGATATGTCTAACTTTAATAACGCCTGGCGCGTATAAGCAATCCTCCGACCCAAGGCATACTGAAACATTTGATTTCCCAGTCCGCCAATTATTTTAATAATAATCATACCAATAAGCCTTGTTAATAACTCTGTGTATTTTCTCAAGTGATTTCCGACAAAAATCAACCAGAGATCTTTTTATGAATTCTGATAATATCATCTTTAACTTCAAACACACAATTAGGGCATTTTTTCAAGATGAATTTTTTTAATTTTATTAAAGGAGGGTAGTCGTTTTTTCCTACAAACAACCTAGCATCATCAATTAAAATCACATTATCTTTTATAGAATGACAAAAAATATGTCTTAATTCCTCCATAATGGGTGTTTCATTGTCTCCTTTGGCGGTAATACCCTTTGAATAATGAGCATCAAGCCAGAATAAACACGGATCTGATATCTTTTCAATGACTAAAGGAATTTTTTTGCCACTATCTCCTTGAATTATTGTTATGTAATCAAATTTCAGGAATTTTTTCTTAGCCCTATTATAAAGATCTTTATCTAGCTCGATTGAATAAATTTTGTCAAAAACACATCTCGTTGCCTCTACCATGCTTCCCGAACAAGTTCCTGTCTCGACTAAAATACGGATAGAAAAATCTTTGGCATACTCTTTGACTATTTGCTGCTTAGCTAAGGGTGACAAAGGAACAGTTTTTTTCTTCCCAAGAATATAAAAAATTAGCTTAATGCATGATCTTATAAAATTAAAAAGAGGTATAAGAATCATATTAATTGAACATATTTATTTCTTAAACCAAAACATCCCACAAGCATATTTAGGTTTCTCTAAAATTTTAATGTCAATGTTTTTGATAAAATGTCCATCAATAGCTCCAGACAATTCAACCAGCTTTAAATTCTTAAAATAATTAATAATTGTCTTCGGAGAATGAACACGATGAGCATTAAAATATGTCTTTTGTTTTCCTACGGGAACAGAAAAAAATAAATTCCCTCCTTTGACTAAAATACGAGATAATTCTTCGCAGGCTTTTTTTGTTCCTTTCGGATTAAGCTTATCACCATATCTTCCTAAGCCAATATGTTCTGCCACATGGAGACAGGATAAAGATTTTACTGAATTATCTTTAAAAGGCAAATTTAATATATTTCCTTTTTTAACTATTAAATTTTTTAAATCTGTTTTAAATGGTCTTATATCAATAAAAACAACCTTTGTAATTCTGCTTAATAAACTTATCCATCTAATCTCCGAACCAACATCAACATGGTCTTTAACCCCGCTTTCTTTTATTTTTTCAAAAGCCCAAGCGCCTTGATAAAAATAATGAGCATCAAAAGAAATTGTTAAAGTATTATCATTAATACACGGATATAGATCAAGAATATTTAGCTTTTCTACCTGAGCTAAATCTTTATATTTTTTATAAGAGAAGTAAAATTTTATCAGTTTGGGGATATTATGAATCTTTAAACCAAAAACTAATTCAATGTTTTTTTTTAGAAATTTATAATAATTTCTTAAGTTCATTTATTTTTTTAATGAGGGAGGATAATAATGTCTCTAGTGCTTTTCATTAAATGAATCATCGCTGTTTCTTATACCAATCTATTGTTTTTTTTAATCCTTTTTTAAAATCAGTTGTGGCTTTAAAGCCAAATTCTTTTTTTGCTCTAGAAGTATCAATACATCTTCTTGGCTGGCCGTCTGGTTTGGTTTTATCCCAAATTATTTTACCTTTATAATTCATCAACCCGGCGATTAACTCAACTAATTCCTTGATGCTGATTTCAAAACCAGCGCCAATATTAATTGGTTCTGGCTTGTTGTATTTTCCAGTTGCTAAAACTATAGCTCTGGCGCAATCTTCAACATATAAAAACTCTCTTGTTGCCCTGCCCGTTCCCCAAACAGTAATACTTTTCTTTTTCTTCTTCTTAGCCTCAACAATTCTTTTAATTAAAGCAGGAATAACATGGGAAAATCGAGGATTAAAATTATCTCCGGGACCATAAAGATTAACCGGTAATAAAAAAATAGAATTGAAGTCATACTGTTGTCTGTAAGCCTGACTCATCACCAGAAGCATTTTTTTTGCCAAACCATAAGGAGCATTTGTTTCTTCAGGATAACCATTCCATAAATCTTTTTCTCTAAAAGGGACTGGGGTAAATTTGGGGTAGCAACAAACTGTCCCTAAAGCAACAAACTTTTTTACCTTAGCTAATCTTGCCTGCTCAAAAAGATGAATTCCTATTAAAAGATTTTCATATATCATTCTACCTGGATTCTCCCTGTTAAAACCAATTCCACCTACAAAACCGGCTAAATGAATAACAATATCTTTGCCTTTAACAGACTTTTTAACATTTTTTAAAATTTTAAGATCGCAAGATTTTGAGCGAGGAATAAAAATATTTTCTTTTTTAGCTCCTTTTTTCAGAAGCTCTTTTAAAAGATGCTGACCTAAAAAGCCCGCCCCACCAGTTAAAAGTATTTTTTTATTAACAAAGTAGTTCATAAAGCCCTTCTCACTTCTGAACAGGGATAAAAAATAACCAGTCGTCAAAAACTTTAACCAAACGATAATCTTTTGACCTCTCCCAATTGTCAAAAACAAAAAAAAGCTCTTGAGGAATAACGACCAACTTTATATTTTTTTCTACATATAACGGTAATTCTCCTATTTTACCAGTACTTATGCTCCATTCCCAATCCCACACATTGCCAAATCTTCGGCCATGAAAGTAACGTCCCCAATCAAGTCCATGAAACAAAATAAAACCTTCATTAGAATAAGGTAAAAGCTCTATTTTTATCCTTTCCAAATCACTTATTTTCGGTCTTTTAAAATAAATCGGCTTCTGCAAAGAGGAAAACAAAACTAACCCAGACAACAAACAAAGAACAATACTTTGCAATAAAGAGGCTTTTTTTAAATATCTTGCACTAAAAAGGGCGAGAAAAAGAAAAACAAAGTAAATATAATGAAGTCCGGAGACTGCAGCAGAAAGATATATAAAAAAAATGCTGAAAAAAGAAAGCAAAAGCATTTTCTCAATTTTCAACACTTTGTTTTTTAATAAATCTGCCAAGCCTAAAATTGCAGTAATGGTTAAAACTGGAGCAGTAAAAAATACTCCATATAAGTGAATCAGCCGAAATCTGCTGAAAAAATGAGAAAGTTTTGGTGATGATGCGGAGCCGGATCTAATTAAGCCAAAAGGGAAGGAATCAATCAAAGCTCCCTGTGATGTACTCTGAATTAATAAAAAAATTAAAATGCAGGCAGCAAAAAAAAACCAGTTTTTTTTATCTTTAAGTTTCTTTTTATCAAAAAAGTAAATAAAAGTCGCTAGTGCTGGCACTGAAGCTAAAATTATCCTTGGGTCTTTACTAATAATAGCTAAAACATAGGCTAAGCCTGCCCAAAAGATTTTTTCTTGGAAATAAAGATAAATAAAAATAAAAAAGAACATAAAAGCAAATTGATCCAAAACCGTATAAGTAGAAAGAAAAACAAAACCATATGAAGTTAAAAGCAAAACAATCGTCAGTAAAGTATTCTTAAAAGAATACTTAAAATGATTGCGAAGAATAAGAAAAATAAAAAAAACAGTTGTTAAAGAAGCTAAAATATGAGCCAGTTTAAAACCAGCAATATCACCTAAGCAAAACATTAATGGAGCAGGCAAAAAATAGCCTAAAGAAAACTCTACAATTCCATTCTTTTTTAGATCTTTAATCCATTGGAGAAAATCGGGAAAATATGGCCTAAAAGAGTATAGGGCTTGATGGGCTCTAATCATTCTCGTATCTTCCAGTCTGGCGATAGCATATTTATTGACCCAACTAAAAATAAGTAATCCGCAAAAAAAAAGAATAATTATAATAAATAGATATTCTCTAATTTTCCTCATACTAATTCCATTACGCTTTATATATTTAAATACTTCTTTATTGTTTTAACAATATAATCTAAGTGTTTTTTTTCTAAAACAGGGTAAACACCAAGCCAAAAAGAATTTTTCATTATTAAATCAGACTTTGTTAAATTCTCCACTTTACTATATTCAAGTTTATAATTTTTAAAATAAGGCTGTTTTAAAATATTCCCAGCAAATAAAAGCCTTGAGTCTATTTTTTTTCGAAAAAGAAACTGCAAAAGTTTATTTCTTTGGATTTTGCTTTCTTTTAGAATAGTTAAAGGAAAGCCAAACCAAGACGCCTCAGTTTTATTATCCCACTTAGGTAAGATAAAGTAATCTTTCAAATTTTGAAATTTTTTATATAAATAAGCAAAATTTGCTTGTCTTTTTTTAATAAATGGTTTAAGTTTCTTAAGTTGAGCTAAGCCAATTGAGGCCTGCATATCGGTTAGTTTCAAATTGAAACCAAGTTCCGAATAAATATACTTATGGTCAAAACCAAAAGGTAAATCTCCTAATTGCCAGGAAAACCTTTTTTTACAAGCATTGTTTTGGCCGGTTTTGCACCAACAATCCCTGCCCCAATCCCTCATTGATTTTATAATTCTTGCTAAAAGGGAATTTGAAGTCAAAACTGCGCCGCCTTCGCCAGTGGTTATTTGATGAGCAGGATAAAAACTTAATGTACTTATGTCACCAAAACTACCTGTTAATTTACCTTTATATAATGAGCCTAAAGCATCACAATTATCCTCAACTAACCAAAGATTGTATTTTTTACAAATTTTTATAACCTCATCAATATTAAAAGGGTTTCCTAAAGTGTGAGCTAAAATAATCGCTTTGGTTTTTTTGGAGATAGCTTTTTTTATTTGTCCAATATCAGCATTATAATCCCCTAAATTAACATCAACAAAAACAGGCACTAAGTTGTTAATAATAAGCGGATTTACTGTCGTGGGAAAATTAACGGCTGTGGTAATAACCTCATCAGCGTTAAGCAAACGCCTTTTGCCAAGCCTAAATGATTTTAGAGCAGAAATAGCCAAAAGATTGGCCGAAGATCCGGAATTTACTAAAATACAATTTTTAACTTTTAAAAACTGACATAATTTTTTTTCAAACTTTCGGCTAAATCTTCCTTCTGTCCACCAACCGTCCAAAACCGCCTGGACCCCGTAAATCAATTCTCTCTCATCAAACACTTTTCCTGAAGCTGGAATTATATCTTTTCCGGGGATGATTTTTTTATTTTTAAAATTGTCTTGATAATATTTTTCTATTAATTTGTTTAGTTTATTCACTTTAGTTGTATTTATCATCAGTAATTTTCTTTTTATCTATTTTATTCATGTTGGCTTTGTACCACTGATACAAATTACGCAAAGATTGATTGAAGCAGGTAAATTTAAAACCAGCAATTTCTTTTATTAATCTTGAATTATCACAGCTGTATTCTTTATTCCAGCCTTTTTTCTTTATTACTATAGGCAAAGAATAAGCGCCAAGCTTGTTAATTTTTTGGGCAATATTTACAAGCGACCTTTTTCTGCCCCGACCGATGTTATAAAATTTATGTTTTGGCTTATGGCAAATAAAATAATCAATTATTCTTGCCAAATCATAAACATCAAGATAATCAAAATAAGCATTTTGGGTTATTGTCAAAGGCAATTTGAGCAGATATTTTAAAATTATGTTGGAGATAAACCTCACTTCATAGTCTTCGTATTTGCCAAAAACCCCAAAAGGACGTAAACAATAAACATTTAATTGACTTTGAGTAATTAAAGAACAAAGATACTTAGAAAAACCATATTCATCATTGGGAATAACTTTATTAAAATCACTTTCTTTAACTTTTTTAAGATTGCGGCTTTTATCATATTCTGCTCCTGACCCGAAAATAATCATTCTCTTAAAAAAATTTTGACCTTTCAATAAATTAATCAACATTCTTATGTTAGGTTTAATTATGCTTTCCTTGGCTTTATGGTGTAAATATTCATTTACACCATTAAAATTTCTCGCTCCACCAATAAAAGCGCTATGGATCACCACGTCCGGTTTGTTTTTTGACAAATAAGAATAAACTTTTTCTGTATCTAATAAGTCTAAAGTTTGATGGTCAGGGATTAGAAGTTGGTATTTTGAAGCAAAGTGTTCACAAAGATTTTTACCAATAAAACCCCTGGCACCGGTAATTAGGATTTTTTTATCCATGATAATTTTCTTCATTTTAACAAACCTTGATTCCGATTATTTATTAGACTAAAATATTTTAACATTAATTTAAAAACATTTTATGTTAAATAATTTCGAACCACTGCAAAAAAAAGCTAAAGAAATTAGAAAACAAGTGTTCAAAATGATCGTTAATGCTCATGCCTCTCATATTGCCTCTTCTTTTTCCTGTATCGAGTTATTGGTATATTTATATGAAAAAGTGCTTAGGATTAACCCAAAAAATCCTTTTGCGTTAAATCGTGACCGTTTTATTTTAAGCAAAGGGTGGGCAGTTTCTTCTCTCTACGCAATCTTGGCAAGCAAAGGTTTTTTTGCAAAAACCCTGCTGCGAACATATTGTCAGAATGGCAGTAAATTTATTGGCGCGGCTACCAAAAACGGCATTTCTGGTGTTGAAGTAAGTACAGGCTCTGCCGGACACGGCATCGGCATTGGCGTTGGTCTAGCTCTTGCCGCTAAAATCAAGAAAAAAAAGTATCGCGTCTTTGTTTTAACAGGTGATGGAGAATGTGATACCGGATCAACCTGGGAAGCAATGTTAACTGCCGCCCACCATAAATTAGATAATCTGGTAGTTATTGTTGACTATAATAAATGGCAAGCATTTGGTAAAACTAATGAGGTTTTAAACCTGGAGCCTTTTTCTAAAAAATGGCAAGCTTTCAATTGGTCAACTAAAGAAATTAACGGCCATAATTTTACTGATATTCACAAGGCACTATCAAAAATTCCTTTTGAAAAAAATAAACCATCTGTAATTATTGCTCATACGACTAAGGGAAAGGGGCTTTCAATAATTGAAGATAAAAACGAGTGGCATTATAAAACTCCAACTGAAAAAGAAATTAAAATTGCCCAAAAAGAATTATTCTCATGAGAACAGTATTTGCCAAAACTCTCAAAAAGTTAATGAAAAAAAATAAAGATGTTATTGTCATTACGGCCGATATGGGCTATTCCGTTCTTGAAGAAATCCAAAAGGAATTTCCCAAGCGTATTATTAATACGGGAATTACTGAACAAAATTCTATTAGTCTTGCAACCGGCCTTGCTTTATCCGGTTTTAAAGTTTTTCTTTACGCCCAAGCCGTGTTTATCACCATGCGCTGTTTTGAACAAGTCCGACTAGACATTGCTTATAATCAAGTTGATGTTAAATTAATCGGCCCCACTGCAGG
>Ga0307379_10013848_pt1 | contig 10437 bp, 5 predicted proteins | sample UN2MG_FD_202237 | JGI IMG/M metagenome (GOLD analysis project Ga0307379, IMG submission 202237) | Soil microbial communities from Risofladan, Vaasa, Finland - UN-2 | ecosystem: Environmental > Terrestrial > Soil > Coastal area > Acid sulfate soil | place: Finland: Risofladan, Vaasa | collected... | reverse complement strand
CATAGATCGGGTATATAGATAATCGGCGTCTCGGGTCTCAGCAGTAAAGTAAGTAGAAGTATTAATAAAATCAACTAGGCGCTGGATATGCTCATAGTTCCCTCCAGCTTCAAACCGATCAATCTGATATTCAACCTCGCCATTCCTGTAATCAGAATAGAGATATAGATAGCTCCCATCAAACTTAATATAGGGATCAGGAGCAAAGAAGCGTCCTGTAGAAGAAGATACTTTGGGGTTAATAATGAGCGGCTGAAAAAGAGAAAGGCCGAGATCGCGCGTTATTGCATAAACCAAACCTTGATAACTAGAGTTAGATCTATGAACAAACTGGTCATAGAGACGCCTACGATAACTAGCATTTGGTTCACCAGTTATTCTTGAAAGCCCAACCACTAATCCATGTTCATCAAACTGGTTCCATACGGTAAGGGGTTCAGGAATCCCAATAGATTGTATTGTATTAAGATTAAACCGATGTCCAACAAAAGGAGGACGGGGGGTGGTTGGTGTTGGCAGACCCGGCGCGGTGACCGTGAGGGCGCCAAAAACTGCCGTAACCAGGTTAAGTTCGGTATCGTTGTTCAGCACGGCCAACCCGATTGCAGTTGGAACGTAGCCTAACGATCTAACCGGGTTTACACCACACGTCAGCGCAGTCCACGTCGCCTCGCTGTCATCTGAGAAGTATACGATTGCATCACCAGGTGACAGGCTGTGACCTTCGCTTGTTGTCACCGCAGACGTACCGCCGTTCCAGTGGATCTGCAGTTGGATCGGGTATCCCGAATGCTCCATCTGCGCGCAACCGTGCGAGATGGAATTGTTGAGTGCCAAAAGTTGATGCACTGTGATGTAATCCGGGTCCGGAGGCTCGGGAACCGGGGTCAGTCCGCTTCCACCAAAAAAGTTTCCGTCATCTTTGTAGAGGAAGAAAAACCCTTGTTCGTCATATTCGTCGGTGCTGTTGATGTCCAACGAAATGGCGAAGATCAGATATGTCGCGGTGCTCGAAAGGCCAAGACCTGCGAGAGGGTGGGTTAGCTTCGGGGCATATGCCGCAGCAGCATCCCACCATGAGCCGTCCTCCCCCGCTGGTATTTCCACCGTGACAGTCCCTATCCCACCAGTGATGGACCCATTGTGTGGATCCTGGGTCCACCCGGTCAGATCGGGGAAAGATGATGTCCAGGTCTGCGTCATGGAACTACCCCTCCCGCTATAGTGTTATTATAGGTTGCCACTATAGATTTCCCCTAATCATTCCATACCCTGACTTCGCTATATGGCTCCCTAAAATAAAGGATCTTCTTTGCTAGATCTATTAGCATAATGTCGTAGTGAAAGTTAATCTGGTGTCTATGGCCGTTTTGATCAAAGAGCCAGAGCTTGTTCTCACTGTCTATATCTATACCGTAGACTTGGTTTTGGGCTCCGATAATATCCTGTAAGGGGAAGGAGGCGCGCGGCTTCTTATAGAGAACTGAAATAATCCGCTTGTCTAAATGAGATGTTGAGTCTGTATACTTAGTCTCAAGACTAAATACATAATCTCCACGCTGATCTAGTGTATAGGTTTCAGTCGGCTTAATCTTCCTGTTGTATGGTTCACCCAATACCCAGGAACCAGCATCGTTATGATAGACAGCCTCTTCTCCAGCCTCAAGGCTATACTTAGTTCCATCAGGTTTCTCTACCCAGGTGCGGTGAGCTACCATACCAACTGTAGGACGCTCCCAGATACAGTCTATGTCGATAGTCTCTCCACTAACTACCGTATCGTAGTCTGTTGCGATAACAGACGCCGCATCATACTTCTTCCCAACCAATAGGGAAGTATCTGGATAAGGTAGACTATCATCAAAGAGATATAAAACTCCAGAAGTAGCTACCCAAAGGTTTTGTGACCACCGCTCTACTGCCATGTCAACTGGAGCAATATGATTGTCATTAGCATCTAATAGTTCAAACCGTGTTAGCAGACTCTTCGAAGTCCAACCATCCAGTCTAATCTCAGGATCATCACCCTCATATTTATGAAGCTCTAGGGTGTGTTGAGTCTGGCTTCCAATAGCAGCACCACTAGCAACAGTCCAGAAGTATGGGTCCTGGAAGTTAAGGGTATTGTAGGCAAGGTCATAAGCAGACTTGTAATACATGTCCTCGCCGATCTCTCTATTAGCTAACCTAGAAGAGGTTACAACCAAGAAGGCATCGTCTGCATCCTCAATAGCGTAAGCCCTAACTCCACTAACTTCTGCGTATTCATATAGGGTTGTCAGAGTCTCGTCATATAGAAATGTAAGATCTTCTGTAACATGCTGCCCTGCGCGAGTTACTCCTTCTATCTGGACCTGACCAAAAGAAACAAATCCGTCTCTACTGTCAATACAAAGGTCTGCTCCAGATAGAGTTACGGTAAGGTGATTAGGAACTGCTATGATCCCTGAAGGGACTAGAGGGAGGAATGGTGACTGAGAAATATGGCCACTTACGACAAGGTGCCCCCCTACTGGTTCATTTACTGTCTCGCCCAACCCAATACGATCTGGAACAGCGTTATACCAGAACCCCTCAATGTTATTATCTTCTGCTAATGTAATATCATAATAGGTTGTATCTATTAACCCACTAACAGTTGGGGTTGAGAAGAGAAACTCAGTGTCATCTGAATCTGCAGTAAACTCAAAGTTACGAGGTAACCGGAACTTATAATAAACATCAATGTCTGATACAATAGAGGTTGGAAGGTAAATGTTAGCGCCGATCCGTTCGCCCTGGCGCCGGAGATCATCGGTTCTCAACCCAATAGGATTTAGAAACTGAAAGCCAGCACTCTGATGGTCATTGCGGATCTTTGACCAGAGAGGATAAGTATTAGCTAGCCATTGAGTTGAGTGACCTTTATTCACTTTAGTTCCTCACATATTTACGCTGGAAGATTATTGGAGATGCAACACTAGGTTCTACGATAACTCTCTCAAGCTCACCTGGAGTATAGTCACCAAGAAGTAGTTGTCTTACCTTGTTGTCCCCCAGCCGCGACTCCTTATAGATATATATCTCATCTAGTGGCTTACCAACCTGACCTAAGTTAGAGATGTTCTCACTCACAGAAAAGAGATCAGAGACCAGTTTGTTAACTGAAAACTCCTGCCCAATATCAAGCCCATTAATATAAGCATCAATAGTATCGTCTAGGTCAGCTTCTATAGCATCAAGCTCATCAGAATCCAGCTTCTTCTTATAGTGGACTACAACTGTCATAGAGATACCAGACTCTTTCGGACCCATCACATAAGCCTTTTCACCATGCGCCATAACCTTTTCAACCTTAGCCCTTACGTTATCAATCAGACTATCGGAAACAGTTGGGGCACTGGACTGGATAATAATGGCGAATGTCCCTATTCCACGATACCTCTTCTTGATGATAATGTCTGAGACCCCAGCAACAGATAGACCAGCTAATCTTAGCGCCGTCTCGTTCGCCGCCTCCGCCTCAAGAACTCGATTAACAATACGATACCTATAGTTTGTATCGCTCTCAAAGTCCTTTCCACTATCTATTGGATGGATATTTGTTACTAGGAGAGTCTCGTCTTCTATATCTGTGTAGCTTTCAAAATCGTGATACACAAGAGAGCTGGTTCCAACATTTGACTCTGATCCAGGTATGGTTGCTTCTGCTGAAGCCCAGGCTTGACTAGCCGTTGCAGGGAGGGTAACTCCTGAGGTTAACCTATAGACTACTCCATGACTATCAGCTTCTGAACTAATGTTTGCATTTCTGGGTATATAGATATCCGCGCCGCTATTGATATCGCCAAAAGTTCCTGTTGCCACATAGAACTTAATAACTTCCATATCTTCATCTGCTGTAGCAGCGGCGTTAGATTCACGATCTACTCCTAGTAGTTGTCCTATAAGATCAAGATACTGTCCTGGGGCAGAAGAAACAAAGGCTCGCGCGAGGTTGATGTCAAAGGTGTCGTATACCTCTTCCATGCGGCGAGCTGCTGACTCAAGGATAGCACGGGCCTTACCACCAGCTGATAGTCGGGTTAGGTTTGTATTGCTAGCGAGATCGTCAATACAGTCACTCACTAGATCATTATAACTACGCGCAAAGAGAGGCATATTACATCGCTCCTATTAGTGTTGAGGAATAAGCTGCGGCGTTTGATCTAAAAAGGTCATCTGCTGCTCTACTGAATCAAATACAAATGTAACTACTAGCTTATCATCAGGACTCAGAGTATTAAAGGCCGTGGCGATAGCATCTATTCCTATGACAATCAGGACCTTATTCATATGCACAGGAACAATCTTGATATGCAGATCGTTAGAGTTTGCAACTCCAGCAGCAACAAGAGATATCTTTAGTCTATCACTAACTCGAGCAGCAGTGGAAGCATTGTTGGGCTCACCTAAAAAGTCATCGATAGTTGCCCCAAGGCCAGGATAGTTTTCCCAATCTCTCATTGAGCTTGCACATACAGTATGGATATCCTGCATTAAAGATCTTAGGGCATCGGTGCTGGTGTCTTTGAGGTCACCAGCTGCGAAGGCATAGTCCCCATTCCAGCTCCAGTATAAGTCTGTGTTATCATAGTTGCTTGCCATACATACCACTCCTTAGACTAGAAAAGCCATAAATAAAGCTATATCCTTTACAACATTAGCTACCATGTAGACGGGAGGGAATGGAACATTGCGCGGGAGCGGAGAGATAATAGTAGATGGTAGTTGCTCAAGATAGTCATTTAGACCAACGAAGAGCCCACCCTTTCTAATACTCTCTGAGGTTGTCACCATACTGATAGGGCCTCGAATAGTGATGCCCCTACTATCTGCGACAACAAAGTGTCTCTTGTCTCCAACAATGGAGATCGCGCCTTCCTCTACAAACAATCCAGCCTTTGCCACCTTACTGGTTCTAAAAACTCTTGCGGTATCACTCGTTGCCATATTAATCCCTCTTTATCCTATTCCAATACCAGGTGCGAAAACTCTGTATAGTCCCTGGGAGATACTATTCTCTTCCTGCTTAGTCTCTACCATATCTTCCCCTCGTTCCTTTATAATAGTTGCCGAAGCGTCTGCTCCTGTGGGACCAGTGTACTGGACAAGGACTATCATGCCCTTCTTTACCTTACCCCAGCGTTCCGCTATTTCACGAGGAGAATGGTTAATGGGAATGGCGCGGCCGTTTGCAACCTTGCTATCTCCATATAAACTATCTACATAGACAAGGGCCTGGTCTTTATCTACCTTGGTGATTTTACCATAAACAGTTTTGTTTTGCCCCTCTAGATCAGGAGTATCAATGTCAGCTTGTCTCTGGCGGCTAATCTCCCCACCTATAGTGATCGCCGCGCTTACCTTACTTACCGAACCTGTGCTAGACATCTACTACTCTCCTTAACTATTACTCCAGAAACTTGGTGTTCCTTGACTATAGTAACCCATCTTTCGCGCAAGACCATTGACCATGTTGTCGTTGACATCTTCTTGCCAATCTGTAAAGCCCTCGTCAATCTCAGATCGCCAATCACCAAACACGCTTTCCCATAAAGACATAGGAATTTTACGGGTAGGCACACCGCCAGCGAACACGCGACCATGCAACATTAGTGGTGACATAATCACAGGCTGCGCAAGCTGAGTATAGTTAATAATCTTCTTGGTTAAGAATCCACCAAAATATCCCAAACCACTTGCTATTACACCACAGCCCAGAGAACCAAACAGTCTCCCTACTCCATAGGTTGGGCCAAAGATAGTCTGTGTTACACCCTCTGCTATAACACCCATTGCTTCCATTGAAGAAAGCATAGACCACTCTGCTGCTTGAACTAACATATCAGGTTTAATCTCTGTGCGAAAGCCCGACTCTTGATCGAATACATGGACCACAGACTCAACCTCTACAGCACCTACCATATCAGTGTATTCATCTAGGAGGTAAACAACGTCGTAAGGTTTAATGCTTCCATCGCCAATGATCTGTAGATCTCCTTTATAAGTATCCTTTAGGTTCTGACAGAGTAGTCCAAGAGCATAGCGCTTAGCCAGTTCTTCATTAGTAACGTTTATGTATTGACCCCATTGTGTTCTTATTTCTTCAGTGGGTAGCGCGTTATCTAACTTGAGTGTAAAGGTCTTGGTGCCCTCTTTGATGGCCACCTTGTTTCCAAACTTATCAATGCCCTCTCCAGCCGCACCATATTTGATCATGATTGTGTTAGCAACGTCTCTTGAGTTAGCTCTAATGTTATTTGCTATAAGGTGTTGGCTGCTTGTTATAAGGTGATAGCTCCTGAATGGTTTAATGAAACCAGCAGAAAGGGCGGCGTTTAATCTCTTCTGACGAGTATTCTTTTCAAGCATAGCCTCTTGAGGAATACCGGCGATAAGTTGAACAGCCTTATCAGCAGCAGCAATCTTGCCCGAACCCTGCTTGGTAACAAGATACTTTAGGGTTTGTACAGCTGGTGGAATAGAAGCGCCCGCCGGGCCGAGAACTCCAAATCGTAGCGCGCGGCTTCCTCTACTTCCAGAAGATAACCATGCAGCAGCACTGATCAGATCTTTCTTTACAGTGTTACCAATCTTAGTAGTTACCCTGATAGCTGTTTGAGAAGCAGTGCGACGGGCCGCCCACTTATCTAATATGTCCTGTTGATCTTGTATAAGTTTTTCCTGAGCAACCTGTTCTGTTGAGTTAGGGGCTCTAGCAAAATATAACTGGTTAGGAAGACCAAAGAACATTGTCATCCGCTCCCCTGTGATGTCCTTATACGGAACAGCAGAGGCAATAAAGTTAGGATGCCGTAGTGTCATCTCCTGGAATATGTCCCAGATGGTAGTCCGATAGATTGTGTATTCTAGTTTGTCCAGAGCGAGATTACCTGGATCTAGTGTAGTTAGATCCATACTACTGGGAGGAGCAAAGATATTATCATCAGCAGGGTTAGGTTCCCATTGCCACTTGTCAGTTAAAAGATCCCGCCCGCCAGTTAGTGGTGCTCCTGGACTCCATCGTCCAAAGTGTAGAACTTCAGGCTCAGAAATAACCTCTTCTAGGATCTTAGCGGTAGAAGCACCATTGGCCAGGCCCCAAGCATCCCATCCAAATAAACCCCAACTTGTCTTTTTTGTCGGCTCCTCGATACCCTTGATATCCTGGACTAACTCAATGGCATAACTCTGAGCAACCATACGAATAAGATCTTCGTTCTCAGAGAACTCGATCTCTGTGATCACTCCATTGAATACAGTGTCAAGATTATCGGGGTCGGAAGAATAGCCAAGGCGGAGGCTAATGTGCTGGCCTGCCTGGAGAAGAAGAGAAGCAATGGGGTTCTCGTGAACCGTGTCGGTCTTCATACCATTAGAAGACTCAGTGGCAATCTCTCCCTTCTTGGTGTGTGGCTTATCTCCCCCATACTGTTGCTTAAACTTACGATTGCTCAATACTCCAGAAACATTAGTTAGGAAGATCTCGCAGAGGTCTGCTGCGATCCGCCGACTCTTTACAACCCTAATGGACTTAACAGAACTATAGGAAAAGAAATCATCATAGGCTAATCTCTTGCGCTCATTACTATCATCCTCAATAAAGTAGAGTTTGAAAGTAGGATAGGCGCGGGTCATAGACTGCGCCTGACCATTAAGCAAATGCTGCTCAAAGTCCTGAATAGCCTTTGTCATAGGAGAGACTAATGTAGAGGTTACATCCTTCCCAGGAGTAGAAGTAGCTGCCTTATCAATCTTCTTTTGAGTAGCAAGTGGTGGCTTATAACGCTTAATATTTACTGCGCCATTAACATTCCAGGGCACACCAGTTTCAGAATCTGCAGGATTAAGCAATGCGCCTTTGCTTGCCCACGTCTCAAAGTGAAGGTGGTATCCAGAACCCCCCTGGCCACTAATACCAAGAACACCAATACATTCCCCACCCCTTACACTTTGTCCCCTCTTTACCTTTGGATTAATCTCTTGCAAATGTAGATATCTAGAAATTTTTACAGTTCCACTAGTATGTGTGATACCAACAACATTACCTGAGCCTATACCATAACCTCGTTCCGTTACAGTGCCATCGGCTATGGCGTAGATAGGAGTTCCTAATGCACCATAAACATCCATACCTTTATGTTGATAACCAACCCCTCGCCTGATGGGGCGGAACTTGCCATTCTGGATTACTCCTCGCCCGGTCTTAACTGACCAGTTGCGATAATCTTCCAGGGTCCATTGGTTCCATGGCTTACCTAAGCTTTTAGCTGCAGCATCGGGACTAATCCATCCTGTAAACTTTGCACCTTTCATCTTACTAATATTAGGCCAATCTGCTACAGCTGACCGGCGCCTATAATCCCTAAATGCAGTAGATGTAATACCAACAGTACTACCAAGATCTCTTACTGCACAACTACCACTCACTGACTTGCTTTTAAAAGATTGAACAGGACAATAGTATAAACTCGTTGCATCCCTTGCACTTTCAACCTGCCTTGGGATTGATCCCCAGTCTACAGTAAACCCTGGAACAATACCCTTCCTCTTTCCACCAGAGGTGGGCTTAGTTGAACTACTTGTACCATGCTTGTTTGTCCCACTAATATCTTTAGGTGATGAATCCGGCGATGGGTTTGCTCCAGCCTCCGTCCCAGACCAGTGCTGTAAGAAGTCAGTAGTGTGAACACAACTATTTGGACACACGATGGAGCTGTCCTTTATAGGAACATTAAGATGTGCCTTCCCCATACCATCTATTAGGAGAGTCTTCTTAACCTTCTCTGTTGTATTCTTATTTGTTGCACAATCATATGTATATTTAGAATAGATGTCTGGTGTGCAAACATTACCACTACCTAACTTAAGGGCCCCTTCAGGGCCTCCACCATGATTAGCAATAACCCCTAGATAAGTCTTGGTAAAGAAGCTATTAACATTGCCTTGGGCTTCATTGTAGACCCTCTCGCTAAGTTTCCTTGCTGCGTTACGGATCTCACTTCCGATAAGGGTATCAGTAGATGCTGTTCCTGAATACATTGGATACCAGAGATATACATCTGGATCTATATCAAGTAGAGTAGATGCACCTTGATTATTTGGAAGGAGGCCGGCGACTGAACTAAGTTGGGCAGCAAAGTCTGGGTAAGCCATAACGCCCTTATCCAGTCCAAGCTTCTCCTTCTTGCCCTCTAGATGCTTGAACTGATCCAGGCTCAGATACTTATCTGAGATCTTCCTAAGTGTTCTTCCCTGATCTAGTAAGTATCTATTAACCCCCATCTCTCCTAGTTTGTTTTTTCTAGCTGACTGACGAGAAGACATGTCCTCTTCTACTTTTTTTGCCTGAGCAGTATCCCCAACCTTGCGTAACTCTTGAGCGCGCTTAGTTCCCTTCTTAATGTTATCAAGCACTTCAAGATCTTTTACAAATATCTTCTTAATATTCTGTCTACTGCGATCTGTATTAGCTGCCTTGATACGAGCATTGCCACGCTTCTTAACACTATCTATCATTTCAGATAGACCAGGAACAAATCCTACAGAAGCATCCTTCTGAAGACTTCTAAGGGCATCAAAATAATATGCACCATCTTCTGGATTATCCTCGAAAATATGTTCATGCACCTTTACTAACCATTTATTATAGTTCAGAGCTACTTCTCTAGCCGCATCTAGAAAACATCTATTATCATTATTTAACTTGATACCTGACACAACTATAAAATAAGCCTCGGGATCTGTAAGCTCAACCTTAACGTTCTTAGTAAGGATTCCACCGCTGCCTATTGCAGATAATCCACCAGTAAAGAAAGCATCAATCCTCTCTTTAGTGGTTGTGTCTACATTGGCAGACCAGGCCCCAGTTGGAGAAAGGTATTTCTTTGCGGCTTTCCAAATATCCTCGTTTAGGCTTGTGTCACTTTTAACATTTTCCTGAACAAGTCTTGATGGATCGTCAAGGATAGTCTTAGATGTCACACCTGTTTGGGATAGACTCATTACGACCCTTGATCTACCTGGCTGATCTGGCAGGGTATTCGTTGAGATGTTTTTAGTTAGGAACTCCTCAATATTAAAGAGCCTTAAAAAATCGTTATCTACATACAGATTTAGAAAACCGGCTGGCACCGAACGAAAGCGAAGTGCCATAGATTCTACTTCGTCATACATTTGATTTAGGAAGGCAGCGTCATCATTCGTTGCATTCATTACAAATGTTACATCAGCATCAACACTACCAATATGTTGACAGGTGGGATATCGATAACCTACCATTGGGATTAGGGCAAGAATGTTACTGAAGGTAATAGTAATCTGCTCGACTACAGTTGCTTGGCCAACAGGACGATTATCTGGATTAATGGCAAACCACTTCTTGCGTCCCATAAGAGAGAAGGTTCCTGCTGATAC
>Ga0307379_10013847_pt1 | contig 10437 bp, 11 predicted proteins | sample UN2MG_FD_202237 | JGI IMG/M metagenome (GOLD analysis project Ga0307379, IMG submission 202237) | Soil microbial communities from Risofladan, Vaasa, Finland - UN-2 | ecosystem: Environmental > Terrestrial > Soil > Coastal area > Acid sulfate soil | place: Finland: Risofladan, Vaasa | collected... | reverse complement strand
ATGGAGCGGATGGCCGCGAGCATCCGCGAACGGTGGCAGCAGCTGGGGGCGACTCAGACGTGACCGGAGCCCCGGTTTCGTCATGTCCTCTCTAGCACAAACCTGTCCACCTCCAGACCCGTGCTGTAGTCGAGAACTCTTCTCTCGTAGCCGTCGTCCCGCCGAACCCGCATCGGGCCGCGCCAGTTAAGCGCCCTCTTCAACTGCCAGGCACGCCACTCCCAGATGGGACCGCGGAACGGGTCGCGGGTGTGGTTCATCCACTCCAGGATCGCGGCGTGGAGCCGGTCTCTGACCTCGGCATGCTTCTCCGATTAGATGAGGTTCCGCATCTCCTGAGGATCGTTCTCGAGGTCGTACAGCTCATCGCTCGAGAGCAGGTTGATCGCCAGCTTGAATCGGCCATCATGCGCGCACCGGATCGGCTGGAAACCGCCCCAGCTGTCGTGGTCCACCTCGTAGCGGCTGAACTCGACGAAGACGACCTCGTTCGGGCGGGCCGATGGATCCTCCAACGCGGACAGCATACTCTTGCCCTCGAGGAACGGCGGGCACTGCAAACCGAAAGCCTCGAGAATGGTTGGGTTCGGGTCGATGTGCGACACTGGATGTGGGTTGACCGACCCTGGCCGAATGCGCCGGGGCCAACGGACCACAAAAGGAACGCGTGTGGTCTCCTCCTACATGGCCGGCCCTTTGCTGGGCAGCCCATGGCTGAGCAGCGGATCGCCGTGATCTGATGTGAAGATGATCAGCGCATCCGGGCCATGTGTGTCGATCGCGTCCAGGACACGACCGATCTCATAGTCGACGAAGGAGTTGCAGCCGAAGTACATGGGCCACCGAAGGACCTTCAAACCTCTCCGAAGCTTCGCCGCCTCGGCCCACTCCTGCTGGTGTGATGGTTTGCCTGTCAGCGGGTCCGATGCGTTCTCGCCCAGAGCATAGTCGAAGTCCGCGAACATGTCACAGTACTTGGGGGGGGCACATATATGGATGGTGGGGCTCGTCATAGGAGATCACCAGGAAGAGATCCTCATCGTGATGTCTGGCAAGGAAGTCGACTGCGCGGTTGGTGACCTGGTGGCCGAATGTGTAGTCCTCTGTGACGCCGTAACGGTGTGCCTTCTCGGGGCTGTCCAACTCCCTCGAAAGCTTCCGCTTCTCTGGAGACACGCTCTCCAGGTAGCACCGCATATCAAACCAGCAGGCTGGATCCCATCCATCCGGGCACCGGCCGTTGCCGAAGTAGTCCGTGCCATCGAGGTGCCACTTACCGATGTATCCGGTATGGACTCCGTGGTCCCTCAGCCGTTGGCCGATGATCTTGACGTTCAAACCAATGGGCATGTCGTTGCCCCAGCTGCCATTCGTGTGCGGATAGGTCCCTGTGAATAAGGCGGAACGCGTAGGCCTGCACACAGGTGACGCCGTGTAGACTCTGTCAAACCGCATGCCCTCGCTGGCAAGTCGATCTATGTGAGGCGTCCGCATCTCAGGACGTCCGTAGCACCCTACGACGTTCGCGGAGGGTGTCCCCTTCATATTTGAAGGTTGAGGCGGCTCTCTCTGCCCGGGAGAATCGGGCAGGCCAAATCCTGAACAGGAGAGGAGAGAACCGCCGTGAGAAGACCGTATCAGATTGCGAGTCGGGAGGGTAGTGCCGCGCTGCGCCAGTTTCTGGCGAAGGAGGGGGCGGTCCTGCTGCCCATGGTGGAACTGATCGAGCAGGGGCAGTTGGCGGTGGAGGCGCTGGTGGGGCAGTTGGGGCAGGCGACACTGGAGGCGGTGCTGGCGATGTCAGCGGACCAGGTGGCCGGGCCGCCGCATCCGGGCCGGCCGGGCGGGGCGATCCGGCGCCACGGTGCTCAGGGCGGAGTGGTGGCGCTGGGCGGTCAGCGGGTGAGGGTGAGCAAGCCGCGACTGCGGCGCAAGGGGAGCGGGGAGGTGGCGGTGCCAGCCTATGCGGTGATGCGGAATGACCGAGGCTTGCGGGAGCGGCTCTTCGTGATTGACGGGGGCAAGGCGCTGCGGGCGGCGATCGACGCGGTGTACGGCACGGACAACCCGGTGCAACGGTGTCGGACGCACAAGCTGCGCAATGTGCTGGGCTACCTGCCCAAGGAGATGCAAGCCTAGGTGGCGGCGGCGCTGCGGGCCGCGTGGAAGCTGGATCCGAAGGAAGGGATGGCGCGGCTGCGCACGCAGATCGAATGGCTGGAGCTGTCCTACCCCGAAGGCGGCGGCGAGTCTGCGGGAGGGATTGGAGTCCTCCTCAGGCGGATTCACCATCAATCGCCTGGGGCTGTTGCCGATGCTGCGCACGTGCCTGGCGACCACCAACATCATCGAAAGCTCGCTCTCGGGGGTGGAAGGTCGCACCGGGCGGGTGACTCGCTGGCGCTCGGGAGAGATGGCCCTGCGGTGGGCGGGGGTGGCGGCGCTGGAGACGGAGAAGAACTTCCGCAAGATCATGGGGCACAAGGGCCTCTGGATGCTGAAAGCGGTGCTGGACGAGGGTCAATCGCTCAGCGAAGAGTCGGAGATTCCGGTTGACGACGGTCGCCTCGCGGCCTAACATGCGCCAGAGGGTCTGCCCAACCTTACACTACGGGCGGCACATAATCTCCGGTATCGTCTCGCAATAGGCAACGACCTCCCGCAGGAGTTCGGGGATGGGCAGGTCGTAGGGACACTTCGTGACACACTCTCCGCACTCGGTGCAGAGTTCGGCGCTGGCGATGATGTCAATCGCTCCCCATTCCTTCCAGCGGGCTGCGCCCATCCGACGGATGATCGAACGACCGTGGAGAAGCGAGCTGATCTGCACGCCCTGAGGACACGGCTCGCAATAGCGGCAGCGGCGACACGTGCGCCGATCCAGTTCCGACTTCATACGGTCTATCGCCACCCGCTCCTCGGGCGTCAGCTCGAGGCTTTGGGCACCGGCGAGATTCTCTTCCACTTCCTGTGGGGTGGCCATCCCCGGAATGGCAACCGTTATCGGCTGGCATATGCACCACTTGACGGCGAGGGGCGCGTTGGTGAAGTTGCCGCCGCCGCACGGTTTCATGGCGATGATTCCGACATCGCGGTCGGCGCATACGGGCATGAGACTCTCCAGGATCTCATCTTCGACGAGGTTGAAGGGGACTTGGACGGTGGCGAAGTCGTCGCACATTTGGACGGCTGTAACGAGAGTCTCGCGTCGGTGTCCCGTGATCCCGATGTGGGCTATCTTCCCCTCTTCGCGAGCGCGACGAAGCCCCTCGACAGCGCCGCCGGGGGCAAGCACCTTCTCGAGTTCGTCGTTATCGTTGACGCCGTGGAGCTGATAGAGATCGATCTGATGGCGGCGCAGGTTCCCGAGAGAGCGCTCGACATCTCGGTAGATCCCGTCCGCCTCCCGGTTCCCAGACTTCGTCGCGACGTAGTAGTCGCCTCCGTCGAGCGCTTGGCCTATCCGTTCCTCCGAGTTGGTGTATCCCCGGGCCGTATCGAAGAAGTTGACCCCGAGGTTATGGGCGCGGCGCACGGTCGCAAGTGCCACGTCTTCGGGCACGACCTGGATGGGGATTCCGCCGAAGCCTACTACTGTGACCTGAAGATCGGTCTTGCCGAGACGGCGCGTGACGAGGGCGGGCCGATGGGGTGTCATGATAGATGCGACCTCCTGATGTCGTGAGCGCGGCGCCCCTGAGGGCGGAGCAGCACGATCACGCGAGAGTTCCGAAGTACGGCGTGTCCTTCCACCCTGGGAGAGCAAAGCCTCGCGACACAGAGGCGGCGCCTGTCCCCAAATAGGCCATACCGCGCGCAGGTGCTCGGCGTTCTATCGTTTCAGCAGCTATCAGGTTCCCGCGATGCGCTTGGGGTGGCACAAGGCCTCGGCTTTGGCTGCCAGACGGCCGCAATGGCGGCATTGATAGGCGAGATGTTCGATCTGCGGGTAGCACATGTGGCGGGGGTCGTCGGTTTCGGCGCCGCAGTATTCGCAGACATGGGGTTGAATGAGCTCGAAGGGACGACAGAGATGTCCGGTAGTTGTCGTAACAGCGCCGCACGTCGGGCAGACAGTCGGTTTGCTCTTGTCTTCGTTCACGTTGTCCTCCGGGGCGTCGCGGTTCACGGCGCGAGTTCTTCGGGAAAGACGGCTTCGCCGCTGCGCAGAGGGCGATCGTCTGCTACTGGTCCCCCACTGCGTCGCGAGCGGCTCTTGCGGGCCCATCGTTCACGGGCAGCACGCACCGGAAGCCACCGTCGTCGAACTGCCGGCATGCCGGGTAGGCGCTGTCGCGCGTGGCGCAGCGCAGGGAGCTTGCCTCATAGGCCCAACTGCCGCCCCGGATGACACGATAGCGGCCGGATTCAGGTCCTCGCGGATTGCGGAGGGGTGCGTCCGCGTAGTAGTCCGGGGAATACCAATCGGAGCACCACTCCCAGACGTTCCCCGCCATGTCTAGGCAGCCGTAGGGACTGGCGCCACGGGGATAGCTCCCGACGGGGGCCGGGCAGTCGTATCCGTCGTCGACAGGAGTGCTGCCCAGCCGGGACTGTTCGTCGGAGAAGTTGCAGCGCCTGTTCTGCACTACGTCCCAGACGTTCCCCCAGGGATAGGTGCAACCGTCCGTGCCCCGCGCGGCCTTCTCCCATTCCGCTTCCGTGGGTAGACGTTTGCCGGCCCACTGGGCATAGGCCGCCGCATCCTCCCAGCCTACCCCTACCACCGGCTGGTCTGGGTGGTCGTACCACTTGCTGTTCCAGCGCTTCGGCAGGAAGTAAGGCGCCCGGTGCCCTGTGGCAGCCATGAAGCGGGTGTACTCAGCGTTGGTGACTTCGGTCTTATCGATCCAGAAAGCGTCCAGGTAGACGGCGCGCTGGGGTCGCTCGTCCTCGTCTCCCTCGCCGGCCGGGCTCCCCATGAGGAACACCCCTGCCGGCAGGTACGCCATGGCTTTCCCGTCCCGCGGGTTCACCCATAGATCCCCGGCCTCGGGGAGAGTTGGAGGCGCTTCGGTGTGCCAGACTACAGCGTTGGGGTTTGCCGCGGGGGCAGGCCAGACATGTTCCTTCGGCCGTTCCGGGACTGCTCCAGCGTACGTCGCGAGGCCCAGAGCGGCCGCCAAAAGAGCGGCGAACCTCAGCGAGGACATGCGGCGTCTCCCGCCCGGGAAGAAGGGGCAGCGCCTGATCGACGTGCACCTGGTCTGCTCAGACCGAGGTTCGACTTCGAAACGAGGCATCGACTGCGAGCCATGTGCCGCTCCCACCTGCATCGTGTCGTCAACGGGGCCAACCGGAAGGCCCGCAGCATGAACTACGGGCCCCCTGTCAAAGCCGGACGACTCTGTCTCGATGAACGCTTACGCCGCGGAGCCACGCCTGCGCCGGCTCACGACTCGCCTGCAGACACCCAGGCAGAGAATCCCCCCCGTTCCGGAAAGCAGCAGAAGGAGGGAGCCTGGCTCAGGTGTGTACTCCGCATCGTGGCTAAAGGGCGCGAAGCGAACCCGCGTCTCACCGGCAATGTGATCGTAGACGTCGAAATGCACCGACGAGAAGCCGGTAATGGTGACTGGGATACTGACGACCAGGCCCAGCGTAGACCAGCCGCCTCCACCGCCGGGCTGCATGTCCTGCACAGGAGTTGACGCGCTTGGAGTCAGCAGCGCTCCGACGTAGTAGGTGCCGAAGTAGGTCGGATAGATCCCATGTCCAGGCAAGGCATGCCCGTTGCTCATGATAGGAACGCCCGGACTGGACGAGATGGTCACCGGCGACCCGCCCATCATCACGGTTCCGCCCGCAGGATCGCCGTCAGGAGGGATGGCAACCGCAACGTAGACATCCTCGAGCGCGTTGTTGGCGACGAGTACCTGCAGATTGAATGTGGACGACGCCGTCACCCAGGTCTCGGTCTGCGGATCATAGGTGGCGCCCTCGACAAAGAGCTGGAGATCAGGCACCGCCCACGCAGGCTGCGGTGCAGCGATCGCGACCAGCACGAAGATGCCGCAGAGACCCAGAAACGTCTTTCCAAATCCCATGCTCCACCGCTTGTCAGCCATCGTTACTCCTCCTCCCGAACCCTACGAGACCCTATTCGTTACGGCGATGAGCGGAGGGACGCCCCCTGCAAGCCACTGGCCGTCCCACACGCTTGATTCGCAAGCACAGACAGTGCAAGAATCGTGCCCCCAACGCGGTTTCGAGTGTTTTCCGAGTGCTCGATCAGCAACAGAGAACGTCCTTTGGATGAGCAGGATGTCAGAGGATCCTTTCAGTTGCCTCGGAAGTGGCTATTGCCGTGATTCTCCTCAACCGCGTGCCTTTGCTCTGAACCTCGTCAACGGGGCTAAGAAGCAATAACCGTGCCACGATCCGGTCGACGTGTGACGGATGGCATCGGTGTAGCGAAACGGCCGGGGCGGGTGCGAGATGATGAGGAGGCACCGGGTGTGGCCTGTTTCTTGCATATAGGCGCGCGTACAGGTATGAGCGACAAGACCGGCAGTATTGCCACGGAGGGGGGAATGGGCCTGCGGAGGCAGTGGAGTGCAGGCGCAGCGGCGGGCCCAATTGGCCTTGCCGGAGTGTTCCTGGTGGTGTATGCGCCGGTGATTGCGGGCATGGTCGGCACGTGGTGGCGTGTCGACAATGCCTCCCACGGGTTCGCCATCCCCTTGATCGCAGGCTACCTTGCGTGGAGGCGCCGGGCAGAGGTCCGAGCCCTGGCTAGGCTTTGGTCGTGGGGCCTCGCCGCCGTCGCGTTTGGGCTCCTTCTCTATCCCATGGGCGTCTTCGCTGGAGTCGAGTTCGTGCCGGAGCTCTCCCTCGTGGTGTCACTGGGAGGTCTCATGCTCTACTTCTGGGGGCCCAGCGCCAGCCGCCCGCTAGCCTTCCCGTATGCATTCCTATTCTTCATGGTGCCATGGCCGGATACGCTCGTGGAGTTTGTGAGCTTTCCCATGCAGCTTTTCTCAGCGAAGTTCGCCACCATGGCGGCGGGGCTTGCGGGCGCGGATGTCGCGCGGGACGGGGTCGACATTCACATGGCCGGCCAGACGTTTTCTGTCGGCGCTCCGTGCAGCGGCATGAAGTACGCCGTCGCGCTGACGTCACTGGCGGCTCTTATCGCCTACCTGGCGGAGGGGCCGGTCTGGAAACGCTGGGTGGTCGCAGTGGTCGGCCCGCCCCTTGCCTTGATGGGGAATGTGGGGCGTATCCTCTGTGTGTTGGCGATTGCCGCGATCGCCGGTCCAGAGGCGGCGGCGGGCTTCTTTCACGGTTTCTCAGGAGTGTTGGTCTTCCTGGTCGCCGTTTCGGGCCTGTTGGTAGTGAGCTGGGCACTCGGTCTGCGGCTCGACCCGTGGCGAGAGCCGACGCCCGTTGGGCCTCAGGCGTCTGTCGAAGCAGCGCGGCAATACTCTGGGGTTAGGGTCAGATCGGGGGGTCGTTGGGGAGGCATGAGAGGGAGCATCTATCTGATGCCCACGTTTCTGGTGCTTCTCGCTGGAGGGCTGGTATTGACCTGCCGAGGCATTGAGGCGAGCCCTGCGTTCACCCCGGACCTGTCGCAGGTGCCGTTGGTTCTTCAGGACTGGCAGGGAACTGAGAGGGGGGCGCTGGACGGCGATAGCCTTGAGATGCTCGATCCTGACGCCTATCTCCTGAGGGAGTACACGCGATCTGACGGATATCCTGTCGATCTGAGCATCCTGTTCGGATACAGGAAGAGCACCTTCCACTCCCCGGGTTTCTGTCTGCTGGGAGGGGGTTGGAACATCCTCCGTAAGTCGAGGCGCTCCCTCGACCTCGGGGACGGCGGCGGGGAAGTGCTGGCAAACGAGTTTCTGCTCCAGCGGGGGGGCGAGCAGCGCACAGTGCTTTACTGGTATATGTCGCATGGGGCGACCACACCGAGCTTCATGCAGTTCCGCTATCACTTGCTGTGCAACCGAGTGCTGCGGCGGCCCACGTGGGGTGCGCTCATCCGTGTGTCGGCGCCGATAGCTGGATCGCAAGAAGAAGCCGCACAGGCGTCTGAGGACCTACTGCGAGAGATCCACCCCGACTTGCGGGAGGAGCTGAGGATATAGGCGCAACCAGGCTGGCATCGCGCGCCGGCCGACAACGAGAGCGGGAGGCTGGAATGGCGTCCGCCGCTGCACCCCTGACCGCGGGAGTGAGTCCCAATGCGGAGAGTACCACCAAGCAGAGAGGCCGAGTCGTGGTGTCGCACCTCGCCTGGCTGCTGCCATGCCTGATCGTCTGGGCCTGGTTCTACACGAGCCAGTTCGAGGGCCTCGTGCTGCCGGACGCGATGGACGCAGCACAGGTTGGGCGCCAGATCAGCGAGGGCCGAGGCTTCACGACACAGTTTCTGCGCCCGTTGAGCTTGGCGAAGGTCGGCGTCGCCTCGCGTCATTCCGACCTGGACAACGCCCCGCTCTACCCACTCCTGCTTGGCATCGCCTTCAACGTGGCGCGGCCGGATGATCGCACCGTCGCCTTCGTCTCAATGGCATTTGGATTCCTTACCGCCTTGGCCAGCTACTTCCTCGCCAGGCGGCTCATTGGCCCGCAGGGAGCCTGGTTGGCCGCTGTGCTGGTGGCCCTGCAGGCGGAGCTGCTGCGCGTAAGTCTCTCAGGACTGAACGTGAGCCTGCTCGCCTTCGTGGTGACTCTGCTGTTCTTTGTGACCCTGAAGCACCGCGGGACTGCGGCCTGGAGCCTCTTGTGCGGCGCGGTCTGTGCACTCGCCTACCTCACCGAATACGCTGCGCTGGCGCTGGCGCTGCCGGCGCTTGGGGTGCTGCTCGTCGGGCAGAGGGCACAGCGGCTCAGGCACGCCGCTCTGTTCGTTGTCGGATTCGCGATTCTGGCAGCGCCGTGGCTTCTCAGGAACTGGGCGGTCTCGGGGAGCCCGTTTTCTGAAATGGAAACCTACTCGCTGGCCACGTATACGACGACGTACCCCGAGATGAGCCTGTATCGGAAGGTGGATCCGAGTGCAGGCACGGCTCTTTCGTTCCTGGCGGCACATCCGCGGCAAGTGGCGCGCAAGCTCCTTGTCAACATGGGTTCGCTGGAGGCCAGCGTCCCGCCCATGTATGGGCTCTACCTGCTTCCGCTTGTCGGACTTGCTCTCTTCCTGGATCTGGGCGGGAACGGTGGCAATCGCATCAAGTGGGGCCTCGTCGCGGGCGTTCTCTGCCTCGGGGGAGTAGTGGCAGCTGGAGAGCCGCGCTTCGAGCTGCTAACAGCATTGCTTGGGGTGGCCGGGGCTGTCGGAGCCAGTGCCTTCTTTGCCGGGCTCGGCGCGCGCGGCCTCATCGGGAAGGCGCGGGCCGGGGCGGCGGCGGCCGTCTTGGCAGTGGCCGCTTTCCCGTTGGCTCTTGCAGCCCTTCTGCCTCCGGCTGGCGACCCGCCCGACCGCCGGAACCTGCAGTACCTGGGCCGGGTGCTGCCCGAACAGGCGCTCGTCGTGACGGACCAGCCGTGGGCCGTGGCCTGGTACTCGCGTCTGCCAGCTGTCTGGACTCCGGAGGCGCCTGTTGCCGCGCCGAAGGAAGGGGAACAGCTCCTGCTCTCAGTGGCGGCAGACCCGACGAGATCGGAGTCGTTCGCGGCGCTGGAGCGGGCGGGAGTGAAGCCGGACGCTGTCTTCCTCTCGGCACAGCTCCCCACTTACACCACCGCTCAGGGGTTGGGGCAATGGCAGCTCCTACACGAGCTCATGCGGGAGCAGTTGACGGCGCTCCAGCACGGCCAAGCGACCGGCGCAGCGTGGACCCCTCCCGGGTGGCGGCTGGCCGCGAGCCTGCCACCAAACGAGTTCCTTCTCGTGCGGGGAGATGCTCCATCCCGGCCCGCGACACAAGGGGCTTACGGAGAAGAGTGAGGTGGTACACGAGTTCGGCACCGCGTCCCACCGCGACGGCTTCTCGCGCGCCTCGGCCGGGGAGTTCCAAAATGGCTTCTAGCCTATACTCCGGCCATTCCTTGAAGCAAGGGATGGAGTAGGTGGTGAAGCAGGTGATTCTTGCGCTGGAGGGCGGTTTTGCCCATCACACGAAAAAGCCAGGCGAGCAGTGCCGCCCCTTGTAGCGCCCGCCTGATCTCGCCCACGGTTTGCTGGTCGTCGCGCTGGGCCAGCAACAGGGTGGTGAGGCTGTAGGCTACGAAACTGAGCGCGACATGGCGCTCGATCGCCTCTCGGGAGCGCACTTGGTGTCCGTGTCACGTGGCGATGAGACGCCGCTGACAGCCCTGCTGACCCTGCCCCCAATCCGGCTCCGGGCGGCGATGAGAGGAGGCGGCCGGAGCCGGAAACCACAACTGCTCCAACGCCTCTTCGTCCATCCCTTCGGGCAGGGGCCAGCTGAGCCCCGCCGCCTCCGCCCGCACCACGTAGTCCCGCACCGTGGTCTGGCC
>Ga0307379_10013846_pt1 | contig 10438 bp, 7 predicted proteins | sample UN2MG_FD_202237 | JGI IMG/M metagenome (GOLD analysis project Ga0307379, IMG submission 202237) | Soil microbial communities from Risofladan, Vaasa, Finland - UN-2 | ecosystem: Environmental > Terrestrial > Soil > Coastal area > Acid sulfate soil | place: Finland: Risofladan, Vaasa | collected... | reverse complement strand
ACAGCGCCCTCTCGCCGCTGACGGCGGGCGAGACGTAGACGCCGTTGGACGCTTCCGCGACCCACGTCGGCTTGGGCACCTGGCCGCCCTCGCCGCGCATGGGCAGGCACGCCAGGCCCCGGCGGTACTTGCCGGCCAGGGGCACGTAGAGGTTCCCGCCGTCGGCGGCGGCCGGCGCGGCCACGGTTGTGTCCTGAGTCTGGCCGGTCTGGTCGGGCGGATACTGCCACTGGACGGCCCCGCGCTTGGGCAGGGCGGCGCCCGCCGGGTTGCCGGCCGCGCCGGGCCCGCCCAGGTGTCCCGGCCAGAGCGGCGTCGGCCGATCGCCGCCCGCCTGGCCCAGGCACACCAGTCCGTCCTTCTCGGTGCCCACGTACACGTGCCCGCGTGCCACCGTCGGCGAACTGATGAACAGCGGCTCGGTGCCCACCGCCGCTTCCCACACCGGCTCGAGCGTCGCGCGCGCCAGAGCGTACAGCGTGCCGGCGTCGGTCATCACGTAGACGTGCTCGTCGGTCACGGCCGGCGACGTGACGATGGGGGCGTGGGCGTCCCACTTGCCCAGGGGGCGGCCCTTGCGGTCGAGGGCGTACAGGCACCCGTCGCGCGAGCCGAAGTACAGGGCCTCGCCGGCCACCGCCACGGCGCCCAGGACGGTGCGGGGCACCTTGACGGTCCACTCGACCTCTCGCGTGGCCAGGTCGATGCACCAGACCTCGCCGCCGGGTCCGAGGGCGGTCCTGGCGGCCTCGACCTCGGCGCTCGTCTTGCCTTCGGCCCGCAGGCGTTCGAGCGTCTTCTTGCGGGCCTCCTCGGCCGAGTTGACGTAATCGCCGTTGCCCATGCCCAGGTACAGTTTGCCGCCGTCGATGGCGGGCGGGCTGAAGACGGGGTAGGGCGTGGGGAGGCGCTTCAGTTCCCGGCCCGTGTCGGCGTCGAGGATGCAGAGGGCCTTGCCGCCCAGGCCCAGGCCGGCGTACACCTTGCCGTCGTGCACGGCCAGCGAGGTCTCGGCGTCGGGATACTTGTCGCCCGGCAGGTGCCAGCGGACGCGGGCATTGCCGTCGGGGCCGGGCTCCAGGTCGAAGCAGTAGTACCCGTCGTCGCCGGCGCCGATGTAGACGCGTCCCTGGGCGATGACGGGGGCGCATTCGACGTGGCTCTTCGTCTGGAAGGTCCAGAGGACCTTGCCCTCGCGGCCGGGCGCGAGGTCGAGGCACACGACCCGCGCGTCGCGCGTATCGTGCAACCCCTCGCCGCACACCAGCCGCCGGCCCGAGATCGAGGGCGACGAGAACGTGGCCCGGAACCCCTCGGGCGCCGCCTGCCAGACCAGGCCGCCCGTGTCGGCGTCGAAGCACAGGATGGCGCCGCTGCCGCCGAACATCCCCAGGGCGGCGCTCGCGACGTACACGCGGTTCCCGACGACCGCCGGCGACGCGTAGTACCCGGCGCCGCCGCGCGTCCACGTCCAGTTGACCCCGCCGCGCGTCGGACCGAGGGCGCCGGGGGCCGCGCCGAGGCGCGCGAGGCCCCCGCGGACCATCGTCCAGTCGGCCCCCGCCTCGGCCTGACCGGCCGCCGGGCCCATCAGGTACGGCCAGTACGTCGCCAGGGCCCACGCCCCGCCGCCCACCACGACGGCGGCCACCAGCACCGGCACCTTCAGTCGCCACACGAGGTGCAACAGTTGTTTCATGACCTGCGGCTTGAAGAGCGACACCAGCGCCCCCAGCAGGGCCACGGCGATGCCCGCCAGCACCGGCAACAGGGCCTGGAGCGGTCCCACCAGCACCGGGACCACGCCCAGCACGCCCCCGCATCCGCCGGATGGAACGCTATCGAGAATCATCGGACGATTCGTTTCTCCCTGGCTATCACTTGCCGCGCGGCGGCAAAACGAAACGGGTCGGCCCCAGCACGACCACGTTCTGCTCGCCGGCCGCCTCGCCGGGCCACTGCCACTTGAGCGCGAGGGGCCCCTTGTCGACCTTGCCGAAGAACGCCGGCGCCCCCGCCCGGACGACCCGAGCCCCCAGGCACCGGCCGCCGTCGCGGGCCACCACGGTCACCGGTCCCGCCGCGCTGGCCGGCAGGGCCACCGTCACGCCCAGGGCCGTGCCACCTTCCGCGGCGCGGACGAGCACCCACACCTCGCCGGTCCGGCTGACGAGGGCGAGGTCCGGCGCGCCGTCGCCGCTGAAGTCGGCGGCGGCGCCGGCCTGCTGGCCGTCGCGCAGGGCGTCGCTGCACGCGAGGTCGGCGCTTTCCTCCAGGGCCACCTGGATAGCATACCCGAAGCAGAAGAATCCGCGGTTGAAAAACGGCTCGGGCCCCCCGCTCGGGTGCAGCAGGACGAAGTCCTGGCGACCGTCGGCGTTGATGTCGAACGTCTCGGCCCCGACGGCGTCGGGCTTGGCCAGGCGGGGCACCTCGCCCGTCTCGGCGAAGACCTCCTCGAACGTCCCGTTGCCGGCCCCGCGGAGGAAGAAGCACCCCTCGCGACCGGCCAAAAGGATGTCGAGCACCGCGTCGGCGTCGAAGTCGGCGGCGCGGACGGCTGTCGCGGCCGTCGATAGCGACCCCTCGTACGCCTTCGCCGGCGGCAGAAACTCGCCCGGCCCCTTGCCCTTGTAGAAGAGGGCGCCCTTGGCGAACGGCTGGACGACGTCGGTCAGGCCATCGCCGTCGAAGTCGGCCGCCACGCACGGCCCGGCCTGGCCGAGCGTCTTACCGGGAAACTCGCCCGGCCCGGCGGCGACCGGCGCGGCCGCCAGGCGGTCGTCGGCCGTCACCGTCACCACGGCCGGGCTGGCCGGCGTGCTGACGACCAGGCCCGCCCGTCCCGCGCCCAGGTCGATGGCGGCCAGGCCGAGGCAGCCGGTCGGCAGGTCCAGGCCGGGGCCGGCGGCCTCGAAGACGCCGTCGGCGGTGGCACGGTGCAGCGTCAGTTGCTGCCCGTCCCAGGAGGCCAGGTCGAGGCGGCCGTCGCCGCTTGAGTCGACCCACGCTGCGTGCTGCGACCGGGCGGCCAGCCGGCACGCGGCCGTCGCGTCGGTCATGGCGCCATCGCCGGCGGGTCGCAGCAGGCGGTCGCCGCTGTCGGAGAGGACGTGCAGCCAGGCCTTGCCGTCGCCGGCCACGTCCACCGCCAGGAGGGCGTTGACCTTGTCCTTGACGGCCGCCACCTTGACCGCGCGGTCCCAGGCGGCGTCGACGGCCGTGGGCACGTCGGCCCGGCGGTCGGCCTGGATGTACGCCAGGCACCGGCCGAGCATCCGGTTGCTGCCCTCCCAGACGGACTGGAGGTTGAACGGATCGGCAACGACGCCAAATGCCCCCTTGCCGGAGGCCGTCAGGCCGAACCACCGGAGGCCCACGTGCAGGGCCCCGACGGGCCGGGTGCCGGACGGCGCCGCGTTGGGGTCGCCGGCGGCCGAGAAGTCGCCCGCGAACAGAAGGGCCGGCCCGGCCCGGTCGGCGCCGATGGCCTTGCGCAGGTCGTGGCTCACGGCCTCGTCGGCCGCGCCGATGGCGAGGGCCAGTTTCCCCGGCGCGGCGCCCTGGAGTGCCGCCACGACCTTGACGGGCAGGGCGCCCTGGGCGTCGGGCGGGCCGATTTCCACGTGCAGGATCGTCTTGGAGTGGTGGACCAGGTCAACGGGCGTGTAATTCGGGTTGATGAGTCCGCGCGCCGGCGTCGCCGCCAGGCCCAGCGCGGCCAGGGCGAGGAGCCATGCGGGCCATCCATCGGCGGTCCGGTTGCGGCAAGGGTGTTTCACGGCAACTCCTTACCTACTATTGAACCGCGCCGGGGGGCGGATGGGCCGCAAATCCGTCCGGAGAAGGGGTCCGACAGGCTCCAGGGCGGCCGGAGTCGCGTTTTGGGCGGCGCCAGGGCCGGCGGGTATACACTTTGAGAAAACGCACTTCTGCCGTGGGGCCGGAAATGGACCTTTTGGAAGGTCCAAACCGCGTTTTCGGTAGCGCCAGGGCCGATTGGCCTCCATCTTGGTAAGATGGGCAAGGGGAAACGCGCGGTTTTTGATCGCTTTTTTCGATTTTTGATCGGAACGCGCCGGAATCGGTCGTTTCGCGCGCCGTTTTGAACGTGAATGGATTGGCCTCAATATAAACTAAAGCATATCAAGGTGGGCCGGGGCGGAGTCGGTAGAGTACGTGCTTTGCACTCACGCAGATGCTGGAGCACCGTCTTGCGGGCGCCAAGGGCGAGAAGGAATTCCTGCGGAAGTGGGTTGACAAACGCCGATTTACGGGTATACTTGTACAGGACGTACGGGGTGTACGTTTTGCGGATAGCAGGGCGAGAGGAGGGAAGACATGACCATTCTGACCGCAAGCCAGGTTCGCGCGGAGTTTAGTGATACCATTAATCGCGTCGCCTACGCTGGAGAGCGGATCGTCATAGGCAAGGGCGGAAAACCCCGCGCTGCCTTGATTCCAATGGAAGACCTTGCGCTTCTTGAGCGGATCGAGAACGAGATTGACCTTGCCAAGGCGAAGAAGGCGCTCAAGGAAGGCGGGCGCATTCCCTTGGAGGAGGTCAAGAAGCGCCTCGGGCTGTAGGGGGGAGCCGTGGCCAGAGAGGTTTTCTTCACGAAGTCCGCGCTGCGCGACCTCAAGAGCCTGCCCAAGCGCCACTCGGCGCTGGTGATCGCCAAGATAGAAACGGCCGCACAGAACGTTCGCGCTGCTGGCGAGGAGATGCTAAGGGGCCGCGATGGCCTGTATCGTGTGCGCCAGGGCGACTATCGGGTGGTCTACCGCAAGGAAGCCGGCGCTCTCTTGGTTCTGCTCGTGGCTCACCGCAGGGACGTCTACGCGAAGGTCCGCCGCCTCCATTGATTCTCCGCAACGGTCCCATTGCCCAGATCCTGGTGCGTGTGAAGCACGTACCCTACAGACAGCCGGCGCATGTAGGGCGGGGCAACGCCCCGCCGTGGCCAGGGGTGGAATCGTGGGCCTCGCCCCGCGATGTGACAGAAATGGTGGGGCACGCCCCACCTTACGTGGCCTGCCGGGCGTGCCAGGAGGCCTACATTCTCTTCCCCCGATTGCCGATGGTGTGTATAATGCCCCGCTCGCGGCCCGCAGGGGGGCCTGGGTTTGGCGAGGGAGCTGCCTTTTCGGCAGGGGCATCGGGGTTCTGAACGGAGGAGAAAGGCCGTGTATCGACCTGAAATCAAGGTTCTCGACTGCACGATCCGCGACGGCGGTCTGGCGAACGATTCGCACTTCTCGCTGGAGGCCGTCCGGGCGGTTTACCGGGCGTGTTGCGACGCCCACATCGACTACGTCGAGTTGGGGTACCGGAACTCCCGGGCGATGTTCGACCCGAAGAAGTTCGGCGTCTGGCGGTTCTGCGACGAGGCGGACCTGCGGGCCGCGACCGACGGCATCCAGAACGACGGCACGAAGATCGCCGTCATGATGGACGCGCACAAGTCGGACCCGAACGACATCCTGCCGAAGGCCGAGTCGGTCGTCGACACGATCCGCGTGGCCACGTACGTCAAGGACATCGACAAGGCCATCGCCGTCGAGAACGCCGCCCACGAGAAAGGGTACGAGACGACGATCAACATGATGGCCATCTCGATCGAGTCGGACTGGGAACTCGACCCGGCCCTGGCGCAACTCGAGAAGGAGACGCACGCCGTCGCGTGTTACGTGGTCGATTCGTTCGGGGCGCTGTACAGCGAGCAGGTCGATTACTTCGTCGAGAAGTACCAGCGGCTGATGCCGAGCAAGGAAGTCGGCGTCCACATGCACAATAACCAGCAGTTGGGGTTCGCGAACACGATCGAGGGTATCATCAAGGGAGCCAACTTCGTCGACGGCACCATCTACGGCCTTGGCCGCGCCTCCGGCAACTGCCCGCTGGAACTGCTGCTGGGTTTCCTGAAGAACCCGAAGTTCAACATTCGGCCCGTCTTCGACTGCGTGGCCCAGACCATTCTGCCTATGCAGAAGGACCTGGAGTGGGGTTACATGGTGCCCTACATGGTCACGGGCATCCTGAACCAGCATCCCCGGGCCGCCATGGCCATGCTGAAGGCCGGCAACCGCAACGACTACCGGACGTTTTACGACAAGATGCTGGAATTGGTGGAGTGAGGAACGGCACAAGTACATAAGTGCCTGAGTACCTAGGTACCTGAGTAACGACGTAACGGCGGTGCGGCGTGCCGGCGCGATGCTAGCGGCAAGCCCGTAGGGTGGTCGCCCGGGGCGACCACGCGGATTCCGGTGGGCCCCCGCAACGGCAGGTGCGTGCGGAGCACGCACGCTACAGACTGGATCACGGCTTGCAAGCAAGCCGTGGCACACGCACCCTACAAACTCCACCCCTCGCGGTACTCCGTCCGGACGTAGCGGTTGGCTTCGGGCAGGTTGGTCACCTTCATATTGGCGGCGTCCCAGTCGATGCGGGCGTCGAGGCGTTTGGCGATGTTCCCCAGGAGGCACGTCTCGGTCAGCGGGCCGGAGTAGGCGAAATCGGCGCCGGCGGGCTGGCCGGTCTTGCAGGCCCGGACCCAGTCCTGCTCGTGGCTGGTACCGATGCGGGGCAGGGTCTTGTCGGGGAGTTTCGTGTCCTTCATTTTCGATTCGGGGATGATGCGCGGCCCGTCGCCGTAGACGCCGCACATGATCGTGCCCTGGGTGCCCTTGAAGAGGACGCCGCCCTCGCCGGGCATCTTGCGGCCGTCCTCGAGGTCGGCCGGCCGCGGGCACCGGGTACCCTCGTACCAAGTGAGTTTGACCGGCGGCAGTCCCTCGCGCGCGGCAAAGTGGAACGTCACGATGGCCGACAGGGGGTGCACCTCTTTCGTGTTGCCGCACGAGGTGGCCTCGATGCGGGTGGGGGCGCCCAGTTTCAGCGACCAGACGATGGGGTCGAAGGTGTGTGCCCCGCGGTCGCCCATCATGCCGCAACCGAAGTCCCACCAGCACCGCCACACGGCCGGATTGTACGCGGGGTGATACGTCCGGTGGGGTGCCGGGCCGATCCAGAGGTCCCAGTCGAGCGTGGCGGGGACGGCGGGGGTGTCTTTGGGTCGGTCGGACCAGCGGCTGCTCCACCCGGCGTGTCCCCAGGGGTAATACGAGAGGTCGCACCAGGCGTCGACCTCGGCAACCTCGCCGATGACGCCGGCCTCGATCCACTCGCGGATGAGCCGCGCGCCCTCCATCGAGTGGCCCTGAATGCCCATCTGCGTGGCCACCTTGGCCTGCTTGGCCGCCTGGGCCAGCATGCGGGCCTCGTACACGTCGTGCGTGAGGGGTTTCTGGCAGTAGACGTGTTTGCCGGCCTTGATGGCGGCCATCGAGATGACGGCATGGGTGTGGTCTGGCGTGGCGACGAGGACGGCGTCGATGTCTTTCTGCTTGTCGAGCATCTCGCGGAAGTCCGTGTACTGGGCCGCCTTGGGGTATCGCTTGAAGGCACCGGCAGCGTAGGCGTGGTCGACGTCGCACAGGGCCACGATGTTCTCGGTTTCGAGTTGCCTGAGGTTCCCCCCGCCCATGCCGCCGACGCCGATGCCGGCGATGGCGAGTTTCTCGCTGGGCGGCGTGGCGGCGGCTCCGCCCAGGACGTCGCGCGAGACGATGGTGACGGCGGCCGCGGTTGAGGCGGCGGCCAGGAAGTCGCGGCGTGTGATCTTGGGGCGTGACATGGGTATCCTCCGTGGTTCGCGGCTCGGGCTCGGCTCGGCATCGCGGTGGGTACGGGGACCCACCGCGCAAAACTCGCGTTGCCTCGCGGCCGTGCTGACCGCGGCTAAACGGATGCATGGTGCGCCGGGCTGCCAAGGCCATTATGGGGCGGGGGGGGCGGCTAGGAAAGCGATTTCGGGCGGTGGCCGGCGGCTGGCAGCCCTTTTGTGTGGACACCCCACGCCAGGGTGACCTATAATCGTGGCCCAGCGGAATGATTCCGTCTCGGTCGCCGCGAGGATGCCCGTGAAGATGAGGCCCTGGACCCGAGGCCGCAATGAGTGGCGTGTAGGTGGAGACCATGTCCGCCCTGTTCGGCATGCTGGTGAGAAAACCCGAGCCCGGGAAGGTGAAACCTGCCCTGGCCGAGGTCCTCGGTGCGCCGACCGCGGCAAAGATGTACCGTAGTTTCATCATGGACCTGTGCGAGCGGTTCGCGCACCTGTCGGTCCCGAATCGAGTGCTGGCGTACGCCCCGCGCGGGGCGCGGCAGGCGGTGAAACTTCTGGCGTCGCCGCACTGGCGGCTCATGGCCCAGGAAGGGCGGAGCCGCGGCCAGGCCCTGGCCGGCCTCTTCGAGTACGCCTGGCGGACGGGGTGCCAGCGGGCCGTCGTCCTGCTGACCGACTGCCCGACCGTGCCGGGTGCCTTCGTCATCGATGCCTTCGACCGGCTGCTGATTGACGACGTGGTCCTGGGCCCGACGACCGACGGTGGCGTGTACCTGGTGGGGTTGAGCCTGGAACGGCCCGAACTGTTCCTGGGCGTCGACTGGGATGCCGGGGGCGTCTTCGACACGCTGGTCGATCGCGCCGAGGCGTTCGGCCTCATCCTGGGTCTCGTGCCGCACTGGTACGAGGTCGAGGATCGGGCCGGGCTCGACCGGCTGGCCAGTCACCTGCGGGCGCTGGCCGTGGTCGGCGCCGAGGACGTCCCGAAACGGACCCAGACGCTGCTTCAGCGCCTGCGCCTGGCATAGGTGGAGGAGACGACCATGGGCACCGATTTCGACGACGAGGTCCGCAACTCGACGATCCTGATCGCCGACGACACCGAGCAGAACGTCGAACTCCTCCAGGCCTACCTCGACGACCTCGGGTGCAAGACCGTGGTCGCCTACGACGGCCAGGAGACCCTCGATAAGGTGGCCGAGACCAAGCCCGACCTCATCCTGCTGGACATCATGATGCCGAAGGTCTCGGGCTACGAAATCTGCCGCCAACTCAAACGCGACCCCGCCACCGCCAACATCCCCATCTGCATGGTGACCGCCTTGAAGGAGGACGGCGACATCGAGCAGGCCGTCGAGGCGGGGACAGACGATTTCCTCTCCAAGCCGATCAACCGGTGGGAACTGCTGACGCGCGTGCGCAACCTCCTGCGCGTGCGGCACCTGCAGAACGAACTCGAGCGGACCCTGTCGTACATCGAGCAGGTCGACCAGATCCGTGGCGAGGAGGACGACGAGTAACCGCCCGTCGGACGGCAGATTCCGCACTTGAGGGCGTTGTGGGACTTGTTCTTTTGCGCGGTGGGTCCCCGCCCCCACCGCGCCAACCCGGAATTGGACCTCGAGCGCGGCGGGTACGGGGACCCGCCGCGCAAACACACAGAGTTCAGCCGCGCTGGCGGCACGCGGCCTTGGCGGCACGCGGCCTGGGCGCCACAGGCCCGTCGGCCGCCGCCCTCGCGCGGCGCACCCGGAAGCACGATGCCCGATCCAGATCGCCCCAGCCATGCCGACGACCTCCGCCACTTTATCGACCGCCACGCCCGGGACCTGCGGGGGTGGCTCTCGGACCTCATCCGCGCCCGGACGGTCAACCCGCCCGGCGACGAGCACCTGGCCGCCGCCGTCCTGACGGCGTTCTGCGACGCGCGCGGCATCCCGTACGAGACGTTCGAGAAGGTGCCCGGCCGCACGAACGTCGTGGCCCGCGTCGGCGCGGGGCGGCCGAGGGTGCTGGTGCCGTGTCACTTCGACGTGGTCCCCGCCGGCGACGGGTGGGAGACCGACCCCTTCGAGCCTACCCAGCGCGACGGCCGCCTCTACGGTCGCGGGGCCAAGGACAACAAGGGTCCCCTGGCCGCGATGATGCTGGCGGCGGCGTACCTGAAGGGCCGCGAGGCCGACCTGGCGGGCCAACTCATCCTCGTGGGCTGCGCCGACGAAGAGGCCGGTAGCGTTCTGGGCATGAAGTACCTGCTGGAGGCGTGCGGCCTGGAGGCCGACCTGGCCATCGTCCCCGACGCCGGCCACGGGATGCGCCTGATCGACGTGGGCGAGAAGGGGGCCTTGTTTGCCAAGGTCACGGCCATCGGCCGCCAGGCCCACGGGTCGCGGCCGGAGCGCGGCGCGAGCGCCCTGTGGCCGGTCATCGACTTTCTGGAGCGCATCCGCTCGTGGCGTCCGCCCGCGCCCCCGCCGGGCCCGGCCTCGGACCTCTTTACCCCGGCCACGCTGAACGTCGGTGCCGTCCACGCCGGGACCGTGCCGAACATGGTCCCCGGTCGGTGCGAGGCCCTCATCGACATCCGTTACCTGCCGGGCATTGACGGCGAGGCCATTGTGGAGCACCTTCGGCGCGAACTGGCCGAGGTCGAGGCGGCGGCCGCGGGCGTCCGGATGGAACTGGAAGTCGTGTCGCTCCAGCCGCCGACGCTCGCCGACGTCGAGGGACCGCTGGTGGCGGCCATC
>Ga0307379_10013845_pt1 | contig 10438 bp, 7 predicted proteins | sample UN2MG_FD_202237 | JGI IMG/M metagenome (GOLD analysis project Ga0307379, IMG submission 202237) | Soil microbial communities from Risofladan, Vaasa, Finland - UN-2 | ecosystem: Environmental > Terrestrial > Soil > Coastal area > Acid sulfate soil | place: Finland: Risofladan, Vaasa | collected... | reverse complement strand
ATGCTCTCCGACGAGTATCTGCCCAAGTACCGAAGGGAAATCGAAGCCTATTTCCGGCGGCTCTCCGAAGCGAAAGGATGGTAACGGGGAGAAGGATGAATTATGAATTATGAATGATGAATGATGAATGATGAACACGAAGCAGATACGTCGGGGGACCAACAACGCCCGCCGACTGCGTTCGGCGGGGGCCGCATACGGACGGCCTCACACCGCCGGCCCCAACCGCCGGCCAATGACGACGACCGTTCTCCCTCAGCGCGAATTCCGCCCACAACCCATACTCTGCCGACCCGAGCCATGCCGCGACCGCTGAACCATATCCCGACGCTGGCCGTTTTCTTCCTCGTCCTGGCGGCCGGACCCGCTCGATACACCACGGCCCAGGAAGACGACCCGGAGAAAACGGCCGCCGCGTTGATGAAGGACGCCGACGACTCCATCCGCCGGGGACTCGAGTGGCTGACCGCCCGGCAACGCGACGACGGCTCGTTCGGCACCGGCTCCTACGACGGCGACGTGGCCGTGACCGCCCTGGCCGGCCTGGCGATGATGGCCGCCGGCAGCACCCCGGGCCGCGGTCCCTATGGGGCCGAAATCGACAAGTGCATCGACTACATCCTCGCCAACGCTCAAGAAAGCGGATACATCCTCGCCCCGACCTCGAAGAGCCACGGGCCGATGTACGGCCACGGGTTCGCCACGATGTTCCTGGCCGAGTGTTACGGCATGTCGAAGCGGCCCGAGCTGCGCGACAAGCTGGTCCGGGCCGTCCGCCTGATCGTCAACTCCCAGAACCGGCTGGGCGGCTGGCGCTACCAACCCCAACGCGACGAGGCCGACCTGTCGGTGACCATCTGCCAGGTGATGGCCCTGCGGGCGGCCCGAAACGCCGGCCTCTACGTGCCCAACAAGACGATCGACGACTCGATCCAGTACATCAAGAAGAGCCAGAACGCCGACGGCGGGTTCATGTACATGCTCCCGGTCGGCGAGAGCCGGTTCCCCATCTCGGCCGGCGGCGTGGTCGCCCTGTACAGCGCGGGCATTTACGAAGGCGACGAAGTCACCAGCGGACTGGACTACCTCATGCGGTCCCTGCCCAATCAAGACGAAGTGCGGCGGCGGGAAACCTACTACTATTACGGCCAGTATTACGCCGTTCAGGCCATGTGGCAGGCCGGCGGCCAATACTGGAGCCAATGGTACCCGGCCGTGCGCGACGAACTGATCGGGCGCCAACAACCGGACGGTTCCTGGTCCTCGACCCTTTGCGACCACTACGCCACGGCCATGGCCCTGCTGGTCCTGCAACTGCCGAACAACAGCCTGCCGATCTTCCAACGGTGAAATGGTTCCCTTCACTCCCGGCGCGGCCCTTGCCGCAAGCAAACGGCGGGCAAGCCCGCCCGCTAAACGTTGTTGTCACAATCGATTGTGCTCGCGCCGTGCTCACAAGTTGTGACGCAAGACCCCCAATCCCCAATCCCCAGTCCCCAATCCCCAGCCCCTCACCCCTCGCCCCTAACCCATGAAACCGCTCCTCCCCCTCGCCTGCCTTTTCTCGCTGCTGACGTTCACGGCGGCCCCCGCCCGGGCCGAACCGCCGTTGGCCGTGCCGGTCGAGGGCGCGACGTTCTCGGCCGAGTTGACGGCACTCGACGCCGACTGGCAGATCACCTTCGGCTCCACCGAAAACGCCCGGCAGCTCTCGGCCGGCGAGTTGGTCGAGTGGGGATCGTGTGCCGAAGTGAAACGGGGACCGGTCGCGATCACCGCCGACGGCGGGCTGCTCGTGGCCGACGTCATCGGGGCCGATTTGGACCATATCACGCTGGACTCCGGACTGTTCGGCCAAGTCGAGCTGCCCCTGGACGCGCTGGGCGGCGTCGTGTTCGATCTGCCGGCGGGCGAATCCCAGCGCGACTTGCTGCTCGGTCGCATCGCCCGGGCGGCCGGCGATTCGGACCGGCTGCTGCTGCAAAACGGCGACGAAATCACCGGGCTGATCGAGTCGATCGACCCGGCGGCCGTCACGCTTCGCACCGACGCGGGCACGCCGAAAATCGAACTCGACCGGATCGCCGCGCTGATCTTCAATCCCGATCTGAAACGCCCGCCCAGACACCAAGGGCTCCGCGTCTGGGCCGGCTTCGCCGACGGCAGCCGACTGATCGCCACGGGACTCGTCGTCAACGGCCGGGTGCTCGAGATCACCGCCGCCGGACAGACCTGGAAAACGCTCGCCGGGGAACTCGTCTTCCTCCAGCCCCTTGGAGGCCGCGTGACCTATCTGTCCGACCTCACGCCGGCCGCCGAGCGCCACGAGCCCTATCTGGACCTCAACTGGCCCGCCTGGCGCCGCGACGAGAACATCGCCGGCGGCCGGCTGCGATGTGCCGGGCGGTTGTATCTCAAGGGGATCGGCGTGCACAGCTATTCGCAGTTGACCTACCTGCTCGACCGGCCCTACCGCCGCTTCCAGGCCGCCCTGGGCATCGACGACTCGACCGCCGGCCGCGGCAGCGTGGTCTTTCGCGTCTACGTCGACCGCGAGCGAACACACACCAGCAACATCATCCGCGGCGGCGAGTCCCCGGTGCCCATCTCGGTCGATCTCAGCGGCGCCAAGCGTCTCGACCTGATCGTCGACTTCGCCGACCGCGCCGACCAACACGACCGCGCCGCCTGGCTCAACGCCCGACTGGTCGAGTAGGGCGGGCTCCAGCCCGCCACAAAGTCGCGCCACCCCCGCCCACTACAGCCGCTTGCGGCTTCGCCCGCACCTATCGTACAATGAACCCACGGGCCAGGGCATCTCTCCCATCGCAGGCTTTCCGCAGTGCAATTCAGCCTTCAAACCCTGCTGTTGGTGTTCCTCGTCTTCTGCACGTCGCTGGCCGTGTTTGGGCCGAGCGGGTTCGTATTTGCTCTGCTTTTCGTGGGCGCTCTCGTCTTGATCCGCTTCGTCCATTGGAATCAACACCGCATCAAGGGACTTTGCGGGGCACTGGCGCTGTGCTTCGTCTGCTGGCTGTTGTGGCCTCGGGCGCTCATTAACGGTGAACAATCACCGGGAACCCAGTGCATGAACAACCTGCACGGGATCTCCTGCGCATTGCGCGCATACCATGCCGAACATGGTTGCTTTCCACCAGCATACGTTCCCGGTACTGATGGGACGCCCATGCATAGTTGGCGCGTGCTGTTGCTGCCCTATCTTGGGGAAAAGGGGCTACACTCTCAATACAACTTCAACGAGCCCTGGAACGGCCCGAACAACGGCAAACTGGCGTGCAAGATGCCTTCGTGTTTTGTGTGTCCGGGCAGCTCTGTGAAGCCTCCGTTGACGAACTACGTTGCCGTGGTCGGTCCTCAGGCCGCCTGGCGCGGTGCCGAGCCGATGAAAGAGGGTGATATCTCCGACGGATTAGACAACACCATCCTGTTGGTCGAAGTCGCCGACTCGGATATCAACTGGATGGAGCCGAGAGACCTGTCCTTCGAACAGGCCCTCGCAGGCGTCAATCCCGACCGGGGCCAAGGCATTTCAAGCCCGCACGTCCACGAAGGCGACTACTTCCACCACGACGAGCCGGTCGCCCATGTGGACTTCGTCGACAAAGTAGTGCCTCTTCATGAGCGCATGTCCCCAAATTCACTGAAAGCATTGCTCACCGCCAACGGTGGCGAGACAATCGATTGGGATTCTCCGGAGTTCACTGGCCCCAAAAGAATCCACTGGCCCCACGTGCTGGCCGTGGTGGCCCTGGTCGTCTCGGTCGTTCTGCTGGTCTGGTGCGTATGGACGCGGGGCGTCATCGTCTTCGTGGATCGGTAGATTCGTAGGCCGGAACCAGCGCAGCGCAGTTTCGCCCCGGGAAAAAAAGGGGACATTCTACTTATCCGCAAAAAGTAGAATGTCCCCTTTTTCCAGGCTACTGCTCCAACGTCACCGCGGCCAGCAGCGGGGCGGCGGGGGTGGCGAGGTCGTGGAAAACGATCTTCGAGATTTCCACCGGCCGCAGCTCGACGCCGAGTATGCTTAGGTGCCATGGCTCGCCGCGGAAGGCGACGGTCGTTTCTTCGGCTTGCGGCGGCATGGCCCATTCGTCGGCCGTGCGGCCGGTGATCAGCGGGACCGTCTGCGTCTGGCCGTCGGTGTAGTGGATCACGTATTCGGCCACCGCCCCCCACGGCCCCGTGCCCGGGTCTTGCGGGTCCCAGCCGTGGACGTTGCCGAGGAAGAAGAGCCGCTTGCCTTGTCGGCCAACGGGAATCTCGACCTGCTTCGGCCAGGCGCGATGGGTCGGCGCCCGCGGCGAATGGAGCACGACCAGCCCGCGTCCTTCGTTCTTCGCCGGGTCGATGATCTCGAACGGCACGCCAGCGGCCGTCTGCACGCCGGTCGGCAGGCCGGTGAAGAGGTACTTGCCGGGGTTCTCGACGCCGAACGGCGCCCGAAACGGATCGGTGTTCGCCAGCGGGGTCAGATCGAGCATCCGGCACGAATCGGCGGCAAGCGTTGTGGCCAACGGCAGCGGGACCAGACCCGGAATCGGCTTCAACAGCGGCCCGGCCTGGTCCGTGTAGAGCTTCACCACCGTGGGGAAATCCCATCGCGTCTTCTGCGGCGACCGCACGACAACCTCGACGCCTTCGGGCGGCGTGCCCAGCAGCGGCCGCGACTCGGGCAGGTGCAGCACGATTCGCTTGGGCGGCTGCCGTCGGGGCGGGTCGAGCGTGAGTGTCACGCCGGCGGCCGTGCCGCGGACCGAGAAGCCCATCGGGCCGAAGTGCGTCGGCGCCCTTTCCACGCGGATTTCTTCGCCGTCGCCGAGCCACCAGTCGGGCACGGCCGAGAGAAGGTGCAGCTCGTCGCCGGCCTCGTGCAAGAGCATGTGCCGCAGCATCAAGGCGTAGTTGCACGCCCCGGTCACATGCGGAATCGTGTGGCTCCAGGCCATGCGTTTCTGGTAGTAAATGCCTTCGGGAAATGCGTGGGCGGCGGTCGAGTGCAACAGGTACCAATAGAAGTCCTCGACGACCTGCTCGTGCTGGCCGCGGATCAGGTCGGTCATGGTCGTGTACGCGCCCATGTAGGGATGGATGGCCTCGACGTTGCCACGGCCCTTCCACTGGATGGTGCCTTCGATGAACCCGCCGGCAAACTCCTCGCGCACGTGACGGCTCAGCGCGGCCACACGGGGGTCGTCGCGCGGGAACAGCTCGGTCGGCCAGAGCGTCTCGGTGTTGCCCCAGTGCGTGCCGTCCTTTTCCCAACTCGGCGGGAAGTGCGGGAGCCCCGTCTTCTTCCACATTGCGTCGATATCCTTGCGATAGGCCGCCGCCTCGGCCAGGAGCTGCTCTGCGTCCTCCGCTTTTCCGAGCGCTCCGGCGGCATCGGCCGTACAGAGCATCCCGCGGAGGTTCCATAGGTCATAGCCGACGATGTGGTGCTGGGCTTCCCAGAGACATTCGCCGTCCGCGGGCGCGGCATGCAGAACGCCGGTGAACGGAGCCGGAGTCGCGCGACGCGCCTTCATCGTCCAATGGACGGCGCGGAGCATCCGGGGATAGACCCGTTCGAGAAATGCACGATCGCCGGTGATTTTCCAGTACTGCCAGAGGGTCCAGACCGACTGGCCGTTGGCATCGAGCTGTTTTCCCTGGTTCCCGCCGCCGCGAAATCGTCCTTCGTCGTCTTGGCAATCCAAATAGCGCTGCACGGCCTTCGCGGCCGCCTCGGCCAACCCGGCCTCCTCCAGTTCCATAACCTGATATGCGCCGTCGCGCGGATAGAAGATGTCGTAGAAATCCTCGCCGCCGTGTACCTCGCCATGGTCGCTGGCGATCAACTGGCAAACGTGGGCGGCCAGCAACGCTTCGCTCGCCTTACGGCAGGGCACTTCGATGCGGGTGGCACGGTCCGCCACGCCCTGCCAGTATTCCGCCGTGCGGCTCAGCCACAACTGCGGGTCCTCTTCGTCGTACTTCTTCGGATCGTCGATCGGGAAGAACGGGTATCGCGCCACGCCCTCGGCCGAACCGCCCGGCGGGAGTTGCCAAGACCAGGCGTGCCGGCGGGTAGGAACCTTATCGACCTGCGCACCGCGCTGCTCTTCCGGCGTTCTCGGCACCTGCGCATTGGCCTTCGGTGCGACTTCCACGTTGGCCTCGACGGGCTGATCGGTCGTATTGATGGCCTTCACCTGGATCCAGTTCAGGAAGTTCTCGCCCTCGGTCGGCCAGTCGAAGGCCCCCTTCCAGTCCTTCACATCCGGCAAGGGCGTTGCCCAGTACGCCACTTCATAACGCACGGGTCCCTCTTCGGCGGTCACCAGGATGATCGGCATCCAACCGTGCATCGCCAGCTTGGGATTCCTACGGTTCAAGGGAATCCGATCGGCACCGAGGCGAATCTCGACCGGCATCTTGCCCGCCAGGACCAGTTCGTTGTCGGGCGTAATGCGACTGCCGGACTCGTAGTCCTTCAGACCGACGACGTTCCAATTGTTGGTGAAGTAATCGAACGGCTCTTCGGCCTGAGTGCGGCAGACGGTCGACGGCACGAGCAACGCCATCCAGGAGACGGCTCGACAGAACGAATAGGAACGGCTGATCATGGTATCGCACCCGGGTTGAGGTCTCGGGACATCACAGAGATATCTTGAGCATAACCGAATTGCGCAGGTAATGCCACAATGTGATCGACTTGGCAGGGCCGGGTCTATCCGACCGAGAGTGTGCCAGAATGCGAAACCGTGGGGGGAGTCTTCGATGGAGATGCGCACTGGGCGCCGCAGGCACAGGCGTCGTCCGAGTGCTGCCAGCCGCTAATGTTCGTTTTCATCTGGGATCGTCTTTTGGCGGGATTGTCGCCCGTTGCGCTTTGAGCACACGTATGCGAGATTCATGCACATTCTCGCCTACAGCAATGACTTTTCTCGCGCTCTCGACGCCAGGGACCATACAGCTCTTAGCTGACTGTGGACTGAGTAGTGCTTCACCGAGCACGCTGCACGGCTTCCTTTTCGAGAAGCAACACTACCGTGGCAGTCAACATTGACAGAAATCCGAACAAGAGCAGCCATGCGATTAGCAGGAGAGATCGGCAAATAGTAACTGACCAGGGCTCCCACACCTGCATAGGGTCGAATCCATACCCTTCCAACAACTCCTGCACTGAATCTTCTTGAAGTAGCGGTTGAAGTCTTTCTTGTACGAAGAAAGTACCGAATCCGCCGACGACCTGGTTCGCTGAATCTGGTGCGTTGTACACGCAGGTTGCCGACACAACAACGTAGATCGCAACGCAAGAAAACGCGATGATCGCAAGTGATGAGATTCGCCGCTTCAGCCGTTTTTCTGCGATATCTTTCCACAAGCTGTAAGTGGAGACCAGAACGATCCATATCACGATTGTCGTAAAATAGGAGATACCGCTTCGACCCGGCCATGGCGGTCCGATATCAAAGACAAGATCCATCAGCGGGGGCGCAGCGCCCAAAGCCAAAATCGATGCGACAAGTGCTCGGCAATTCTTCAGCGTAACGGGAATGGGATCGAGTGCTGATGCTTGAGGGGGGTTGTTGGGCATAACGACGAACGCGCGCTGCTACAGGTGGTATGTCCCGTTGTGCAAGACTCTGATTTCTCTCAGCGGTCCATCCGGAGGTCGACGGTAATAGTAGGCACCCACCCTAAGCATGATTTCGGCATTGGCCGGGAATACGGAGAAAACGATTTCCGCGCCGGGTTTAATAGAAAGTAATCGGTATCGAGTTCTAAGTATAAGATGGACAGTCTCCGCGCCGGGAAGAATGAGTGTGACGTGGCGGTCAAAAAACCCTTTGTGATAAGCCACTTTCTCACGGACGGCTCTGTATCCGCGGGACGCAGCATACCGTTCCATTGCCCGGGTGTAGATTGCGTCGATGCGCTTTCCGTAGTGAGTGATTCTGGCCTCGTCCGGTATCCTCACGCTCTTTCTGTACTCAAGCTCTTCGTGGATTACTCGCTCGACGTCACGTAAGATGGGTGCCCAAAACCTCCTTTGGCTCCGCTTTCTCTTCTCATGCGCAATTACCGCAACACGAAACTGTTCATAGACCGCATGGTTGACCACGTCCCCGCCAACTCGATCCAAATTGACGGATCCTAACAGCCAGGACATTGTGTCCCCTTCGAAGCGGATTGTCGTTGGGTCGTATTCCACAGCTCCGGAAGCGATCTCCTGCGCCGCAAGCTGCTTCAGTTGCGAGTGGTTGTACTGTGCATAACTCCTGTCTGAGATGGCAGCCGTGACGCAGACGGCTGCCAGGAGTGATTTAGCTGTTTCAGGTAACATTATTCTGCCCTGTCGCTTGGAGTCGCAAGGCTATCCGCGGATTTCCGTTTCCCACATTGACGGCGTCAGCTTGCTCTGTTAACAGACTTTTTTCCGTGTTGTTCAGCCAAGTGCGAACGTCACCGTCCGTCGAACATCACATTCAAATTATATTCCTACTGAGTCCTGGTGCGTTTACGATTCCCGGAAACAAGTGCTCTTTCCGTGCTGTGTTAGGGCTTTTCTGAGATGGCGCCAGTTTGATGGACACCTTCGCTTTCACCGGTCATCTGGCGGATCGCTTTGCGAACGGCTTCGCTCAGTACTAGGGGTCAGCCGTCTTTTTGTGGCACGCGATTGCCGATCGTCAGTTCACCGATTACCTGGTCACGCTGAATTTCCACAATCTGCCGATCGCGAGGGTCATCTTGGCGTTTGCCCGACGCCAGGGCGGGCTTTCCGCCGGCCAGAAAGTCGTTCCGTCATCGGTACAGCGTATGCTCCGAAATGCGGAACCGTCTGGCCAACTTCGCTGCTGGATGATCTTCGGCGCGAGGGGCTTGACACACGTTGTGACGGCGGCTAGCGTGGAAAGTTTGCTGGTGTTTCGAATAATCCTCAGACAATGGAAACCTCCATGCTGACTCCCCAGATCCGCGGTTCCCTCTACATCGACGGCCGGTGGTGCGAAGCCGACTCCGGCCGGACCGTCGGCGTGATCAACCCGGCCACCGAAGAGACGTTCTGCCAGGTGGCGAGCTGCGGCCGCTCAGAGACCGATCGGGCGATCGAGGCCGCGCAGAACGCCTTGAAGTCGTGGCGGGCGATGACGCCTTACGAGCGAGAGATCCCGCTGCGGAAGACCGGCGAGTTGATCCGCCAGCGCGTCGACGAGATCGCCGAAGCGCTGACCATGGAGCAAGGCAAGCCGCTGGCCGAAGCCCGGCTCGAAGTCCTGGCTAACGCGACGTTCTTCGAGTGGTACGCCGAGGAGGGCACCCGGGTGTACGGCGAGATCGTGCCGTCGCACTTCCGCCACAAGCGGCTGTTCATTTTCTATCAACCGATCGGCGTCTGCGCGATGATCTCGCCGTGGAACTTTCCGCTGTTCTTGCAGGGACGCAAGATCGCCCCGGCGTTGGCGGCCGGCTGCACGTGCGTCTGCCGCCCGTCGACCGAAACGCCGCTGAACCTGATCAAGCTGTTCGAGTGCATGGAAGACGCCGGCGTGCCGCCGGGCGTGGCCAATCTCGTGGTCGGACCGGCCGAAGAGTGCATGGAGGCGTTCTACGCCCATGCGAAGGTCCGCCAGATCAGCTTCTCCGGCTCGACCGAGATCGGCAAACAGATCATGCAGCGCTCGGCGGCGGGTGTGAAGACCATCTCGATCGAACTGGGCGGCCACGCGCCGTTCGTGGCCTTTCCCGATTACGGGGCCCAAGCGGCGGCCCGGTTCGCCGCGGCCAGCAAGTTCCGCAACGCCGGCCAGTCGTGCATCTCCGCCAGCCGCTTCTACATTCACGAAGACATCTACGGGGAATTCTGCGAGGCGGCCGTGGCCGAAGCGAAGGCACTCGTCTTGGGCAACGGGCTGGACGACGGCGTGACCATGGGCCCGGTGACCACCGCCGGCCATCGCGAGAAGACCTTGCGATTGATTCAAGACGCACTGGACAAGGGCGCCAAGCTGCTTTGCGGCGGCGGCCGGCCCAAGGAGCCTTCGGTCGGCTATTTCGTGGAACCGACGATCATCACCGACGTGACCGCGGAAATGGAAATCATGATCGAGGAGCCCTTCTGTCCGGTGATGCCCATCATTCCCTTCCGCACGTGCGACGAGGCGCTCCGCCTGGCCAACGACACGGAGTACGGGCTGGCCTCGTACATCGCCACGCACGATCTCGGGACGGCGATCAAGATGGCCGAGGGCCTGGAGACGGGCATCGTTTCGATCGGCGACTTTTCGCCCGCCACGGTGCTCTGCCCCTTCGGCGGCATGAAGCAGAGCGGGATCGGACGCGAGGGGGGCCGCGAGGGCATCCTGGAGTACCTGGAGTCGAAATACGTCTCGCTGGCACTGAAAGAATGATCCGGCGGTACTCGGCGGTG